>OBLK01000055.1_pt1 | contig 47735 bp, 36 predicted proteins | sample 1518871 | NCBI WGS metagenome assembly OBLK01 (sample SAMEA2464837, study PRJEB22497) | soil metagenome | biome: Grassland; feature: Farmland; material: Clay | place: Australia | collected 2013-02-01 | depth 0.8 m
CAAATGCGGAAATCTGGAGCTTTATCCATGAGCCCACACAAAACTAGGAAGAACCTAAAATTTATAAAAAATAGGATTGGTTTCCCAAACACTATTCATGAACTATTCTGACAATTCCTCCAGCTTCCTTCCTGTGGATCTTATGCCTGCCAGAACAACTATTCCTCCCACTATGGCTATTATCCCGATGAGCAGGTATGTGTTGAAGAACCCGTTCATTCCAAAGAAGCCTATCATGAATGGCAGGCCGAATACTGGTGCAAGATGGCCTACTCCATCGGTTGCAGCCACGCCGTTGCTCCTTGCTCTTGTCGGGAAGTTCTCTGCAGCGTACACATAGAGCGTTGTTGCAAGGAAGGTGTTCGTAAGGGACCCGAAGAAGTCAGAAATTATAATTTCCGCGGTGTTCAGCTTGATGGCTATGCCGAACATACAGATTCCCTGAAGAACAAAGAGAATTGATATCAGATACTTCCTCTCTATCCTCTCTGTCGTAAGGAACGCTGAAAAAGCACCTACTGCATACCCGAGACCACCGAGACCTACCATAAACAGGCTGGCAACTATGGAAAACCCAGAATGGACAAGGAGCGAGGTCGTCAGTGCCAGGAAGGGATACGTGTAAAGATAGTAGAACAGAAACACTGCAAGAACCAGAGCCAGTCTGAGCCCGTGCTTTTTGGAGAAAAGATGCAGCAGTGGGACTTTCATCTCACTTTCGACTATCTCAGCCTTCATTTCGCTCAATGGAGGAAGATCACCATATTTCGATTTGTATGTAATCTCTATTTTATCGAGAAGCTCGGACGCTTCCTTCGCTCTTCCTTTACTAAGGAGCCAACGTGGGCTTTCGGGTACGTTCTTCCTTATGAATAGAACAAATATTCCTCCAAGTGCACCAATTATGAAGAATATCCTCCACCCTATGTCTAATGGAGGTATGAGGAAATAACCTATAAGCGGTGCAACACCGGCTCCAGTAAAACCGAAGAAGGTTCCAAGGCTCTGGAATTTTCCCCTGTTGTTGTGCGGTGCAAGCTCACTGAGATATGCAGCAGCTATCGCCAGATCAGCGCCAATCCCTATACCGGTCACAAATCTCCATACGTAGACCTGAGTGATATCCGTCGCTGTAGCTGTCAGAATAGAGCCTACTGAATAAGCTATTAATGAGACAGTCAGCCCCCTCTTTCTTCCGAGTGTGTCTGATATGTGGGAGAACAAGAAAGCTCCTACCGCATATCCTACCAGTGAGAACACAGTTCCGTTTGAGGCGACTACTTCCCCCGCCACTCCCATTTGTGCGCCTATGGTGGGCGCAGCGGTTCCAATAGTCAAGACGTCAAAAAGACCAAAAAAGTAGGCCGCACCCACTATCACCAGAACGGTGTAGGGCCAAGGCCAAGTCCTGAAACGTTCCAGACGTTCACTCACCTGAAAATCCTGTTGTACATCTACCATTTTATCTCCTATTCCTAATAGATAATGGTAGTAAACTGATGACTTATAAATGTTTGCTAAAGGTTATATGAAAACTTACACATTAAAATAGCATAATCAAAGAGAGACCGCATAGAAACTTCGCATTCTCTAGGGGAAATTAACAAGTCGCCTGCTAGACATTTTACCTCATGGCACATTCCAGCCAGAATCAATCAGGATACTCTCGCCTGTAATCATGTCAGAGTCTTCTGAGGCCAGGAAAACAGCCAGTTTTGCCACATCATCAGGGTAAGCGATGAATCTTTCGCCCTTTCTCAAAGGGGTTCTTGCCCTGAGCAGATCCAGTCCCTCATCCGTTCCCCAGAATGGCCTTGACATCTCCGTTTTGGTTGCACCGGGGCATATTGCATTGACGTTTACACCCTGCTGGCCAAACTCAAGGGCAAGAGACTTAGTAAGGCCTATGACCGCAGCTTTTGCAGAGGCATATGCACTCATTCCGGGAAGGGCCGTGAAGGAGAAGTTGGAAGCTATGTTGATTATTTTCGGATTTCCCGATTTCAGAAGGTATGGCATGCAGTGTTTTGCGGCCAGAAAAGCCCCCCTGACCGTAACCCCATGCATCGTGTCGAAATCCTCAGCGGTTGTCTCAGCGAGACTCTTCTTCATGGGGATACCGGCACTGTTAACAAGCACATCAATCCCGCCATACTCCCTCACTGCGGATCGAGCGAGTTCTTTGACAGATTCTTCTTTTGAAACATCGGCGCGCACAAACAGGGCTCTTCCATTGATCCTCCTTATCTCATTTTCAGTAGGTAAACCTCCTTCGCTGGGCTCCTCCCTTATGTCTCCGATCACCACTCTAGCACCCTCTTTGGCATATTCCAGGGCTATAGCTCTTCCTATCCCGGAGCTTCCCCCAGCTATGACGGATACTTTACCCTTAAGCCTGCCTGTCAACCCATATCCCCTCATTCGCAAATTCAGCCAAAATTATCCTAAGATTTTTGCCTTCTTGCTTATACCAGACAAAAAGCGGTAATTAAATTCTCTGATTAAACTGCAACAGTTTTGTCACATTGAAGCAGAAAAGAATAATAACGACCTAATCGTCTATAGTTTTATGCCCTTTAAGCTGGATCTAAAAAAATATCATGCTCCGCCTTCAACGAGAGAAGCGTGCGATATACTGGCTTCAGAAGAAAATTCAATGCCTATCGCCGGAGGGACCGGAATCTATATTTTTTCGAACAAAGGAATGATGAGCAACGTTGACACTCTGGTCAATCTGGGAAAACTCAACCTTTCATTCGTTGAAAAAGACGGGGAAAAAATCAGGATTGGTGCAACAACCAGGCTCAGTGACATGGGGGCAGGAATCACTGGCATACAGATGCTGGACGAGGCGGTTCAGTCGATTCCCAAGGAAGTGCGGCACATGGGTACAATGGGAGGGCAGATATTCACTGCATTCCCGGCATTTGATCTTTCAGTGTGCCTGCTGGCATTGAACGGATCAATCTCAGTCACAGACGGTTACAGGGATAAGGAAATTGCGATGTCAAATGTATACAATGCTATGTTCGACCCGGCGATTCCAAGAAGCTCCATAATAGAATCGGTGGAAGCTCCGGCAACAAAATTCAACAGAACTACATACCAGAAGTTCAGCTACACAAAACATGGGTTCAGCGATGTCAGCCTTGCCATTGCAATGAGGGTTGAAGGCGATTTCATCGAGGACATCAGTTTGGCAGTTGGAGGGGGCTCTCTGGATTCAGAGCCGATCAAGCTGCCGCACGTCGAAGGGGCCATGAGAGGAAATGAAATTGACCAGGAGCTGCTGGATATGGGTTTTGACTCCATCTTGAATAGCACTGGTCTTGAATTCTATTCCGATCACAAATCTTCGTCTGATTACAGAAAACGGATGGTGGGGACAATGCTCAGGAGAGGCGTGAAAAAACTCACGGGAGGTGTTGCAGCACATGTCTGAAAAGAGAGAAATATCGATGAGGGTAAACGGCGAAAAGGTGACTGTCCAGGCAGACATCAGGGATACACTTCAGGACATACTCAGGGAAAAGCTGGAGAAGAGGGGGGTAAAGCATGGCTGTGAGGCTGAGGGATGTGGTGCCTGCACGGTGTTGGTGAATTCTGAAAACGTTTACTCCTGCATGTTCCCGGCCATGAATGCGGATGGAAAAGATGTAACAACGATTGACGGTCTTGGAAGCGAGCAGGAACTTGACAGGATACAGTATGAATTCATGAACGAATGGGCTTTCCAGTGCGGATACTGCACTCCAGGTTTCATAATGGCTGTAAAAGCTATGGAATCAGAGGTAAGGAAGGACCCGAGAGTTGTGGAATCGATTCATGGGGGGGACCTGGACGAATACATAAAAGACGGGCTTACCGGCCATATTTGCAGGTGCACAGGATACATACCGATCCATCAGGCTGCACGAAAGAGGCTCGATGAGATCATGAACGCCGGGAGATCCTGAACCCTGATCACTTAGGAACCCCTATCTTCAGTGTTTTATAGTCAACTCCAGACCAAAGCAACGCTGAAAGTGCAAATATTACGCCATAAATGAGGGGATACAGTGCAAGCACTATTATCGGGGGCTGCCCGGCAATTGAACCGAGGATGTTTGAAAGCTCTGAGACAAGGCCAAGCGGGTAGAACAGGTATACTGATGCCGCTGAAAGCGCTCCTATTCCAAACCCGGTAAACGCGTTCTTCCAGCTCTTGAGTGCAAGGAACGGCAGGGCTGCCGGAACTGCCATCCAGAGGTACGGTATCGTCAGAAGTGCGACATAGGAGAGGACAATCGAGAGGCCAATGGATCCAAGTCTACGCAGCCACATATCTGATTTTCACCTCCGTCTTCTGGTCATTCATGTTATAGTAGGAATGTGACAGCCAGTCACTGAGCTGGTTTGAATAATAGTAACTTATCACATTGCCGCTCGGCCCGCCCGGAAACACCCCGTAGAAGGTGGATTGCCCTGGCGAGGAGATCTGCCTGAGAGATGACCCAACCGCAACATTGGGCTCTGGCACCTCCATGGAAAGGGGAACGGAACCCACACTCACTGTATGGCTGTCACCCCATATTGGCAGTGGGCCTATTGAAAGGGATGAGAGCCCGGTCTGGCTCGATATGACAAGCTTGTGGACATTGCCCCATTGCCAGTTTGATGTAGATCCAAGTTTATCTGAGAGGAGCGACACTTCCTGCTCAAACGAACTGCGCACAAGCTGGGTGAAGTTCCCGTTCAGCCAGGTTGAGTTTGGCTCGGTCCTTGCCAGATGAATGAGCGAACTCACGAACGGGAGTGGCTCTCCTGACACCCCGTTTTCCTTGTATATCCTGTCAAAGGTGTTGTTGTATATTGAGGATACGAGATACCAGTACACGGTTATCCCGATCTGGCTCTGGTAAGTGGTGTAGTTCCAGTCTGAGAGGTATGTGTATGCCGACTGTTCAGTGGAATTCATGCCCACGCCCTTGAGGGCATTCAGCAGCATCGGAGTAAGTTGAGTAGCCCAGTAATCTGAGACATTAGACTGCAGGTTCATCATCTTCTGGACAGTCATGTTTGGGTTTGCCCTGAGAAAGTGGTAAATTGTCTGTGCTCTCCCGCCAGATGCCCAGAACCCTCCCACGAACGGGTCCGGGTAATTCTTCCACGCCGTTGGCTGGTTTGGCGCAAGCATATACCCCCTAGCAGGGTTCTTTGCCTGCGGCAGGTGATCAAATTGAACGTTTCCTGCTGGCTCATATGCCGGGAGGGTCCCGTTTAGGAGCGTCCTCGAACCAACAACTGACAAGGTCTGGTTGTCCGGCAGTGTCTCCTTTATCAGGGGATATATCCCGGCTGTGAGCGTTCCAGCAGAGGCGTCCGAAACCATTGCAAAATTCTGCGGAGGGGATCCCCAGTGCTTGAGGGCGTTCACCATATCGGAGTAGTTGGCAGACTGATCAAGCATGATCTCAGTTATCAGGTCAAAGGAAGGAGTTGACGCGGTCCATCTGAGGCTGATTCCATAATTTCCTTCTCTTGCTATAATGGGACCGTTGTTTGTGTAATAGATGCTGTGCTGCGCTCCAAGAAGAGTGTAGTTGTAGACGGCCATTCTGTGCCAGGAACCGTTGAAAAGGTAATTTGTGCCATTGAGCATCTCCAGATAGTCATTGGCCGAATTACCCTCCGGTGTGGTAAGACCCCAGGCTGTTTTTGGAGTATGCCCAATCAGTATTCCCGGGACTCCGGCAAGGTCCCATCCCGTCACATTCACCGGCCCTGCAGACAGCTGCATTGGAATCCAGAGAGAAGGCACAGACAGTGGCAGGTGAGGATCATTTGCAAGTATCGGAAAACCATTCTTTGCGTATCCGGATGTTACCTCCCAGCTGTTGCTTCCAACCGCTGAACCTATTCCATGTGCTCCGGGGAAATTGTAGGGATCTGATATATTGCTTATCGCTGCCTTTATAAGGCCATTCAGGCTCTTAAGCAAGGTATCGTTAACTCCTGTCGCCCACTGTTGATACCAGTTGAGTGACCATAGATATGATGGGGATATGCCCTGCTGGGAGAGGTTAAACCCGTTCACAGTACCGTCACCAGGCACCACAGTCACATTTTCGGTATAGTATGGATAATAGGGCCATATCTGAGTAGTGTTGCTGAAACCGAATGCACTGTAAAGGAGTGCCGACTGCAAGGGCTCCATTGCTCCCGTGGTCAGTGACCAGGCCATGTACTGCTGCCAGGCGAGTGTGTCATAAACCGTCCACTGGTACGGCTTTATTCCAAGAAGCTTAAACTCCAGGGGGACTGCATTTCCTGTGTGGTTGATGTATGCATCCACGCCTGATGCATAATCCTGCAGGTAAGAATAGTATGTCGGGTACTGGCTTTCGTAGGCGTGCTGAAGCTTGACGGCATTTTCCGGCAGCCCGATTAGCTTGATCGCCATGTCTGACCCTAAACCGCTCTGTCCTATGTATTTGCTGAGGTTTCCGGTAGCAAGCAGGCCTTGAAGCTCCATCTGAAACAGCCTGTTGCTGGCTGAGTAATATCCCTGTGCCAGAAACAGGTCATGCAGATTCTGTGCGGAAATGTGTGCAACCCCAGACTGGTCTATCGTGACATTTACCGGCTGCACAAGGCCCGGAACTGAATAACTGCCCGAAGTGTAGTTAGTATTCCCGGCAACTGACCAGACACCTTCTCGGGGATTCAAGAAATTATAACTTTGAGTGAAGTAAGACAGGACAACAATCGCTACTACTACAATTATAAGCCACCTTACCTTCATTGAAATTTATACATATTCTCGCAATAAAATACTTTTGTTGCGCCGGCTAAATGATGCAGGAGGTTCGAGCACAACAGGGGCAAATTGTATGACAAACAGGTAAAACACTACCTCCCTTGCAAACACAGTTTTATATATGCACCATTATTCCTGAAAAAAATGGAAGCTCCTCGTCGGTTCAAACGTCTGAATGTTGGCCAGCTTGGATTACGGCATGCAGTTTCGCAGGCGGTTGCCCTCAATGCGCCTGGAGGAACAATTGTTCTCTATGTGATAGGAACCGCTGCTCTGATGACTTTTACTTTTTCCCAGTATCCGCAGGGTGCATTTTCCATCCCTCTGATCCTGGTACTTTCCCTTGCTGTATATGCCATGATGACGTTCTCAATGTACGAATTCTCCCGATACCTGTCCAGTTCAGGGGGGGTACTACACCTTTGTAACCCGGGGGCTGGGGAAATATGCAGGGTTCGTAACGGCACTGTCGTACCTGAGTTATCAGGTTCTTAGTTTCACTGGCTTCGGGCTCCTGGGTTTCCTAGGGTTCATATACGGAATTTTTCCTTCCCTGGGGATATCCATCCCTGATCCTGCCCTTCTCTGGGTTTTCATTACAGCTGGCATGATAGGCCTTGTGTCCTTCCTCATTTATGCAGGCATCAGGCCTTCGATGAAAATCGTGTCCTACATCATAGTGATCGAAGTGGTATTTTTCCTCACGACCTCCATTTATCTCCTGGCAAAGAACTACTCCTCCCTTACACCCGCACCGTTTACTGCGGCTCCCGTGGGAAACAATCCGCTCATACTTGCAACAATGATGGTGTATGCGATTGGAACCTTTGTGGGAATAGGGGGGTCAATACCCATAGCGGAGGAAACAAGAGACCCGAAGAGGAACGTTCCAAGGGCGATTCTTGCTACAGTGGCTATACTTGGGATCACTATCATCGTATCCTCCTATGCACAGGTCATCGTATGGGGAGCGGCAAACATGGGTACCTTCGGAACAACAGTTGTGTATCCGGTTATGCAGATATACAGGCACGATTTCGGATTCTTGAGCATAGTCTTCTACGGACTCTTGCTGATCATAGTCTCAAACTCCTTCTTCACAGCAACAGTTTCTCTCGGGACAAATGCAACTAGGGTTCTTTTCTCCCTTTCAAGGGAAAATGTGCTCCCGCCTGCACTTTCTAAAACAAGGGCCAAAAACGGCACTCCAACCGTGGCCATAGCAGTCGTTGGATCCATTTCAGCGGTGATAGTCCTGGCAACCGGATTCGTCTTCATGTACTTTTATCCCGGGAACCTTGATCAGGCACTCCTGTACGGGTCAGTGTTCCTGCTCATCCTTGAAAGCCCGATTATGTACCTGGTACACATACTGACAAACACTTCACTCTTCGTTTACATGAGAAAAAACAGGCTGAAGATATCCTACATAAAGCATCTCGTTATTCCTTCAATATCTACAATAACGCTTCTGTTCGCGATAGTTGTAGCAGTGTACCTGAACCTTGAAGCACCGTATATCTACGGGGTTTACGGATCTCTGGTGTGGATAGCAGTGATATGCGTTGCGCTTGTTGTCACCTTTGTAAAGTACAAGCACAAACTGGAGGCAATCGGGGAATTCTCCCTGTAAACTCCCGTTGATTCTACTGGTCAGAAACTGTCCAGGGTGATGTTCCCTGTTTTCCTCTCTTTTTTCTCATTGTTCTGAGCAGAGTTGCTGCTAGGCACTGAAGGCAGTTCTTCATCTGACATTCCAGTAAGGGTCTGCTGCCCGGGATCTTTCTGTGAAATGTTTATCTCTTCCTTGAATGCTTCGAGGACACGGTTCAGTGTTTCCTCCACCCTTCTGGCATAGTATTCCCAGTCAGGCTTGAATTCAAAGGTGCTCCCGTCAATGAAGGGCTCCACGACCTGGGGGTTCTTCTTGTGGTCTACCACTATCCATGAGACCTTCATTCCGGGGATGAATGTTTCACCTCTTTCTATGAGCTTCTGGGCTACCCTTACGTTCGCGAGTGATTTTCCATCCTTGTAGTCCCCGAATTTCTTTACGCTTCTTGAGATAACGAGCTTTTCAATGGGTATGGATTCATCTCCCTTCCTCACCCTTTCGACCATGTCCCTTGAATACTTGACCGCCCCTTCCACATCCCGGTCCAGCACATACTCGAAGAGTCTTGAAAGAGTCTCACTCTGCAGGTCAAAGGAGTCTGTTCTTCTGACTTCATAGCCTCTTACGAGAGTCTCCCCTTTCTGATCATCAGGGTATATAATCCTCCCGATGTACCTTTTCTTGGCGCCGCTGGAGAAGAACGGGTTCAGTACTTTCTCGAACTCGAGGGATATGCTCTCTTCCGCAGAAAGCCTCTCACTGAGATCATGCCCCATCTTTATGGTATCTTCCTCGGTGGTCTGGCCGGACTCTATGAAGACACTGTCGGTATCCCCGTATATCACATTGAAACTCTCATTTTCAAGTTTTGAAATGACATCCTTGATGGTAGTTCTGGCAAAGGCTGTTATGGCACTTCCAATCTGTACATTAGTGAACCTGTAGAAGTACGAGGCAAGGACCCCGTAGAATGTATTCATAAGGATCTTCAACGCTCCCTGGACACCGTCATAGTAATCCCTCTCTTCATCGTCCCTGGCATTCTTCATTTTCTTCTTTACCTGGTCACGTTCGTCCATGAGGTCTTTGAGAATTCTCGGGATCAGGCCCTCTCTCTCACTTTTCTCCAGGAATCTTATGCCGGTCGGGGACACGATTGCCCCTTTCTCGTTAAGGGTGGTGAAGCAGATGTTGTGCTTCATGATCATCGAAGGGTACATGCTCTTGAAGTCGAGCACTATGACAAAATCATAAAGGCCAGGCTCTACGGAATGGACATAACCCCCCTCGATGACATCCTGCTTCATCGACCTGGTTGTCATTGGCACTCCTATGTTTTCCCTGTCGGCGCGCCTTATCAGTATGGAGTCAACATAGTTGCTGGTCCCTCCATTTGTAACATCATCAAGTGGGAGCTTCGTGACGGTGGACATATCCATGTTCCTGTCTAGAATCCTAATCTTCCTGTATATCTGAAGGGTCAGGTCAGCATCCTTGATGCAGTACTTTATGACGTCGTCTCTCCTGTTCTCCCACTCCTCCTCTATCTTGAGCCTGTTGATGTTGTCTTTCCCTTCTCCAAGAAGCATTTTTGCGACATAATTGAGAGTTTCATGTTTTGGATGGAGAACTCTCTTCACGCTCCACCATGTGTCGTTAACTATTCTCCCATGCAGCCTCCAGAACTGCCCCATTATCCTCGTGGGTGGACTGTAATCTCTTCCTATCCTGAGTGGTATCCTGTACTTCTTGGCCCTGTACTCCAGGACGGGAAGATCATAGCCGTCTATGTTGTATCCGGTTATTACGTCGGGGTCTTCTTCGTGTACCAGTTCGATGAATTCCCTTATTATCCTCTCTTCATCTCCATAGATGCTCCCCTTTTTGTTTTCCTCCCCCTTTGCTATGGAGTACCCTATCATCAGGAGCCTGCCATAGTCTTCTGAGCCATCAAACACAATGGCATTTTCTATGTCGAAACTTAGAATTTTCAGGACTGGATTGAAGGCCTCAACGGTCCCTGCGCTCTTCATTCTCACAACGATGTCTGTTGTATACTTCCCCTTCTCTTCATCTGCAGGCTCGCATTCCATCTCCACGCATGAACCGAGATCAAAATCATAGATGAACCTGTGATGAAAAGGAATATCTGCGGCGAGGACCCTGAACTGGCAATCCTTTCTGAATTCCGGAACTTTCCACGGGTATTTGATGTATATTCTGACTACCCTCTTGTCGGATCCTTCGTCCCAGAGTATCTTCTCCTCCATCCTGATGAATTCGGGATGCTGCTTGATTGAATTTATGTAAAGCTCATCAGGCTCAACAACGTCAAAATATGGCTTGAATCCGTAGTAAAGGGCTGTGACAGACTCTCCATCCCTGGTCTTGCCGTAAAGCTCCACAACTACGTCCTCTCTTCTGTATGACGCAGTAATTATCCTCATCTGAATCTGCATTACAACATCCTAACTCCGTACGCCTAATAATTCTTTTTGGTACCATACCCATAATTTTATGGCATGAGGAGAGGAAGAGCCTCTGGCAGTGGAAAGTTTCCTTTCAATAACCTATTCCATACAGCCTGCCGGAAGCTATGGCCCAGGGCATTAGGGAGGAGACTTCGAGGCATCGGAAGGAGGTACTGCCCCGGGGCATAGTTCCAACACTGCCATACGCGGGCAAGCCGTATGGATCAACCCGTTTCCAAATTCAACCGGGTCTCCTTGAAGGCAGATTTCCTGAATGATACAACTCAAAAATGTTAAATATTCTCATTGAGATTCATAACCGTGCACCCGGAAATTTTTTGTTTTGATGTGCTTGAAATACTATTCCGGTGTGAACATAAAAAGGAGTTCAAAATTTTATGACAGATGTCATGGATATTGTTAGAAATCATAACAGCTATAGGGCGGCCACGCTGAACCTGCAGGTATCTGAGAATGTATTGAGCCAGAAGGCCAGGGAGGCACTTTCATCCGACATGGCTTCAAGGTATTCGCTTGTTATTGACAGTGATGACGCCTACGGAGGCACACGCTACTCAACCGAGCTCCTGGCACAGGTGGAACGCCTTGCCTGCGATGTTTACGGGGCAAGGTATGCAGAAGTGAGGACTATTGGAGGACATATTGCAGCCTCTGCTGTCCTCCTGGGGCTCATCAGAAAGAGGGAAAGCATAATGGCAGTAGCCGAGAAGAATGGGGGATACACAGGATATGCCCAGGGCTACCTTCCGCACATGTACGGGTTTCAGAGCTATTACATACCTTTCAACGGGGGCAGGCAGGAAATTGATCTTGCCAGTTTCGAGAAGGTGATGGACGAGATCAGCCCGAAGCTCATAGTGCTCGGCCAGTCCTTCTTCGTCAAGCCTTACGACCTGAAGCAGATAAGGAGGATCGCAGACAGGTTCGATTCCTTGATCGCCTACGACGGGTCGCATGTTATGGGGTTGATCGCGGGAAAACAGTTCCAGCCAGATGTGCTGGAGTACTGCGACGTCCTCTACGGCTCAACCCACAAGACTTTCTTCGGCCCACAGGGAGGGATAGTTCTTACCAACGACAGGCACATCATGGACTCAGTCCGAAAAAGCCTCATCTGGAAAACCATGGATAATTACCACATTTCCAGGGTTGCAGCTCTAGGCGTCGCACTTGAGGAGATGAAAAAGTACGGAAAGGAATATGCCGCAAATGTCGTATCAAACACAAAAAAGCTCGCCAGGTCCATGGACGAAAGCGGGATACCTGTGGATCACGCCCCATGGTACTCAGAGTCTCACCAAAGCCTTCTTAACAGTGAAAAACTCAAGGAAATGGGCCTTAGCTTCCTGGAATTCAGCAAGAAGCTGGAGGCAAACGGCATGATCGTGGACAGGGAAGGAAGGATAGGATCAGCTGAGGTAACCCGGATGGGCATCAGGGACATCGAGAGGGTAGGCCCCCTGATGGCGGAAGCAATGAAGGGCGGAGACGTCAAGGATGAAGTCAGGAAGATAGTCTCAGAACTGTCTATCCAGTATTGTGAGTGATCGGGCATGAAAGTGGAAGAGATAATGACAAAGGACCCGGTATACCTGAATGGTGATGACGGGATATCGGAAGCCATAGCGAAAATGCGTGATCTTCGCATTCATCACCTGCCTGTGGTGAACGGGAACACCTATCTCGGTGCAATAAACTACAGGGAACTGATGAGAAGGAAGAGTGTCAGGCTCAAATCGAAGGCAAGGAACTTCGCTGTCAAGACGCCAGAGCTTTCTGAGAAGCAGGATGTGCTCGCTGCTGTAGGAGAGCTCAAGGAATCCGGGCTTCCTGCTCTGCCAGTCCTGAGAAAGGGAAAACTCGTGGGAATAGTGTCTGAAACAGATATTGTAAGGAATATAGACAGCATTATTACGGCAGACCTGCAGGTGAGGGATATCGCCACAACAGATCCCGTTCTTGCGAAGGTGGACGAGGATATACTCTCTGCTGCTGAAAAGATACGCGGACTGTATGAGTATGAGATACCCGTGGTCTCCAAGGAGGGGATGCTCAAGGGAATTCTAAGGCTCGATGACATCATGGACATGATCATACGGGACAAGAGCAAGACCACAGTTGGAGAAGTAAGGGGAGAAAGGGAGAAGGTGAAGGTGACAAGCGCCTCGATCATGGATAATCCTTTCTCGGTACGGAAGACCGACAGCATTTCCCAGGCCTCAAAGCTGATGACTGAAAAGCAGCTCCACATGCTTCCCGTAGTGGACGACTCCGACAAGGTTGTCGGTGTGATAGACCTGTGGGACATTCTTGAAATCATTGAGACAGACAGCAAAGACGAGGGAATCCTGATCTCTATCAGCGGCCTCACCCCCTACGAAACAGATCTTTATGACATAACATACTTCCTTGCGAGCAAGTTCACTTCTAAGTTTGCAAACCTCACCAACCAGTCCTACGGAAAACTGGAAGTCCACGTAATGAAATACCACAGGGAGGGCGTTAGCAAGTACTCAATCAGGACAAAACTCATTTCCGAACCCATAGTTCTGGCCGAAAATTATTCCGGGTGGAATTACGGTGAAGTGCTTTCTGAAATATTTGACGCATATGAAAAGAGGCTGAAGAAGTACAAGGAGAAAGGCAGCACATGAGCGGCGAGCTCCTTGACAAGCTCCTGGACTACGCTTCCCGGAACTCAAGGTACGCAGAGGCAAGGTTCATGTCCCTGGATTCAAGGGGTGTATCCTACAGAAATGGTATTTTCGAGGGAACAGCTTCTGTCAAGGAGGAAGGCTACGCGGTAAGGGTTGTGAACGAGTCAATCAGCATGGCCTATGTGGATTCGGAGGACTGGGACCGTGCAAAAGAGCTGATTGGCGAAGCCCTCAAGCACTCTCACTTCCCGGGAAAGAACAGCTTATACGAGGGGGAGGCAATCAGAGATTCCTGGAAAGTTGAAGGCAAAAGGAAAATTGAGGATGTGCCCATAGATGATCGCATTGAGATCGTGAAGGACATGGACAAGCTGCAGGAATCATTCGACGCTGCGGTGAGGATGAATGCGGTCGGGGACAAGAAGATAAGGCAGATTTATGAGAATTCCGCTGGCTCAAGAATAGAGGGCGAGACCTCCAGGGTGTCATATTTTTACCTGGCAGGGGTAATGGAGGGCGGTGAATTTGAACAGTCCGCCGAGGAATTTGGCGGCACGGGCGGATATGAGGTTATAGATGGGCTGCATCTTGAAGACAGGATATCCAACGATCTCAGGGATCTGAGGGAAAGCCTGGTAGCTCCAAGGCCAAATCCTGGAAAATTCGACGTGGTAGTCGGGCCTGAAATTTCAGGTATAGTTGCGCATGAGTCCTGCGGGCACCCTGCTGAATATGACAGAATCCTGGGCAGGGAAGGTGCTCAGGCAGGGGAATCATTCCTGGCAGGAAAGCCGGATCATTTCAGGATAGGATCGGACATGGTAAGTGTGGTCGACGATCCCACCATGCCAAAGAGCTATGGGTATTACAAGTATGATGACGAAGGTATCCCGGCCAGAAAGAGATACCTCTACAGGAACGGCCTGACGAATGAATATATACTCAACAGGGAGAGTGCAGCACGCCTTGGCGTGGAATCAAACGGAGGCGGAAGGTCAGGCTCATGGAACCTTGAGCCGCTTGCCAGAATGAGTACAACATACATCGAACCTGGAGACCATAAATTCGATGAACTGTTTGACGGAATCAGGAGAGGCATATACATTAAGTCATTCACTGAATGGAACATTGATGATATCAGATTCAACGAGAAGTACGTCGGGAAGGAAGCATACTTCATAGAAAACGGGGATCTCACCGGAAGGGTAAAGAGACCAATAATAGAGACCAACACAATAAATTTCTACAGTTCCATTGACGCAATAGGCAGTGATCTGCAATTCAACGCGGGAACCTGCGGAAAAGGCGATCCGGAGCAGGGTGTTGATGTATGGATGGGTGGCCCGCACATGAGACTGAGGGGTCTTTACATACAGTGAGGCTGGAAAATGGACTATACTGATGAAATTTACAGCAAACTGGTGAGAAAGGGCCTGGATGAAGTTGTTGTTGAACAGTCTGACAGCCAGGTACACCAGATTCGTTTTTCAGAAAGCACCAAGGACCTCTTCAACACATGGGGCGAAAGTACAATATCAGTGTTTGCAAGCAGTGGAAAGCGTGTTGCAAACGCGGCCATAAAGGATTACAGCAGGATAGATGAATTGGTGGAGGAGATAGCAGGCCTCTGCTCAAAAGTCCCTGAAAATCCAGAATTTATGGGGATCAACCATGAGAAGGCGAGCCTTGGGGCCCAGGAGGTTACTCCTCTGGACTCTGAAAAGGTGATGGAATACGCCCGGAGCATGATCGACGGATCGGTTGAATTTGGTTCAGAAAGGTCAGCTGGTGTTGTTTACTCGCGATTCTCCAGGATACATCTCAGAAGTGGGTACAATGATCTGGTATATGATAGAGGCGGCACTGAACTAGTAATAAGGTCCTTCATTGGTGAATACAGCGGGCAGGAAAGCTTTCACTTCGGACCCGGACTCTCCTTGCCAGCAGTTGACCCCGGCGAGATGGGAAGAAGCGCGGCGGAGACTGCAAGGAAGGGGAGGGATGTCAGGCAGGGTGACGAGGGAAAGCTCACCGTTTTAATGTCTCCATACGTTCTCGGCAACATTCTTTCCTGCAGCGGAGGTTTCCTGTCATCGCATATGGCCAGGACAGGCCTGAGTCCATTCATGAACAGGCTCGGAGAAGATGTTGCATCAGAGAACGTCACACTCGTTGACGACCCAACTGACAGGTCAGGCGAAGGTGTGAGGCCTGTTGATGATGAGGGGACTCCAACCAGAAAGAACACACTGATAAAGAAAGGCAGGCTGAAGACCTTTCTCCACTCTTATTCCACTGCAGAGCTGAACTCAACAGAATCGACCGGGAATGCGGGGATCCTTTTCCCTGTCCCCTGGCAGCTCAAACTGGAGAAAGGGACAGAAAGCATGGAGGACATGCTCTCGGAGATAAAGGACGGCCTTTTCATAAACAACACATGGTACACAAGGTTCCAGGACTATAGAAACGGAGTATTTTCTACTGTCCCAAGAGACGGTGTTTTCAGAATAAAGGACGGCCGGATCCAGGAGTCATGGTCAGGAATAAGGATAAGCGACTCTGTTTTGAACATTCTCGGGAACGTTTCCAAAGTGTCGAGAGAAACAAAGAACACTAAATGGTGGCTCGAGATTGAGCCATCCATAATGCCCTACGCACTGGTTGAGAATGTTAACATCACCAGGTCATTCTGAATCTGGGCATTTGGGGGTGCATTCACGCACCTCCGTATTTCTCCCTGAATGACTCATTTATCTCAAGAAGCTCTTTTCCTTTCAGTATCCCCTTCTCGGTCTCAGGCGCTCTTATCTTCTCAAGCAGTTCTTCCATCTCACTCTTTCTGCCCATTCCGACCAGGGGGACTATTCCTTCAAGCGCTGCTGAAGCCCTCCTGCTGCCTGAAAAAGTCCTCTTAAGGAATTCTATGGACTCCTCTAGGTGCTCAAAGCTGAAGTCCCTGGAATGGGGTGCTGCTGCAACCGAAGCAAAGAAGCTCATCGAATCCTGCCTTTTTATCCTTCCATCCAGAACCATCATGTTTGCCTTCTCAAGGCTGTCGCTGTCCCTGAGCCAGCCAAGCGCACTGATGATCCTCGTCTTTTCCTCATCTTTTCTGGAACTGCCAAGCCTGTTAATCAGCCCGTCGAAGTTATTTTCCGATATTGCATAGGAGAGCACTACTGCACTCCGCATGTCGGGGTCTACGGTATCCAGGGCGGAAAACTTCCCGGCAAGCTTTGAGGCAAAGTTTCCATCCAATATCGCGAGCTTCTGGCTGAGCGACCCTCTCAGTATGGAGGTGTTCATATCCTCTCCCGGTGATTTTTCGCCGATTCCCTTGAGGAAGCCTCCCAGGAGCTTGAGCGCAGTATCCTTCACCGTCCGGTTGTCCGGTGCCTTCATGTGAAGTCTTAGAAGCTGGGACGCTATTTCTTCCACAACTATATGGTGCTCCTCATTCTCAAAGGAGCCCAAGATTGAAATGTAATCATCAAGCCCTATTCTCCCGGAGAGCAGAAACGCATAGTAATCATTCACCAGGCCCCATTTGTCGAGATAACTGAGCTTGCCACTGTTTCCAATAAGGTTGCGCATGAGGTCGTCTGAATACTGCACCCTGTAAAATCCGGTGTTCTCATGGTTTGCCTTTATGAAGCCTGCAGCCGGGATGCTGCCTGTTTTCTTATCGAGTACTGTGCTCTCTACGGAACTTTCTCTTCTCACCGTGAGCGGAACGGGCCAGATCGAGTCACCGGATGAGCCCAGAAGGAACCTGTGCTGTTCCAGCCTTATCTCTCCGTTTTCTCTGGACGCATGGACAACCGGATATCCCTGCTTTGTGATCCAAGCTTCCATGATCTCGGACACTGGCATTCCGGAAACCTTTGAAATTGAAGACCAAAGGTCGGCTCCCCTGGTGTTGGAGTACTTGTTTTCTTCCAGGTATTCTCTTATTCCGTCCCTGAAATTGTCCTCCCCCACAAAGGCTTCTATCATCCTTAGTACGCTCGCGCCCTTGCCGTAACTGATCTGGTCAAAAATCTGAGCTACCGAATTCGGGTCTTCAACCTCCACGTCGATCGGGTGGGAATTCAGAAGCGCATCGTCCATGAGCGCACCAGATGTCCTGGTCATTATCATCTCGCCGAAAGCATCCATTTCAGGGTAGATTTCATTGACCATCTTGTATGCCATGAAAGTGGCAAAGCTCTCATTCAGCCAGAGGTCATTCCACCATTTCATGGTGACCAGGTCACCGAACCACTGGTGTGCAATTTCATGTGCTATTACTGAAGCAATCCTCTTCTTCGTGAGGGAACCGGTGGAATTGTCAGCATAAAGCAGGACTTCGCGGAAAGTCAGGGCTCCCCAGTTTTCCATCGCTCCGGCTGCAAATTCGGGAACAGAAATAAGATGCATTTTCGGAAGCATGTAATGTATCCCGAAGTAGTCTTCGAAAAGCTTAAGGCACTTCTCTGCGACCTCCAGCGGGAAATCCGACGGGCTGAGGTGGCCTTTGGGGGCTGCAAGTATAACATCCTTGCCGTTGTAGTCAAGTCTCTTTTCCTCAAACTCTCCAACTCCTATGTAAAGAAGGTACGTTGACATTCTCGGGGTCCTCATGAAGCGAACTGTTTTCCTGCCGCCCTGTTCTGTAATCTCAAGGGGAGGCATGTTAGAAATTGCGCCAAGGCCCTTCGCGATATCAAGCGAAAGCTCGAATTCTGCCTTATACCCTGGGTTGTCGATGCATGGAAAGACACGCCGTGCCCCTGTTGATTCAAACTGGGTCGTGAACATATCGCCCTCGTCAGTCTTTGCCAGGTAAAGGCCTGTGAGATTCTGCCCTATTGTCCCTTCAAACTCCACGTGGACAACATGGTCCCCGGAAGGGATGTTCTCCACCGCAAGGCTTGCCTTTCCCGCAGAAAATTTTGCAGGCTTTCCGTCAACTTCTACTTTTTCCACGTTAAGATCCACCGAATCCAGAACAAGTTTTCCAGGATCGGCATTGAGTGTTATTTCTTCAGAGCCTGAAAACTTGTTAGCTTCTTCATCGATCTTCAACAAAATCTGATAGGACTCAACACGCATAATCACTGTAAGCAGATCAGTTGACTTTACGTTTGCCGTAGGGCCAGAACAGCAGTGTCAATACCTTTCAAACAAGGCCAGATTAATTGGGAAAATGGGGTATCAGGGAATAAGGAGCGGAAGCCGGGCTACTGGCCGGACCCTTTCCTGATCCTTGCATAGACTTCCAGGAGTTCAAGGCCCTTCTGCACACCCTTCTCGGTTTCCGGCTGCCTGACCTTCTCCGCTATTTCCCGTGTAAGGCTGTAGTTCCTGAGCCCGAGATAGGGCAGGGTGGCCTCTATGATCATTCCGGTATAGCCGGTCCCGACAAAGTACCTGTTCATTTCATCAGCCATCTTTTCATAATTTTCAAGCATGAAATCTCTTCCGGCAGGGTTCATGGCTGCAGACATGAAGAACCTGATCATATCCTGCTTTTTTATCGTATTATTTTCTATGAGCTCCATCACCCCGTCATACCTGTTCTTCCCGGAGAGCCATCCCATGGCTCCTATGATCTTTATGCGGTCTTCATCGCTTTTCATTGCCTTGAGCTTCTCCGCAAGTGTTCCAAGTTCATTGCTGCTGATCGCAAAAGAGGCTGAAATCGCGCTTCTCAAATCCGGGTCTGTTTCTTCGAACTTCTTGAACAGTGGCGCCAGCTGTTTCGCATAATCCTCGTTTATGACTGCGTAGGCGTTTGAAAGAGTGCCTCGCAGAATGGAAATCCTGTCCTTCTCGCCATCCTTCTTTTCGCCAATACGCTCAAGCTGTTTCCTGAAGAACATGTCGGCAATATCCTTGAGCCTCCTGTTTTCAGGTATTATGAGGTGCAGGCTGAGAAGCTGCCCGGCTACTGATTCTGCTACAATGGGATCCACATCCTCAAGGAACGCGGCTATCCTGTCGAAATAATCATCCACGCTGATCCTTCCGGCACTCAGGAAGGAATAGAGATCATTTGCAAGCCCCCACTTATCAAGACCTGTGAGATTATCACCCTTTCCCATGACTGCGCTGAACAGGTCATCCCCATAGTTTACCCTGTAGAACCCTGTCTGGTCCGCATTAAGTTTCATGAAGCCCTCTGCGTCAATATCCATGGACCTGTCCTTGAACAGGACGCTTTTTACGCCGCTCTCATTTTTTACGGTCAGTGGAATCGGCCAGAGATCTTCCGTCTGTTCTCCGCTGATTAGGAACCTCCTCTGTTCGAGGTGTATCTTGTCTCCATTTCTTGTGGCAGTAATCACCGGATATCCCTGTTTCTTTACCCATGCACCCATTATTTCCTCAACCGGCTGGTCAGAAACAGACGCTATTGAACTCCACAGGTCCTTTCCAACGGCATTCCCGAACTGGTGTTCCTTGAGGTACTTCCTTATTCCGTCCCTGAAATTGTCCTCCCCCACGAAGGATTCAATCATCCTGAGGATGCTTCCCCCCTTTCCGTAGCTTATCTCATCGAAGATCTGGGCCACGGAGTTGGGATCCCTGACTTCCACATCGATCGGGTGTGACCCCTTCAGGGCATCACCGCTCAATGCACCCGAGGTTTCAGAAAGCAGGAAAAGCCCCCACATGTCCCAGTCCTTGTGGAACCGGTCAACTGTCTTGTATGCCATGAAAGTGGCAAAGCTCTCATTCAGCCAGAGGTCATTCCACCATTTCATGGTGACAAGGTTTCCAAACCACTGATGTGCAATTTCGTGGGATATCACTTCCGCTATTGTTCTCTTGATCAGTGCGCTGGTGCTCGGACTCACGTTCAGAAGAACTTCCCTGAAGGTTATTGCACCCCAGTTCTCCATCGCGCCTGCACCAAAGTCCGGCACCGAAATCAGGTGCATTTTGGGGAGCACGTACTTGATCCCGAAATACTCCTCAAAGTGCCTGATAGAATCCTTCGCGAACTGGAACGGGAGCTCTACCTCCCCGAGATGCCCCTTCGGGGCGGCTATGATGAGATCAACATCATTGAACTTCTCACTTCTCTCATCCAGTTTTCCAACCCCAATATACAGGAGATATGTCGACATTCTTGGCGTCTTCTGGAATGCTACGATCTTACTCTCACCTTCTGCCTTCTCGGATTCGACCGGCATATTGGAAATCGCATTCAGATCTTTGCTGATGGCAAGTGTCAGGCTGAACTCGGCCTTATATCCAGGGTTGTCCATGCACGGAAACACTCTCCTGGCCCCTGTGCTCTCGAACTGAGTCGTGTAAAAATCACCAGATGAGGTCTGCGAAAAGTAAAGCCCCATAAGTATGTCCTGTATCGATCCGCTGAATTCCGTCTCAAGGGTAAGATCACCGTCAAATTTTCCACTGATCCTTATCTCCTCCTCATCTTTCAGGACCTTGAATTCCACATCCTTCCCGTTTATCCTGATGAAGTATATGTCAAGGTCCACCGCGTTGAGCAGAATCTCCTCATTCGAAGCACTCAAGCGGACAGTCTCTCTTCCCGTGAATTTCCTGTTAACATCGTCAATGCTGATCTTGATGTCATAGTTTTTGAATTCCATAATACCAGTATCAGAATTAGCCGATTGTAATATAATGTTCTTCTTATGATGTTATAGGGATCAGCAAACAGACTTTCGGGACCGGGAAAATTAGCCGGGCCCCTTGGACAGGGGAAACAAAACAGTTAATCCGCTTGACACTATTGCCATAAAATTCCATGAAGACCAGGGTAGTCAAAGTCGACCAGGTAGATCCGGATATCGGGGTTCTCAAGGAAGCATCAGGCGTGATCAAAAACGGCGGTACAGTTGTTTTTCCGACTGAAACGGTGTACGGGCTTGGTGCGAACGCCTACTCGGCAGAGGCATGCAGCAAGATTTTCAAGGCGAAGAACAGGCCGGAAGACAATCCGCTGATCGTCCACGTAGCTAACAGGCGTCAGCTGCTTGATTGCACATCGGAACAGGACCCGGAAGTGATGAGAGCTCTCGACAGCATTTGGCCCGGCCCTCTCACGGTCCTGATGAAGAGGAGCAGCAGAATACCTGACAACGTAACGGCAGGCCTTGATACCGTGGCAGTCAGGATGCCGGCAAACCCCCTGGCCCTGAAGCTTATAGAGATGTCCGGCGTACCGATAGCGGCCCCTTCCGCCAACATAGCAACAAGACCAAGTATCGTGGATTCCGCAGACGCGATAGCTGAACTTGACGGGCTCGTTGACATGATTCTTGACGCCGGGCCCACATTCTTCGGCATAGAGTCAACAATAATCAACACTATGAAGAAGCCGGTCGAGCTGCTCAGGCCGGGAGCATTTGATCATGCGGATCTGGAACCGTACTTTGACAATATTGTTGTAAGCGATGTTGCCAGGGGCATATCCGCATCGGAAATAGCGATCACGCCAGGCATGAAGTACAGGCATTACTCTCCCGACAGGGAGTTGTACATACTTTCTGATGCTGGACTGATCAAGTCCTTTCCCACGGGGGCTGTCGGCGAAAAAGCTATGCTTATTATGAGCAGTGAAAAATTCGAGGGCCTTTCGGTCGATGGAATCTCGCTGGGCAGTGAAGAGAACCTCTACGAGATTGCAAGGAACCTTTTTACTGCGTTCAGGAAACTTGAGCGCACCCCAAAGGCTTTCGGGCTGATTCAGTCCTTTCCAGAAAGGGGAGTGGGGCTTGCAATAATGAACAGGATCAGGAAAGCCTCTTCCGGAACCATAAATTCCAAGGAAGAACTGGAGGCCCTGCTTCATTCAGGATGACCAGATCATTTGCTGACAAGCCCTGTTCTTTTAAGGATGAATATGTCTATGAGCAGATTTTCGGCTATAAGCACAGGCCCTATTATGAGGGCTGCCTGAAACAGGAATAAGTGGGGCGTCGTGAGGAATGCAGGAAGCGCAATATACGGAGTCTCAGGTATGAACGACGTTGTGGATATGAGGGATAACAGCAGAAAAGACACCAGATCGAATAGTATTGTGAAGATCTGCACCCCAATTGAGCCGAGCCGGAACAGGTCGTATATCAGGTACCCGAAAACAAGCGCAAGCACTCCGAACAGCACAACCGACGGGGTGATGAAATACTCAGCAATTGCGGTAACAAAGGAAAACATCGCCACGAACAGCGGCAGTCCATCCGAGCGTTTGAGCGTGGTCAGGGTCGCCTTTCTCAGCCAGAGGGGTGACAGGTTAATGATTGAGAGGCTTATCAGTGCCATAAAATCAATTATGCTTACAAGGAAATTCTCTCCTGCAAGCGAGAGGATCGCTATGAAGAGTATGCTGAAAATCCAGGACGCAGAACTCATGGACTGGGGCAGGAAGCCATCCTCTCCCAGAGACCTGAGGTGCCTTGACGAGGCGACGAAAGCAGTTACAAAGGTTCCGACAGTGGATATGAGGAATGCAATGGATATGGTAAGGGCCCCCACGTTGCCCAGGACCAGCCTGGAGATTGTGACTGCCGGTATGGCAGCCTTCTCGATGAGCTGCTGGCTCGGATGCGTTGAGAACACAGCTATTGCGTAGAATATCTCTATAGCGGAGCCAACTGATACGGCCAGCACCATTGTAAGCGGAAGGTAGTTTTCCTTTGTTATCCTGAACTTCTTCCAGTTGAACAGGTTTATCTCCACTTCAGGCATCGATTCCTTCTCAACGCTCTGGATCTCCTGGAATCCGAAGAAAAGCAGATACACGTAGCCAACGTTTATTATAAGGTCAAACGCCCAGTTCTTCGGGACCGGAAGCAGGTGCGCCATATTCCAGCCAGTCTTGCTTCCAAGCAGAATTGTCTGGCTTATCATTATCACACCAAGAATGGCAACAAGGAAGACCTGCACAAGCCCGATGAGCTTTGTGTACTTCTTCTCGAAGAATGCGTTTATTATGAACCAGAATACAAAGAGAGCAATCACTACAACAACAATGATGTTGACAGTTATGGGCCCGATTGAAAAACTGCTGAGCACTCCCGGAAATATCTGGAAATCAAAATCGCTGAAAAGAAGTGCTGAATAAGCGGCCAGAGCAGTGTTTGCAAGCCAAAGGGAAAGCCTGGTGAGGAAGTACCTGAGGCTCTTGGGGCCTGTGGCGGATCTCACAAAAGACGGGCCACCCACTGAATCCAGATTTCTTTCATGGGAGTACTTGTAAAGAGTGCCGTAATTCCGTGCCATGAGTGTGGAGAGCGTTGCGGAGATGATGAGCGAGGCAATGGAAATGAGCTCAAACTGCATCACGTTCTCAGGGATAAGAACAAAGAGGGGAGAAGCTATTGTGGCGGCCATTCCTATGGAAAGTACGCTGAAGAAGCCAAGGATGGGCTTGCTTACTGCCCTTCTTACAGGCCGTATAAAACGGACCTTTATTGAACCGGTCAGTGATGATATAAGCTCTATTCCTGTAATCAGGGCAGCAAAAAGGGAGAGGAGGAAAACCGGGGCGTAGAGGACAACGTCCCCCTTGACAAAGAATCCTGCTATTGTCCCAATCAGGTAGTCTGAAGCAAAGAAAGTGATCCCAGCCCCAACAATGGACGCTGCAATCTTGTATGCAAACGCAAGTCTTCTCAGGACCCTCTTCACCGAGACCATGAATCACCTGTACCTCAAACCGGCGTCTGCAAAGAGATCTGCAGACTCCCTCAGGGCATAGAAGGCTGCTGAGAGCAGTGCAATTGCTATTATGAAGTCTGTAAGAATTACAAAGGGGAAGTACGGGAACGCGTTTATGAGCGCTATCTGTGTGCTCACGAAGTAGTGCAGAAAAGCATCAGGCCCCTGGAAACCAATTAGGGCAGGAGTGAGTATGCCAACTCCGACGAAGAGTAGTATGGAGGCGAGTATAACCTCGCCTATGGCTATTGAAATCTGTGGCACAATACCTCTGGGAGGTTTCTGGAATATGTCTATGAACGAGTTTATTTCCTCGTCCTGCATAGTATTTATTCTTTCCCTTAATGCATTTTTGCATTCCACTGAATTCCCGCAAAGCAGCATGACCGCCTTAACGGAGAGAACAAGACTTCCAATTTCCTCATCCAATCCATTTTCTGCCTGTTCCATTGTTACAACCTCGGCTTCATAAGAGAGATTACGGATTAATAAGTATATTTACGAAAAGAAACAAACAATTGCCAATCAGAATTAATTATGCGCGATCAAGGAATCGTGTCTCAGCCCTTACCTTTTGAAAGTAGCACTTAATAAGTAGTTTGATCTATAGTGGCAATGATCCCTGACACTCAGACAAGAACAGAGGATAACGCATCATTATTCCGGGGCGTTATAACGGATCTATACGAGGCAGTTCTGTTTTCAAGCAGGCAGGATTTGTCCTCAAAACAGATGGATGAGCTCAACACGAAGCATTCTGAAAAGATAGCAGATGTGGACGAACTCCTTAGAAACATCACAAAACCCCTGAGGAAATACTTCGAAGCAAATCCCTCTGAACCATTCAAGCAGACAAACGAAGCCATTACAAAGTTTGCAAGGACGGCACTCGAGCAGTACAAGGAAAAGATCAATGCCGAGTTCCGTTCAAAGGAAGACGAGATTGCTTCCACAAACACCTCATACGTTACAAAGGCTCTGAAAGGGGCTGAGACATTCCTCTTTGACAATCCCGTCCCGATTGAAGAAAGTGCTATGTACATAAGGTACGTGAGCGGCGGATACAAGGCAGTAAGAAAGGTGCAGTGCCAGGGAAACATCCAGTATGAGATTATCCTGAACACTGCTGAAACAGAACTTCTCGAAGGCCCTCTATATTTTTCGGGACTGTACAAGGGAATGAGGATCCCGATAAGGCAGTCTTCATCGTGGATCACGAAGGAGACCGTAATAGACAGGGAAAAACTTGACAGTTACCTACTCGTGAACGCTGAATTTGCACATGGAACGATGATTGCAGTATTCAGGGACGAGGAAAGCAGGTCCGATGTGAGGTTTGTTCTGTCAGGGAGCGGGCAACAGGCAGTTTTTGCGATAGAGTACAAGGACGAGCATGAGACTGTGGACATAAATTCACACCCTGCACTCCAGAACTATGTGGACGGAAAAGCAATAAAGACCTCCCTCACTCTTCTCTCCAACTCCATCAGGTCCCTCAGATCCAATCCGGTAAGGCTCTCCGCACTGACTGTGGACGGGGAAGACATTCTTACCAGCCAGAACTTTGGAAAACTGTCAGAACGTGTATTTGAGCTGCTCGGAGATAGAATAAAGGATGGCATGAAGACCTTCACTGCAGACCAGGAAAGGATGTATGCCCTTGAACTTGACAACCAGAAGGTTGCGGACAGGCTCAAATTTCTTGGATTCTACAACGGCGAAATTGAAAACATCCTTTCAAGCTGATTTTTCATGCAATTCCTCGATTCTTCGGGCGTAGTTCCAATTTTCCCTTTTTGAATTCAAGTGGTTATCGGCAATCATTTAAAGCCGAACCGCATCTAAAAACATGGCCATGGCTGCAGTCATAATGGGTAGCAAGAGCGATTACGAGCATATGAGCGATGCGATAAACACCCTGAGGGAATTTGGTGTCGAAGTTGAGGCAAGGATTGTATCTGCACACAGGACTCCGCAGCTCATGTATGAATTCGCCTCCTCAGCCGCAGACAGGGGGATTGAGGTTATAATAGCAGGAGCTGGTGGAGCAGCTCACCTTCCTGGCATGACTGCGTCAATGACCACTCTGCCAGTAATCGGCGTACCGGTTCCGACAAGGAACCTGAAGGGAATCGACTCGCTTCTGTCGATTGTCCAGATGCCATCAGGAATACCAGTTGCTACAGTGGCAATAGGAAACTCTAAAAATGCGGCATTACTCGCCTTGAGAATTCTCTCTATCAAGCATGAGGCGATACGCAGAAAGGTGTCTGAATTCATGGAGAATCAGAAGAATTCAGTTCTCAACCAGAAACTCGACACTGAATGACAGATTCAGAAAGATAAACGGGTGATCTCAATGGACATAGGAATAATGGGCTCAGGCCAGCTTGGCTGGATGATGATACTCGAAGGCCGAAAACTCAAGAACAGGTATTTTGTCCTGGACAGGGACCGTGGCGGACCCGCATCAAAGATAGCTGACGGATTCTTTGAACTTGGGGATTACAGGGAATTTGTTGACAAGTGTGACGTAGTTACATACGAATTCGAGCATGTTTCGCAGGAAGCCCTTGAATATGCTGAGTCCAAGGGAAAGCTTTTTCCGTCGATCCTCCCCGTGGAACTGAAGAAGGACAGGGCCCTTGAAAAGGAATATCTCAGGGAGAATGGCTTTCCCGTTGCCCGGTATGAGGTAGCCGGTAATCTCGAGGAACTCTGGAATGCAAGGAGGGACTTCGGGAAATGTGTCATCAAGTCTGTGAGCGGAGGCTATGATGGAAAAGGGCAATACTTTTTCGAGGAGGAAGAAACACATTCAGGGGATATCCCCGAGGGCAAGTATGTCATAGAGGAGTTCATAGACTACGAGTATGAAGCTTCCCTGATAGCATCTAGAGACCTAGACGGCAATTTTGCCTGGCACAGCCCCTCCTTTAACCTGAACAAATCTGCAATCCTGATCAATAATGCTGCCCCCATAGAGGACCATGGCATGGTGAAAATTGCCCGCAACCTTATGCAGAAGCTCGAATACGTTGGTGTCATGGGAATAGAGTTCTACATTTCAGGAGGGAAGCCCATCATCAATGAATTTGCTCCGAGAGTCCATAACACAGGCCATCACACGCTTCACGGCTCTTCCATTTCACAGTTCGAACAACACATCAGGGCAATATCCGGGATGCCGATACCCGATCCTGAACTCTTCCTGCCAAGCGGCATTCAGAACATAATAGGCACAGAGCCGGACGAATGGCAGATCAGAAAAATCCTGTCTATAGAGGGGACAAGGTACTACTGGTATGGCAAGAACGGGGTAAGGAGGAAGAGGAAAGTCGGCCATGTTAATGTCACATCCGAAGACTACATGACCCTGAAGAGTAAATTGGACGCGGTTTCAGATATACTCTACAGAGGGATGCTTGAGGATTATATCTGACCCTTGCACACTGGAAGAACGATCCATGAAAGCGTTTCAATTCAAAATATATATCTAACATGTTGCTGTGTTTTATCTAGTGGACAGCAAACGTACACTGGCGGCAGCTGCTATCATAACCCTGTTGCTTCCCGGGCTGCTTGGGGCATCAGTTGCGGGTACTACATCAGATGCCGCATCCACTCTCCCCTACGTTAAATACACTGTATTGTTGGGAAACGGTACGGTCTTCAACGGTAATTATGTACCAAAAAGCAACCTTGTTGCAAGCCAGGGAGAAGCTGGAATCGCTTACGACAACAGCACCGGTGACCTCTACGTTACCAATCTGCTCCAAAACATATCGGTGATTTCCAGCAGCAAATTATCACTCAAGAAAACTCTACACGTCGGTGGAGAGCCGTTCGACGTAATTTATGACAGCATGAACGGAAATATTTACGCCAGCAACCTGAACCAGAAGCTGAGCATTATTGACGGGAAAACCTTGAGAATCAGCGGGAACATAAGCACTGGAGTTTTCTCCAGCAGGATGGCCATAAATGGCAATGCCGACACAATTTACCTGCTGAACCTGCTGAACCTCACCTATGAAAAGATAAATCTCTCGAAAGGGAAACTGTCTGGAAATGTGAGCATAGGATTGTATAATGGCACCTACAGGCATCCAGTTCCAGGGATAGCCTATGATCCTCAAAACAATACAGTTTTTGCCTCAAACTTTGAAAACGGGACTGTCGTTGTATTGGATGCAACGACGGGAAAGATCCTTAGAAATATAACATTCCCGGCACAGGTGGGGGACCTCTTCTATGAATCAGGGACAGACGCAGTTTATGCTGCAGTTCCTCTGGTGCAGCAGGTGTACGCCATTAATGCAGCTACTTACGGCATTGAGGGAAATATGACGACGGGCGCCTACCCTTCGAGCATATCGGCATCATATGCCGGGAATTATCTATTTGTTACAAACGAGCTGGCGGGAACGCTTTCAGTCTATAATCTTACAACATTCAGGGCCCTGGAGACGCTGAACCTGAGTTCGGGGCCAACAGGTGCCTGCTACGTCTCTGAAAAGGGGTACCTCTATGTGGTAGACTCCGGCAAGGGTACTCTGAGTGCCATATACGTGAATCAGGCAGCCAGCAAACCTCATCCCCCGAACAGTTTCTATGTGTTCTATGTCATAGTGCCGGTTGTTATAGCAGCAGCAGTATTTACTGCCATAATCTACCGACGTAAATCAGGGTAAACACAATGAGACCATCTCAGAATTCATCAATTGAGGGAAGCAATGCAGGCATAGCCTCACATTTATAGATAAAAAGGCGATTGCGGTCACATGAAAGTTATTGATCTGCACGAAGACCTTGCTTTTACGTCCCAGACCACAGACGTCCGGGAGGATTCAAAGCAGTCAAGCATCAAAGCTCTGGCCGACCTGGGTGACGCTACAGTTTTCTCGGTTTTGTTTCCGCACGTCGGCACATGGAATGAGAGAAGCGACATGCTTTCAAAGAAATATGGGTCAAAGCAGCCATCGACTGCACCACTATTCCACATAATGATGGAGCAGATCAAACTTTATCACTATTTCGAGAGGGCAAATCTTGGAACCATAGTACGAAGTGCGCCAGATCTCGACAAGGGGGGCCTGAAATTTCTCATAGCCCTGGAGGGGCTTGACGCGCTTACGGATCCATACGACGTATACATGCTGAAGGAATTGGGCATGAGGTCAATGGGCCTCTGCTGGAATTACGACAACAAATTTGCGGCCTCATGCATGTCAAGAAAGGATTACGGGCTTACCGGATCGGGCGAGGACGCCATAAAGATCTGCAACGAGAACGGAATTGTTGTAGATGGGGCTCATGCAAGCAAGAATTCAATCATTCAAGCAGCTGAAGTCTCTTCAAAGCCTATTCTTGTGTCCCACACTAACGCAAAGGGTGTGCACGACCATGCCCGAAACCTGGACGATGAGACAATTGAGGCGGTCGTGAAGAAGAACGGAACGATAGGGGTGACAGCTATCAGGGCCACTCTATCCGACGACCCTAGCATAGAAGACATGGTGAAGCACGTAAATTACATCGGAGATACATTCGGATGGCAGTACGTCTCTCTAGGGACTGATTTTCTGGGAATCCCTGATACACCAAAAGATTTCGAGAACCTGTCAAAACTCAACAACCTCGCTGAAAAGCTTGGCGAGCATGCAGAGGATGTTTTCTGGAAGAACGCTTACCGTGTCCTGAAAGCGAATCTATGAGATTTCAGAGTATCACTACAGCCTCGACGCCGGGCACCCTGCGGATTTCAGGAAGAAGTGTGGCAGGCACGGGGCTGTCAGTGACTATTATTCCCCTTGGATCTTCATTTATTTCCGGATCATCCATTATGACCTGCCTTATGCTGATCCCTTCACGCGCTATAATCTGTGATACGCCGGAAATTATTGCAGGCCTGGTTGCTGAATCGGGGACTATCTGGATAACACCAAATCCCATTTTTGAGCTTGCCCTTCCGAGGTTGGCAACTGGGAATAGTTCTTTGAAAAACGGGCCGAGTGTACTGTCCCTGACTATTTTCTCCATCACCTCCACAACCACCCTCCTGTCTACTTTGAGGGCCTTTGCGAGGCTGTTTGGCTTTATCTCTATGTCGTCGCAGAATATTTTTACCTCGCCGTCGGAATTTACGACACGAAGGCCGATTGATATCAGCTTCATTACCACTTTCAGCTGAGATGGCTGTTTGGAAAACTCATCTTTAATGTATTTCCACATTGGATAACCATGTACCCTGAATTGGTATGTTAAATCTTCTTTTTCTGGCAATCCTGCCGTCTGATAATATAAAAATCTGATTGCAGTGTAAAAAGGTGGAAGGAGGTCACACTCCGTCCAGTATGCCGTTCTCCGAAAGCTGGATTACCGTCTCTCCCTCAGGAAGATAGGGGGAATCTATCAGCCTTGCAATTCTCTTTCCGGCCTTCCCCTTTCTCAAATAAACCCTGAAAGTAGCGGTATGTCCAACTATGTTTCCCCCGATAGGTGCCATAGGATCTCCAAAAAATACGTCTGGCCTTGCAGAAACCTGGTTTGTGACTGCAATAACTGCATTGTTGACAGTTCCGAACCTGAGCAGATCGTGCATATGCCTGTTGAGCAGCTGTTGTCTTTCTGAAAGCGATCCTCTTCCCATGTATTCTGATCTGAAATGGGATGTCAGGGAATCCACAATCATGAGCCTTATGGGAAACTCCTTCGCCAGGTCCCCCGCCTTCTCAGCGAGGAGTATCTGGTGGTGCGAGTTGTAAGCCCTAGCAACATGGATCCTCTTCAGGACAACATCAGGGTCGAGATCTTTTCCCTTTGACATCTGGATAATCCTCTCAGGCCTGAATGTGTTCTCAGAATCGATTATAAGGACATCGCAGTCGAAACCTCCCTGTTCTTCAGACATTGTGGCATTTACTGCAGCCTGATGCATTATCTGGGTCTTACCGGACCCGAATTCACCGAAAAATTCTGTTATTGACTGTGTTTCAAATCCCCCGCCCAAAAGCTCATCCAGGTTTTTGCTCCCGGTAGTGAGCTTCATGACATCTTTCCTTCTCTGAAGGATCTGCTCGCCGGTTTCGAAATTTCCTATGTCTGCAGATTTTCTGGCAGCAGCTATTATCTTGATTGCAGCACCTTCAGCTATTCCACTCAATTCTGAAAGGTCCTTTGGGGATGCCACAGCCAGGTTCATTATGTCGTCGTAACCATTCTCTCTTAACTTCTCAGCAGTTGCTTCACCAACACCGGGAAGGTCTTCTATCGTGAGTTTCTTCTCTTCTTTTTCCACCATTATATATTCCTCCTTCCAATTCCAAGACTTTTATCTGTCATTTCAATTGATTTTTCCTTATCTTCAAGATTAAACATTGCTCTTATTGCATCAACATTCTCTGGGATGACATCACTCTCCTGGTGCACAGCCTGGATATAACTGAGTGTGTCTCCTGACAGGCTTACGCTCTCATCCCACAGGGCTATTTCATACAGATCTGATCTGTTTGACTGCATCTCCCTTGCCGCATCCATTATCTGGGCAGTAGAGGAGAGCCCTTCTTTCCCGTACACTCTGAGAACTCTGTGGTATTTGTTCCACTCTTCAACGACCTCTTCCCTGGATGCCTTCTCTTTTAGCTGTGCCTTAACCACGTGAACGTGCATAAGTGTGGTTGGAACCTTTATGGCTACTGTGTCAATATTTATTCCGTTGATCACCGTCTTAAGATCGGGGGCATGATGAGACGGAATCTTGAGGCTGGGCTCGATTGAGTTTATAGGCCCCTTCTTGCTGTCGTTGGGGTCTGTTGCTCTCCTGATCAGGGTAGCGTCAACATGTTTTATGCCAAACCTGTTGTAGATCGGGAAAAGCGTTCTGGCAAGACCTGTGGTATTGCAGGATACCACCCTTACAAATCTTTTGTTCACAGACTCATTGAAATTTGAATACGCATTAAAGCTTGACTCGCCGACTGTGCTTTTCTCTCCACCCTGGAATATTGCTTTTATGTTATTTTCATCGTACAGTTGCTTATTTTTTTCCCCTACACCTTCAGGAGTCGAGTCTATCATAATGTCAACATCTCCAGCCAGATCTTCAAGTGTGCCTTTGACTTTGATTCCCCTGTTGTTGAAATCCTCCTTGTTTTTTAAGTCATTAATAAAAATATTGAATGTATTGCTGGCTATCCTCGAGATGTAGTCAGGCTTGGTTTTAACTATGCCTATAACTGTCATATCCGGTTGCAAGCTCACTGCATGTGCGATCCTACGCCCGATCGTTCCATAGCCATTAATTCCAACCTTTATCATGAACGAGAGCATATTTTGATTGGAGTTATAAAGCTATCTCAAGCAGTTGAAAATGTGAAAGTAATTGAAAATGTGGGGTTTCCATTAATTCCAAGACTGCTGATTCTCCCCATGAAAACCTTTTATTTTTTGACGAAATAATGAAAAAATGCGAAAACATATTTTTATTGTAATTCTGGTCATATTGTTATTATTACCAATAGGGGTTGAATCCGGCAATGCAATGAAAATGCAGTCTCTTACTTCGGGCAATCTATCGTACAATTTTTCTAACCTATCGGTTGGATCATATCCTGTAAACAGGAGCTGGATATCGTTTTCGGCTATACACAACGGTAGCTATTTTCAGGATCAGGTAGTAAGCACCTCTTACGGAAATGGGCTTGACATCCTTACAACCGACCAGGCACAGTCAAGTTATCTGGAAGCTAATATCTCATCTTATTCCACCTACACGCTCTACATGAATTTCACATGGAATTCAAACGGGTATTATGGTGTGACCCAGGATAACATAAATTTCTACGGTGGCTCTTCCAATCTGTTCGATCTCTCTTTCGGCCCGGTAAAATCATTTGATACACATCTAATCAACAGTTCGGAAAGCAAGATCCTTGGCATTGAACCTGCTCCGAATCAGATGATCACACTATCCGCAACCTTCAATCAGTCAACTCCCGGGTTCTCATTCGTGACACTTAAGCAAGCCGGAAAAAACGTAACCGCATTTCCTGTCAAGGTAGGGTTTAAGGGTTCAGCAGGGTCAGCCTTATCTTTGAGAATTGGAGGAATGTACTCTAACCTGACAATTTTCAACATTGAGTGCGTCAAAGGTGCTGCGGGAAACGCACCACATCTTGAGAAAAGTGGCATCCAGTTCAACAATACTTCATTTAGGGCAGGAAATGGCTTCATCCCTGATACGGCCTCGACAGTCTCACCTTATATGGACACAGGTATAAATTCGATAATCTACTATTCAGAGGGCGTCAGGATAGTATCCTTCGATTATTACAATTCATCTTTCGTGAACATCTCCTCGGAAATTACCAATCTCTCAGGAGGGATCTATAGCAATGGAAGTTTATATTACTGGCAGAGCGGAGGAAGCATCAACCTTGTGAAAATTGGAACAGAAAACCTCTCGATGAAGGATTTCCATACCGGTATCGCATTAAGCGGAAAGGTCGGTGCTGTAATTTCAGGAAAACGGGTCCTTTTCTACAACACCACAGGTAGCATTGTAGAATATAACATCTCTTCTGGGTCCATCTACAAGACGGCCACATTAGGCCCTGGGACCTCCGTATACGGTTTCAGGCTCCTTGGAATGAACCTCAAGGACAACACACTTTCTGTTACAGGGTTTTCAAACGAATCAAGAATATTCTTACAGGATAAACTCAATTTCAGCACACTTTCGGCGATTTCTGAACGCCGGACAAATTACTCTTTCCTTACCGGCTCTTTGAGCTTAGTTTCATATGGATACTCCCTAACAGGCCTGGCGGGAATGTTTACCGTGGCAGACAATCTTTCCCAGTCTTATTTGGAGACGAATTACGGGAATATTTACACATCTCCTGGAAACAGATCCTTGTCTTCAGTTCTGTACTCTACGGGCACTTATTACCTGATTCTTTGGAAAAACAGAATGTACAGACTATCACCCGGAGGAATTTTGCAAGGCACAAACATTGAACAGCAAGATTCCGGATATCTTGTTTCATCCAACGCCAACAATTCTGTAATTCTGTCTCTGCACGGGAATGAAATCACAGTTTACTACAGTGGATCATCCCTGCCCCTCTCAAATTCAAAAATAAAGATTACGGGGAACCGAACCTACTTAGCCAGGGGCGAATCCTATGTTAACTTATCAGTCGAATCATCACTCCAGTACAAGATATCCCTCCAGGTCTCTGGACTTTCTCTCACCCTGAAAAACAGAAGCTCGTTTCACTTCAACTCAACACTTCTGCCGGAAGGGGCTGATACAGCATACGTAAATGCCACCAATCAAGCAGGCTTCTCTTCAAATGAAACGATAACCCTGGAGGTTGACAACGCCATTCCAGTTGTGTCTGTCAGCATCAGGAATGGAACCTATATTTCAAACAGTACACGGGAATCATTCAGTGTAAACGACACTATAGGAGTGAAGGCTGTACACATCACTTATCTTTCAAGCAATCTCTCCTTCGACACTGGCAACGGATCTTTTTACATAGAAACTGGAAACGTCACCGGAAAAATAAATATTAAAATGAACGTAACGGACCGGTTCGGTATGGAGTTCCGGGCTCATTTCATATACTATGTTGTGGGTTATAACACCACTTCAAGTCTCAGCATCTGGAACGGTGAATTCCTGAACTCATCCAGTGTGAATGTTTCATGGGCTCCTGAAAAGAACGCAACCACTTACGATGTAATGGTCAGTTCGAACAACTCATCCCGAAACTTCACGACCAGCCATGATTATATGATTCTTAATCTTGGAAACGGCGATCACAGTGTAACTCTCTTTGCCAGGCTCCTGGACGACAAGACGGTAAAGTTGGCTGATGCAAATGTAACAGTCATTGCATTTTCCCCTTCTCTTAACATAACAGGTGAACCGTCTGGTGAATACTCATTCATGGGAAACTCCAACGAAAACCACTTCATCACAGAAATCACGAGCAATATTTCAGCAGAAATGCAACTGTCGCTATACGGCCCTCATAACATGACGGTATACAACACGTCCGGAGAAGACAGAATAGTCTTTGACTCCTCCTACTTCATCAGTGATCTCTCACTCAATGGGAGGTATGTGGTAAAGGTGCGTGCAACCACAATGAGTGGAACATGGGCGCAATCCGTGTTCACATTTATGGTGAACAACACAATACCTGGAGCACCGGAGACGAACGGCACATCGTTCTACACAAACTCTTCCCATGCTCACATAAGTCTGGTGGAGAAGGCCGGAATGGGCTATAGCATCCTTCTCACATCAGGCGCAAAAAGTGAGCTTATATCACCAGAAAATCTCACAAGCTTCACACTCCTCTTTGGCCAGGGAATCTACACCCTCAATATTACAGCGTACTCGAAAAGCGGAAACCACAACTTCAGTGAAGTCACGATATCGTATTACAACGCGACACCAGCTATAAGCTATACAATAGCAAAGAATGCTGTGGGCAGGAATTACACATTCCTAAATTACAGCATTTCGGACGAGGCAAAAGTGACCAGGATCATCCTTGATGTCAATGGCATCAACGAGTCTCTTAACACGTCAAATGGCTCTGAGCTGATCCGGTTCCCTCACAACGGGAATTACAGCATATCGCTCTTCGTTTCAGATGAATGTGGAAATCGCAACAGCACGGGCAACATCACTGTAAACGTTTCATATTACATCCACCTGGCTTCTCCTGAAATAAAAGCATACGAATCCGGGAGCACATGGCATTTCCTTATCACCGGGCAGGGAAACGGCATAAGCCGTGTACACGTTGAATGGTATGTTGATGGCAAGAAGGTTTCCACCGGATTGAGCTTCAATCAATCCTTGACGTATGGCGTGCACACAATCAGTGCTACTCTTACGTATCAGGGAAAGACTATTCACCTCAGCAGGAAAATCATTTTCGTCGGGCTTATACCATACATAGCCGGTCCGGCAGTAGCAGCGTCAATAGTCGGGTACAGGATGTTTGGCACGAACAGAAATGTGGAGGAGATCAGAAGGGTGGTTATGGATAACACCGGAAGGCCTGTAAGGGAGGCATTGAGGCAGGGAAGGCGCAACAGGATACCAGCGTCAAGGATGAAGTCCCAGATATCAAAAATGCAGAGGGAAGGGCTCCTGAAGGTCGAGAAGGATCCGGATGGCCATGACTACATAATGGGACAGGGCAAGTGAAGCCGACATTCTGTGCGATGCACTATCTCATATCTGGACACTGGAAGGGAAGCGCTGAAAAGAATCAGAAGAGTAGATAGACAATGTTTTTAAGAATAAATTCATCTGGAGTCTTATAAGGGCAGTATCATGCAAAAAAACGCTATCATAGTGGTTACAGTATTGTCAATGTTTCTTGCAGTCGGTCTGCTTCCGGCAGCAGCAAGCGCAGCAACTCCCCAGTTGAATCCGCCCCCCAGCTCTTTGCCGGCCGTTACCTATTACACCTCTGACAATCACTATACTATAACAACAACCGAATGGAACGCTTTCTTCTCAAGCGTTATCGACAACAAGTCGATAGTAAGTTACAACTGGAGCTCCAATGCCACACAGGAACTGATAGTGTTCGATCTTTCATACCTCGGAATAAACAGCTATGGCCTGCAACTTGTGAATGCACTAAGCGGCATCGGTTTCCCAAGCGTCGCCAACTTCACGAAGGCATTCTGGGCAGTAGCTAACAAGACCTCTTCAGTAAACGGCCTTACGAACCATCAGGCACTCAATGCGGGCGCATATCCGGCGTTCTCTTGGTCCAAACCGAAGATTCACACTCCCACTCAGAATTATTACTATGCCGGAATAATCATTGCGCTTATTGCCGCGACCTTCGTGCTATACTTCGTCTTTAACAGGAAGAAGTGATTCTCACATCCTGAAACAAGCCAAAACTTCATTTTACTTTTTTAATTGGGATAATAACGATTTCGTATCACCTTTCACAGATCCATTTTCGGGAGGTTTTCTTCTGACAGACGAGCTCTTCTATGCAGACCACATGCTGCGCAGGCTGGGCAAGTGGCTTCGAATGATGGGATTTGATGTGGAATACCCGGAGAAGGGGATTTCGGACAGTGAGATTATCGAATCCTGCAAGAAAGAGAGCAGGATACTGCTGACAAGAGATCAGGAGCTTTATGCAAGGTTTCCCCGAAGCATACTTATTAGATCGGAGGACTTCAAGGATCAGGTATTGCAGTTCATAGAGCAATTCCCCCCGGACGAACAGAAATACTTCACAAGGTGCACTGAATGCAATGGCATACTCGGGAAGTCTGGCAAGCCGGGGCCGGTCGCAGGCGTACCGGACTCTGTCAAGTCTTCAGGCAAGGATATCTGGGTGTGCAGCAAATGCGGTAAAGTCTACTGGCATGGATCCCACTACTATAGGATACTGCAGCAGATCAGGAAATTCGAAGAGGAAATAAAGTGAGAATACTGGAAGAGGACAAAGAGAAACAATCGCTGTCTATTCACGTGCAGAACATAGACGACCTATGGTATATACACAACATTATCACGCCGGGTGACAGAGTCCGGATGGTTGTTCTTAGACGGCAGGACAAACAGGATGATATGACAAGGTCCAAGGAACAGTCAAGAAAACCTATGCTTCTGACAGTTGAAGTTTCAGATGTTGAATTTCAGGAATTCTCCAGCAAAATAAAGGTTCTCGGGACAATTGTAGAGGGCAAAGAAGGCCTGATTGGTGAACATCAATCATTCATGATTGGGACTGAAGACACCTTCGAACTCATCAAGGCCGCATGGTCCGATGAGCAGAAGGAAATGCTCAGGGAAGGCTCAGAATCAACATTCGGGCAAGGGTACTGTTTTGTCGGGATAGATGATGAAGAAGCTTCTGTCTTCATCCTGAGGTCATACGGGATTCAGGGCATGGGAAAAGTGAGTGCCGGGAAATCCGGAAAGGACTATGAGACCCACTACTCAGAAAAGGAATATCTTCTGGAAGTGATCAAAACGATAAGAACAACAATATCCCCGGATATTCCAGTCATAGTTCTGGGTGCAGGGTTCACGAGGGAAAAGCTGGTCAACATGCTGAAATCAGATCCTGCTTTTTCCGGAAGGCAGATATTTTCCTATGCTACCGCACGATCTGACGAGGGCGGGATATATGAATTCCTGTCAAAGGAAGAGAGCGAGAAGATATTTTCCGCATCGAGAATGGTCAATGAAAGAAAGCTGCTCGAACAGTTCTTCAAGAATCTCAAAACAAATGACCTGTCTGTTTATGGAAAGGATGCGGTTAAGGAAGCTCTCAAAACAGGGGCAGTGGAGGATCTGATCATGACGGAGGAAAAATTCAGATCAAATGAGTCAAGAGAACTTCTTGAACTTGCCAAGAACTTCAGTTCGAGAGTTCACATATTCAGCGTCCACGACGACTCAGGCCTTTCTGTCAAAAAATTCGGAGGGTACTGCGCAATATTGAGATTTCCCATGCCAAAACAGTAACTAATATATCTCTTTGGAATAATCAGGGACCGCCCATTGGCAAGAAAAGGTAAATATAATCTGCCAGCTTATGGGTTTGTTCGCTCCGATGGTGTAGTCCGGCCAAGCATTTCGGCCTTTCGAGCCGACGACCCGGGTCCGAATCCCGGTCGGAGCATTAACATACGATTCCGAATCCAAATTATAGAAATCCATGATATCCACTATCATGACTTCACACATAAGTTTGGTCTGGATTTGAAAAATTTCCAGCCATCTAGGTCGTAGCATTTTGATACAATTGGTAATGCGTTATGACCATGTCGAGTCATTTTTGGATCCAGCATGGCCATAGTATAGTACATCTAAAGTATATGGTATATTTTCCTAATGCTGTTCATATTCCCTTAAATACGAGTTTCTAAAAACATACTGGTATGATAATTGCTGGTAAACTTTTAATATGCTTTTCAGATGGGGCGGCAGAGCGATGAACGTCGAAGATTTTAACTCGAACCAGAAAACCATCACGGCTATAGTCGATATTTTTGTAGACACTCTCAAGGAAGAAGAAGTTGTCAAGGAACTGTGTCTGCTCGACGCTGTTGAAGAGGTTTACGAAGTGACAGGTGAATTTGATATTGCTACAGTTGTCAGGACAGAGGATATAGATGAGTTCCGTGACACACTGAAGAATAAAATAATGAAAATATCCGGCGTGAAAAGCGTTGTCAGCTCAATTGTTCTAAGCGCTGCCAAGGGACAACGTGCCGATCAGATCTCAATAGAAAGTCAGAAAGAATAGAGCACCATATCTCTGGTGCAATTCGTTGTAATGTGTGATTGCAGGAGGAGGTTATGTTATGGAAAATGTATGTTCATGGGATAGTAGCATCGTCAAAAAAGCCAGTGTGCGATCATTTATCTATTTATGGCAGCGTTATTTGAGCAGTCTAAAGGCTGATTATTACGTCGACTCACAGTCGATCAATCGGCTCTATTCGCGAGAGGAGGGCAAACTCTCATGATTGGGCTATTTATTCTTCTCTTTATCCTGTTGGGGGTAATAGTACTGATTTTGGGATGGATTCTTTCCAGCTATCTCCTCAATGTGTATGAGAATGAAAAGAGCACCTGGGACATGTTCATTCTGCCCGTTGAAAAACTCATATACCGGGTGCTTGGTGTTGACACCACAAGGCAGATGAGCTGGAAGGAGTATTTTCTGGCACTTTTTTTCTTTACTGGATTCGCAGCAATCCTTGCGTATCTAGTGCTTGTTTTTCAGGGATACCTTCCCCTTAACCCAATGAGATTCCACAACCTGAACTGGTCTCTGGCCCTTAACACGGTCCTGTCATTCTCCTCCAACACCAATCTCCAGCATTATGGTGGCGGATCTACACTGTCATATTTCAGCCAGATGATGGCCATACAGTTTCTCCAGTTCATTTCCGCTGCAGACGGTGTTGTTGTGGCCTTGGCCATATTCAGGGGGTTTGCAGGAAAGAAGAATGGTAATGATGGCATAGGGAACTTCTACTTCGACTTTGTAAGGACAATAACACGTGTTCTCATTCCACTATCATTTGTTTCCGCCATAATCCTTATAGCACTTGGGGTCCCGCAGTCACTTTCTGGATATGAAGTTGTCAGAACGTTTACGGGGGCATTCCAGACAATTAAGGTGGGGCCAATTGCCTCAATGCAGTCAATAATGCAGATTGGCACAAACGGCGGAGGATACTTTGGCTCAAACAACTACACTCCATTTGAGAATCCCAGCCCACTCACAGATTTCATGCAGATGGGTATGATGATGCTCATCCCCACCGCAATGCCATTCTTGTTCGGAAGAATGCTGAGAAGGAGGAATGAAGGCAGAACCGTTCTGATTGCATCCTACGGGCTTTATGCAATAGATCTGGCAATAGCTTTCGTTCCCCTTACTGTCATCTCAGCCGGAATGGAGGTCAGGTTCGGAGGGCCTGCAGCAGTTTTTTACACTGTGACAACAACAGCGTTCACAACAGGTTCTGTTAACGCAGCGCTTGCGGGCATGCACCCCCTTGTCGTTCTTGCAGCATTCCTGGGGATGATGATACAGGCGACTCCCGGCGGAATTGGCGTCGGAGCCATGTATATGCTCATGTACATGGTCATAACTGTATTCATTGTGGGTCTCATGGCAGGGCGCACCCCTGAATACTTGGGGGCTAAGATCACAGAGGGTGACGTTAAGCTTGCAGTAATTGCATTCCTTGCTCATCCTATACTGATACTCGTTCCAACACTGATCGCTTACGGCATAGGGGCTGTGCATGGTATCGGCATAGGCACAGGCCCAAAGGGCTTCACACAGATTCTTTACGAATACACATCAGCGGCAGCTAACAATGGGTCGGACTTCCTGGGAAGTACAGGAAACACCGTATATTTCAACGTTTCAACAGGGATAGTTATGTGGATAGGCAGGTTCACCCCAATCGCGATAATGCTCGCCATAGCGGGAAGGATGCATGGAAGGAAGAGAAGCCGCGAAGTTGCTTTGAGAACTGACAACTTTATTTTCCCGTCGATCCTTATTGTGAGCATCTTTATACTGGCAGTTCTCACGTTTTTCCCGTTCCTGGCAATAGGGCCTATTCTGATGCATCTGGAGGGGATCAAGAGTGTCCTTTGATAATACTGAAAAGAAGCAGACCTGGCAGGATGGCAGCCAGGAGGGAATGTGGGAAGGGATACTGACAGATTCTATATCGCGCCTTAATTCCGCAAGGTTGATCTCAAATCCGGTCATGTTCGTTGTTGAGCTGTCATTCTTCGTTGTTCTTTACATGGCACTGTTCCCCAACACACTGCCTGGACTGGCACATGCAGCCGATCGGATGTTCTACGCAGAGGTTGCAGTAATCCTGTTCGTTACGGTCTGGTTCAGCACAATCTCAGACTCCTCAGCGGAGGCAAGATCCAGGGCAACCGCTGAGGGATTAAAGAAGCTGGAGCAGGAATCAGACGCAAGGAAGATCGTTGAGGCAGATGGGGCACGCAAAATTGAGATCATCCGATCATCAACCCTGAAGAAAGGCGATCTAATCCTTATTGAGAACGGGGACCAGGTCCCCATAGATGGCGAGGTCCTTGAGGGGATCGCCATGGTGGATGAATCCCTTCTCACAGGGGAATCTGCGGGAGTGAGGAAGACAAGGGGGATACCGTGATCGGAGGTTCCACAATAATAAGCGACTCAGTTGTTGCCCAGGTCAACGTGAACCCTGAGGATTCTTACATAAGGAAGCTGGTCAACATGGTAGAATCATCAGAGAGACCGAAGACGCCTAACGAGATGGCCCTCTCCGTTCTTCTGCTTGGACTTACTGGTGTATTCACTATAATACTCCTATCGCTGATTTCAGTATCGCTGCTCCTGAATCTGGGCGCTGATCTTTCAGTGCTCATTGCCTTGTATGTGTGCCTTCTTCCCACAACCATTGGAGCACTGCTTCCGGCTATTGGAATATCTGGAATTAATAGGTTGTCCAGGAACAGCATAATCGCAAAATCCGGCAGGGCAATAGAGACAGCAGGGGATGCCAATGTCATAATGCTGGACAAGACCGGTACGATCACAAGCGGCAACAGACTCGCAACACAGTTTATCCCCGTTGGCGGTCACACTGAAAAGGAGCTGGCGGAGGCCGCATTTCTCTCGTCATGGTATGATGACACTCCTGAGGGGAGAAGCATAGTGGACCTTGCATTCAGGATGGGCTTCGTTCCAAAAGAGTATGATGCCCTTAGAGAGGGGACTCATGAGGAATTCAGTGCAGTAACAAGGAGGAGCGGAGTCACCCTAGTTGATTCCGACGATTTCACACTTCCGAAAGGCGGAAGGGAATTCTACCAGAGGCACAGGTTTAGGAAGAAATTCGAGCTCGAAACCAGCATGACTGACGAGACCGTGATCCACAAGGGTGCCACCGAGGCAATAAAGGGAGATGCATACTTCACTCCTATGGGATATGATGAGGCGGTTAACTCAATCACCTCTACGGGTGGAACCCCCATTGCTGTCTCGAAGGACGGAGAGATCCTCGGTGTGGTGTTCCTCAAGGACATCATCAAGAAAGGCATACGCGAGAGAATAGAAGGACTCAAGACTATGGGCATCATTCCCGTGATGGTCACAGGGGATCATCCGCTCACTGCTAAGAACATTGCAAACGAGGTCGGCATTGATGAGTTTGTCTCCCAGGCCAAGCCCGAGACAAAGTTCAACAGGGTTAAGGAGGAGCAGGCACAGAGGAGGATAGTGGCGATGATCGGGGACGGCACAAACGATGCTCCAGCTCTTGCTGCCGCGGACGTTGGCCTTGCAATGGCTTCTGGAACATTTGCAGCAAAGGACGCCGCCAATCTAGTTGATCTGGAATCCAATCCCTCCAAGATCATTGATGTGGTGATGCTGGGAAAGCAGCTCCTCATGACAAGGGGGGCAGTGACAACATTCAGCGTTACCAACGATGTGGCCAAGTATTTCGCCATAGTACCCGTAATGTTTGCCAGTGTACCGGCCCTTAGTGCACTGAATATACTGAATCTCAGCCCGCACATAGCCGTGCTCTCGGCACTCATATTCAATGCGGCGGTCATACCCGCACTCATACCTCTGGCCATAAGGGGAACGAGATTCAGGCCCCAAAGTACTATCAGGATATTTCTGAAGAACCTCACAATATTCGGCCTAGGGGGCATGTTACTCCCATTCGTGGCTATAAAGGCAATTGCAATCCTGCTAACATTTGCATGGGGCGTATTATGAAAATAAAAGATATAATAAGGGGGCCGCTCGGCTTGGCTATAACCATGGTGATGATATGCGGATTCATATTTCCCGTTGTGGTAACGGGAGTTGGCCAGGGAGCTTTCAATTATGAAGCCAACGGCTCACTAGCCACCCTTAGCAACACTACTGTTGGATCATACCTGGTTGGGCAGTCCACAAATTCGCCCTACTTGTTCCACATCAGGGCCGATTCGGCTTCAGGGATAGATCCGGACATAACAGTGGCAAACGCCAGTATGCAAGCGCACAGGATACACAACGAGACTGGTATATCAATGGCATATTTCAACAGGCAGATTAATAACGACACAAAGTTCACCATGTTCTTCTTCGGAACAGGTTATGTGAATGCACTGACGCTGAACCTGCATCTAATAAGACATTATCACAAAAGCATTAGCCAGTATGGGAGAATGTACAGGAACGTAACGGCTTCCTGATCAATATAACTGGCGGACGTTTAAAAAGTATCCATGCAGGGCGGATATCTATAATAGTTTTCAATTTTTAGATATTTTTATAACAACACAGAAGGGACTGTGTTGGGGATATGAAGTAAAGGTGGGGGGGGCGATGGAATAATTTATATGATGACTACTGACGGAACCAGCCAACAGTGACAGAAGAAAGCCTAAAACTCCGAGGTTTCAGAGCAGATTTGCGCATTTCATGATGTGTTGTAAATCGTTATTGACAACCACGTTTTGAATCACAATGCTCTCTGAACCCCTGTCAAAAAATGGGTTGGAACCTTGGAAAATCCCTGATTCAACAGTATCAGCTTTAAGCTCATCTCGATGAGAAAAACCCATTAAGCTGTCACCTCTTCAAGTTTGTTCGGGGTATCGACCTGATAGGATATTTCAATAACGGGTAGAATCTCGGCCCAAAGCGGAGCTTCACTTCCCAATCATAGCACTTAAATCTGGCGTAATCAGCCCGTATTTCGCATTCCTGAAGCGATACCGTTGATGGTAAGCAGCACCTCTTGCATTTCCTCGGATTCTTCCTTAACATCTTCTATCTTCCGAACCTCTTGCAGCAAAAGTACCTGGAGGAAAGACAATGGGTCCACATACGGGTTCCGCAGCCTGATGGAGTCCTGAATTACCTGCTCGTTGTCCAAAAGTTCATTGAGGCCGGTTATTTCAAGAACCCATGCCTTTGTCAGATCGTATTCTTCCCTGATTTTCGTGAACACCCTCTGGGTAAGACCCTGATCCGAGACCAGCCTAATATATTCTGGCGCAATCAGAAAGTCAGCCTTGGCCAGAGCCATCTGGAGGTTGTCAATGAGGGACTTGAAAAATGGCCAATCCCTGTACATGTCAGCAAATGCTCTTCTATCTATCTTACCACCATCTGTAGCCTTTTCTAGAGCTGTGCCAAAGCCATACCAGGCCGGCAGCAGATGCCTGTTCTGCGTCCAGGAAAACACCCAGGGGATAGCACGCAATTCCTGGATCAAGGGGGAATCCTTGCGCCTGGAGGGGCGTGACCCAATATTCAGCTTGCCTATCTCTGCTATAGGGGTAGCCTCGTGAAAATATGTGAGGAAATCTGGATTGCCATAAACAAAGTGATGATATGCCTCATACGAGAGCTGTGAGACCTTGTCCAGAATTCCAGACCATTCCTTCTCCTTATCCCGCATATGTTCTTCTTGCCTGTTCAAAACACCTACGAGAAGCGTGGATACTGCGGTCTCGAGGGACCTTCGGGCGATATCCGGGTGCCCATATCTCTGGGAGATGACTTCCCCTTGCTCAGTGATTTTCAAAGGCCCCCCAGATGCTTCAGGGGGCTGTGACATGATGCTTCTCCAAAGGGGGCCTCCGCCACGCCCCAGGGCACCCCCTCGGCCATGAAAGATCTTGAGTTTTACGCCATGGCGTTCTGCTACCTGAAGGATGCTCTTCTGCGCTTTATACAGCTCCCAGTTTGCCGTCAGGTAACCACCATCCTTGTTGCTGTCAGAATACCCAAGCATAATCTCCTGACTGTTTCCCCGAGCCCTAATGTGGCCCATGAAGACAGTATTTTCGAACATACTTTTTACAATACCCGGGGCCGCACGCAAATCTTCAATGGTTTCAAAGAGCGGAACAACGTTGATGCGGCTCATAACATCTTGCTTTGAAACCCAGTTAAAGAGCCCGGCATGCTTCGCGAGCAGGAGCACCTCCATTACGTCACTAAGTCCTCGTGTCATTGAGATAAGGTAGTTTTGGACAGATTGGGATCCAAACAGGTCCTGGCCCTGCCTGATTACGTTAAAGACTTCAGACGTCTCCTTGCTGTCATCGCTTACTTGAACAAAGGGGCTTATGAGTGGCCTTGGATCCTCGAGATAACGTGTGAGGGCTGAAATTTTTTCTTTCTCGCTCAGGGCGTGGTAATCCCCGATGCGTGCCAACTGCATCCATTCGGCTATCGTATTCTCATGAACTTCACTGTGCTGGCGTATGTCAAGAGTCGCAATATGAAAGCCGAATACCTCAACCTGATGCAGCAGTGGTTTGACCTTTGTTTCGGCAACCAGCTCACCCTTGTTGGAATAAAGTGAGTCTGACAGAATTTTCAGGTCTGCCTGAAGCGATTCCGGTCCAGGATACGGATTTCCATTATGGTGCTCCTGGCCACCACTATGCTGCAGCAATCTAGTAGCTTCCAGCCTGGAAAGCATAGCATCAATCTTGGCTCGGTATGGCTCATCCGGCACAGCTTCTTCCTGCAACGATGTGATCAGCTCGCTGCTCGCTCCTGCCAGCTCGTAAGATTGGCTCAAATCATCCCGCAACGATTTCAATCGCTCACTGTATTTGTCCATGGCCAGACCGAAGTGAAGCATCAGAGTTTGAAGGGTCACATCCGCTGTGACAGACGGATTTCCGTCACGATCTCCCCCCATCCAGGATCCAAATCGCACCAAAGGCGGAACTTCCCACTCACGATCCGGATAATAGGCCGCCAGCTGTTCCTCCAATTCGAGATGAAGGGAAGGAAGTACATCAAACAGTATTTCACCAAGGAAATACAAACCACTCTTGACTTCATCGTCAACGGTTATGCGCCGCTTGCGAACAGGACGTGTCTGCCATAGACCAACAATCTCAGCTCTCAGCCGCTTCTCTGCCTCTGACCTCTGACGACTCGTCAGCAAAGGGTCATCAAAAGTCTGGAGGATGGTGGCAATTTTTCGGTGTTTGTTCAGTACGGTACGACGCATTGCTTCTGTAGGGTGTGCCGTAAAAACCAGTTCCAGCCCCAAATTCTGCAGCAACTCCTCAATCTGCTCGTCATTGAAACCACCCTGGCGAAGCCTGCTCAGGGCATTCCCGAAAGTTCCACGGGACGAGGCAGATACGTTTTGTTTTTCAAATTCAAACTCATATTCCCTTCGCCTTCGAATCCTATGATTTTGTTCTGCAATGTTGACAAGTTCAAAGTAAAGCGAAAACGCACGGATAACCTTCCCCCTGTGTTCCATGGGAATGTGCCCTATTCTCTCTTCAAACGAACGGCGGCTTGCCTCATCTTTTCTGCTGCGCAAATTTTTGGCTGCGAGCCGAATCGTTTCCACATCGTTAAAGACCTCATGTCCGCATTGTGAAATTATGACCTCTCCAAGCAAGTTTCCGAGTAATCTGACATCTCGGCGCAAGAGGCTGTTAGTTTGCGTCATTTTCATTATTCTCCACTTCTGTGTTTGGGTTTTCAGATTCCGTTGCTATGTTGAAACTACAATCGATGGATTCCAATTACTCTTAATAAACGCGCTCTTCTTAAGAAATATATTCATTTCGCCGGCTCACTTCTGTTCTTCAGAACCCTCTCTTCCATCCACCATTCTTTTTACAGGGATTCCTAACACGCCTTCAGCATTCTTAACATTGCTAACAGCGAATTTGATAGTCGGGAAAGGAGGAAATGAGAGAAGGATTTTGATCATGGACGAGTCCAGGTGAATAAGATCATCGAATGCCCGACCAGACTCTTTGCTCCCTATCGGATATCCTACCAGACTTAACAACAATAGTACTGGTACAAATATCACTAATAACTTTTAACATTTTGGTCATGTGCACCAAGTGCTGTAAATTAAAGAGGGACTCCCCCACCGTGCAA
>OBLK01000056.1_pt1 | contig 47639 bp, 45 predicted proteins | sample 1518871 | NCBI WGS metagenome assembly OBLK01 (sample SAMEA2464837, study PRJEB22497) | soil metagenome | biome: Grassland; feature: Farmland; material: Clay | place: Australia | collected 2013-02-01 | depth 0.8 m
ACCCCGGCCGGTGTCGAGCCGGATCGGGTGCGGGAGCTCGTCAGCGGCTGGCTCGGGGCGGCGACCGTGCCACGGCAGCTGAGCGACATCGAGGTCGTGGAACTGCTCGACGCGGCCGGTATCGAGGTCGTGCCGTTCCGCAAGGTGTCCGGCGTGGACGGCTGCGTCGCCGCGGCACGCGAGCTGGGCTTCCCGGTCGCGGTCAAGGCGGCGGGGGAGCGCTGGAGCCAGCGTGCGGACCTGGCCGGTGTGTGGCTCGACCTGCTCACCGAGGAGGCGGTCCGGGCGGCGTACGAGGCCATGGCGCCGCTGTCGCCGGACGGCGAGGTGTACGTGCAGCGGATGGCGCCCAAGGGGATCGCCTGCTCGTTCGGCCTCGACGACGACCCGTCGTTCGGCACGGTCCTGTCGTTCGGGCTGCACGGGGTGGTGTCGGAACTGGTCGGCGACCGCGCCCACCGCGCGCTCCCGCTGTCAACGGTGGACGCCGCGGAGCTGGTGCGAGCACCACGCGCGGCGCCGCTGCTCACCGGCTACCGGGGCGACGAGCCGGCCGACCTGGAGGGCCTGGCCGACCTGGCGTTGCGGCTGTCGCGGCTGGCCGAATCGGTGCCGCAGGTGCGGCGGCTGCAGCTGCACCCGGTGCGCGCGGCACCGGGCGGCGTCTACCCGGTGGCCGCGCGGGCCACGATCCGCCCCCCCCCGCGCCGCCCCCCCAGCCGGCTGTGGCGGCCCCGGCAGCTGTTAAGCACTTTACACATTTGAAACAGATCGCAACCGGACACCGGCCGATGCCGGGTCATCATGGTCGGGTGACGGTCAAGGCGATCGAACGAACGGCCGCGCTGCTGGCCGATCCGCCGGCCACGCCGGACACCTCGCGCGGCTACCTGGACCTGCTCGGCGCCGGCGAGGCGCCCCGCGGTGCTCGTCGCGGCCTCGCCCAGACCCTGATGAACACAGCCGTCGTACCCAGGGTCTACCGCCGCTGGTGGCGGCCGGCGCTCGGCTGGCTGGCCAAGGGACCGGGCGGGCCGAGCATGGCGCAGGAGCACGAGCTGGTCCGCGAGGCGCTGCGGCCGGCGGCCGGCGACACCGTGCTCGACGTGGCCTGCGGCCCTGGCAACTTCACCAGGGACCTCGGTCGGCTCGTCGGCGACGGGGGTCTCGCGGTCGGCATCGACGCCTCGCCGACCATGCTCGCCGCCGCGGTCCGGCAGGCCTGCGGGCACAGCATCGCCTATGTGCGCGGCGACGCCGGCCAGCTGCCGTTCGCAGACGGAGTGTTCGACGGGGTGTGTTGTTTCGCCGCGCTGCACCTGTTCGAGGAGCCGGAGACCGCCCTGCACCACATGCTCAGGGTGCTGGCGCCGGGTGGCCGGATCGCCATCCTGACCAGCGTGCGCTCCGACGGTGCGCCGGCGCGGGCGCTGACCGGCGCCGTGGCCAAGGTCGGCGGCATGCGGGTTTTCGAACGCGACACGATCACTGCGGCGCTCGCCGCGGGCGGCGCACACCGGATCCGGCAGCGGGTCTTCGGCGCCGCGCAGTTCGTCAGCGCGCAGACCCGAATCCGGTAGCAGGTCCGGTGCAACCGGTCACGGTGTGCGTACCGTCCATTGCACATGAGACGACTTGGCGGAACTGTTGTCGCGGCAGCTATCACGCTGCTCGCCGTGGCGTGCGGGCAGCAGGAGGATGTGGGCTTCGGCGGCTCGCCACCCACCGCCAGCTCCACCGACCAACCGGTCAGCACGAACCCGATCCCACCGAGCGAGGTCCAGGACCCCGCCGCGCCCGCGCCGCCAGCCGGCGCGCAGGCCGTGCCGGCGTCCAAGGTCGACGCCAACTCGCTGCCCGAGGGCTACCCGAAGATCGCTTGGACCGAGGGTGACGGCACCACCGTCGGCGCCTACGGCGTCGCGAGCGGCGGCTGCGTCGAGGTGAGCGGTGAGCTCGCCGAGGAGAACGCGCAGCGGGTCGTGCTCCAGATCATCGAGCGCACCACCAGCACCGGGCCGTGCACAATGGAGATCCGGTACCCGCCGGTGACCGTCAAGCTCTCCGCGCCACTTGGCGACCGCACCGTCGTGCTGCACCGGACGACCAGCTGACGGCCACTCACCAGACCGCCCGGACGGTTCCGCCCCTCGGCCGTCCGGGCGGTCGTCTGTGTCAGCGGTGGAACAGAGTCGACAGCGGAGCTGAGTCGGCAGCGGACTGCGGACTCAGTTGCCGGCCAAACCCGCCCTGGTGGCGCCATCGGCGCTGCCGGCGGCGAGCTGGGCGAAGCGCACGGCGACCGGCTGCCACGCCTTGGCGATGTCGGCGTGCCGCGCGGCCAGCCGCTGCGGCTCCAGCGCACCGGGTGGCCACGCGGAGGCCTTGGCGGTGTCCCGGCGCGCCCACTCCAGCACGATCGCCGGCGTCGTCTCGATGTGACCCTGCAACCCCCAGGCCCGGTCGCCGAGCCGGAACGCCTGCACCCGGCACCTGGTCGACCAGGCCAGGTGGACGGCGCCGGGCGGCAGCTCGTGCACCTCGTCGTAGTGCGACTGGACGACCGGCGCCGACCGGCCGAGCCCGCCGAGCAGCGCGTCGCCGGCAGCGTCCAGCGTGGCCGGTTCGATGCCGGTCTCCGGCCCGCCGGGCATCCGGCGCACCGCGCCCCCGGTCGCCGCCGCCAGCAGCTGCGCGCCGAGGCAGATGCCCAGCACCGGCAGCCCGGCCTCGACGGCACCGGCCATCAGCTCCCGCAGCCGGGCCAGCCAGGGGTGCGCGGCGTCGTCGCGGGCACCCATCTCGCCGCCCAGGCACACCACCGCGTCGTAGCCGCTCAGCCCAGCCGGCAGCGCGTCCGGGGTTACCACCTCGAGCCGGGCGCCGCCCCCGACCAGCCAGTCGCCCAGCACCGCCGGCGGGCAGATCGCCGACGGCTGCAGGACCAGGACGCGCGTCATCGGCGGAACGAGATCTGCAGCACCGGCTGGGCCGACTCGGCGAAGAAGTCGTTGCCCTTGTCGTCGACGACGACGAAGGCAGGGAAGTCCTCGACCTCGATCCGCCAGACCGCCTCCATGCCCAACTCCTGGTATTCCAGCGCCTCGACCTTGCGGATGCAGTCCCTGGCCAGCCGGGCCGCCGGCCCGCCGATCGAGCCGAGGTAGAACCCGCCGTGCTCGGCGCACGACTTGGTGACCTTCGCCGACCGGTTGCCCTTGGCGAGCATCACCAGTGAGCCGCCGGCGGCCTGGAACTGCGACACATAGGAGTCCATCCGGCCGGCGGTGGTCGGCCCGAACGAGCCGGACGCGTACCCGTCGGGCGTCTTGGCCGGCCCGGCGTAGTAGACGGGGTGGTCGCGCAGGTACCCGGGCATCGCCTCGCCGGCATCCAGCCGTTCGGCGATCCTGGCGTGGGCGATGTCGCGGGCGACGACGAGCGACCCGGTCAGCGACACCCTGGTCCGGACCGGCAGCCTGGTCAGCGCCGCCCGAATCCGGTCCATCGGCTGGTTCAGGTCGATTCGCACCGCCTCGCCGGGCAGCTCTTCGGCGTCCACGTCGGGCAGGAACCGGGCCGGATCCCGCTCCAGCTGCTCGAGGAACACGCCGGCCGGGGTGATCTTGGCCTTGGCCTGCCGGTCGGCCGAGCAGGACACGGCGATCCCGACCGGGCACGACGCACCGTGCCGTGGCAGCCGGATCACCCGCACGTCGTGGCAGAAGTACTTGCCGCCGAACTGGGCGCCGATGCCGAACTGCCTGGTCATCTCGAGCACCTGACGCTCGAGGTCGGGGTCGCGGAAGCCGTGTCCGAGCGCGGACCCGCTAGTGGGCAGCGAGTCCAGGTAGCGGGCGGAGGCGAGCTTGGCGACCTTGAGGTTGTGCTCGGCCGACATCCCGCCGACGACGATCGCGAGGTGGTAGGGCGGGCAGGCCGCGGTGCCGAGGCTGCGCAGCTTCTCGTCGAGGAACCTGGCCAACCGCGTCGGGTTCAGCAGCGCCCTGGTCTCCTGGTACAGGAACGTCTTGTTCGCGCTGCCGCCGCCCTTGGCCATGAACAGGAACTCGTAGCGCGGCTCGGTGCCGGGCGCGGCGTACAGCTCGACCTGCGCGGGCAGGTTCGTGCCGGTGTTGCGCTCGTCCCAGAAGTTCACCGGCGCCAGCTGCGAGTAGCGCAGGTTCAGCTGCTGGTAGGCCTCGAACACGCCGCGGGAGATGGCCGCCTCGTCGGCGCCGCCGGTCAACACCGACTCGGTCCGCTTGCCGATCACGATCGCGGTGCCGGTGTCCTGGCACATCGGCAGCACGCCGCCCGCGGACACGCACGCATTGCGCAGCAGGTCGGTCGCGACGAACCTGTCGTTGGCGGAAGCCTCCGGGTCGTCGACGATGGCCCGCAGCTGTGCCAGGTGCGACGGGCGCAGCAGGTGCGAGATGTCCTTGACCGCCTCGCGCGCCAGCAGCGTCAACACCTCGGGGTCGATCTGCAGGAACGTGCGACCGGCCGCCTCGACCGTGGTCAGCCCACCGGTGTCCAGCGGCCGGAACTCGGTCTGATCCGGTCCCAGCGGCAACACATCGACGTGCCGGAAGGCGTGGTCCAATCCGGTGGTCACCCGCCGCAGGTTACCGTGCCGGGCCATGACGGCCGTCTCGCTCGCGCAGGTGCTCGCCTGGCGGATGCGCCGCCAGTACCTGACCGACCCAGGGCCGGGCGTGGCCGAGATCGCCGGCCGGCTGAGCGGTGTGCAGGCCCAGGTGGCGTCCTCGGCGGCGACGGCGCTGGCGATCCGCCTCGGCCGGCCCGCCGCCGAGGACGTGCGGGAGGCGCTGCAGCAGGAACGGACCCTGGTCAAGCTGTGGGCGGCGCGCGGCACGCTGCACCTGGTGCCGCCGGAGCTGGCCGCGCGGTTCTGCGCGGTGCTGGCGTCGCTGGGGATGTACGAGCGGCCGAGCTGGCTGCGCAACATGGGCGTCAGCCGCGACGAGCTGGAGGCGATCCTCGACGGGGTCGCGACCCTGCTGCCCGGCCGCATGCTGTCCCGTCAGGAACTGGTCGACGCGCTCGTGCAGCACGCCGGGACGCCCCATCTGGAGAAGGCGCTCCGGTCGGGCTGGGGCTCGCTGCTCAAGCCGGCCACGTACGCCGGACTGCTGTGCCACGGCCCGGCCGACGGCACCAGGGTGACGTTCACCGCGCCGTCCACCTGGCTGCCCGGCTGGCGGCTGCCCGATCCGGACGACGCCGGCCGCCGGCTGGTCCTCGACTACCTGGGCGCCTACGGCCCGGCCGGCCACGACGACTTCGCCAACTGGCTGTACCGCAACGTCAAGCCGGCGCAGACCAAGCGGTGGTTCGCCGACCTGGCCGGCGAGCTGGCCGAGGTGGACGTCGACGGCCGGCCGGCGCTGCTACCGGCAGAGCTGCTCGACGAGCTGGTCGAAACCGAGCCGGCGACCGGCGTGCGGCTGCTCGGACCGTTCGACCAGTACGTGATCGCGGTCAGCCGGGAGCTGATCCCGGCGGATCACCTGGCCAAGGTCAGCCGTACCGCGGGCTGGATCTCACCGGTCGTGCTGCGCGAGGGGCGCATCGCCGGCGTCTGGACCCAGGACCCGTTCGAGGCAGACCTGTTCGAAGCCGTGCCGCGGCGCGAGCTCGCCGCCGCCCTCAAGCGGTTCACCGAGCAGACCGTTCCCGGATAGGTGGCCCGGATAGGTGGCCCGGATAGGTGGAAGGCCGGACCGCGGAGGGGGGTGCGGATCCGGCCTTCCAGCAGGTGGCGGTGCAGGGCACCGCGGGTTCGTGGGTCAGCTCGCGTAGGCGCGCAGCCGCTCGGCGCGCTCGCCCTGGCGCAGCTTCACCATCACCTCGCGCTCGATCTGCCGCACGCGCTCGCGGGAGAGCCCGAAGGAGCGGCCGATCTGGTCGAGCGTGCGAGGCTGGCCGTCATCGAGGCCGTACCGCAGCCGGATGACCTCCTGCTCGCGGTGCTCGAGCGTGGCGAGCACCCGGCGCAGGTCGTCCTGGAGCAGCCCGAAGATCACGGCGGACTCCGCGTCGGCGGCCTCGGCGTCCTCGATGAAGTCACCGAGCGGCGCCTCCTCCTCGTTGCCGACCGGCATGTCCAGGCTCACCGGGTCGCGCGAGTGGTCCAGCAGGTCGGAGACCTTCGCCACGGGCAAGCCGGACCCCTCGGCCAGCTCCTCGTGGGTGGCCTCCCGGCCGAGCGTCTGGTGCAGCTCGCGCTTGAGCCTGGCCAGCTTGTTGACCTGCTCGACCAGGTGCACGGGCAGCCGGATGGTGCGGCTCTGGTCGGCCATGCCACGGGTGATGGCCTGGCGGATCCACCAGGTCGCGTACGTGGAGAACTTGAAGCCCTTGCTGTAGTCGAACTTCTCCACCGCGCGGATCAGCCCGAGGTTGCCCTCCTGGATCAGGTCCAGCAGCGGCATCCCACGGCCGGTGTAGCGCTTGGCCAGGCTGACCACCAGCCGGAGGTTGGCCTCGAGCAGGTGGCGCTTGGCGCGGTCGCCGTCGCGGATGATCGTCCGCAGGTCGGCGATCTTGGCCTTGGGCAGGCTGGGGGTGGTGTCGAGCATGTGCCTGGCGAACACGCCGGCCTCGATGCGCTTGGCGAGCTCCACCTCCTGGGCTGCGGTCAGCAGCGCGGTGCGCCCGATCCCGTTCAGGTAGACCCGGACCAGATCAGCGGCCGGCCCCTGCGCGTCCAGGTCGGCCTCGGCGGCTTCCTCCGCGTTCGGCAGAACCTCTGACGCGCTCAGTGTTGTGGTCATGGGCTCCCTCCCTGAATCGGCGCCCTAGAGCAATTGCGCCTGCATTCGCCTCAACGCCTGGACTGGCGGATTCGTTCCCGCCTTCCAACCGCAAGACGGGCCGCTGACCTGGGAGGTTGTTGGATTTCAGTGATCCTCAGGGAACTCTCAGGTCGTGGTCAGGTCACGTTTCGACGATGACCGTGAACGGTCCGTCATTGACCGACTCGACGGCCATCGGCGCCCGGAATCTGCCGACCTCGACCCGGGCACCGCGCTCGCGCAGCCGCGCAACCACGGCCTCGACCAGCGGCTCGGCGTGCTCGGGGCGCGCGGCGGCGATCCAGGTCGGCCGGCGACCTTTTCGCGTGTCGCCGTAGAGCGTGAACTGGCTCACAACCAGCAGCGGCGCGCCGGCCGTCGCGGCCGACTGCTCGTCGCGCAGGATCCGCAGCTCGTGCAGCTTGCGGGCCATCGTCTCGGCCTGCGCCGGTCCGTCGTCGTGGGTGACGCCGAGCAGCACCAGCAGTCCCGGCTCGGCGATCGCGCCGACCAGCTCGCCGTCGACGGTCACGCTCGCCCGGCTCACCCTGCTCACCACGGCCCGCACGGTCGCCGATCCTTTCGCACATGGCAGCATCGGCGTCGTGCGCGTCCTGTCAGTCGATCTCGGCACGTCAAACACGGTGGCCGTGCTGGCCGCGCACGGGCGGCCGCCGCGGGTCGTCGAGGTCGACGGGTCGGCCACGATGCCCTCGGCCGTGTTCGCCGCCGAGGACGGCAAGCTCGTCGTCGGCCGGGACGCCGAGCGGCGAGCCAGGCTGGACCCGGCCCGGTTCGAGCCGAACCCCAAGCGTCGTATCGACGAGGGCAGCCTGCTGCTCGGCGACGTGGTGGTTCCGGTCACCGGCGCGCTGGCCGCCGTGCTGCGGCGGGTCGTCGAGGAGACCACCCGCCAGCTCGGCGGCGGGCGGCTCGGCGAGGGCCGCCTGACCCACCCCCCGCAGTGGGGGGCGGTCCGCCGCCGCGGGCCGCTGGCCGCCGCGCCTCGGCGTGGGCGGCTTGAGCGGCACGCTCGCCCTGGTGCCGGAGCCGGTGGCGGCCGCTGCGCACTTCGCGTCGTTCCCCGGCCAGTCGTTGCGACCGGGGCAGGCGCTCGCGGTATACGACCTGGGAGCAGGGACGTTCGACTGTGCTGTTGTGGGCGCTGTTGGCGCCGGGGGCGCCGGGGGTGCTGGTGGTGGCGGAGATGGGGTCGGCCGGTACGCGGTGCTGGCCGAGGACGGGCTGCCCGACCTCGGCGGCCTCGACGTCGACCAGGCGCTCGCCGAGCACCTCGGCCGCCAGGTGTCCGGCCGCGACCCGGCCCGTTGGCAGCGGCTGCTGCGACCGGAGACGGTGGCCGACCGGCGCGCGCAGCGCGCGCTGCGCGAGGACGTCAAGGCCGCCAAAGAAGCGTTGTCGCGGCACCAGCAGGCCGAGGTGCCGTTGCCCGAGCCGTTCGCCGACGCCCTCGTCACCCGCAGCGAGCTGGAGGCCCTGATCAGGCCGAACCTGCTGCGCAGTGTCGAGCTGCTGGCCGCGACCGTGCGCAGGGCCGGTCTGGCACCGCACGCGCTGGCAGGCATCTACCTCGTCGGCGGGTCCAGCCGGATTCCGCTGGTCGGCGCGCTGATCTCCGAGCGGCTGCGAATCGTGCCGACGAGCCTCGACCAGCCGGAGACCGCGGTCGCCTTCGGCGCCCACCACGTTTCGCCGGAGGGCACCGACGCCACGGGGCTGCGCACCGGGGATGTCGTGCCGCAGCACGGCTCGCGCCAGGCCGTCACGCCGGGCGCCCGCGTGACCCAGCCGGCCTACCCGGGCCAGCCGGGCGGGCCGCCGGCGGCCCGAACGGGCCAGCCAGGGCATCCATCGCAACCAGGGCAGCCGGTGCGAGCGGGCCAGCCGCCGCCCCGCCAGCCGCCGGGCTACTCAGGCTCCCAGCCAGCCGGCTACCCGGCGTCCGGACCACCGTCGCGGGAACGCCGCAACCGCACTGTGCTGCTCGCCTCGCTCGCGGTCGTGCTGCTCGCCGTGGCCGGGGTGGTGGCGTTCGTGCTGGTCGACCGCTCGGCCGGGGCCAGCGTGCCGTCCGCCCAGGACTGCCTGCAGCATGGTGACAAGGACGCCGAAGGCTTCACCACCTGCCTTCGCCAGCTCGCCGGCGCCGTGGCCGAGCGCCACGACTGCCAACCCGGGACGGGCGGGGTGGCGCTGGAGCAGGTCGCCGGGGTGTCGGTGAGCTGCCAGCTCCAACCGGCAGCGTCCACCGGGGCCGCCGGGGCCGGCTACCAGGTCGTCTACACGCACGGCAATGCGCTGATCAGCTCGCAGTCGGTGCTGGATCTCTGGGCGTCGGCCACCAAGAACGACCGCGTCGAGGCCGACTGGGCCGGCAACGGACTGCGCGGCCGCTACGTCTCGACCGTCGACGGCGGTACCGGCCTGCTGGCGTTCGGCGTCGGGGACCGGCCGCTGTACGGCATGCTCGTGGCCACCGGCGACGATGACCTGACCCCGGATCAGCTCGCCGACTACTTCGAGCAGCACGTCCAGCCGGGGACCTGAGCCGCGAGTCAGGCCGGTCCTACCGGTCCTTGTCGCGCAGCCGCAGCCACCAGAGGATGAGCACGACCAGCGCGGCCACCAGGGTCGCCGCCATGATCAGCTTGCCGGCCGTGGACGACACCCCGAGCGGGTCTGTCTGCGCGAGCCAGAGGAAGTTCATCGGCGTTCGGTCGGAACGTCGAAGGCGTCGCACACGGCGAGCCAGACGTCTTTGGGGTCCATCCCGGCCTCCAGCGCCTGTTCGGCGGTGCGCCCGCCGAACGCGGTGAACACGTGGTCGCGGGCCATCATCTCCGAGCGGACGCGGCCGAACTCGTCTGTCATCAGCCGGCGAAACTCTGTGATCCGCATCGGTATCCAGCCTAACCGCCGGCCCCGGTCCGGCTCCGTCCTGGCGGCGGGAGCGTGAAGGCGAGGGAGCGTAACAGCACGGCGTGTCATTCCCGGGCTAGAACATGTGTTCGGCTAGCCTGTTGTCCACACCAGGCCGGTTGTCCACAGGTCCGGCCGGTGGCGACGGAAAACGTCGGGCCGGGCGCCTAGCGTCGGCACCGACCTGACCGCGCCCGATCAGCTCGGGCCGACTCGACGAGGTGGGACGACCCCATGGCACCAGCGTTCGACAAGGAGAAGGCTCTCGAGCTCGCGCTCGCGCAGATCGAGAAGCAGCACGGCAAGGGCTCGGTGATGCGGCTCGGCGAAGAGGGCAGGGCGCCGATCGAAGTCATCCCGACCGGGTCCATCGCACTCGACGTCGCGCTGGGCATCGGCGGCCTGCCGCGCGGCCGGATCGTCGAGATCTACGGCCCGGAGAGCAGCGGAAAGACCACCGTCGCCCTGCACGCGGTGGCGAACGCCCAGCGTGCCGGCGGCGTCGCCGCGTTCATCGACGCCGAGCACGCGCTCGACCCCGACTACGCCAGCGCGCTCGGCGTCGACACCGACGCCTTGCTGGTGTCCCAGCCCGACACCGGCGAGCAGGCCTTGGAGATCGCCGACATGCTCGTGCGCTCCGGCGCCCTGGACATCCTGGTGATCGACTCGGTGGCCGCCCTCGTGCCGCGCGCCGAGATCGAGGGCGAGATGGGCGACAACCACGTCGGCCTGCAGGCCCGCCTGATGAGCCAGGCGCTGCGCAAGATGACCAGCGGACTCAACAACTCCAACACCACCGCCATCTTCATCAACCAGCTCCGCGAGAAGATCGGTGTGATGTTCGGGTCACCTGAGACGACCACCGGTGGGAAGGCGCTGAAGTTCTACGCGTCGGTGCGGCTGGACGTGCGGCGGATCGAGACGCTCAAGGACGGTGGCGACCCGGTCGGCAACCGGACCAGGGTCAAGGTCGTGAAGAACAAGGTCGCGCCGCCGTTCAAGCAGGCCGAGTTCGACATCCTGTACGGCCGCGGCATCAGCCGTGAGGGTTCGCTCATCGACGTGGGTGTCGAGCAGGGCATCGTCCGCAAGTCGGGCGCCTGGTACACCTACGAGGGCGACCAGCTCGGGCAGGGCAAGGAGAACGCCCGCAAGTTCCTCATCGAGAATCCGGACGTCGCCGCCGAGATCGAGAAGCGGGCCAAGGAGAAGCTCGGGATCGGGGCCAGGCTCGACGCCGACGCCGTGCCCGCGCCCGTCGACTTCTGATGGCCGGCCGCCGGGCCTCCCGGACCAGCCGCACCCGCGGTGGCCGGTCCGGGAGTGCCCGCAGCGCCAGTCATGGCAGTGAGCCACCGGACCCGTATGAGCACGCCCGCCAGATCTGCCTGCGGCTGCTCGCGGCCCGGCCACGGACCCGCGCCGAGCTGGCGGCGGCGTTGCGCCGCAAGGGCGTCGAGGACGCGACCGCCGTCGCGGTGCTGGAGCGGCTGACCGAGGTGAAGCTCGTCGACGACGAGGCGTATGCCGAGAGCTTCGTGCACTCCGGGCACGCCTACCAAGGCCTGGGGCGGCGCGCACTCGAGGCGCAGCTGCGCCGGCGCGGAGTGGACGGGTCGACCGCCAGCGCCGCCGTGTCGACCGTGGACGGCGCGGCCGAAGAGCAGCGGGCCCGTGAGCTGATCCGCCGCCGGGTGCCGGCCGTCGCGTCGGTCAACGAGGCGACGGCGATCAGGCGCCTGGTAGGGCTGCTGGCCCGCAAGGGCTACCCGCCCGGCCTGTGCTACCGCGTGGTGCGGGAGGAACTGCGTGGGGCCGGTCGCGACGCGTCCTTACTCGACGAGGCTGCCACCAACGACGAGGCCCACAGCGACGAGGCCCACAGCGACGAGGCCCACAGCGACGACTGACATCCATAGGAGCATCCGGGGCGAAACCGTTCGATCATCACGGACACCCCGGGCAGAGTGCGGCGTGGTGGGCGTCACGGTGTGAGCCACGGCGGGTTGCGCTTGTCAACTCCGTCCGGCGGCGGGACAGTGCTGGCACCACGTCGACCCACCACGACGGTCAGCCGGCGCCGGAGGCGACCTCCGAGCAGCGGGAACCGGCCGCAGCGATACGCTCCGCAGCGGTGATCCGCCGGCACGGCTGCCACGTCGCTCGCTACGTCACCGCGACGTCGCCAGCGGCGCGAAGGTGGGCTCGTGCCGGCCGCTTCGCCGGCCGAAGAACCGCAGACGCCATAACCTGGGCAAGGAGACCATGACCGCAACGATGGGGTCCCCGCGGAAACCGGCGGGTGGAACGGCCGACGCCCCCGGTCGGGCGCGGATCGCGGCGCGGACGCTGCGCACCGACCGCTGGTGGCTCGCGCCACTCGGGACGTTTCTCGGGCTGACGGCGTTCATCGTCTACGGCCTGGTGCGCACGTTCATGAACGACTTCTACTGGGTCGAGGAGTTCCACTACCTCGCGCCGTTCTACTCACCGTGCCTGTCCGACGCGTGCCAGCCGGGCGCCAGCCACTTCGGGACGCCGTTCCCCGACATGGGCGTCCTGATCACGCCGCCGCTGTTCGTACTGCCGTTCGTACTGGGCTTCCGGCTGACCTGCTACTACTACCGCAAGGCGTACTACCGGGCGTTCTGGCTCTCGCCGCCGGCCTGCGCGGTGGCCGAGCCGCACGCCCGTTACACCGGCGAGACGCGGCTCCCGCTGATCCTGCAGAACGTGCACCGCTACTTCTTCTACGCGGCGATCCTGGTGGCCAGCGTCCTGACCTACGACGTGGTGATCGCCTTCCACGGCGAGGACGGCGGCTTCGGGATCGGACTCGGCACCGTCGTCCTGGCGATCAACGCGGTGCTGATCTGGGCGTACACGCTGTCCTGCCACTCCTGCCGGCACATCGCCGGCGGGCGGTTGCGGCACTTCTCCAAGCACCCGGTGCGGTACTGGATGTGGACCAAGATCTCCAAGCTCAACGCCAAGCACATGCAGTTGGCGTGGGCGTCGCTGATCTCCGTCGGGCTCGCCGACCTGTACGTGGCGTTGGTGGCCTCTGGCGCGATCAACGACCTGCGCTTGTTCAACTAAGGATCGAGAGATATGACCGAGATCGAGCGGCACAACTACGACGTCGTAGTGATCGGCGCGGGCGGGGCCGGGCTGCGGGCCGCTATCGAGGCGCGCGAGCAGGGCAAGCGGACGGCGATCATCTGCAAGTCGCTGTTCGGCAAGGCGCACACCGTGATGGCCGAGGGCGGCATCGCCGCCGCGATGGGCAACGTCAACGCCGGTGACAACTGGCAGGTGCACTTCCGCGACACGATGCGCGGCGGCAAGTTCCTCAACAACTGGCGGATGGCCGAGCTGCACGCCAAGGAGGCGCCGCAGCGGGTGTGGGAGCTCGAGACCTACGGCGCGCTGTTCGACCGCACCAAGGACGGCCGGATCAGCCAGCGCAACTTCGGCGGCCACGAGTACCCGAGGCTCGCGCACGTCGGCGACCGCACCGGGCTAGAGCTGATCCGCACGCTGCAGCAGAAGGTGGTGTCGCTGCAGCAGGAGGACTACGCCGAGCTCGGCGACTACGAGGCCAAGATCCGGGTCTTCCAGGAGTGCACGGTCACCGAGTTGCTGCTCGCCGGCGGGGCAGGTGCGGGTGACGGCGACGGTGCTGGCCCCGGTGAGGCCCGGATCGCCGGGGCGTTCGGGTACTGGCGCGAATCCGGCCGGTTCGTGCTGTTCGAGGCGCCCGCGGTGATCCTGGCGACCGGCGGCATCGGCAAGTCGTTCAAGGTCACCAGCAACTCCTGGGAGTACACCGGCGACGGCCACGCGCTCGCCCTTCGGGCCGGCGCCACGTTGATCAATATGGAGTTCGTGCAGTTCCACCCGACCGGCATGGTCTGGCCGCCGAGCGTCAAGGGAATCCTGGTCACCGAGTCGGTGCGCGGCGACGGCGGAGTGCTGACCAACTCCGAGAACCGGCGGTTCATGTTCGACTACATCCCCGAGGTGTTCAAGGACAAGTACGCCGACAACGAGGAAGAGGCCGACCGCTGGTACACCGACCCGGACAACAACCGCCGGCCGCCCGAGCTGCTGCCGCGTGACGAGGTCGCCAGGGCGATCAACTCCGAGGTCAAGGCCGGTCGTGGCTCGCCGCACGGCGGCGTGTTCCTCGATGTGTCGAAGCGGCTACCGGCCGAGGAGATCACCCGGCGCCTGCCGTCGATGCACCACCAGTTCAAGGAGCTGGCCGACGTCGACATCACGGCCGAGCCGATGGAGGTCGGGCCGACCTGCCACTACGTCATGGGTGGCGTCGAGGTCGATCCGGACACCGCGCAGTCCAGCGTGCCCGGCCTGTTCGCCGCCGGCGAGGTGGCCGGCGGCATGCACGGCTCGAACCGGCTCGGCGGCAACTCGCTGTCGGACCTGCTGGTCTTCGGCCGCCGCTCCGGCACCGGCGCGGCGAACTACGTAGACGGGCTCGGCGAGGCCAGGCCCGCTGTTCGCCAGGCCGATGTCGACGGCGCCGCCGAGCGCGCCGTACGACCGTTCGAAGCCGCCGAGGTCGGCGGCGAGAACCCGTACACGATCCACACCGAGCTGCAGCAGACGATGAACGACCTTGTCGGCATCATCCGCAAGGCCGACGAGATCGAACTGGCGCTCAAGAAGCTCGAGGACCTGAAGCTCCGCGCGCGCAGTGCGGCCGTCGAAGGTCACCGGCAGTTCAACCCCGGCTGGCACCTCGCGCTCGACCTGCGCAACATGCTCATGGTCAGCGAGTGCGTGGCCAGGGCGGCGCTGGAGCGCACCGAGAGCCGTGGCGGGCACACCAGGGACGACTTCCCCGGCATGGACTCCCAATGGCGCAAGCTGCTGCTGGTCTGCTCGAGTCGCCGCGGCGGGGATGGCGCGGACGGCGTGGACACCGTCGTCGTCGAGCGTAAGGAGCAGCCGCCGATGCGGCCCGACCTGCTCGAGCTGTTCGATCACGCAGAGCTCGCCAAGTACCACAACGACGAAGAGCTGCGCGGCTACCCGACGGTGTCGACCGGGTCGACCGGCTCGACCGGCTCCGCGCCGACCACGTCTGATTCAGAGGGCTGACACCGACATGGGCTACCAGGCGAAGTTCCAGGTGTGGCGAGGCGACGCCGAGGGCGGCGACCTCGTCGACTTCACCGTCGAGGTGAACGAGGGTGAGGTCGTCCTGGACGTCATCCACCGGCTGCAGGCCACCCAGTGCGGTGACCTCGCCGTGCGGTGGAACTGCAAGGCCGGCAAGTGCGGCTCGTGCTCGGCCGAGATCAACGGCCGGCCGCGGCTGATGTGCATGACCAGGATGTCGGTCTTCGAGGAGGACGAGGTCGTCACCGTCACCCCGATGCGGTCGTTCCCGGTCGTGCGGGACCTGGTCACCGACGTCTCGTACAACTACGTCAAGGCGCGCGAGGTGGCCTCGTTCGTCCCGCCGAAGGACCTGCAGCCGGGCGAGTACCGGATGCAGCAGGTGGACGTCGAACGCCCGCAGGAGTTCCGAAAGTGCATCGAGTGCTTCCTGTGCCAGAACACCTGCCACGTCCTGCGTGACCACGAGGAGAACAAGGCCGCGTTCGCCGGGCCGCGGTTCCTCATGCGGGTCGGCGAACTCGACATGCACCCCCTCGACGAGGCCGACTCCCAAGGCATCGACCGCAAGGCCGCCGCGCAGACCGACCACGGCCTCGGCTACTGCAACATCACCAAGTGCTGCACCGAGGTGTGCCCCGAGCACATCAAGATCACCGACAACGCCCTCATCCCGCTCAAGGAGCGCGTCGCCGACCGCCGCTACGACCCGCTCGTATGGCTCGGCAACAAGATCCGCCGCCGGTAATCGGGCTGAGACGCCGACCGGCGGCGTTCTCGCTTCCTCGCGTACGAAGTACGCGTCGGTCGCTGCGGCCTTGCCGGACGATGCCTCAGCTAGCGGGGGGTTGGGGCAGTGGCGGGGACGCCGGACGGGCCGAGGGTGCGGTCGTAGGCGGACTGCCAGGTGCCGTCGGTGGCGGCCTTGGCGAGGACCTCGGTGAGCTTGGCGTGGAGGACCTCGTCGTTACTTGGCTGGGCGACGCCGTAGGACTGGGGAGCCAGGGCGGCGCCGAGCAGCCGGTAGGCGCCTGGGTCGGCGGCGGCCAGGCCGCGCAGGGCACCGTCGTCGGCGACGATCGCCTGCGCCTGGGAGGCGCTGAGCAGGCTCAGGCACTGTCTGGTGCCGGCAACCTCGGTGACCAGAGCATCGGGCACCTTCGCCCGAAGGCGGTCGGCGTCGCCGGTGCCGGAGACGGCGCACACGCGGCGGCCGGCCAGCTGGCCGACCTCGGTGGTCTCGGCGTCGGCCGGCACGAGCACGTCGACCGAGGTGTCCAGGTACGGCCCGGCAAGCTCCATCGACGACGCCCCTGGCACGAAACCGCCGAAGGCAAGGTCGACGTCCCCGCTGGCCAGGGCGCCGTCCACGGTCGATGGCGGCACGGGCTTGAAGCTGACGGCGTCCGGGGCGAGGCCCAGCCCGGTGGCCAGGATCCTCGCGATCTCGACGTCGAAGCCGGCGAGCTGGCCGTCCGGCCCGGGGGCGCTGAGGCCGGGCCGGTCGCGCGGCATGGATACCACGAGACGCTTGCGCAGCGTGATCTTGTCAAGGGTCGGCGAGCCGCTGGTGGCTGTCGTCGAGGTCGCGGGCAGCGGGCCGGGGCCGAAGTTGGCGTCGGAGTCGGAGTCGTCGCCGCATGCGCGCACGGCGAGCAGCCCGAACCCGAGCAGGGCCAGGGCGCCGACGACCGCAAGGAAGGTCTTTATCCGCTGCACGGACTCCAGCCTAGGCAGCCGGGCAGACGTTACGGGGGCAGACGTTACCGGGGCCCGGCGCCGGGGGTCGCCGCAAACTGCGCCTGATCGGCCTTGGCCACGCCGCCGGCGGCCTTCATCGTGCCGCGCCGCTCGAGCCACACCGCGAGCCGCGACAGCGAGAAGTTGATCAGGATGTAGATCCCGGCCCCGACGAAGAACAGCGGGAACCAGAAGCGGTTGCCGAAGAACTCGGCGTTGAGCCGGATCACCCGCAGCAGTTCGGTGTAGCCGATGATGAACCCGAGCGAGGTGTCCTTGAGCAGCACTACGAACTGGCTCACCAGGCTCGGCAGCATCCGCCGCACGGCCTGCGGCAGCATGATCGTGAACAGCGTCTGCGACCGGGTCAGGCCCAACGCAAGGGCGGCCTCGGACTGGCCCTTCGGCAGCGAGACGATCCCGGCGCGCAGGATCTCGCCGATGATCGCGGCGTTGTAGATGACCAGGCCGAACACGACGCCGTAGAAGATCGGCAGGCCGAGCGCGATGACCCCGAAGAACATCAGCAGCACGACCGGCACGCCGCGGAACAGCTCGATGACGGCGATGGCCGGCAGGCGGACGACCGGGGACACGGCCATCCGCAGGATAACCAGGATGACGCCGAGAATGACCGCGAGCACGGCGGCCAGCCCGGCCGCGCGCAGGGTCGCGCCGAGGCCCTCGATCAGCAGCGAGCGCCAGACATCGCTGGCATCGCCGCGCCGTGGGTTGGTGAAGATCTGCCAGCGGTCGCCGTCGAGCAAGCCACGGTCGGACAGCCGCATGATGATCACGGCGAGCAGCGCGGCGATCAGCACGCCGCCGGCGATCGAGCCGATCAGCGAGCGGCGGCGGGTGACCGGGCCGGGGGCGTCGTAGAGGACCGAGCTCATCGGGCGAACGCCACCTTCCGCTCGACGAAGCCGGCCAGCACGCCGGACGGGATCGTGAGGATCAGGTAGGCCACTCCGACGCCGAGCAGGACGGCGATCACGTCGGCGGGGAACTCGTTGGTCAGTCGCCGGCCCATGCCGAACAGCTCGACGACGAAGAAGCCGCCGGCCACTGACGTGTTCTTGGCCAGCGCGATGAAGACGTTGATCAGTGGCGGTATGACGGTGCGAAGCGCCTGCGGCAGCACGATGATGCCGAGCGTCTGGCTGAACGTGAGGCCAAGCGCCCTGGACGCCTCGGCCTGGCCGACGCCGACGCTGTTGATGCCGGACCGGACGGCCTCGCACACGAACGCCGCGGTGTAGACCGACAGCGCGATGATCGCCGAGGTGAAGAACGGCACCCGGAAGCCGATCTGCGGTGCGACGAAGATCAGGAACGCGAACACGATGGTCAGCGGGGTGTTGCGGACGATCTCCACGTAGGTGGCGCCGAGCCAGCGCAGCGGTGGCACCGGGGACACCCGGAAGGCGCCGAGGATCGTCCCGAGCACCAGCGCGATCGCGGCGGAGATGAACGCCAGCGCGATCGTGGTGCGGAAGCCCTCCCAGTACTCCGGCAGGCTCTGGATGACGGCGTCCACGCCGGGGACCTCCTCAACTGCGTGGAATCAAGCTGCGTCGAATCAAGCTGCGTGGAATCAACTGTGTCGAATCAAGTCGAGTCAAGTCGAGTCAAGCTGCGCCAGATGGCGAGCAGGTGGGCCGCCGTGGCGACCCACCTGCTCGACCGGCTCACGGTCAGTAACGGTCGACCGCGGGCGGTTCCGGCGTGTCGAGCACCGCACCGGCGGTGTCCTCCCACGCCTGCACCCAGCGACCGTCCTCGAAGGCCTTCTCGAGGGTGTCGTTGATGAAGGTGCGGAACGCGTCGTCGCCCTTCTTCATGCCGATGCCGTACGGCTCCTTGGTGAAGGGCTCGCCGACGATCTTGAACTCACCGGCGTTCTGGTCGACGAAGCCGGACAGGATGACGTTGTCGGTGGTGACCGCGTCGACCTGGCCCTGGCGCAGCGGCTCCAGGCAGTTCGAGTACGCGTCGGTCAGCTGCATCTGGGCCTGCGGGTACTTCTCCGCCATGTTCTTGGCCGGCGTCGAACCCTCGACCGAGCAGACCTTCTTGCCGGCCAGGTCGTCCGGGCCGTTGATGTCGTTGTTGCTCTCCAGCACCATGATCGATTGGCCGGCCTCGTAGTACGGCCCGGCGAAGTCGACCTTCTGCTTGCGGGTGTCGTTGATCGTGTAGGTGGCCACCACGATGTCGACCTGGCCGCCCTCGATGAACGGCTCACGGTTGGCCGAGACGGTCTCGATCCACTCGATGCCGTCCTCCGGGATGCCGAGCTCAGAGGCGATGATCCGGGCGATCTCGGTGTCGAAGCCCTCCGGGTCGCCGCTTGGCGGCTTCAGGCCGAACAGCGGCTGGTCGAACTTCGTCCCGACCTTGATCTTCTTGGCCTCCGAGAGCTTGGCCATCGTCGTGCCGGCCTCGAACGTCGGAGCCGCGGTCGTGGTGGCCGACCCGCCGGCGGGAGTCTCGGAGTCGCCGCCGCACGCCGTCATGGCGAACGCGGCCACCGCCGCCACCGCCAGGACCGACAAGCGTCGTATCCGCATGGTTGTTCCTTTCCTTGCGTTTCAGTGCGTGAGGATCTTGCTCAGGAAGTCCTGGGCGCGTTCGGTTCTGGGAGCGGTGAAGAACTCGTCCGGGGTGTTGTCCTCGACGATCTCGCCGTTGTCCATGAACACCACCCGATCGGCGGCGCGCCTGGCGAAGCCCATCTCGTGGGTGATCACGAACATTGTCATGCCGTCCTTGGCGAGGGTGGTCATGACGTCGAGGACCTCTTGGATCATCTCCGGATCCAGGGCCGACGTGGGCTCGTCGAACATCATCATCTTGGGTTGCATGGCCAGCGCCCTGGCGATCGCGGCGCGCTGCTGCTGGCCGCCGGAGAGCTGCGCGGGGAACTTGTTGGCCTGGTTGGTGATGCCGACCCTGTCCAGCAGCTGCAGCGCCGTCTCCTTGGCCTTGGCCTTGGACACCTTGCGGACCTTGACCGGGGCCAGCATGACGTTTTCCAGGATCGTTTTGTGCGCGAACAGGTTGAACTGCTGGAACACCATGCCCACGTCGGCGCGCAGCCTGGCCAGCGCCCGGCCCTCGGCGGGCAGCGCCTGGCCGTCGACCTCGATGATGCCGGAGTCGATCGGCTCGAGCCGGTTCACCGTGCGGCACAGCGTCGACTTGCCCGACCCGGACGGGCCGGCGACCACGACGACCTGCCCGCGCTCGACCTCGAGGTCGATGTCCCTGAGCACGTGCAGATCGCCGAAGTGCTTGTTCACGCCGGCCATCCTGATCATGGGCGGCGCGGTCTCCGGTGCGCTCATGGCGCTGAACCCTAGACCGCCTGGCCAGTGCTTCGTGTGAAAGCCCAGGTGCTGTAACAGCTCCGGTACGCAAGCCTCGTACTCTGTGACTACGAAAGGGGGTAAGCGTGACCCTCAGTTACCAGATCCGCACGTATGGCTGCCAGATGAACGTGCACGACTCCGAACGCCTGGCCGGGCTGCTCGAGTCCGCCGGCTACGTGCGCGCGGCCGAACCCGGCGGCAACTCCGGGAGCAGCACCGTGCCGGACCTGGTCGTGTTCAACACGTGCGCGGTCAGGCAGAACGCCGACAACAGGCTCTACGGCAACCTCGGTCACCTGCGTCCGGTCAAGCTCGCCAACCCGGGCATGCAGATCGCCGTCGGCGGCTGTCTCGCGCAGAAGGACCGCGGCGAGATCGTGCGGCGGGCGCCGTGGGTCGACGTTGTGTTCGGAACCCACAACCTGCACTCGCTGCCTGCGCTTCTGGACCGGGCCCGGGTCGAGGAGCAGGCCCAGGTCGAGATCCGCGAGTCGCTCGAGGTGTTCCCGTCGGCGCTGCCGGCGCGCCGCGAGTCCGGCTACGCCGGCTGGGTGTCGATCTCGGTCGGCTGCAACAACACGTGCACGTTCTGCATCGTGCCGGCGCTGCGCGGGCGGCAGCTGGACCGGCGACCGGGAGAGATCCTGGCCGAGGTCCGCGCCCTGGTCGCCGACGGCGTGCTCGAGGTGACGCTGCTCGGCCAGAACGTCAACTCCTACGGCGTCGGCTTCGGCGACCGGCAGGCGTTCGGCAAGCTGCTGCGCGCGTGCGGTGCGGTGCAGGGGCTGGAGCGGGTGCGGTTCACCTCGCCGCACCCCCGGGACTTCACCGACGACGTGATCGACGCGATGGCCCGGACCCCGAACGTGTGCCATCAGCTGCACATGCCGTTGCAGTCGGGTTCGGACGCCGTGCTGCGGGCGATGCGCCGCTCGTACCGGGCGTCGCGGTACCTGGCGATCGTGGACCGGGTGCGCGAGGCGATGCCGGACGCGGCCATCACCACCGACATCATCGTCGGCTTCCCCGGCGAGACCGAGGCCGACTTCCAGGCCACCCTCGACGTGGCGCGCCAGGCCAGGTTCGCGGGTGCGTTCACGTTCCAGTACTCGGTGCGACCGGGCACGCCGGCAGCGTCGATGCCCGACCAGGTGCCGAAGGCGGTCGTCCAGGAGCGCTACGACCGGCTCGTCGAGCTCCAGGGGTCGGTCTCCTGGGAGCAGAACAGGGAGTTCGTCGGGCGGACCGTCGAGGTGCTGGTGACCGAGGGCGAGGGGCGCAAGGACGCCGCCACGGCGCGGCTCACCGGCCGGGCCAGGGACGGCCGCCTCGTGCACTTCGCGCCGGCCGGTCCCGCGGTCGACCGGGCCGTGCGACCAGGCGACATCGTGCACGCGCTGGTCACCTACGGCGCGCCGCACCACCTGGTGGCCGACGGACCACTCGTCTTGCACCGGCGCACGGTGGCCGGTGATCACCACGAGGCCGGCGTGCGACCCGCAGGGCCGGCCGTGCCGCTCGGCTTGCCAGTGGTCGGCCGCCCCGAACCGGTCGCAGCCGCGGCGCCGGCGTGTGGAGCCTCGTGAACGGCTCGGACGAGGAGCGGCTCGAGGCCCTGCGCGCCGAGATCGACTCCGTGGAGCGCAGCATGGTCCGGCGGCTGGAGCCCGGCTGGTGGGCGATGGTCGTCGCGGTGGCCGTGTTCGTGCTGCTCGTGGCCGATCTGCTGCCGTGGATCGGCGCCGACAGCGGCTGGCAGGTGCTGCTCGGCCAGACCGACCCGGCGAACCGCCCCGGTGTGCTGCCCCGGCTGTTCGTCGGCAGCTCACTGCTGTTCGGCGTGCTCGCGTCGACCGCCGCCCTCGCGGCCAGGCGCTGGGCGCTGGCCTGGGCATGCGCCCTTGGCTGCGCGTTCTCGGTCGTGCACGGCGTGTGGGCGGTGTGGTCGCGGCAGACCTCCGGCGAGACCGGCCCCGGCCCGGGCATGGTGCTCGCCGTGCTGACGATGGTCGTGCTGGCCATCCAGTGGATCAGATTGGCCTGGGCACGTCCCTAGCTCCGCTCGACGGCTACCGGTTGGCCACCGACTGCTCGGCTGCGGCCAGCCACTCGCGCCACTGGGCGGCCTGGGCCTCGGCCTGCTTGGCGCGGCGCTGGTCGCCGGCCGCGCGGGCCTTGGCCGCCTGGGCCTCGTACTGCTCGACCCGCTCGCGGAACTGCGACACCCTGGCCTGCGCCTCCGGGTCGGAGCGGCGCCACTGCGCGTCGACGGCGTTGCGCACCCGCTCCTCGACCGCGCGCAACCGGGCCTCCAGCTCGCGCAGCTGCTCGCGCGGCACCCGGCCGATGGCGTCCCAGCGATCCTGCACCCGAAGCAGCGCCGCCCGGGCCGCCTCCAGGTCGGTCGCCGGGTCGATGCGCTCGGCCTCGGTGAGCAGTTCTTCCTTGCGCTTGGCGTTGGTGACCAGCTCGGAGTCGCGCTCGGAGAACGCCGCGGAGCGCTTGGAGAAGAACTGGTCCTGGGCCGCCCGGAACCGCTGCCACAACGCGTCGTCGACGTCCTTCGGCGCGCGGCCGGCGGCCTTCCAGTCGTTCATCAGCTGCTTGTAGCGACCGGCGGTCGGGCCCCAGTCATCGGAGTCGACCAGCTGCTCGGCCTCGGTCACGATCTCTTCCTTGCGCGTCTTGGCGGCACCGCGCTGGCGGTCAAGTTCGGCGAAGTGCGAGCCACGCCGCCGGTTGAACGCGTCGCGGGCCTTGCCGAACCGCTTCCACAGCGCGTCGTCGGTCTTGCGGTCGACTCCCCGGATTGTCTTCCACTCGTCCAGGATCGCCCGCAGCCGATCGCCGGCCGCCTTCCACTGGGTGGCCTCGTTGGCGATCTGCTCGGCTTCCTCGACCAGCGCCGTCTTGCGGGCGATGGCGCCGACCCTGGCCTGCTCACGCGCCGCCTTGGCCTCGCCGAGCGCGCTCTCGGCGCGCGCCCGCAGGTAGTCCAGCATCGCCGCCAGCCCGTCCAGGTCGCCGACCGCGTGCACGTCGGCGAGGCTCTCGCGCAGCTGCTTGATGCTGGCCAGCGCGTGCTTGGGGTCACCGGCACCGGTGGCGAGCCTGGCCTCGATCAGCTCGACCTCGGTCAGCACGTCGTCGAAGCGCCGCGCGTAGTGCGCCAGCCCCTCGGACGGATCCCCGGCCTGCCACGAGCCGACCGACCGCTCGCCGCCGCCGACCTTGACGTACACCGTGCCGTCGGCGTCGACGCGGCCCCAGCGTCCCGGGTCGGCCAGTGCCGAGCGCACCGTCGGCGGCCGCTGCGGGACCACCACCGGTTCGGCCGGGCCGGCCGGTGCCGCGGTCGTGGCGGTAGGTGCGGGTGTGGCCGGGACGGCCGGGACGGTGTGCGGAGCGGCGATCAGGTCCGGGCTGGCTGCGGCCGGTGGTGCGGCCAGTTGCTCGGTCTGGAGCCCGGGCGACGCCAGCTCGGCCACCGGTTCGGCGGCCAGCTCGGCCGCCGGTGTCGGCTCGGGCCCCGGTGAAGGCTCGGGCCCCGGCGCCGGCTCGCTGACCGGCTCACCCGCCGACGCGGGTGGGGGCTCGGTGGTCGACTCACCGGTGGAGGCGGGTGCCAGGTCGGTGGTCGGCTCGGCCGCGGGCTGGGATGGCGGCTCGGTCGCAGCCTGGGACGCCGGGTCGGATGGCGGCTCGGCGGGCTGCTCGACGGCCGGCTGCGTCAGTGATGACAGTGCGGGTGTGGCGGCCAGATCGGGTGCGGGTTCGGCGGCGAGGTCCGCAGTCGGTGCAACGGCCGGCATCGTGGTCGCTTCTGGTGCGGTGCCGTTCGATCGAGCTGGTTCCTGCTCGGTTTGCATCGGCTGCGGTGCGGCTGCCTGCGGCGTCTCGGTGTGCTGCTCGGCTGCCTGCTCGTCGGTCCTCGGGTGGTCCGTCATGGCCGGCCTTCCTGGTCGTGCCCGCGGGGTCAGGTGCGGGCGGCCCCTCAGCGGGGCGTTGCGCTCGGCAGGTCCGGCTCGTGGAGTCCGTCCCTCCGTAGGGCGCATTCAAACAGCTCAAGGCCGTCTGTGGTACCGGAAGTGCGCGACGATGACCGGTCCGCCCAATGTCCTAACGTGCGTACACGTGATCGTGGTGGCCGCAGTCGTGCCGAACCCGCCGCTGCTCGTGCCGGAGCTCGTGGGCGGCGCCGTGGCCGAGACGGCGCCGCTGCGGGCGGCGTCTGAGGCGGCGGTGCGGCGGCTCGCGGCGGCCGGGGCGCGCCGCTGGGTCGCCGTCGCGGCCCACGCGGACGGTCCACGCCGGGTACCGCAGACGGCTACCGGGACCTTCGCCGGGTTCGGGGTCGACGTGCCGGTCGCGCTCGGACCGTCCGGCGACGGGCGCTGCCTGATGGACCAGCTGCCGATGCTCGTCGCCGGGTGGCTGCGCGGGCAGGCTTCGGCGCAACGGCATGACGTCGCGGTGACGGGGGAGCTGCTGGCCCCGTCGACCTCCGCGGCCGCCTGTGCCAGCCGCGGAGCCGCCCTGGTGGGGGAGCTGGACGGTGAGCCGGTCGGGCTGCTGGTGCTCGGTGACGGTGCGCGCAGTCACCCGGCGCCTGGAGCCGGCCTGGTCGACGTGCGCGCCGTACCGTTCGACGAGACGGTCCGGGACGCGCTCGCGACCGCCGACACCGGTGCGCTGCTTGACCTGGACGAGCAGCTGGCGGCCGAGCTCGGCGCCACCGGGCGGCCGGCGTGGCAGCTGCTGGCCGGTGCGGTCGAGCGGACCGCTCGGCCGTGGCGCGCCGAACTGCTGTACTCGGCGGCGCCGTACGGGATCGCCTACCACGTCGCGGTGTGGAGGCCGGCGTGAACCCGCGACCGATCGCGGTCGTCGGCCCGACCTCCACCGGCAAGTCCGACCTCGCCGTGGAGCTGGCGATCGCGGTCGGCGGCGAGGTGGTCAACGCCGACGCGATGCAGCTCTACCGCGGGATGGACGTCGGCACCGCCAAGCTGCCGGTGGCGGAGCGACGGGACGTGCCGCACCACCTGCTCGACGTCCTCGACGTCCGCGAGACCGCCTCGGTGGCTGCCTACCAGCGCAAGGCCAGGGCGGTCGTCGAGCAGGTGCGCGACCGCGGCGCGGTGCCGATCCTGGTCGGCGGCTCCGGGCTGTACCTCACCGCGGTGCTCGACGACCTGGTGTTCCCCGGCACCGACGCCGGGCTGCGCGCCGCTCTGGAGGCCGAGCTGCAACGGCTGGGCGCGCCGGCCCTGCACGAGCGGCTCGCGGCGCTCGACCCGGCCGCCGCGCAGGCGATCCTGCCGAGCAACGGGCGCCGGATCGTGCGCGCGCTCGAGGTGATCGGGCTGACCGGCCGGCCGTTCTCGGCGTTCCTGCCGGAACCCGGCACCCCGCTGCACGGCGCGGTGCTGGTCGGCGTCGACCGGGACACCGCCGAACTGGACCACCGCATCGAGCTGCGGGTCGGGCGGATGTTCGCCACCGGCCTGGTCGACGAGGTGCGGGAACTGCTCGGCCGGGGGCTTCGAGAGGGTCGTACGGCATCGCGTGCGCTCGGCTACCGGCAGGTGACGGCCGCGCTCGACGGCGACTGCGGCCTGCTCGAGGCGGCCCGCGACACCGTCACCGCCACCCGCCGGTTCGTGCGCCGGCAGCGGTCGTGGTTTCGCCGCGACCCGCGGATCCGCTGGTTCGACGGCGGCCGGCCGGACCTGCTGCAGGCCGTTCTCGACATTGTGAAGCACTGATCGAGCCGGACGCCCCGTAGGCTCGATGACGTGCAATCCGTCCCGTTCGCCAAGGGCCACGGCACCGGCAACGACTTCGTGGTGCTGCCCGACCCGGACGCCACGCTCGACCTGACCGCCTCCCGGGTCCGCGCGCTGTGCGACCGGCACGGCGGACTCGGGGCCGACGGGGTGCTCCGGGTGGTGCGCACGGCGTCGCTCGGCCGCCCCGAGCAGGCCGAGTGGTTCATGGACTATCGCAATGCCGACGGTTCGCTGGCCGAGATGTGCGGCAACGGCGTGCGCCTGTTCGCCCGCTACCTGGTCGACACCGGGTTGGCCGAGGCCGGCGACATCGTCGTGGCCACCAGGGCCGGCGTGCGGCCGGTCCGGGTGCCGGAAGCGGGCGAGATCACAGTCGACATGGGCCCGGCCATGGTCACCGGCAAGTCGAGCGCGACCGTCGAGGGTCAGGCCTTCGAGGGCGTCATCGTCGACCTCGGCAACCCGCACCTGGCGTGCGTCACCGACTACCCGCTGTCGTGGCTGGACCTCACGGTGCCTCCAGGGCACGACCCGGCGGCGTTCCCGCACGGCGTCAACGTCGAGTTCGTCACCGTGACCGGTGCCGGCACCGCCACCATGCGGGTGCACGAGCGCGGCGTCGGCGAGACCCGCTCGTGCGGCACCGGCACCGTCGCCGCCGTGGTCGCCGTGCTGCGCTCGGCCGGCGATCAGACCGGCGGCTGCTCGGTCGACACGCCGGGCGGCCGGTTGCGCGTCGACGTCGAGGAACACACCACCATGCTCACCGGCCCGGCCGTGATCGTGGCCCGCGGCGAGATCGACCCGGGTTGGTGGCAGGGCGCTGAGTCCGACCTGAGTCGAACAGGGCTGTCGAACAGGGCCTAGGTGGGGGCCTCGTCCTGCTGGATCTGATCCTGCGGCATGTCACGCATGCCGCGAAGCGGCGAGGCGACGACCCAGCCGACCGCCAGCACACCGCCGATCGCGCCGACCCACAGCGTGTTCCGGATCCCGATCCACTCGCCGAGCACGCCACCGGCCAGGCCACCGAGCGGCAACGTGCCCCACACCAGGAAGCGGATGCTGGCGTTCATCCGGCCGAGCAGCCGGTGCGCCGTGATCGCCTGCCGGAAGCTGACCTGGGCGACGTTGTAGACCACGACGCCGTAGCCGATCAGCACGTGGCCGACGAAGATCAGCCATACCTTCCAGCCCGGCTCGGCCAGCGGTACCAGCAGCCCGGCCGGCCAGGTCAGCAGCCCGATCAGCCAGATCGTCCTGGCCTGCCCGACGCGCCTGGTCCACCACGACGTGGTGACCGCGCCGAGCACCCCGCCGACGCCGCCGGCGGTGAACAGCAGCCCGATGGTGCCGGCCGACAGGCTCAGATCGCGAGCAAGGAAGATCACCATGACGGCCGAGACCATTCCGCCGAAGAAGTTCGACATCCCGGTGCACGCGGTGATCGGCCGCAGCAGCGGGTGGCCGAGAACGAACCGCAGGCCCTCGGCGATCTGGCTGCGCAGCCTCGGGTGCTCGGCCGGCTCCGGCTCGGGCTCCGCCGTCTTGATCGCCTTCAGCGCCGCAGCCGAGAGCAGGTAGCTGATCGAGTCGACGACGACCGCGACGGTCGCGCCGAGCAGTTGCACGAGGCCACCGGCCAGCGCCGGGCCGCCGATTTGCGCGAGCGCCCTGGTGCTCTCGAGCTTGCCGTTGCCGTCGACCAGCAGCTTCCGGCCGACCAGCGACGGCAGGTAGGACTGGTACGCCACGTCGAAGAACACCGTGGCCAGCCCGACCAGCAGCGCCACCACGACCAGCTGGGCGAACGTCAACACGTCGAACCACCAGGCCAGCGGCACGCTGGCCAGCAGCGCAGCCCTGGCCAGGTCGGCGCTCAGCATCACCGGCCGCCGGCGCATCCGGTCCAACCAGGCCCCGGCCGGTAGCCCGACCAGCAGGAACGCCAGCGTCTCCGCCGCGGTCAGCAGGCCCATCTGGAACGGCGTGACGCCCAGCATGATCACCGCCACCAGCGGCAGCGCCAACATGCTGACCTGGGTGCCGACGTGGCTGATCGTCTCGCCGCCCCAGAGCAGCATGAAGTCGCGGTGACGCCACAGTGACGGGCTCGCCGACCGGATCCCCGGCTGGGGATCTGCAGTGGTGTCGGTGGTCATGGTCCTCAGCCTCGCTGAACCGATTGGAAGTTGTCAATCACTTTGGCCGTAAGCTGACCGCGTGACCGAGCCGCTACCCGCGCCCGGCGCCAGGCAGAGGCGCCAGGCCACCAGGGCCGAGGCTGCCGCGCTGGCGTCCTCGATCCGGTTGCGGATCGTGCGGATGACCTTCGAGAACCCGCTGACCAACAAGGAGATCGCCCAGCGGCTCGACCGCGACCCGGCTACCACGCTCTACCACGTCCGCAAACTTGTCGACACCGGGTTTCTGGTCGCGCTGCCGGTGCGCCGCGGGGTCCGTGGCGCCCGGGAGATCCCGTATCTGTCCAGTGGCCTGTCCTGGTCACTCGATCCGGCGCCGGAGGAGAATCCGGCAGCGTTGTCCGAGGCGATGCTCGAGGCCTTCCTCGGCGAGGTCGCCGAGGCCGGCGTCGAGCGGCTGAACCAGTCGAGGCTGGCGATGCGGTTGGACTCGGCGCAACGGGGCGAGTTCCGCGAACGGCTGGCATTGCTGCTCAACGAGTTCGCCGCGCGCCCGGCCAGCCCCGGTGCGCCCCTGTTCGGCGTGTACGTGGCGATGTACAGCGCCGAGGCCGATGGCGAGGAAGAGTGAACCGGGCCGAGGAATAACGAGCTGTCACTGTCGGTGCGCTGTGTCATCCTGGGATCAGGATGAGCGAAATCTTTGAGAAGAACACCGTGACCACTTCCGGGGCCAGCGCCGGAACGGCAGGAGACCTGGAGCTCCAGGACCGCGCGGCGTTGCGCCGCGTCGCCGGGCTGTCGACCGAGCTGGCCGACATCACCGAGGTCGAGTACCGGCAACTGCGGCTCGAACGGGTCGTCCTGGTCGGTGTGTGGACCGAGGGCAGTGCCTCCCAGGCCGACTCGTCGTTGGCGGAGCTGGCCAGGCTCGCCGAGACCGCCGGCTCGCAGGTGCTCGAGGGCCTGGTGCAACGGCGCCCGCGCCCCGACCCGGCGACCTACATCGGCGCCGGCAAGGTCGGCGAGCTGCGCGACGTCGTGCTGTCGGCCGGCGCCGACACCGTGATCTGCGACGGCGAGCTGTCGCCCGGCCAGCTGCGACAGCTGGAGAGCAAGCTCAAGGTCAAGGTCATCGACCGGACCGCGCTGATCCTGGACATCTTCGCCCAGCACGCGCGGTCGCGAGAGGGTAAGGCGCAGGTCGAGCTGGCCCAGTTGCAGTACCTGCTGCCGAGGCTGCGCGGTTGGGGTGAGGCGATGTCCCGCCAGGCCGGTGGCCGCGCCGGCGGTCAGAGCGGCGGCGTCGGCACCAGAGGCCCCGGTGAGACCAAGCTCGAGACCGACCGCAGGCGGATCAACCGCCGGCTGGCCAAGCTGCGCCGCGACATCACGGCGATGCGGACCGTGCGCGACACCAAGCGCCAGCAGCGGCGGGCCAACGAGGTGCCGGCCGTTGCCATCGTCGGCTACACCAACGCCGGCAAGTCCAGCCTGCTCAACGCGATGACCGGCGCCGACGTCCTGGTCCAGGACGCGCTGTTCGCCACCCTGGACCCGACCACCCGCCGGGTCCGCACCCCGGACGGGCGCAACTACACGCTGACCGACACCGTCGGCTTCGTGCGGCACCTGCCGCACCAGCTGGTCGAGGCGTTCCGGTCGAGCCTGGAGGAGGTCGCCCAGGCCGACCTGATCCTGCACGTGGTGGACGGCGCCGGCCAGGACGGCGAGCCGCTGCCGGAGGAGCAGATCAAGGCGGTCCGCGAGGTCCTCGCCGAGATCAACGAGGACTCCGACGCGGCGCCACCGCCCGAGCTGCTCGTGGTCAACAAGATGGACGCCGCCGACGAGCTGTCCGTGGCCAGGCTGCGGCACCTGCTGCCGAACGCGGCGTTCGTCTCGGCGCGCACCGGTGCCGGGCTCGACGAGCTGTCCGCCCGCATCGGCGAGCTGCTGCCCAGGCCCCAGGTCGAGGTCGACATCGAGGTGCCCTACGCACACGGCGCCCTGGTGGCCAGGGTCTATGCCGAGGGTGAGGTCCTCGCCGTAGAGCACACCGAGGTCGGCACGCGGCTGCGCGCCCGGGTCCGCCCCGACCTGGCCGGCGCCCTGGCCCGGATCTAGCGTCAGCACAGCTCGGCGCGTTCGGCCGCCGCGCGGTCCCTGGACAGGTTCCATGCCGCCCAGCCGACGTACCGCTCCTGCGGGGGCACCGCGCACAGCCGCTGCAGGACGTCCTCGCGGGCCTGCGCGTCCAGGTCGGGCAGCTGCGCGGCGATCGCCGGCACGGCGTCGTCGGACAGGTCCGAGGTGAGGTACCGGGTGTCCGGTTCGAGCGTCGCCTCGCGCTGCAGGTTGGTCGTGGCCACGAACGCCTCGGGGTTGGCGACGTTCAGGCCGAGCAGCAACGCCAGCCCGCACCCCGCCGCGGCCGCCGGGAGCCACGCCTTGTCCCCGCGCACGCCGGACAGCCAGGCGATCAGCAGCAGCAGGACGACGCCGATCCACACCGCGAAGATCGTGCAGTACAGCCGCAGCATGGTCAGGCCGTAGGCGTCGGAGTACAGCGCCAGCCGGCGGATCGCCACCGCCACGATCAGCAGGGTCAAGCCGCAAACCACTGCAGACAGCACCGCGAACCGGCGCGCCGAACGGGCCTCCCGCCGGTCGGTCACGGCGCGCAGCACGAGCACCCCGCCGACGGTCAGCGCCGCGACCCACAGCAGCTGGAAGAACCCGCTGCGGGCGTACTCGGCGTAGGTCATCCCGGTGGTCTGCTGCACGTACTCGGCGCCGCCGATCACCGCGACCGCCTGGACGGCCGCGAAGCCCCCGAACAGCACGATCACCGAGCCGAGCACCACGAGCGCCTCGACCGCGCCGAGCCGCCGGCCCGAGCTGGACACCCGCGCCGGCACGACGGCCGACGACACCCGCACCAGGGCCAGGAACACCCAGGCGGCGAACACGATCACGAACACGTGCTCGACGACGATGCCGCCGGACAGGTCGAACGACACCAGCGAGGCGAACATCGCGTCGGCCGACATCAGCAGCACACCCAGCAGCAGCACGACCGGCACCGCGAGCAGCATCCCGCGCACGACCGCCCAGGTCACCGTCCCGTGCCGGCGCTTGCGGCCGGCCGCGGTGAGCCGCGCGAGCGACTCCGGCACCACGATCGCATGCAGGACGGCGTGCCACGCCCTGGCCATGAGCTCAGACCACGGCAGGTTCGCCAGCGTCCCGCCGGAGGACAGGCTCACGCCGAGCGCGAGCAAGCCGAACGCCGCGACCAGGTCGAGCGGCAGCAGCCAGCCGCTGGACCGCAGCGCCAGCCACACGCCGAACAGGGGCGCCAGCGCCACCAGCACCTTGGACTGCTTGGTCCGCAGCCGGCCGCTGGCCAGCAGCGCGGCCGACGTGGCCGCCACGAGCAGCGCGCCGGCGACCCCGACCACTCCGGATCGAACCGCGAGGTCGCCGAGCAACCCGATGCCGACCGCGACCAGCACGAGCGCCGCCGAGATCGGTTGGACCAGGTCGATCCGCAACCAGTCAGGCAACGGGTTGGCCGGTGGCGCCAGCAGCGCGGTGGTCCCGGCCGGTTTCGCCAGCCCCGTCGTCCCGCTCGGCCTCGTCGTCCCGGTCGGCCCTGGCTTGTCGGTCGGCTTCGCATCGGTCGGGCTGGCGGGCTTGGCGGGTTCTGCGGCCGGGGTCGTTGTCATGACGCCCTCCCTGGCAACACGACCACCATCCGGCAGCCGCGGGGATGATTCTGCTCCGGCCTGATGACGCCACCGTGCAGGTCGACAATCCACCTTGCGATCGCGAGGCCGAGACCGGCTCCGCCGTCGCTGGCGGCGCGGCCGGCGTCGGAGCGGTAGAACCGCTCGAACACCCGGTGCGCGTGCTCGGCCGGGATGCCGGGACCGCGGTCGGACACCTCGATCAGGACCCGGGCACCGTCCCGGTGCGCACGCACCATGACAGGTTGACGGTTCGGGCTGTGCCGGGTTGCGTTCGCGAGCAGGTTGGCCAGCACCTGGTGGATGCGTTCGGGGTCGCCGTCGACCTCGAGATCCTCGGCGACCGACAGCTCGATGGGCGTGGCCGGGGCGTGCAGGGTGGCCTCTTCGACCGCGTCGGCCACCACCGCTCGCAGCGCGAACCGGCGCACCTGCAGCGGGACCGCGCCGGACTCGAGCTGGCTGAGGTCAAGCAGCTGGCCGACCAGCCGGCCGAGGCGCTCGATCTGCCGCAGCATCACCCGCAACACCTCCGGGTCGGCCGGCTGCACGCCGTCGACGAGGTTCTCCAGCGTCGCCTGCAAGGCGCTGATCGGCGTGCGCAGCTCGTGCGAGACGTTGGCCACCAGTTCGCGCCGCAGCTGGTCGAGCGCCGCAAGGTCGGCCGCCATCGCGTTGAACGCCTCGGCAAGCTGACCCACCTCGTCGCGCGAGGTCGTGCGTACCCGCCGGCTGTAGTCGCCGCGCGCCATTGCGGCCGCCGCGGCCGCCATCTGCCGCAGCGGCGAGGTCATGCCGCGGGCGAGCAACTGCACCATCAGCAGCGCGACGCACACGGCGACGGCCGCACGGCCGGCGAACTTGACGTCGAGCAGTACCCCGGTCTCGTTGACCAGCACGGTCGTGGCCACCGCGGCGACGATGACCAGCCCGAGCTTGAGCTTGATCGACCTGAGCGAGCCGAGCGGGCGCATCGCCGGCTACCCGTCGCCGACGGCGTAACCGACGCCGTGCACGGTCCGCACCACCGAGAAGCCGAGCTTGTTCCGAAGCGCCCGCACGTGTGAGTCGACGGTGCGCTGACCGGTGCCGTCGCCGTACCCCCACACCTGGACCAGCAGTTGCTCCCGGCTGAACACCACGCCCGGCCGGCTGGCCAGGAACAGGCACAGGTCGAACTCGGTCGGCGTCAGGTGCACCGGCTCGCCGGCCCGGCGGACCCGCCGTGCAGCCGGTTCCAGCTCGACGTCCCCGATCTTCAACGTCGAGTCGCCGCCGTCGGCTGCCATCGCCGTGGCGTTGTCCACCCGGCGCAGGATCGCCCTGATCCGGGCCACCAGCTCGCGCGGGCTGAACGGCTTGGTCAGGTAGTCGTCCGCGCCGACGGCGAGGCCGACCAGTTTGTCGGTCTCGGCGCTGCGGGCGGTCAGCATCAGCACCGGCACGGGGCGTTGCGCCTGGATCCGCCGGCACACCTCGAGGCCGTCGAGGCCGGGCAGCATCAGGTCGAGCACCACCAGGCTGGGGTTCGCCCGCTCGCACAGCCGCACCCCGGACGGCCCGTCGGCGGCCACCTCGGCGGTGAACCCCTCGCTGCGCAGCCGGCTCGCCACCGCGTCGGCGATGGCCGGCTCGTCCTCGATGACCACGATGCATTGGTCGCTCATCAGTGCTCACGATAGGCACCGGTTGTGCAGGTGTCCGGTGGCGACATGTGTGGATTTGGTGCGTGCCAAGGGCCTCGGTCGGCTGTGCCAGACTCGCCGGCAATGACCCGCCACCTCCTGTGCCGGCTCGGCGCGCTGTTTCCGCTGGCAGTCCTGCTGGCGGTCGGCGCGGGACCGGCGAACGCCACGCAGGCGAGCGCTGTGCAGGCGCCGGTGGAGCAGTGCGTGGTCGCCGACGACCGGCTCGCCGAGCTGTCCGGCCTGGCCGCCGACGGGGACCACTGGTACGCGGTGCCCGACGGCGGGCGGCGGCTGCAGGTCGCGGTGCTGCGCAAGGACTGCAGCATCCAGCGGATGATCACCGCGGCGGTCGACCCGTTCGACGTCGAGGACCTCGCGCGCGGCCGTGACGGCCGGCTGTGGCTTGCCGACGTCGGCGACAACTCGCGTACCCGCGAGACCATCGCCGTGCACGTCCTGACGCCGCAGGGTGCGCCGGAGCTGCACCGGTTCACCTACCCGGACGGTCCGCACGACGCCGAGGCGTTGGTGCTGGACGGCCAGGACCGGCCTTACGTGATCACCAAGGAGGTGCTCGGCGGGGCCGGGGTGTACCGGCCGGCCGGCCCCCTGACCGGCGCCGAGCCGGCCCCGCTCGAACGGGTCGCCACCGTGCGGGTGCAGCCGAGCGGCACCCAAGGCGGACCGACCAGGACCTTCGGCGCGACGCTCATCACCGGCGCGGCGACCAGCGCGGACGGCCGCGTGCTGGCGCTGCGCACGTACACCGACGCGTACCTCTATCCGGTGGTCGACGGCGATCTGGTGGCGGCGTTCGCCGCCGAACCGGTCGTCGTGCCATTGCCGGACGAGCCGCAGGGCGAGGCTGTCGCCTTCGAGCCGGACGGCACGCTGCTGTCGGCCTCCGAGCGAGCCAACGCCGGTCCGCAACCTGTCCGGGCGGTGGCCGGCGCCGCCGACCTGGCCGCCCCGCCACCGCTCGAGCCGACCGCTGGGCCGTCGTCACCGCAGCCTGAGCCGCCGGGCGCAGAACCGGCCGCATCGGCGCCGCCGGCTGACGACGAGGGCTCGCTGTCCACCTGGCAGGCCGCGCTCGTGGCGATCGTCGCGGCCGCCGCGGTGATCATCGTGATCAGTAGGGTGGGTCGCCGGTCCGCTTAGAGTCGGCGCAGTACGGCCACGACGCGGCCGAGAATCGTGGCGTCGTCACCGGGAATGGGCTCGTAGGCGTCGTTGTGCGGGATCAGCCAGATATGGCCGTCACGACGCTTGAAGGTCTTGACGGTGGCCTCGCCGTCGAGCATCGCCGCCACGATCTCGCCGTTCTCGGCGGTGGGTTGTTGCCGCACGACAACCCAGTCACCGTCGGTGATCGCGGCGTCGACCATCGAGTCGCCGGCGACCCGCAGCAGGAACAGCGACCCCTCGCCGACGATCTCCTTCGGCAGCGGGAAGACGTCCTCCACCGCCTCCTCGGCCAGGATCGGCCCGCCGGCGGCGATCCGGCCGACGAGCGGCACGTAGGTCGGCTGCGGCCGGCGCTCCAGCTCCTCGGGGTCGGCGATTTCCGGCGGCAGCACGCCGACAGCCCGCGGCCGGTTGTAGTCCCGGCGCAGGTAGCCCTTCCGCTGCAACGCCTTCAGGTGGTAGGTCACCGAAGACGTCGAGTGCAGCCCGACCGCCTCGCCGATCTCTCGTACGCTCGGCGGGTAGCCGAAACGGTCGACCCAGGCACGGATGACCTGCAGCACCATGCGCTGTCGGGGGCTCAGCTCGCTGTTCGGCTCGTCGAGCTCGGTCTCCTCCGGGAACGCGCGAACGTTGTCGTCCGGGGTGACGCCGGCCGGCGGGTCGCTGTCCGTCTTGTTCGCCATGGGTGCTGGCCTCCCTGCCCTGTGTGCGGTCTGTGATCGACAGTAGCCCCACCGCACCCAACCTTCAAACACTTGTTCGAACGACACGCCGCTGGTCTCTCGATTTTTGTCGGTGGGCGGTGGTACACAGTTCGCACGCACGTTCGATCGCACGAGTGTTCGAGGAGGCCGGGCCATGCCAGTGCTGACGGCAGTGCTCATGACGGTGTCGCGGGCCGGTTCGGGTTCCGGCCCGGCTGGCTCGGTCGGCTCGGTCGGCTCGGCCGGCTCGGTCTGGGAGAGCGCTCCGAGTCGCCCGGCGGTGGCCGTGCTGCACCGGCATGGCGTCGGTGCGCCGCGGCCGACCAGGGTCCGGCGTGCTCGCGAGCGGCCCGTCCGGCCGCGGTCACTGGTGGTGGCCCTGCCCCCCACGCCACCGGTGGCCGCGTGCCGGCGGGTGTTCGTGCGCCGCAGGATCACAGCGCCCGTGCTCGCCACGTTCGTGGTCGCCGGCATCGTGGTCGGCCTGTCGATGCTCGGTTCGGCCGGCGAGCCTGCCGTGCCCGACCGGACCGCCGTCGTGCAGGTCGCCCCAGGCGAGACGCTGTGGGAGCTGGCCGAGCGGGTTGCCCCGCAGAGCCCGACGGAACAGGTCGTCGAGCGCATCCGCGAGCTCAACGACATGCGCGGCATCACGATCCACCCCGGCCAGCCCCTGATCGTCCCCGACGGTGGGATCCGCGCCGCCCAGCCGTAACCCAAGAGAGCCCATACCCGCCCGCCTGTTCTCGCAGCGGCGGCCGTCCACCGACGCGCCGCCGCTGCGTCATGCCCGGTCATGCCCGCGCCATGCCCGGGTCGTGCCATGTCGGCAGGGTCGCGGCGGCGTGGGTCGAGCGGGATGCGAGTGGGAAGTACGAGGATTTGTCGGTGCGGCGGGTTGCGCCACGCCGGGTGGTGGATCTAGCGTCCAACCCCAACATCTAGTGGTTACACTGATGTAGTTCGTCCACAGGTTGGGGATGAGCGATCCACAGGCCGGGGATAAATGTGACCGGCGAGCGTGCGTCGAGGAGGTGAGGGACCGGTGCGGTGCCCGTTCTGCCGGCACGCGGACTCCCGCGTGGTCGACTCCAGAGAGGCCGACGAGGGCCAGATCATCCGTAGGCGCCGTTCGTGCCCGGAGTGTGGCCGGCGGTTCACCACGGTCGAGGAGCCCGTGCTCGCGGTGGTCAAGCGCTCCGGCGTCACCGAGCCGTTCAGCCGGGACAAGGTGGTTCGCGGCGTGCGGCGGGCCTGCCAGGGCCGGCCGGTGGACGAGGACGCGCTGCAGCAGCTGGCCCAGCGCGTCGAGGAGTCGGTCCGGTCGACCGGCTGCGCCGAGGTGCCCAGCCACGAGGTGGGGTTGGCGATCCTGGGTCCGCTGCGCGAGCTGGACGAGGTCGCCTACCTGCGGTTCGCGAGCGTGTACCGGTCCTTCTCCTCGGTGGAGGACTTCGAGAAGGAGATCGCCGACCTGCGGGCGGTCCGGACCAACCGAGAGATGTCGTGACGATGAGGGAGAGGGAGCACATGAGCGAGACAGTTGGCGGTGACCCGACGGGGCCTGCCGGGCCTGGCGGCGCCGGAGCCGGAGCCAAGTTGCGCACCGGCAGGCGCAAGGGCGGCCTGCAGCTCCAGCGGGTCTACACCACCGCCGGTGTGCACCCGTACGACGAGGTCACCTGGGAGCGCCGCGATGTCGTCATGACCAACTGGCGCGACGGCTCGATCAACTTCGAGCAGCGCGGCGTCGAGTTCCCCGACTTCTGGTCCCTCAACGCGGTCAACATCGTCACCAGCAAGTACTTCCGCGGCGCCGTCGGCACTGTGCAGCGCGAGCACAGCCTGCGCCAGCTCATCGACCGCGTCGTCAACACCTACACCGACGCCGGCGTCGAGCACGGCTACTTCGCCACCGACAGCGACGCCGACACCTTCCGCAACGAGCTGACCTGGATGCTGCTGCACCAGGTGTTCAGTTTCAACTCCCCGGTCTGGTTCAACGTCGGCACGACCTCCGCGCAGCAAGTCTCGGCGTGTTTCATCTTGTCCGTCGACGACACGATGGACTCGATCCTCAACTGGTACAAGGAGGAGGGGCTGATCTTCAAGGGCGGCTCCGGTTCCGGCCTGAACCTGTCGCGGATCCGCTCGTCGAAGGAGCTGCTGTCCTCTGGTGGGACGGCGTCCGGTCCGGTCAGCTTCATGCGTGGGGCGGACGCGAGCGCCGGGACGATCAAGTCCGGGGGCGCGACGCGGCGGGCGGCCAAGATGGTGGTGCTCGACGTCAACCATCCCGACATCGAGGAGTTCATCGACACCAAGGCGCGCGAGGAAGACAAGATCCGCGTGCTTCGCGACGCCGGCTTCGACGTCGATCTCGGCGGCAAGGACATCACCAGCGTCCAGTACCAGAACGCCAACAACTCGGTGCGGGTGACCGACGAGTTCATGCGCGCGGTCGAGACGCGGGGCCAGTTCCTGTTGCGGGCACGGACGACGGAACAGACCTGGCCGACGGACGCCAGGAAGCTGTTCCGCAAGATCGCCCAGGCGGCGTGGGAATGCGCCGACCCCGGCATCCAGTACGACGACACGATCAACGCCTGGCACACGTGCCCGGAGTCGGGCCGGATCACCGCGTCGAACCCGTGCTCGGAGTACATGCACCTGGACAACTCCAGCTGCAACCTGGCGTCGCTGAACCTGATGAAGTTCCTGCGCGACGACAGCTCGTTCGACGCGGCGAAGTTCTCCAGGGCGGTCGAGCTGGTCATCACGGCGATGGACATCTCGATCTGCTTCGCCGACTTCCCGACCGCGGCGATCGCCGAGACCACCCGCCGCTACCGCCAGCTCGGCATCGGCTACGCCAACCTCGGCGCGTTGCTGATGGCCACCGGGCACGCCTACGACTCCGACGGCGGCCGCTCGCTGGCCGCGGCGATCACATCGCTGATGACCGGCACCGCCTACCGGCGCTCGGCCGAGCTGGCCGGGGTGGTCGGCGCCTACGAGGGCTACGCCCGTAACGCCGAGGGCCACCAGCTCGTCATGCGCAAGCACGCCGCCGCCAACGACCTGGTGCGCACCTACCACCGCAACGACGCCGCGGTGCACAAGCTCGCGACCAGGGTGTGGCAGGACAACCAGCGCATCGGCGAGCGCAACGGCTGGCGCAACGCGCAGGCGTCGGTGCTGGCCCCGACCGGCACGATCGGCCTGATGATGGACTGCGACACGACCGGCATCGAGCCGGACCTGGCGCTGGTCAAGTTCAAGAAGCTCTCGACCGGCGGCTCGATGCAGATCGTCAACCAGACCGTGCCGCGGGCGCTCAAGGCGCTGGGCTACCAGGACGAGCAGGCCGAGGCCATCGTCGAGTACGTCGCCGAGCACGGCCACATGGTGGACGCGCCTGGCCTTCGGCCCGAGCACTACGAGGTGTTCGACTGCGCGATGGGGGAGCGCTCGATCGCCCCGATGGGCCATGTGCGGATGATGGCCGCGGTGCAGCCGTTCATCTCCGGCGCGATCTCCAAGACCGTCAACATGCCCGAGAAGGCCACCGTGGCCGAGATCGAGAACATCTACCTCGAGGGCTGGCGGCTCGGGCTCAAGGCGCTGGCGATCTACCGGGACAACTGCAAGGTCGGCCAGCCACTGAGCAACGCCAGGACCAAGAAGGACGCCGGCAAGGCGCCGGTGGTCGAGGCCAGGCCGGTGCGCCGGCGGCTGCCGAAGAAGCGCCCGAGCCAGACCGTGTCGTTCACGGTCGGCGGCGCGGAGGGCTACCTGACGGCCGGCTCGTACCCCGACGACGGCCTCGGCGAGATCTTCGTCAAGCTCGGCAAGCAGGGCTCGACGCTCGCCGGCGTGATGGACGCGTTCTCGATGTCGATCTCGGTCGGCCTGCAGTACGGCATCCCGCTCGAGTTCTACGTGCAGAAGTTCGCCAACCTGCGGTTCGAGCCGGCCGGCATGACCGACGACCCGGACGTCCGGATCGCCACCAGCGTGCTGGACTACCTGTTCCGCCGGCTGGCGCTGGACTACCTGCCCTACGACAAGCGCGCGCAGCTGGGCATCTTCACCGCCGACGAGCGGACCGCCCAGGTCGCCGACAGCTACCCGCCGGCAAGCGGTGACGACGTCGACCTGGAGGCGCTGCGCACCGGCGTCGAGGCCTCCACGCCGGGCAAGCCGGGCAGGACATCGGTCGGTGAGCTGCCGGCCAAGCCCGCCCCACCGCAGGCCGGCAGCTCGACCGAGCTGATCGAGCTGCGGCAGGGCAAGGCCGCCGACGCCCCGCTGTGCCTGACCTGTGGCACCAAGATGCGCCCTGCCGGCTCCTGCTACGTCTGCGAGGGCTGCGGCTCGACGTCGGGCTGCAGCTAGGCAGTTAGGCAGTCAGGCAGTTAGACAGAGAACCAGGCCAGCGACGCGCCTCGGTCCCCGGTCGAGGACTCGCCCTCGACCGGGAGACCGAGGCGCCGCAGGTGTTCGGCGGCGGCCGGGTCGGTGCCGCCAGCCGATTGGTAGTGGCTGACGAGCACGCGGCCGCCCGGCTCGACCAGGGTGTCCACGGCGTGGCGGACCAGGTCGGCGCGGCGGGCGACGGGGACCGTGTCCAGCAGGAGGTGGACGAAGGTGAACCGGCGGCCGCCGGCGGGGCGGTAGTCGATGGCGTTGCCGACCTCGATGCGGTCGGTCCACTGCGGTAGGCGCCGCCCGGCCAGCTCGACCAGGCCCGGGGCGAGGTCGACGCCGTAGGGCTCGATGCGGTGGCCGCGTTCGGCTGCCCACTGCTGGATCGACTCCATGAGCAGGCCGTTGGCGCAGCCGACGTCGAGGAACGTGCCGTCGCGGTCGATGCCGTCGACGATGTGGCCGCGCTGGGCACGCCACCGCTCGGCGTCGCCGCCGAAGCCGGAGCCGGCCTGCGGGGTGGCGCCGGCCAGGTACGCCGGTTCGAGCAGCCGCAGGTTGCCGGCGTAGTAGCCGTCGTCGTTCTCGTTGCGGAAGGCGTGGGCGCCGTCGAGCACCGCGCGGGCCTGCTCCGGTTCGCCGGCCGAGGCGAGCCGGTCGGCCAGGTCCTCGGCGCCGGTGACGACCAGTTCGACCTCGGCGTGCGGGCGGCGGCCGGTGTAATGGTCGCCGTCGAGCCAGGCGTAGACGTGGTCGCCGTCGGCGGCGAACGGCCCGACCCGCTGCCGCCGGAAGCCCGCCGTCTCCAGCGGCACCCGAAGGCACGTGTCGAGCAGCCAGTGCTCGCCCGGGCGTACGTCGCCGGTGGGCAGGGCCGGCTGCGGGCCGGCCAGCGCGACGCAGTCGCCGGTGGGGAGGAAGGCGACGAAGGTCAGGCGGCGCACGGCCTCCGGCGCCGGGTCGCTGTCGATCAGCCGGTAGGCCATGGTCAGGCGGTGGCGGCGGCCTGCAGGGCTTGCCAGAGGGCCTGGATGTGGTGGCGTTCGGTGGTGGGGACGCCGATCGCCACGCGGATCAGGTACCTGCCGTCGACGACGGTGTGGGTGAGGAAGGCGTCGCCGGTGGCGTTGACCCGCTCCATGACGGCGCGGGTGGCCTCGTTGTCGGCCTCGACACCGCGGCCGGTGCGGACCCGCAGGCACACGAGTGCCAGCGACGGCGGCGCGCCCAGCTCGAACGTCTGGTCGTCGCGGATCCAGTCGGCCAGCTCGCAGGCCATCGCCACGTGCCGGCGGATGTGTTCGCGCAGGCCTTCGAGCCCGAACGTGCGCAGCGTCGCCCACAGCTTGAGGGCGCGGAAGCGGCGGCCGAGCGGGATCTGCCAGTCGCGGTAGTCCACGACCTCACCGGACGCGGAGGCGGCGTTGCGCAGGTACTCCGGCGCGACCGCGAGGCCGTTGGCGAGCACGCGCGGCCGCCTGGTCCACAGCAGCGTGCAGTCGAACGCGGTGAGCAGCCACTTGTGCGCGTCGGTGCAGATCGAGTCGGCCAGCTCGAGGCCGTCGAGCATTCCCTGGTGCTCCGGGCAGACCGCGGCGACGCCCGCCCACGCCGCGTCGACGTGCACCCAGACCCCGTGCGGGGCACACACCTCGCCGATCGCACGGATCGGGTCGATGGCGCCGGTCGACGTGGTGCCGACCGTGGTGCACACCATGACGGGGCGGCGCCCGGCCGCGAGGTCGGCGATGATCGCGGCGTCGAGCGCCTCGGGCAGCATCGCGCCGGTGGTCGGGTCGACGTCCACCACCCGGACGGCGTTGGCGCCAAGGCCCGCGATCCGGACGGCCTTGTCCAGCGACGAGTGGGTGTGGGTCGAGACGTAGACGACCTCGCTGCGGTCGACGCCGGCGTCCTGCCATTGCGGTGACGCCCGGTGCAGCGCCGCCAGCAGCGCGACGAGGTTCGCCGACGAGGCCGCCTCGGTGATCATCCCGCCGCCGCCGTCGGCCGTGGTGAACGACGCCGGCATGCCCATCGCGTCGGCGAGCTGGTCGGTGACGTGCTGCTCGAGCTCGGTGCACGCGGGGGAGGTGGACCACAGCATGCCCTGCACGCCGAGTCCGCCGGAGAGCATGTCGCCCAGCACCGACGCCAGCGACGCGTTGCCGGGGAAGTAGCCGTAGAACGACGGGTGCTGCCAGTGGGTGGTCGCCGGCACGATCACCTCGTCGAGGTCCGAGAGCAGCTGGCCGAACGGTTCGCCGTGCTCGGGCAGCTTGTCCGGCAGCCGGGCCCGCACCCAGCCGGGTGCGACGTCGGGCTGCACCCGGCGCTGGTCGACCGTCGACCGGTAGTCGGCGATCCAGTCGATCACCTGGTAGCCGATTCGGCGGAACTCGTCTGGAGTGAGGTCATGACTCGGCACGGTTGCGAGCCTAGGCGTGCTCTCCCCGCTCGCGTGCCCCCGATGATCCCTGCGGCCCCGCAAGCCGAGGCAGCTCAGGCTCGTCCAGTGCCGGGGCGCTGGCGGCGGCACGCTTCTCGTAGTCGCCGCGCTCCGGGGCGTCGATGCTGTTCAGCAGCACGGTGTCGGCCTTGAGCAGGCGCACCAGCGCCTCCCGCAGCGGCCGTGGCAGCACCAGCGCGAGCCGAGCCACGGCGCCGGCCGAGCGCGGCACGTACACCTCGAAGCGCGGCTTGCGCAGCGTGGCGACGATCGCCTGCGCCACGTCGGAGGCCTCGACCGACTTGACGCCTCGTGCCTCGCCGAGCCCGGCGGCCAGCTCGGTACGCACGATCGCGGGCAGCACGACCGACACCTCGACGCCGGATCCGCGCAGCTCGCCGCGGGCGGCCTCGGAGAAGCCGACGACGCCGTGCTTGGTGGCGCAGTAGGTCGCGCCGCCGGGGAAGCCGCCCTTACCGGCCGACGAGGCGACGTTGACGATGTGCCCGCTGCCGCGCGGGCGCATCCGGCGGATGGCCTCCCGGGTGCCGTGGATGACGCCGTGCAGGTTGATCTCCAGCTGGCGCCTGGTGAGCGCGTCGTCCTCGTCCTCGATCCGCGCGAGCGTCATGATCCCGGCGTTGTTGACCATGATGTCGATCGGGCCGAGCTGCTCGGTGACCTCGTCGAGGAACGCGGTGAACCCCGCCCGGTCGGTGACGTCCAGCCGCAGCGCAAGGCCGCCGACCTCGGTGGCGACCTGCTCCGCCGGCCCGAGGTCGAGGTCCCCGATCGCGACCGTGGCGCCGGCCTCGGCGAGCGCCCGCGCGGTCTCGGCGCCGATACCCCGACCGCCGCCGGTCACGACGGCCACCCTGCCCGACAGCTCACCCCTCGACATGCGCGTCACGGTAGCTGGACGGGTGCCCCGCCGCTGAACGGCGAGTCGTGCACCTCGAGCTGTTCTGGTTGGGAGTCCTTGGCGATGTCGTAGACCAGCGTGCCTGCGAGCTCGTTGCCGGGGTTGATGTCGTTGGTCAGGAACGGCTGCGCCCGTCGCAGGTAGACCCCGGCGCCGCTGTCGGCGTCGAACGTGCGCCCGGCGGTGTCGCGCAGCTTCTGGCTTCCGACGAACACGCGGCGCGACTGGTCGCCGAAGTTGCGCACGTTCAGGTCGATCGTGCACAGCTGGCCCTGCGCCTGCTTCTGCAGCGGTGGTGTGCCCAGCGCCGCCTGCCCGCACTTCCAGCCGGTCACGGTGAACTCCAGGATGCCGTCGCGGGCGGTGCCGGCCGGCAGCTGGCCGGGCGGCCGGCCGTCGGCGTTGTTGATCAGTACCACCACCAGGAGGACCAGCGCCAGCAGGATGAACCGCTTGCGGGTGTACCAGCGGCGCCGCCGCGCCGGCTTGGCAGGCGGCGTGACCGGCCACGGCCGGTTGGCCGGTGACCGTGGCTGCGGGCGGAACGGCTGGATGGGCTGGTGCGGCTGGTAGGGCGCATAGGACGGGTAGGACTTGTGCGACGGGTACGACGGCGGCCGCTGCTGCGCGTAGCCGGTGGGCGGCTGGTACTTGGGGTAGGCCGGCGGCGGCTGGTGCTGGGGGTAACCGTTCGGTGCCGGCGCCGACGCGGTCGGGTAGGGCGCCGCCCACGGCCGGCTGAGCGTCCTGGTCGCGGTGCGTACCTGGCCGGCCTCGGCCGAGCCGCACAGCCGCAGCAGCAGCTCGCGGGCCGTCGGCCGCAGGGCCGGATCGGTGTTCAGCGCCGCCGAGACCGCCGTGGCGAGCGACGCCGGCAGGCCGGCCAGGTCGGCGGCGCTGGGCACGGTGACCCGAAGCTCGAGCGCCGGCCGCCAGCCGGTGCCGGCCCTGGCGATCAGCAGCCCCCACACGAACACGTCGCTGGCCTGCGTCGACTGCCCGTACAGCTGCTCGGGCGCCAGCCAGCCGGGAGTGCCGAACAACATGCCGGTCTCGGTGCGGTCGCCCGGGGCGTCCAGCGCCCGTGCGATACCAAAGTCGATCACCTTGGGGCCGAGCCTGGACAGCAGCACGTTCGACGGCTTGAGGTCGCGGTGGGCCAGGCCGGCTGCGTGGATCGCCGTGAGCGCGGCCGCCACGCCGACCGCCAGCGCCTCGACGTCCGACGCCGGCAGCGGCCCGCCCGCCGCGAGCGCCTCGTCCAGCGTCGGGCCGGCGACGTACTCGGTGACCAGGTACGGCGGCCGGGCGGTGACGTCGGCGTGCAGCACCCGCGCGGTGCAGAAGCCGGCGACCCGCCTGGCCGCGGCCGCCTCGTCGGCGAACCTGGCCAGGAACGGCGGGCTCGCGGTCAGCCGCTCGTGCAGCACCTTGATGGCGACGTCCTCGCCGGTCGCGCTGCGGCCGAGGTACACGGTGCCCATGCCGCCCGCGCCGAGGCGACCGGCCAGCGTGTAGCCACCGATCGACGTCGGGTCCGCGGGGCGAAGCGGCGCGGCGGTTGGCATCGGCTCCCTCGTCAGGGTGACGAATTCCACCCCAGTGTGGCACCGCCGACCACCTGCCGCTTTATGGGCTCACACGGGCTACGGCCCGCTGCACGGCAGCGGGTAGAACCAGCCGTTCTGCACCCAGCCGTTGGTGTTGATGTAGCCGTAGGCGAACCCGTAGACCCAGCTGCCGTGCACCTCGCGCACGAGGAACGTCTGACCCTGGTACAGGGTGCCGAGCCAGGCGCCGAGCGGCGCCGTGCGCACCGAGAGGTTCGTGGCGCACACGGTCTCCCGCTGGCCGACGTCGGCGTAGCCGGCCTGGGCCGGCGCGGCGGCGAACATCAGCGCGGCCGCGCACAGGGCGGCCGTGACGATGGTTCGGGTGGTGGCACGCATCGTCGTCCCCTCCTACCAGGAGCCCCAGCCGCCGAGGCACTCGTACCGGACGTAGCCCCAGTCGTTGTCGAGCGGGCCGCCGAAGTCGTACGCCGCCGCCCAGCCGTTGTAGACCGGGTGCGCGCCCCTGGTGTGCCCCACCTTGTTGCCGTAGTACACGGTGTAGGCGCCGCCGGGCGGCCACGGCCCGGAGGAGTGGTCGTAGTTGAGGTACCAGGTCGCCGACTGGCAGACGATGATCGCGTGTTCCGGCACCACGGCCGCCGAGGCGCTCGGCGTGCAGATGGCCAGGGCGGCGCCGGCCGCGGCGAGGGCGGCGGCGGTGAACCTGGTTGGTCTCCTGTGTGATCTCAACGTCTCGCCTCCCTTGAGCAGTCGCCTGACTCCAATCCGTAGTCGAGCGCTCGCGCGCGGGGAAGGCCGGCCGGACGGACTCGGACGGACTCGGACAGCCGGAAGGTGGCGGTGGGCCGGCGATTCCGGGTCCTGGGCGGCCGGATGCTAGGCTTGCGCGCGGCAGTTTCACCTGCTTAGCCCCAAAGCCCCTGGTTAGTCGAGAGGTAGACGCACGTGCCCCCCAAGCAACAGCGCAAGACGCTTCAGGTGACCCTGGAGCTCGAGGCCGGCAGCGCGTCCATGGTCGAACTCGGCAAGATGCTCGGTCCGACTGGCGTCAACACCCGCCAGCTCAAGCTCGAGTACGACGACAACACCTCCAGCCAGCGTGGCGAGATCGTGCCCGTCGTGGTGACCGTGTTCGAGGACCGCAGCTACAACCTGCGCTACAAGACGCCGCCGACGAGCTTCCTGATCCGCCAGGCGCTCGGCACCGACAAGGGCTCGCAGCGCCCAGGGCACGAGGGCGCCGGCCGGCTGACCCGCGACCAGGTGCGCGCGATCGCCGAGCGCAAGCTGCCCGATCTGAACACCACCGACGTCGAGGCCGCCATGAAGGCCGTCGCCGGTTCGGCCCGTTCGATGGGCATCACGGTCAAGCCGTAGGTATCGGCCACCCCCGAACGACCTGCACGAACGCTCCTTTCGTCGCGCCCCTGATCGGACCAGCACGTCCATTCGTTGAGGTGATGGTGGTCTTGTAGTCGCGGTGGCACCGTCGGTTGGTCCGGCCGAATCCAGGACCGGGCTCACCGACGGGAGGGACCCCCGTGCGTAGAACAGGTTTCGTCGCGCTGCTCGCCGGCGCCTTAGCCCTTGCCTCGACGATCGCCTCTGGCGCGGCCACGGCGGCCGCGCCCGGTGCTGACGCCGAATACATCGTCATGCTCAGCCCCGGCACGAACGCGACGTCGGTGGCGGCCCAGCACGCCGACGCGCACGGCGCCGTGGTCGGGCACGTGTACGGGCACGCGCTGTCCGGCTACTCGGCGCGAATGAGCGCGACGGCCGCCGCCAAGCTGGCCAACGACCCGCAGGTGCTGCTGGTCCAGGCCGCCCGGCCGGTATCCGTGACCGCCCAGACGTTGCCGACCGGCATCAACCGGGTCGACGCCGAGCTGAGCCCGACGGCGGCCATCGACGGCGTGGACACCAGGGTGGACGTCGACGTCGCGGTGATCGACACCGGGATCGACCTCGACCACCCCGACCTCAACGTGAACACCGCCGGCGCCAAGAACTGCTCGACCGGCCGTAGTGCCAACGACGGCCACGGGCACGGCACGCACGTTGCCGGCACCATCGGCGCGCTCGACAACGCCGACGGCGTGGTCGGCGTGGCGCCCGGCGCGCGGGTGTGGCCGGTCCGGGTGCTCAGCAACTCCGGCAGCGGCTCGACCGCCGACGTGATCTGCGGCATCGACTATGTCACGGCACACGCCAACGAGATCGAGGTCGCGAACATGAGCCTCGGCGGTACCGGTGACGACAACAACCCGTGCGGGACCAACCGCGACGCCATGCACGAGGCGATCTGCCGCTCGGTCGCCGCCGGCGTCACCTACGTCGTCGCCGCTGGCAACTCAGCCTCCGACGCGTCGACGTTCACCCCGGCCGCCTACGACGAGGTCATCACCGTGAGCGCCCTCGCCGACTTCAACGGCATCCCCGGTGGCGGCGGCGCGGCGACCTGCCGCGCCGATGTGGACGACACGTTCGCCGACTTCTCCAACTTCGGCGCCGACGTCGACCTGATCGCGCCGGGCGTGTGCATCCTGTCGACCTGGAAGGGCGGCGGCTACAACACGATCTCCGGAACGTCGATGGCCTCGCCGCACGTCGCCGGCGGTGCGGCGCTCTACAAGGCGACCAACCCGATGGCCTCACCGACGCAGGTCAAGACGGCCCTGCAGAGCGCGGCCAACCTGAACTGGAACACCGCCACCGACCCCGACGGCGTGGCTGACAAGCTGCTCAACGTCGCCACCTTCTGATGGCGTGAGGATCGTCGCCGGCGGCGCTGCTCAGGCCGGCGTTCCCAGACCGTCCACCACGGTGGCGTCCGGGAGCTTGGCCAGCGCCGCCGGCGCGACGAGCACCTTGGTCGAACGGCCACCGCCGCCGACGATCACCTCGTCCAGGTCCATGATCGGCGCGTCGATGTACAGCGGCAGGCCGGCGGGCAGCGCGAACGG
>OBLK01000058.1_pt1 | contig 47046 bp, 44 predicted proteins | sample 1518871 | NCBI WGS metagenome assembly OBLK01 (sample SAMEA2464837, study PRJEB22497) | soil metagenome | biome: Grassland; feature: Farmland; material: Clay | place: Australia | collected 2013-02-01 | depth 0.8 m
CTCCTCGCACACCCGTGCAGTTCATCCCGGACGGGGTCGCCGCGGTCTCCACGAGCAAGGCGTGACCAGGTGTGGCGACAAGCGACACGAGCGTCGCCAGCGCGATCGACGTGCGGCCGAGCGCGAGCGGCAGTCCGCGAAAGTCGCCGGCTCGGGGCACGCATGGCCCACGATCGGCGGCTGTCCGGTCAGCCGGATCGCCGCTCGGCACACTCCACCTCCACGACCGCGACGGCCCGCGCCACACGTTGGACGCCGGTGTTGCGATCCGATCCTGGGGGTGCCGGCCTCTCGACGCTGATGACCGAGGAACCGCACAACCAGGGCGTAGCACTGTCGTTGGGGAGCCGGTGAGCAGACGCGCCGGCGGCCGGTTCACGAGCAGCACAGTGCCGCACCGGCGCGCCGTCGCAGAACGTCCACCAGGCCGCGGGCACGCGCAGCGCAAGCCGACGGAGTTCGGCGGCCTGGTCCGCTCGTACTCGCCGCAGCCCGCCCAGCCGCTCGCCCCAGCGCCTCCGCTCGCTCACCGGCTGCAGTCGACCCGACCGGTCCCACCGGTACGCCACCAGCGACTCGGCATCCAGGTGCGTGAAGAACGTCCACTGCTGCGGCCAGAGCGCGATGTGCATATCCAGCGGGCGGCGGACGTCGCTGCCGGCGAAGTGCGCGACGAGCGCGATCGCCAACCCGACGGTACCCACCGTGATCGTCAGCGTGAAAGCCCGGTCGGCTGGCAACCACCTGTGCGTTGTCGAGTCAACTTCGGGGATCACCAACCGCCCTGGCCGGAGCTGCCATCCGGCGGATCGGCATTCACCACCGTGTTGACCTGCGACGGCCACGCCGCCAAGCCAACAGCGGCTCCAGGTCCAGCCACGACCGCATCCGCCAGCGCCACGCCCGGCGCACCTACCTGCTCCGCGGGATGATCTTCTGCGAATGCGGTCGGCGCATGTCAGGCGGCCGTCGCCGCAACAACACCTACTACCTGCGCTGGCCCCGAGGCAACAACCGGGGCCGGCCGGACAGCAATGCCGGCCACCCCAACGCCGTCTACCTTCGTGAAGACGCGATCCTGGACGCGGTCACCCGGTTCTTCGCCATCCGGACACGCCATGACAGCCACCAGGCCACCATCGCAATCCGAGTCCCCGCCGATCAGCTACCCGCCAGCCCGCCGGCCCAGCGACCGACGTTGTAGATCTTGTATGTGCCCCCGATCGGATTCGAACCGACACTCTGACGCTTTTAAGGCGCCTGCCTCTGCCGATTGGGCTACGGGGGCTGGTCCGGCCGCGACCGGCCCTGACCAGCAGAGCGTAGATGTGCAGGGCCCCAAAGTGGGTAACAACCTGGAACAACAAGCCGACCTTGACAGTGTCATGATGACAGTGTCAAGATAGTCGACATGACCGAGGCGACGCAGTGGACTTTGGACGAGCTGGTGCAGCTCGCCGAGCAGGCGCTGTCGGTCGACTACGACGGGCCGCCGACGGCCCGGGTTCGAGACCGGCCGGACCGGCGGCTGGTGCGCTGGTACATCACCAGGGGACTGGTGGACAGACCGGCGGCGAACGGCCGCAACGCCAGGTACGGCCGACGCCACCTGCTGCAACTGGTCGCGATCAAGCGAATGCAGGCGCAGGGGCGTTCGCTCGCGGAGATCCAGGCGGCGCTCACCGGGTCGACCGACTCGGTGCTCGAGCGGATAGCCAGACTCGACGTCATACAGCCCAGCGTGCAGGTCGAAGTCGACACTGCGGCGGCGCCTCCACCGGCGGCCCCGCAGCCGGCGAGCGCCCGATTCTGGATCGACCGTCCGGCGCCCATCGAGACCGGCGCCCGCCCGCTGCCTCCGGCGGAGACGACGTGGCCGCTGCAGGCGATCGAGCTGTCCCCCGGGATAACGCTGCTCGTGGATCCGGCCAGGACGGCCGACGCCGACGCCGACGCAGTACGGCGCGCGGCGCAAGCGCTGCTCGAACTGCTGGTGCTAGTAACCCCAGATGAACGGAGCTCGTCATGACCGTCCGCATCGCCCCTATGCCCGAGGCCGAGGCCGCAGAGCTGCTGTCGCCGGCGCCCGAGGCGGGCTTCGGTTCACTGAGCACCACGCACGGCAACCTCCCACTGGAACTGCTCGACGTCCGGGCCAAGATCACCGGACTGATCGCCGACGTCGAGCTGACCCAGCGCTACGTCAACCCGCACGCCGAGCCGCTCGAGGCGACGTACGTGTTCCCGCTGCCCGATCGCGGCGCCGTCACCAGGATGCGGATGGAGGCGGACGACCGGGTCGTCGAGGGTGTGCTCCAGGAGCGCGGCAAGGCGCGCGCCGACTACAGCAAGGCCATCTCCGAAGGGCGGCGGGCCTCGATCGCCGAGGAGGAGCGGCCCGACGTGTTCACCATGCGGGTGGGCAACATCCTGCCGGGCGAGCACGTCACGATCCGCTTGACGATCGCCCAACCACTCCCCTACACCGACGGTGACGCCACGTTCCGCTTCCCACTCGTCGTCGCGCCGCGCTACATCCCCGGCGCGCCACTGCCCGGCCAGCAGGTCGGCGACGGGTACGCGCCCGACACCGACGCCGTCCCCGACGGTTCCCGGATCAGCCCGCCGGTCCTGCTGCCGGGATTCCCGAATCCGGTGAAGCTGTCGATCGAGGTCGACATCGACCCGGGTGGGCTGCCACTCGGCAACGTGCGCTGCAGTCTGCACGAAGTGGACACCGAAGGCACCACCGTCACCCTCCGGCCGGGCGCTAGGGCGGATCGTGACTTCGTGCTGCGGCTGGCCTACGCCGAGGCAAAGGCCGGCGCCACCGCGTTCTCGGTCCACCTCGACCACTACGAGGCTGCCGTCGACAGCGCACTACCGGCCGGCGCAGGCCGCGGGGAAGCCGGTGCCGGCACTGGCGGGGAGGCCGGCGTCGATGGCACGTTCCGGCTCACGGTGCTTCCGCCGGCAGGTGAGGCGACGCCGCGACCGCGCGACGTGGTGATCGTGCTGGACCGCTCGGGCAGCATGACGGGCTGGAAGATGGTCGCCGCCCGGCGCGCCGCGGCGCGGATCGTCGACACGCTCACCGATGCCGACCGGTTCGCCGTGCTGGCGTTCGACAACGTCGTGGAGCGGCCGCAGTGGTTGCCCAGCGGCCTGGTCGGTGCGACCGATCGGCACCGCTACCGCGCGGTCGAGCACCTGGCCAGGGTCGACGCGCGCGGCGGCACCGAGATGCTCACACCGCTGCGCGAGGCGGTCGGGCTGCTCACCGATGGCGAGCGGGACCGGGTGATCGTCCTGGTCACCGACGGCCAGGTCGGCAACGAGGATCAGTTGCTGCGGGAGCTCACCGCGTCGCTGTCCGGCATCCGGGTGCACACGATCGGCATCGACCGCGCCGTGAACTCCGGCTTCCTGACCCGGTTGGCCGGCGCCGGCGGTGGCCGCTGCGAGCTGGTCGAGTCCGAGGACCGGCTGGACGAGGCCGCCGCCAGGATCCACCACAGGATTGCCGCCCCGCTGCTGACCGGGGTCAGGCCGTCCGGCGCCGGGATCGTCGGCGACACGGTCGCCCCGGCCCGGCTACCCGACCTGTTCTCCGGCGTGCCACTGGTGATCACCGGACGATGGCGCGGCGAGACCACCGGCAACGTGACCGTGACCGGGCGAACGCCGGACGGCCGGGATTGGACAGCCGACGTACCGGTGACCCGCGTCGACAACCAGGCGCTGACCTCCGTCTGGGCTCGCGCACACCTGCGCGACCTCGAGGACAGGTACGTCGTTGGGGAACCGCTTGAGGAGCGGATCGTGGCGACCTCGATCCGGTTCGGGGTGTTGTGCCGGTTCACCGCGTTCGTCGCCATCGACTCGCGAGTCGTGACCGACGGCGGCACGCCGCACCGAGTCGTGCAGCCAGTCGAGCCGGTGTCCGGGTGGGACATGTTGAACGAGCCGCGGCAGCGCTTCGCCGCGGCGGCACCGATGGCGGCCACCGCCGCGATGGTCACTCCGATGGGATCGGCGCGACCAACGGGCATGGCGGCCGGAGGGCTGCAGTCCGAGGCCACGGTCGGTGCCATGGACCTGGAGGGCGCACCGGGCCGCGCCGGCCCGATCGGCGCCTTCGCGGCCGAGGGCCACGCGTTCGCCGTCAAGTCTGCCGCCCGGTTCAAGCGCGGCCCGAATTCGCTGGCAGCCGCGCGTGCACAGGCCGCCGAGGAGGCCAGGCGACTTCGCGCGAACGAAAACGCCACCGAACGGGAGCGCAGGTCGATGCTGGCCGACCTCGGCAGCCGGATGGAGGCGCTGGCGGCCCACCTCGAGGTCCGCGGCCACGCCGACGAGGCGGCGCCACTGCGCGAGTTGGCCAACGACCTGCGCGACTGCGACATCCCGCAACCGGATACCACCGCGAGGCTCGCGCGGCTGTGGCAGCGAGCGCTCGACGTGCTTGACGCCTTCGCCGGCAATACGCCGCCCGGAGGCCAGGACGGTGGCGAGGGCGGTGGCCTGGGCGCCGGCGGCTCAGGGACTGCTGGCCCCGGGCGACGTGGCGGCGCGTTCTGGAAGCGCGGATAGCGGCGAGTCGCCAGGACCGACGGTGAGCCCGGCGGCCAGCGCTGAACCCAACGAGGACATCAGCGTCTGGCCGTCGGGCAAGCTGTCGGGGTCGATCAGCCATTGCCAAGCCAGGCCGTCGCACAGCGCCATGATGAACGAGGCCACCGCCGTCGCCTGGTCGCCGGGAAGGTCGACGTTCGGCATCGACGCCCGCACCATCTCGGCGATCACCTGGCGCGCCGCCGTCACGTGCCGGGTGAGTTGGGCGCGTAGCTCGGGGGAACGTTCGGCCTGCGCCGTGGCCTCCATGAAGGCAACCAGCAGTGGGCGCAACCGGGGGTAGCTGTCGCGGATGGTGGCCAGGGCGACGGCGAGCCGATCGAGCGGCGTGGCGCCGTCGACCTCGAGCGCGATCTGGCCGACGTGCTGGGCCCACTCGGCGAACTCGTCTGCGATCGCCTGATTGAGCAGCTGTTCCTTGGAGCCGAAGTGGTAGCCGATCGAAGCCAGGTTCGTGTTCGACGCTGCGACGAGGTCGCGGGCGGTCGTCCTGGCGAAGCCCTTCTGCCGCACGAGGCGGCGGGCGGCGGCGAGCAGCTCCTCACGGTGGCCCACGCGGAACAGCCTACCGCCAGGCTCTAGACGCGCGTCTTATACGCTCGTATATTCGCCTCTCGTGAGCACCGATTCGTGCCCGGTGACCGGTCAGGAGCAGCTTCCGCCCGGCCCACGGCTGCCGAAGCTGACCCAGATGGTGCTGGTGTGGGGTGGTCGGGTGTCGGCGCTTCGGCGCTGGCACGCGCGTTACGGGGAGATGTTCACGGTGCGTGAGCCGGTGGGCGGCACGGTCGTGGTGCTGTCGAACCCGGAGCACATCAGGGCGGTGTTCGCGAGCGACGTCGAGGTCTTCCGGGCCGGCGAGGGCAACCGGGTGCTGGCGGAGGTGCTCGGCAAGCGGTCGGTGCTGGTGCTCGACGGCGCCGAGCACCGGGAGCGGCGGCGGCTGATGATGCCGGCGTTCCACGGCGAGCAGGCCCGCCGGCAGGAGCCGATGATGCGCGAGGTGATCTCTGCTGAGCTGGACCGCTGGCCGGTCGGCGTGGTGTTCGAGGCGCACGAACTGACCAGGCAGCTGACGTTGGAGATCATCCTGCGGTCAGTGCTCGGGGTGAGCGAGCCGGAGCGGCTGGCGGTGCTTCGGCGGATGCTGCCGCCGGTGGTGGACCTCGGTCCGCTGCTGATGCTGATGGTGCCGTTTCCCCGGCTGCGGGGGATCGGGCGGTGGCGGCGGTATTGGGAGCACAAGGCGAAGGTTGACGTGCTGCTGGAGCAGGAGATCGGCAGGAGGCTCGACGACCCGGACCTCGAGCACCGCCAGGACGTGCTGTCGACGCTCGTGCGGCGGTACACGCAGGCGGGCGAGGCGACGCACGACGGGGAGCTGCGCGACCAGCTGCTGACGATGCTGCTCGCCGGGCACGAGACGACGGCGACCGCGCTGGCGTGGTGCCTGTACCTGCTCGCCCGTAACCCGCAGGCGCAGCGCGCGCTGCAGGAGTCGGTGGACGCGGGGCGCACGGACTACGCCGCGGCGGTGGTGACCGAGGCGCTTCGGGTCCGGCCGGTGATCGCCAATGTGGCGCGGCGGCTCCGCGAGCCGGCGGTGGTCGGCGGGCGGCTGCTGCCGGCCGGGGTGGGGGTGCTGCCGTCGATCTCCCTGGTGCACCTCGACGACCGCAACCACCCGCAGGCCAGGCGGTTCCGGCCCGAGCGCTGGCTGGGCCGGGACGGCGAACCGGGGATGGTGCTCCCGTTCGGCGGCGGGCCTCGCCGCTGCCTCGGCGCGCCGTTCGCGATGGCGGAGCTGAACCTGGCGGTGGCCGAGATCGGGCGCCGGTTCGACCTCCAGCCGGCCGACGACCGGCCGGAGCGGTCGAAGATGCGGCACGTCACGCAGGTGCCGGCGCGCGGCGCGCGCATCCGGTTGACCCGGCGAGCAGCACCGGCTGACCCGCGAGCGGGGCCAGCATCCGGTTAGCGGCGGGAGCTGCGCTCAGCTGGCCAACCGGCTGCGTAGTGCGGACTGTGCGGCGGCGTCGAATCCGCCTTTGGCCAGGTAGGCGGGCACGCCGCCGTACTTGCTCTCGATGTGCTCGAGCGTCTGCAGCATGGTCTGCGGCCTGGTGGCCTGGAGTTCGCGGATGCGCTCGCGGCGCGACTCGTCGGTGATGCCGGCCAGGTACCGGTCGTTCTCCTCGCGCAGGCGCTGTTCGGTGACGGCGTAGTCGGCGGCGACGACGTCTCGGTCGACCCCGGCGACGGTCAGCGCGAAGGCGACGACGAGCCCGGTGCGGTCCTTGCCGCCGGCGCAGTGCACGACGACCCCGCCGGCGGGTGCGTCGGGGATCGCCGCTGCCGCCGCGGCGTACAGCTCGGGCCGGCGGGCGACGAGCCTGACGCAGATCTTGGGGGGGGTCAGGGGCACGCCGTCGGCCGGGTCGGGCGGGGCCTGGCCGGGCAGGGTGGGGTATAGGGGCTGGGCCGGGAACGGGGTCGGGTCGGGGGCGCGCTCGGGGTGGCGCGCCGCGGCGTGGAGAGGTATAGCAGCTGGCCGGCGAACGGGCTCGGCTCGGCGACGCACTCGGTCTCGCGCCGCAGGTCGATGATGCGGCTGACGCCGTGGGCGGTGACCGCGGCGATGCCCTCGTCGGTGAGCTTGCCGTGGCTGTCGGACCTGATCAGCGCGCCGGAGCGGATCTCGCCCCCGTGGGTTGTCGGCAACCCGCCGAGGTCGCGCACATTGAGGCAGTTGGGCCAGGTGAGGTCGGTCGGCATGGAGCCGAAGTTACCGGTCGCCCTGCCCGGCCGTGACCTTGTTGCGCACCCCCGGCGGCGGTGGTGGCCCGACCGCCGCGGCCGGCGCCGCCGAGCTCGCGGCCCTGGAGAACTCGGCCTTGGGGTCGTGGATCTGGCCGAGCGAGACGATCTCGCGGCGGAACAGCAGCGCGAGCGTCCAGTCCGCGAGCACCCGGACCTTGCGGTTGATCGTCGGCATCCGGCTGACGTGGTATGTGCGGTGCATGAACCACGCCAGGTAGCCCTTGAGCTTGATGCCGTAGATCTCGGCGACGCCCTTGTACAGCCCCAGGCTGGCCACCGAGCCGGCGTAGCCGTGCGCGTAGTCGCGAAGCGGCCGGCCGTCCAGGTGCGCCAGCACGTTGTCGGCGAGCACCTTGGCCTGCCGCACGGCGTGCTGGGCAGACGGGCTGGTCGTCGCGCCCGGGTTCTCCTTGACGCGCGACAGGTCGGGCACCGCGGCGCAGTCGCCGGCGGCGAACACGTCCGGGTGGCCCTCGACCTGCAGGGCGGCCGTGCAGCGCAGCGCCCCCCGCTCGGTCAGCGGCAGGTCGGTGCGCTGCAGCACCGGGTTTGCCCGGACGCCCGCGGTCCAGACGATCGTGTCGGCGTCGAACTCGGTGCCGTCGTCGAGGACGACGTGGCCCCCGGTGACGCTGGTGACCTTGGTCTCGAGGAACACCTCGATGCCGCGCTCGATCAGCCGCTCGACGGTGTAGACGCCCATCTTCGGGCTGACCTCCGGCATGATCCGACTGGCCGCCTCGACCAGGACCCAGCGCAGGTCGGAAGGCTCGATGTTCTCGTCGTACCTGGTCGCGTAGCGGGCCATGTCCTCGAGCTCGGCGAGCAACTCGATGCCGGCGTAGCCGCCGCCGATCACCACGAAGGTCAGCAGCTTGCGGCGAAGCTCCTGGTCGATCGTGCTGTCGGCGGCGTCGAGCCTGGACAGCACGTGGTTGCGCAGGAAGATCGCCTCACCGATCGTCTTGAACCCGATGCCGCACTCGGCGAGGCCAGGAATCGGCAGCGTGCGGGACACCGAGCCCGGCGCCATGATCAGGATGTCGTAGCCGAGGCGCTCGACCCGCCCGTCCGGCACCTCGACCGAGACCGTACGGCTGGCGTGGTCGACACCGCTCACCCGCGCCGTCAGCACATGGCAGTGCCTGAGCACCACCCGCAGCGGCACGACCACGTGCCTTGGCTCGATCGAGCCACCCGCCGCCTCGGCCAGGAACGGCTGGTAGGTCATGTGTGGCTGCGGGTCGATCACGGTGACCGACGCCTGGCCTCGGCGCAACTTCCGCTGCAGGCGAAGCGCCGCGTACATCCCGACGTAGCCGCCGCCGACGACCACGATCCGGGTCGCCTCGGATGCGTGCTGCGCCGTCTTGGAGTTCATACCTCCATGCTGGCACCGGTCGGCTGGCCGGGCGATCCATGCCGCGCACGTCACACCCGGGCCGTGCGTCACACCGGAGAGGGCGTCACACCGGGCACGCCGTCACACCGGCTGGCCCGTTAGCTCCGGCGGAGCAGGACGAGCACGAGTGCGGCGATCCCGGTGATACCCAGCACGGCCGCGATCTCGATCAAGGCGGGCGTCTCGGACCTCGGCAGCCGCCAGGCCAGCGCGGCCAGGGCGAACACCACGGCCTGGATGCCGAGGAAACGAAGCGCCGGCCGGCGCAGCGCCGAGAGGTGGATCCGCGCCCTGCTCGGGATCACCGCGACCAGCCCGGTCAGCACGTGCAGCAGATGCACGAGCACGACCATGGCCAGCACGGCCGGCCGGACCGGGTCGCTGCCGCTGTAGACGGCCACCATGATCGCGGCACCGCCGCCGAGCAGTGCCGCCCCCGCGGACGCCGGCACCAGCAGGCCGCCGAGCCCGACCAGCCCGAGGATGATCAGGATGCCCGGCGGGACGCGCTCGCTCGCCAGCACGGCGATGATCGCGACGGTGACCAGCACGAGCGCCAGGCGCAGTGTCCAGTCCGGCACGGTCCCGCGCCGATCCATGATCGACACGATCGGGCGCTGGTGCGCGGTAGCGGTCATCTGGCCACCTTCGCGATCTGGCGGCGCTGGCCGACCGCGAGCCGGCGCAGGATCGCCGCGGTGACCGCGCCGTCGGCCCAGTCGAGCACTGGCACGCCGTGCGCACCCAGCGCGTCGGTGCGCACCCGGTGCTCGGCCTTGATCAGCGCGAGCGCCGCCTCACCGAACTCGACCTCGGTGTCCGGGACGAGTGGCTGCGGCAGCACGTCGACCGCGACCACGAGACCGGCCCGGCGGGCGGCGACCACTGCGATCTGGACCGCGGCGTCGTCCAGGAACGGCGAGAGCACGACGACCATCGCGCCGACCGGCACCAGGTGCGGTCGCAGCACGGGGCGCAGCGCCCAGCCGGCGGCCTGGCCGCACACCACGAGCCGGTGCCGCAGCCGCAGCAGCTGCCTGGCCCCGCCGCCGGGCGCCAGGTACAGCTGCGGACGCCCGAGGTCGACCAGCCCGACGCGATCGCCCTGGCGCAGGTAGCACGCCGCGAGCGACGACGCCGCCCGCACCGTGGTGTCCAGGCTGCCCCGCTGTGGTCCGGGCTTGCGCCCGAGCTCGTTCTCGGACCTGGACCACTCGGCCACGTCTGGGCCGACGTCGACCCTGGTGTCGATGGCGAGGATGACCTCGGCGTCGGCGTCGGCGTACCGCTCACGCACGTGCAGGCCGCCGGTGTCCGGAAAGCCGCTGCGCAGCGACACCCGCCAGTCCACGCGCCGCGGCCGGTCGCCCGGCGCGAACGGCCGGATCGCCCGCAGCTCGGTCGAGTCGCCGGCCCGTCGTGACCGGTGCGCACCCACCAGGCCGGCCGGCCGTGGCGGCAGCGGCCCTGCCGGCAGCGCGTCGATCGGCGGCAACGTGATCTTCCTGCTGGCGACGCCGACGACGGGGCCGTACACGAGCAGGGAGTCCATGCTGGGGACGAGGTGGTCCGGCCGCAGCACGACAGCCTCACCCCAGTCAGTCGACTTGACCGGGCAGCTGATGCGGTACCGCCCGGCTGGCAGCACGTGCACCCGCCCCGGCCCCTTGCGCTTGGCCTCCGGCACCCGGATCGCCAGCATCTCGTCGACCGGGTCGCACTCGACATCGATGCTCAACGCGCGCCCGCCGTGCGACTCGACCAGCCGGGGCACCGGCACGGCGCGCACGAACGGCACCGCCGGCCCGCGAGCGGCGGTCCGGCTGATCGCGATGATCGACGAGAGCAGTAGCGGGGTGCCGATCAGCACCGCTTCCAGCCGGTGCACGAGCGTGCCGAACGCGACCAGCCCGATGCCGAGGATCAGCCCGCGGCGCAGCGCGTCGGTGGGCTCCCAGTGCCGGCCGGTACGCCGGCGGAACGCCTCGACCAGCCGCCGGCCGCGGCGGTTGTCGATCAGCAGGTTGCGATCGGCGATGGTCATGGCGGCGCGCTCATCGCTTTGCCGGGCGGCTCGACCGGGCGGATCGTGCCGGGCTGGTCGATTCGGTCGAGCCAGTGGAACCGGTCGAGCCGGCGGGGCCGCGCACCGACCGGGGGGACGGCGGCGTCGGGACGCTGCCCAGCAGCCCGGTGACCACGTCCATCGTGGTCGTGCCCGAGGTCCCGGTCTCCGGCCGCAGCTTCAGCCGGTGCGCGAGCGCCGCCATCGCGCAGTCCTTGACGTCCTCGGGAAGCACGAAATCTCGGCCGGGCCGCAGCGTCAGCCGGTGCGCGAGCGCCGCCATCGCGCAGTCCTTTACGTCCTCGGGAAGCACGAAATCGCGGCCGTCGATCACCGCGAGCGCGCGCCCCACCAGCAGCAACGCGAGCGAGCCGCGCGGGGAGGCGCCGACCTCGACCGCCGGGTGCCGCCTGGTCGCCGATGCGAGCTCCACGCAATAACTGAGCACGTCGGCGTCGACATCGAAGCGCTCGACCCCGGCCTGCAACGCGCGCAGCCGCGCCGCGTCGACGACGGGCTCCACGAGGGCCTCCTCCTGCCTGCGGTCCAGCCGGCGGCGCAGCACGGCCAGTTCCTCGGTGCGCTCCGGGTAGCCGACGTCCAGCCGCAGCAGGAACCGGTCCAGTTGGGCCTCCGGCAGCGGGTACGTGCCCTCGTACTCGATGGGGTTCGCGGTGGCCAGCACGTGGAACGGCGCCGGCAGGCTGAACGTGTGGCCCTCCACCGTCACCTGGCGCTCCTGCATCGCCTCCAGCAGCGCCGACTGCGTCTTCGGCGGGGTCCTGTTCACCTCGTCGGCCAGCAGCATCCCGGCGAAGATCGGCCCGGGCCGGAAGTCGAAGTCACGGCGCGCCGGGTCGTACAGAAACGAGCCGGTGACGTCGGCCGGTAGCAGGTCGGGCGTGCACTGCAGCCGGCGGAACTCCAGGCCGAGTGCGCCGGCCAGGCTGCGGGCCATGAGCGTCTTGCCCAGCCCCGGCACGTCCTCGAGCAGCACGTGCCCGCCGGCCAGCACCGCCGCCAGCGCCAGCCGCAGCGTCCGGTCCCGGCCGACGACCGCGGTGCCGACGCCGGCCAGCACGTCGCGGCATACCGCGGCGATCTCGGCCACCGACGGCACGGTGTCCGGCACTGCTGCGTTCTGCGAACTCACGGCTCCTCCAGCTCGGCGAACAGCGCTGCCGCGGTTCCCGGTTCAGGCATCACGGCGTCTGGGTGGGTAACTAGATGGTGCAGCTTCGGCCCGAGTACGGACACCGCACGCGGATCGGCGAGCTCGTCGATGCCGGCCCGGCGCAGCTTGGCGACCGCGAGCGCGCGCAGCCTCGGCTGCACCCTGGTACCGAACCGTGCGGGGTTGTCGACCGACTCGGCCAGCCGGCTGGCCAGAGCCGCCGCCTGGTGCTCGGTGGCCCCGCCGTGCCGGTCCGGCAGCGGCGACCAGATCGGCTCGGCGCCGCGGGGCGACCGCAGGCCGACGAGCGTTACGGCCATCACCGGCACCGTGAGCAGCGCCGCCCACGGCGCGGTCATCCCGCCGAGGATCGCCATGCCGAGCCCCGACAGCACGCCGACCGCGACCGCGATCGCCGTCGCCTTCAGCGGCTTCAAGCCCGGCTCCCGGCCAGCTCGTCGACCAGCGTCTCGAGCGCCTCGGCGGCCGCGGCCACCTCGGCCTCGGTGACGACGGTGTCGGTGCCGAACCTGGCCCGCTGGTACAACCCCCGCAGCCGGTCCAGCGCCGCGGAGTCGACATCGTGCCTGGCCAGCACGGCGGTAGTGAACTCGGTCGGGGTCTGATACGCAGCTCGCGCCGAGCCGGCCTCCTCCGCGGCCTGCTCGAGCACCAGCCACGCCGCCACCACGGCGTCGCCCGGGTCGCCACCGGTGCGCCTGCGCAGCTGCTCCAACGCCTGCCGGGCCGCCCGCCGCATGGCCGCGCGCGCCGGCCGCAGCGGGTCGTCGACCGCGTCGTCGACATCCTCGAGACGCACCCCGATCTGGCTGCGCCGCCGTCTGCGGAGCTGGACGCGGAGCGCGCCGACCGTGATGATCAGTCCGGAAATGAACAGCAGCAGCATGACCAGCAGCAGCATGCCGAGCCCGACCGCCGCGATCGACCCGATCACCGTCGGGGTGTCCAACTCCTCCTGCTCAGGTGCCGGCGGCGGCTCCTCGACGGCGGCACCGCTGCGAAAGACCCAACCTTCCCCGAAGTCCACCGCGCTGGTCCCGGCCGCCGAGGCCAGCGCGAGCAGCAGGGCACCGACGGTCACGAGCAGAAGTACCGTCTCTGGGGCCCGCCTGACAATCATCTCGATGCCGGACGGGCCAGGGTCGCGGCTGCCGACGACATGCCAGCAGCATGCCCGATCACCTCAACCCAGGTGAAGTTCGTTACCACCCTGACACGCTGTGCGGTCGCCCGGTCCTGTGGCGATCCGCAATACATCACGGTCGCAGACCGGCCAGGGTGGCGGCCCTGGCGAGGACGTCGTCCAGCATGGCGGGCGTCAAACGGCCGGTGAAGGTGTTCTGCTGGCTGACGTGGTAGCAGCCGAGCAGGTGCAGGGGGCCCGGCAGTTCGACGTGCATCCCATGTCCGAACACCGGGCGCGGTCGCGGAACGGCCCAGCCGGCCTCGGCGAGTGCCGGCAGCAGCGCCTGCCAACCGAACGCGCCGAGCACGACGATCGCGCGCAGCGTGGGGGCGAGCAGCGTGAGCTCGCGCACCAGCCACGGCCGGCAGTTGTCGCGCTCGGCAGGGGTGGGCTTGTTGGCGGGCGGGGCGCAGCGCACCGGCGCGGTGATCCGGGTACCGCGCAGTTCGAGGCCGTCGCCGGCGTGCACCGACGTGGGCTGGTTGGCCAGGCCGACCGCGTGCAGCGCGGCGTAGAGGACGTCACCGGAGCGGTCGCCGGTGAACATCCGGCCGGTGCGGTTGGCGCCGTGCGCGGCCGGGGCGAGCCCGACGATCGCGAGCGCGGCGTCGGGCGGGCCGAAGCCGGGAACGGGTCGGCCCCAGTACTGCTGGTCGCGAAACGCCGCCCGCTTCTGCACGGCCACCGTCTCGCGCCAGGCGACCAGGCGCGGGCAGGCCCGGCAGTGGGTCACCTGCTCGTCCAATGTGGACAGTGCGCCGACTGGCGAGGCGGCGTTCATGGAACGGCAGCGTAGGCGGCCTGGTCCGACGATGTAGCGTCGCGCCCATGGCAGCCAACAACGAGCGTGACGAGGCGGCGGAGCAGGCAGGCGAGCAGCCCGGCGAAGGTGCGGCCGGCAAGGAGACGCGGACCGTGCCGGCCGAGCCAACCGACGATCTGGTGACCACCAACCACGTCCTGCAGATCAAGCGGCGCAAGCTGGCCTACACGGCGACCGCGGGCCGGATCGTCCTGCGTGAAGAGGTCTTCACCGACGGCAAGTTCGATGGCTTCAAGCCCAAGGCCGAGGTGTTCATGACCGCCTACACCCTCGACGGCGCCGATCCGGCCAAGCGCCCCGTGACGTTCGCCTTCAACGGCGGCCCTGGCAGCTCGAGCGTGTGGCTGCACCTTGGCGTGCTCGGGCCGCGGCGGGTGCTGATGGGCGACGCCGGCGACCTGCTGCCACCGCCGTACGGGCTGGCCGACAACGCCGAGACCCTGCTCGCACACTCCGACCTGGTGTTCATCGACCCGGTGTCGACGGGCTACTCGCGCACGGTGACCGGTGGCAAGCCGGCCGACTACCACGGGTTCAAGGGCGACCTGGAGTCGGTCGGCGAGGTGATCCGGCTGTGGACCTCGCGCAACGGCCGCTGGATGTCGCCGAAGTTCATGGCCGGCGAGTCCTACGGCACCGTCCGCGCGTCCGGGCTCGCCGGGCACCTGCAGGCCAGGTACGGCATGTACTTCAACGGCCTCATGCTGATCTCCTCGGTGCTCGACCTCGGCACCGTGTTCTTCACCGAGGGCAACGACCTGCCGTACGCGATGTACCTGCCGACCTACGCCGCGGTGGCGCACTACCACGGCCTGCTCGGCGACCGCCCGCAGGCCGACCTGCTCGCCGAGGCCGAGGAGTACGCGGCCAACGACTACCTGCTCGCGCTGGCCAAGGGGCACCGGCTCTCGCCAGAGGAGCGGGCGACGCACGTGCGCCGGGTCGCCGAGCTGGCCGGGCTCTCGCCCGAGTACGTCGACCGGGTCAACCTGCGCATCGAGCACATCCGCTACTTCACCGAGCTGCTGCGCTCGCAGGGCCGCACGGTGGGCCGGCTCGACGCCCGGTTCACCGGCTGGGACCCGGACGGCGGCCGCGAGCTGTGGGTGCAGGACCCGTCGTACGCGGCGATCCTCGGGCCGTACACCGCGGCGCTCAACCAGTACGTGCGCACCGAACTGGAGTACCTCAACGACCTGCCCTACGAGATCCTCACCGACCGCGTCGCGCCCTGGTCGTACAAGGAGTTCGAGAACCGCAGCGTCTCGGTCGCGGCGAAGCTCGCCGAGGCGATCCGCAACAACCCGCACCTGAAGGTGCACATCGCGTGCGGCTACACCGACGGCGCCACGCCCTACTTCGCCGCCCAGCACGCGGTGGCACACCTGCAGCTGCCGCCGGAGCTGCGCGACAACATCGAGTTCAAGTACTACCAGGCCGGGCACATGATGTACGTGCACGAGCCCTCGCGCCTGGCGCAGTCCGCCGACCTCGCCGAGTTCATCCGCACCTCGACGGGCTGACCACGACGATCAACTCGACAGGGACAGGGCGATCCCGTCGAGGATGTCGTGCTCGCTGACGACCAGCTCGTCGATGCCGGCGCGCTGGGCGAGCTCGTCGGCGAGTGTGCGGACGATGAGCGAGCCCCCGGCGATGACGTCGACCCGGCCCGGGTGGATCGTGGGGTTGGCGGCGAGTTGCTCGTGGGTGGCCGACAGCAGCTCGCCGGACACCTCGCGGATGCGCTGCGTCGACATCCGGGACAGGTGCGTCGCGTCGGCGTCGTAGGCGGGAAGGCCCTGCGCGATGGCCGACAGCGTCGTCATGGTGCCGGCGACGCCGACCCAGGTGCGGGCCTTGGCCACGGGGACAGCCTCGAACGCGGCCGCGAGCGTCTCCTGGGCGAACCGCGCCGCCTCGGCGCGCTCGGCGCCGGTCGGCGGGTTCGAGCGCAGGCACCGCTCGGTGATCCGGACACAGCCGAGGTCGACGGATCTGGCCGCCGTCACCGTGGCCCGCACGCCGTCCCAGTCGCCGAGCACCAGCTCGGTCGAGCCGCCGCCGACGTCGACCACCAGGAACGGGCCGTCCACCGGATCCAGGTCGCCGACGGCGCCGGTGAACGACAGCCTGGCCTCCTCGTCGCCGCTGATCACCTCGGCGTCGGCGCCGAGCGTGTCACGCACCATCGCGAAGAACTCGCCGGTGTTCGCGGCGTCCCTGGTCGCCGAGGTCGCCACCATGCGGACCCGCTCGGCGCCCTTGCGGCGCAGCATCGCCGTGTAGTGGCGCAGGGCCACCCCGGTGCGCTCGAGCGCCTCCGGCGCCAGCCGCCCGGTCGCGTCGACGCCCTGGCCGAGCCGGACGATCTGCATCTCGCGGTGGACGTCGCGAAGCCAGCTCGACCCGTCGTCACGCCTGGTCACATCGGCCACCAGCAGCCGGATGGAGTTCGTGCCGCAGTCGATCGCGCCGACTCGTCCCATGCCGCCGTTATACCGCCGATCAGTTCGGTGCCGTCAGGTCACGTCGGCGGCAACGAACTGGTCGGCCCCGAGGGCGCGGTCGCGGCGTCCTCAGACGGTGCCCCGGCCGGTGCGTCCGCCGGGCAGCCCGGTGCGGTCGTGGTCGTCGGTGTGGTGGTCGTCTCGGTCGTCGTCGGAGTCGTCGTCACGCACGAGTCGGCCGAGGTCTCCGTCGTCGTCGACGTGGTGGTCGGCGGCGGAGTCGTTTCGGTCGGCTGGGTCGTCGTGCTCGGCAACTCGCTCGTCGTACCCGGCGGCGTCGTTGTCTCCGTCGGCGTCGGCGTGGTGGTGGGCGGCGGCGTGGTGGCCGGCGGCGGCTCGGTGATCGGTGGCGGCGGGCCGACCGGCAGCGGCGCGATCACCTCTGGCGGCAGCGGCGTCACGCCGGCCGCATAGGCCGAGGCCCAGGCCAGCACGTTGCGGACGTAGGGCTCCGAGTGGTTGTAGCGGAAGATCGCCCTCGCCAGCTGCACCGGGTCGCGGTGGTCCTCGCCGCCGGCACACAGGTACCTCGCGGCGGCCAGCGTCGCGTCGAAGACGTTGTGCGGGGTGGCGACCCCGTCGTCGTTGCCGTCGGTGGCGTAGCGCGCCCAGGTGGTCGGGATGAACTGCATCGGGCCGACGGCCCGGTCCCACGTGGTGTCGCCGTCGAGCCGGCCGTCGTCGGAGTCGGAGATCGCAGCCATGCCGGGGCCGCCGGACAGCTGCGGGCCGAGGATCGGGCTCACGGTGGTGCCCGCGGTGTCGACGCGGCCGTTGCGCGCGTGGTTGGACTCGATGCGCCCGATCCCGGCGAGCACGGACCAGTTCACGCCGCAGTTCGGGCTGGTCATGGCCATGCGCTGCTCGGCGCGCTGGTAGGCCTCGAGCAGGATCCCGGGGATGCCGAGCGGGCCGGGCGGGATGGTGGCCAGCGGGCCGGCTCCGGTGCCGGGCGACGACGGCTGGCTCAACGCCTTCAGCAGATCGGGTGAAAGGGTGTCGGCTTCCGGCAGCTTGCCGCCGGCGCCGAGGTCGTCGGCCTCGCTGGAGTCGTCGAGGCCGGCCAGCATGCGAAGCACGTCGCCGGGAACGGGTAACGGGCTGCTGCCCAGGCCCGCGGCGACGACCGGGAGGAAGCCGAGCCCAGGCCCGGTGGCGACGATCGATGGGACCAGCAGCAGGCCGCCGAGCAGGCCCGCAGCCGCCATCTTCCTGGTGCGCTGGCTCTGCCTGGCTGCCTTGGATCTGGCTCGCTTTCTGGCCTTGCCGGCCTTGATGCTGGCCTTTCCGCTGGTTCCGCCGCGCCGTGCCACGCTTCGTGTCTCCCTAGTATCTGCTCGCACATTCCGGTGGCCCAGGGGCCGCTCGTAGAAGCCGTACCATGATCGTTCGATTTGCTCGGGCATAGCCAGCCTGCCTCAGGCCGCCGTCATTGTCACCCCTTCTCACCAGCCTGTGCCGAGTCCGGCGACTTCGCGTGCAGTCTGCCCGGGGCCTCGTACAACCTCGGTGAGAAGCCGCTTCGGGTTCGTCGCGCACGCTCGTGCGTATTGCCGCGGGCTGTCATGCGGGATCCGGAGGGCAGCTCTGCGGGATCGGCCGCGGCTACCCTTCCAGGCATGACGGTGACCGCGAACCGGCCAGACACCGACCCGCGAGCCGTGCTCAACCAGCCGCCCCCGCTGCGTGGGTTCGACCCGCTCGCCTGCGATCCGGCGCTCACAGATGCGCTGCGACGGTACGGCCGGGCCGACGTGGCAGGGGTCGCGCGGCTGGCCGGCTCGGCCGAGGGCTTCGAGCACGCCCACCTGGCCAACGCCAACCCGCCGGCGCTGCGGACCCACGACCGGTACGGGCACCGCGTCGACGAGGTGACGTTCCACCCGTCGTGGCACTGGCTGGTCGGCAACGCCGTCCGCTTCGGCCTGCACGCCGCGCCGTGGGCGCCCGACGCCGGGCCGGCCGCGCACCTGCGCCGGGCCGCCGGGTTCTACCTCATGGGGCAGTTGGAGGCCGGCCACGGCTGCCCGATCTCGATGACGTACGCGTCGGTGCCCGCGCTGCGGCACGCGCCAACGCTCGCCGAGGCGTTCGAACCGGGCCTCTGCTCCACCGTCTACGACCCGGGGCTGCGCGAGCCTGCGACCAAGGCCGGCCTGCTGGCCGGCATGTCGATGACCGAGAAGCAGGGCGGCTCCGACGTCCGGGCGAACACCACGTCGGCCGCGCCGCTGGCCGACGGCACGTACTCGCTCGTCGGGCACAAGTGGTTCACCTCGGCGCCGATGAACGACATGTTCCTCACGCTGGCCCAGACGCCGGGCGGCCTGACCTGCTTCCTGCTGCCGCGGGTGCTGCCGGACGGCACGCGCAACCGGATCCGGCTGATGCGGCTGAAGGACAAGCTCGGCAACCGGTCCAACGCCTCCGCCGAGATCGAGTACGACGGCGCCGTCGGCTGGCCGATCGGCGACGAGGGCCGCGGCGTCGCGACGATCATCGAGATGGTGTCGATGACCCGGCTCGACTGCGTGCTCGGCTCCGCCGCCGGGATCAGGGCGGCGCTGACCGAGGCGGCGCACCACTGCGCCCACCGGTCCGCCTTCGGCTCGGTGCTCGCCGACGCGCCGATCATGACCGCCGTGCTGGCCGACCTCGCGCTCGAGTCCGAGGCCGCCACGACGCTGGCGATGCGGCTGGCGGCAGCGGTCGACGCCGGGGAACGCCAGTTTCTGCGGCTGGCGCTGCCGGCGGCCAAGTACTACGTCTGCAAGCGCGCGCCGGGCGTCGTCGCCGAGGCGCTCGAGTGCCTCGGCGGAAACGGGTTCGTCGAGGACTCCGGGCTGCCCAGGCTCTACCGCGAGGCGCCGCTGAACTCGATCTGGGAGGGCTCCGGCAACGTCACCGCGCTGGACGTGCTGCGCGCCCTGCAGCGCGAGCCCGGCACCGTGGACGCCGTGCTCACCGAGGTGTCCGCCGCCGCCGGCGCCGACGCCCGGCTGGACGCCGTCGCCGCCGACCTGAGGCGTGACCTCGGCTCGGCGTCACCGGCCACGGCCAGGCGCCTGGCCGAGCTCGTCACGTTGTGCCTGCAGGCGTCGTTGCTGGTCAGGCACGCGCCGGCGGCCGTGGCCGACGCCTTCGTCACGTCCCGCCTGGCCGATGCCCGCACCGGCACCCTCGGCACCCTGCCCGCCACCGCCGACGCCCGCGCCCTGGTCGCCCGCATCACCCCCCAAACCTGACCCCTCTCTTTGCGCACTTGGGGAGCTTTAGTTCCAGATGTGGAACTAAAGCTCCCCAAGTGCGGCTTTGCGGGTTGTTGAAGAGCCACCGCGATGGCTGATTTCCGCCAGATCGGGCAGGTGGGGTGGGCGAGGATTGGGTCATGAGTGGAGTTCGAGTACTGCCGATCCGCACCGACCACCTCGATGCGTTGCTGGCCGCCGGCCGCGACGACGACGGCAACCCGGTCGAGCCGTTCACCGACTCCTCGGGCGGCCTGCCGCTGCGGTGCTGCCTGCGCGACTCGACACCTGGTGAGCGGGTGGCGCTGATCGCCTACCGCGCGGTCCGGCGGTCGGTCACCGACACGGGCGGCCGCGCCGGTGGCCCGTACCACGAGTCAGGGCCGGTGTTCGTGCACGCCGAACGGTGCGAAGGTGCGGACGGCGAGGATTACCCGGCGCAGTGGCGCTCGCGCCAGCAGGTGTTCCGCTGCTACGACCGCGACGGCCGCATCACCGGCGGCGTCATCGCACCGGCCGGCGATGGTCAAGAAGCCACGCTCGCCGAACTGTTCGCCGACGAGTCCGTGGCGTTCGTGCACACCCGCAACGTCGTCCACGGCTGCTTCATGGCCGACGTCCGCCGCGCGGCTGCAACGGCCGCGCGGCTGTAGCGGCCGCGCGGCTGTAACGGCCGCGCGGCTGTAACGGCATAGGCCAGACAACGTACGGGCCAGTCCGGTTAGGACTATCCGAGCTGGTCGGGATGGGTGCAGGGTCCGGCCGAGTACCAGTCGCCGATGGCGTCGAGGGCCTCGTCGCCGAAAGGGTTGGCGCCGGGGCCGGCGGCCAGGGCGTGCGCGACGTGCACGTGCAGGCACTTGACCCGGCCGGGCATGCCACCGGCGCTGACGCCGGTGCCGAGCGGCTCGATGGAGTCACGCTCGGCCAGGTACGACTCGTGCGCGCGGTGGTAGGCGGCGGCCAGGTCCGGGTCGTTGGCGAGCCGCTCGGTCATCTCGCGCATGACGCCGGCCGCCTCGAGCCGGCTGACCATCGAGCACAGCCGCGGGCAGGTCAGGTAGTACAGGGTGGGGAACGGGGTGCCGTCGGGCAGCCGCGGGTGGGTCTGCACGACCGCGGGGTGGCCGCAAGGGCAGCGGTAGGCCACTGCGCGCAGCGCGCGCGGCGGCCTGCCGAGCTGGGCGGCGACGACCTCCCGATCGCGCTCGGACACCGGCTCGAGCCGGGTCAACGCTCCGAGCCCTCGTCAGCGGACGGGTTGGCCGAGCGCCAAAGGTCGGAGTACCACGGCTGGGGCCGCTCGGCCGACTCGGGGGGCGCGGCGCTGTCCGGGGGCGCGTCGGGCACCTGCACGATGTAGGGCGTCTCGCCTGGTCGCACGTACCGCAGCCGGCGCCGCGCCTCGGCCTCGATCTGGGCCGGGTCCTGCAGCTCGGCCTTGCGCTGCTCGAGCTCGGTGACCTGCTCGCGCAGGCGCTCCTGCTGCTGCTGAACCTCGGCGAGCTCGCTGCGCTGGCTGAGGTAGTTGCGCAGCGGGACGGCGACCGAGAGCGCGAGCGCACAGACGACGAGCGCGAGGGCGGCGGCGCGGCGCGTCGACGACATGCCGAACATCCAGTGTTCCCGCGAGTCGCCCATGCCGGCTCAGTCCTCGTCGGGCGAGAACCGCGGAAAGGCGAGGTCGCCGTTGTACTCGGCGGCGTCGCCGAGGTCCTCCTCGATCCGCAGCAGCTGGTTGTACTTGGCGGTGCGGTCCGAGCGAGCCGGGGCGCCGGCCTTGATCTGCCCGCAACCGGTCGCCACGGCGAGGTCGGCGATCGTGGTGTCCTCGGTCTCACCGGAGCGGTGGCTCATCATGCAGCGGTAGCCGAACGAGTGCGCGAGCGTCACCGCGTCCAGCGTCTCCGACAGGGTGCCGATCTGGTTGACCTTGATCAGCACCGCGTTTGCCGCCCGCCGCGCGATGCCGTCCTCGATCCGCTCCGGGTTGGTGACGAAGAGGTCGTCGCCGACGAGCTGGACGCGCTCGCCGAGCTGGGCGGTCAGCTGCACCCAGCCGTCCCAGTCGTCCTCGGCCAGCGGGTCCTCGATCGACACCAGCGGATAGCTGTCGAGCAGCTCGGCGTAGTACCTGATCATCTGCTCGGCGCTGTGCTTGCTGCCCTCGAAGGTGTACGCGCGGTCGGCGTAGAACTCCGTCGCGGCGACGTCGAGGGCGAGCGCGATGTCACGCCCGAGCGCGTATCCGGCCTTGCCGACCGCCTGCGCGATCAGGTCGAGCGCCTCGCGGTTGTTCGGCAGGTCGGGGGCGAAGCCGCCCTCGTCGCCGAGCCCGGTCGAAAGGCCCTTGGCCCGCAGCACCGACTTCAGCGCGTGGTAGACCTCGGAGCCCCAGCGCAGCGCCTCGCGGAACGTCGGCGCGCCGATCGGCGCGATCATGAACTCCTGGACGTCGACGCTGGTGTCGGCGTGCGCGCCGCCGTTGAGGATGTTGAGCATCGGCACCGGCAGCAGGTGCGCATTCGGCCCGCCGGCATAGCGGAACAGCTCCAGCCCGGCCGACTCGGCCGCGGCCTTGGCGACGGCGAGCGAGACACCGAGGATCGCGTTCGCGCCGAGCCGTGACTTGTCCGGCGTGCCGTCCAGGTCGATCAGCTTCTGGTCGATGACGCGCTGCTCGAACGCCTCGGTCCCGGCCAGCTCCGGGCCGACCTCGTCGAGCACGGCGTTGACCGCGCGCTCGACGCCCTTGCCGTTGTAGCGGCCTGTGTCGCCGTCGCGCAGCTCGACCGCCTCGTGCACGCCGGTCGAAGCGCCGCTCGGCACCGCGGCCCTGGCCAGCGTGCCGTCGTCGAGGGCGACCTCCACCTCGACGGTTGGGTTGCCCCTGGAGTCCAGGATCTCGCGCGCGCCGACCTGCTCGATGACCGCCACTGGCCAGGCTCCTCAGCTCGTCGACAAGGGATCACGCGTTCGCGAGCCTAATGGGCGGCGTGAATCACCCGGCGGAGGCACGCTGCCGGCGGTTCACCCTGGCCAGGTGAGCCGGGCCACCCGGCGGGTGTGCACAGTTGGGAGTCTGGCCGCCGGAGGTGGGGCCGTGATCGGTCGGATGCTGCTGCGCTGGATCCTGCTGGCGATCTCCCTTGCCGGCACGGCCGCGCTGCTGCCCGGGGTCGAGGTCAGCGGCGGGGTGTGGCCGGTGCTGTGGACTGCGGCCCTGTTCGCCTTGGTCAACGTCCTGCTCGGGACGCTGCTGCGGATCATCACCCTGCCGCTCATGCTGCTCACGCTCGGCCTGTTCGGAATCGTGGTCAACGCCGTCGTGCTGTGGTTGACCGATGCGCTGACCGACTCGCTCGAGGTGGACGGGTTCTGGGCGGGGCTCTTCGGCGCGCTGTGCATCACGGTCCTCGCGGCGATCCTGCACCTGCTGTTCCGCGAGCCGCTGCGCCGGCGGGACTGATCGAGCTACTCCGCGAAGACCTCCCGCAGCGCCGCCTCCTGCTCGCTGGACAGGTTGGTGAACATCAGCTCGGCCTTGGTGCCGGCGAAGGCCTCGCGCACCTTGTCGGTCACCGCGTCCGAGCTGAGCACGAACAGCGCCGACGTGCCGGGGGTGATCTCGTCGCGGGCCCGCTTGATGAACTCGTCGTCGATGCCGACGTCAGCCAACGCCCCGCCGAGCGCCCCGGCCGCGGCGCCGATGAGCGCGCCGAACAGCGGCACCAGGAAGATCAGGCCGAACAACATGCCCCAGAACGCGCCGCCGAGCGCGCCGCTGGCGGCCAGGTTGTGCATCTGCTTGGTCTTGGGCTTCTTGGCGGTCTCCGGCCATGACACGGTCGCAGCGTCGTGGACCGTGATCAGCCCCTTCCTCGCGACCGAGCGCAGCGTGTCGCCAGCCTCCTCGGCCCCGGTCGGCGTATCGAACCGCCACACGCTCAACGTGGCCATCTGGTGCCTCCTCGATCGTCTGCGTCCGCCCGACCCTGCCTATCCGCCGCCGCCGGCCGGGGCTTCCTCCCTCGGGGGTGAGTCACGTGCGGCCGGTTTCGTGCCGGCGGCGCGTTCCGCGTAGCGTTGACGAACCATGGGCGCCGAGGACCACGTCGAAATGTTCCGCCTGGCCGAGGCGCTGCTCGCCGATCGGCGGCCGCTGGAAGCGTTGCGCGCGTTGGCCCCTGTGCTCGAGGCCGAGCCGAACAAGCCGAGCGTGCAGCTGCTCGCCGGCCGGGCGTACTTCCACTCCGCGCAGCTCTCCCGCGCCGAGCAGGCATTTCGCCAGGTGCTCGAACTCGACCCGGCCGACCACTACGCCCGGTTCGTGCTCGGCCGCACGCTGCAGCGGCTCGGCCGGCTGACCGAGGCGCAGACGCAGCTGCGGATCGCGACCGCGATGGACCCGAGGCCGGAGTACCAGGAGGCGCTCGGCGAGGTCAGGGCCCGGCTCGCGGTCGACGCCGACCGCCCGACCAAGGACTGACCGGCCGGCGTTCAGCCGGAGCGGGCGTAGTCATCGGCCACGCCGAAGACCCGCTGGCCGTACTCCACGGAGTTGTTGTACGCAAGGACGGCGGCCCACCAGCCGCCCGGCGTGCCCACATCCCGGCCGTCGGCGCACAGGTACCGGCCGGCGGCCAGCGCGGCGTCGTCGAGGTCGTGCGGGTCGGCCTGGCTGTCACCGTCGCCGTCGGAGGCCCAGCGGGCCCACGTCGACGGGATGAACTGCATGGGCCCGACGGCCCGGTCGTGCGTGGTGTCGCCGTCGAATCGCCCGCCGTCGGTGTCCCGGATCTCGCGCACGCCGCGGGATCCGTCGAGCGGCACGCCGATGATCGGCCGAGAGGACCGGCCGTCCTGGTCGAGGCGGGCGCCGGCGAACCGGCCGTGGTTGGACTCGACGCGCCCGATGCCGGCCAGCGTCGCCCAGGTCAGCTGGCAGCGCGGTGCCTCGCCGCGCAGCACCAGGTCGGTCAGCGCGTAGGCACGCAGGGCGCGCGCCGGCACGTCGACCGTCGACGCGACCTCGTCGGCCCACTCGCCGATCGCATCCGGTGGCGCCGGCCTGGCCGCGGCGGCCGGCACGACCACGCCGGGCGGCACGTCGGCCGCAGTGATGTCCACCGCCGGGATCTCGGCGTACCGATCGGGCGGTGGCCCGGTGACCGCCGACAGCGTCCACACCGCGATGCCGACCGCGAAGACCAGCCCGAGCACGAGCGCCGTCCTGGCCGCGACCAGGGCCGCGCGGGAGCCGGGCGGCGGGCGGCCGGGAGCCGGGGGCTGCGCGGGCTGCTGGTTCGAAGGCGGTAAGTGGCCAGTCGTCATCGTGTCCAGGTGCGGTCGCCGGGCGGTTGCGGCCGCGTCCTCCCGCTGGGACTAAGGCACCTCGCTCACCGAAGGTTCGCGCAGCGGGCCACACCCAGCGGAACGGGCGGCTTGCTACCGAAGCTACCCGCTCGCGACCGATCGCAGCCGGGTCGCGAACCGGCGGGCGACCTCGCGCAGCGCCAATTCCGGGTCCTCGCCGTCGGCCGCCGCCTCTGCCGCGATCGCGAACAGGCGGTCGCCCACGCCCGTCCCGGACGGCTCCGGGACGGCGACACCGGCCCGGGCGGCGCGCCTGGCCAGCGCGGCGGCCAGCGACAGCGCCGGTTGGGCCAACACGACGCCGTCCACGACCGACGTTCGTGGCTTCTCGGCGGCCTTCAGCTCGGCCCAGCGCCGCTCCTGCGACTCCGCGTCGTACACGGCCTCGTCGGTGGCGAACACGTGCGGATGCCGCCGGACCAGCTTCGCGGCCAGGCCGGCGGCCACGTCGTCGATGTCGAACGGCGCGGACGGATCCTCGGCGGCGATCCTGGCGTGGAACAGCACCTGCAGCAGGACGTCGCCGAGCTCCTCGCGCAACGCGTCCCGATCGCCGCCGTCGATCGCCTCGAGCAGCTCGTAGGTCTCCTCGAGCAGGTAGCGACGCAGCGACTCGTGGGTCTGCTCGGCGTCCCAGGGGCAGCCGCCGGGCGAGCGCAGGCGGTCCATCACCTCGGCCGCGGCCAGAAGCCCGGACCCGGCCGGTTCGGCGGCGCGAAGCACCGCGGCGCCCGGCAACACCCGCTCGGCGGGTTCCGCTGCCGCGACGCCGGCGGCACAGGTCAGCACGACGACGGCGGACGACTCGGCGCGCCGCGCGAGCTCATCGGCGGCGGGCAGCGGCTCGGCGCCGCACGAGGCGGCCACCTGCGCCGGCACCGACGGATCGGCGAACACGGCGTCCGCGGCGCGCAGGGCCGGCACGGCCACCGACGGCACCACCTCCGCGGACGGCAGCACGACGACGGCGCAACCCGGGTGTAGAGGTACGGTCACCGCTCAGTCGGTCGGCTGCTGGACCGGGACGGTGGTCACCAACCGCTCGCCCTCGTTCGGGGCGGCGTCCAGGCTGACCCGGTCCCACACGCCGAAGCGCGGGCTGAGCTTGACGTCGACATCGGCCATCAGCGGCGCCAGCATCCGCATGCCGATATCGGACATGAGCGACTGCTCGACGGTGTCGGCCTCGACGGCCTCCGGCGAGGTGTCGCGCGGTGCGTCGGTGTCGCGCTCCCTGATGAAGATCACCCACCAGCCGCCCTGGGCGCCGGCCGCGTACACCATGATCTCGCCGGCCGGCACCGCGAACAGAGGTGACTGCGCCGCGGTGCTGGGGTCGGTCGCGACGGAGAGCTCCTGGTCCGGGAACGCCTGCGCGCCGGCATCGAGGTCGGACTCGACGATCTCGCCGGACCGCTGCGGGTCGGCGGCGATCTGGTCGGCCTTCTCCAGCGCGGAGTCGCGGCTCTGCGCCTGGGTCGCGTCGAACTTGATCTCGGTCGAGTCGAAGTACTTGCGCCCGAGCTCCAGCGCGATCAGCTGGTCGCGGACCCGCTCGCGGATCGTCGTCTCGTCGTAGAGCAGCCACTCGGTGCCCGGCGTCCCGGCCAGCTCCTCGACCGCATTGGCCGGTCCGCCCAGCTCGTCGAGCAGCTCGTTGACCTGCTCCTCGTCGATGCGCAGCTTCTCCTTCTCGGCGGCCTGCAGCAGCAGCTCGTGCCGGACCGCCTCGGTGACGATCTTGCGGCCGATGTCGTCGAACTGCTGATTGGCCCTGGCCCGCTCGCGGCGCTCGCGGTCGTCGACGACCCGGTCGAACCAGGTCTGCACGGACTCCAGCGTGACGACGGTGTCGCCGACGATCGCCGCCGCTCCCACCTGGCTGGGTCCGGCGGCGCAGCCACTCAGCAGCCCGGCCGCGATGACGGCCGCGGCCGCAGCGATTGCCCCACGACGCATGAGCGCTACCTTCTCACGCGATGCCGGCCGTGGTTCACCTGGGGCGACCTGGGCGACCGGGGTACCGATGAGTTCCGCGCGCAGGCCGAGCGGTTCCGGGTCTTCACGCCGGAGCGGCGCGGTCACGGCCGCACGCCCGACGTCGACGGGCCGTACAGCTACGAGCAGCTGGCCGACGACACCGCTGCGTTCATCGAGCAGGTCGTCGGCGGCCCGGCGCACCTGGTCGGCTGCAGCGACGGCGCGTGCGTCGCGCTGCTGACCGCGGTGCGCCACCCCCGCCTGGTGCGGCGGCTGGTCTGCGTCGCAGGCGTGTTCCACCACGAGGGCTGGGTCGAGGGCGCGACCGAGCTCGACGAGCCGACCGCGCGGTGGTTCGCCGCCGCCCACGCCGAGCTGTCCCCCGACGGCGTGCGTCGCCGTGCTGCCGACGGTGCGCCCCCCCCGCCTGGTGCGGCGGCTGGTCTGCGTCGCAGGCGTGTTCCGCCACGGGGGCTTGGTCGAGGGCGCGACCGAGCTCGACGAGCCGACCGCGCTGTGGTTCGCCGCCGCCCACGCCGAGCTGTCCCCCGACGGGCCCGGCGCCTACCCGGTGGTCTCGGCGAAGCTGGACCGCATGCACGCCGAAGGCCCGACGCTGACCCCCGCGGGCCTGGCCAAGATCACCTGCCGCACCCTCGTCATGGTCGGCGACGACGACGAGGTGCGCCTCGAGCACGCGATCGCGCACTACCGCGCGATGCCCACCGCCGAGCTCGCCGTCGTGCCGGGCACCTCGCACGGCCTCATGGTCGAGAAGCCTGCGCTGGTCAACCGGATGATCGCGGACTTCCTGGCCGACGGCCCGGTGCCGACGGTCGCCCGCATCCGCCGCGCCGGCGGCCCCGGCCGCGCCGGCCCCGCCGGCCCCGCCGGCTAGCCGCTGCCGAGCGTCCTGGCCTCGACGGCGCCGACCGGGGGCGCCGAGGCCAGGTCGTCCAGCAGCCGCGCGCACCAGGCCAGCAGGTCCGTGTCCCGCACCGGCGCGCCGCCGAGCCGATTGCCCTCGGTTGGCCTTGGCACCGAGACGACCTGGGAGGCGGCCTTGTAGAGCGCGCGCGGGTGCAGGCGGCGCAGCCGGACCAGCTTGGAGTCCGGCAGTTGCAGCGTGGCGAACCGGATCGACGAGCCCTGCAGCGAGACCTCGGTGACGCCGTGGCGGCGGCACTGCTGGCGGAACGCGGCGACTCCCAGCAGGTTGCGCACCGGCACCGGCGGCTCGCCGTAGCGGTCGGTGAGCTCCTCGACCACGGCGTCCAGGCCGTCCGTGTCGACCGCCGCGGCGATCTTGCGGTAGGCCTCCAGCCGCAGCCGCTCGCCCGGCACGTAGTCGTGCGGGATGTGCGCGTCGACAGGCAGGTCGACGCGCACATCGGCGAGCTCCTCGGGCTGCTCGGCAGCGCCGGGAGCGCCGGCGTGCCGGCGGAACGCCTCGACGGCCTCGCCGACCAGCCTGACGTACAGGTCGAAGCCGACGCCGGCGATGTGCCCGGACTGCTCGGCGCCGAGGATGTTGCCGGCGCCGCGGATCTCCAGGTCCTTCATGGCCACGGCCATGCCGGCGCCGAGCTCGGAGTTCTGCGCGATCGTGGCCAGCCGGTCGTGCGCGGTCTCGGTCAGCGGGGCCGACGGCGGGTACAGGAAGTAGGCGTAGCCGCGCTCGCGGGACCGCCCGACCCGACCGCGCAGCTGGTGCAGCTGGGCCAGGCCGAGCAGGTCGGCTCGCTCCACGATCAGGGTGTTGGCGTTGGCGATGTCGAGCCCGGTCTCGATGATCGTCGTACACACCAGCACGTCGAACTCGCGATCCCAGAACCCGGCGACCGTGCGCTCGAGCAGATCCTCGTTCATCTGGCCGTGGGCGACGGCCACGCGCGCCTCCGGCGCCAGCGAGCGCACGTGCCTGGCCGCCTTCTCGATCGTGGAGACCCGGTTGTGCACGTAGAACACCTGGCCGTCGCGCAGCAGCTCGCGACGGATGGCTGCGCCGAGCTGCTTGTCGGACTGGGCGCCGACGTAGGTCAGGATCGGGTGCCGCTCCTCGGGCGGGGTGAGGATCGTGGACATCTCGCGGATGCCGGCCAGGCTCATCTCCAGCGTGCGCGGGATCGGCGTCGCCGACATCGTGAGCACGTCGACGTGCGTGCGCAGCGCCTTGATGTGCTCCTTGTGCTCCACGCCGAACCGCTGCTCCTCGTCCACGATCACCAGGCCGAGGTCGCGGTACCGGATGCCGGTCTGCAGCAGCCGGTGGGTGCCGATCACCACGTCGACCGAGCCGTCGGCCATCCCGGCCACGACCTGCTCGGACTCTGCCGGATCGGTGAACCGCGACAGCATCCGCACGGTCACCGGGAACGAGCGCATCCGCTCGGTGAACGTCTGCATATGCTGCTGCGCCAGCAGTGTCGTCGGCACCAGCACCGCGACCTGCTTGCCGTCCTGCACCGCCTTGAACGCGGCCCGCACGGCGATCTCGGTCTTGCCGTAGCCGACGTCGCCGCAGATCACGCGGTCCATCGGCGCCGGCCGCCGCATGTCGGCCTTGACCTCCTCGATGGCCGCCATCTGGTCGGGCGTCTCGGTGTAGGGGAAGGCGTCCTCCAGCTCGCGCTGCCACGGCGTGTCCGGGCCGAACTGGTGGCCCGGCGCGGACTGGCGCGCGGCGTAGAGCTGCACCAGCTCGGCAGCGATCTCGCGAACGGCCTTGCGGGCGCGGCCCTTGGTCCTGGCCCAGTCCGCGCCGCCGAGCTTGTTCAGCGACGGCGACTCGCCGCCGACGTAGCGCGACACCTGGTCGAGCTGGTCGGTCGGCACGAACAGCCGGTCCGGCTGACTGTGCTTGCCGCGTTTCGACGGCGCGTACTCGATCAGCAGGTACTCGCGCTTGGCGCCGCCGACCGTGCGCTCAATCATCTCCAGGTAGCGCCCGATGCCGTGCTGCTCGTGGACGATGAAGTCGCCCGAGCGCAGGGCCAGCGGGTCGACGGCGTTGCGCCGCCGCGACGGCATCCTGGTGGCGCCGGTGACCGCGCCCCTGGTGCCGGTCAGGTCGGTCTCGGTGAGCACCGCGATGCCCAGCGCCGGCGCGGAGAACCCGTCCTCGAGCGCGCCGCGCACGACGGTCACCACGCCCGGCTTGGGCGCGTCGGTCAGCCCGTGCTCGGCCAGCGTCGCGGCGATGTCGGCGTCGCGCAGCTGCTCGCACGCGCGCTGCGCGGTGCCGCCGCCTGGCACCACGAGCACCGCCGCGCCACCCGCGGCGGTGTGCGCGCGCAGGTCGGCGAACGCGCGCTGGGAATCGCCGCGATAACCGGTCGCGGCGGCCAGGTCTAGGCGCAGCGCCCCGTTGCCGGATCCGGTCGCCTCGTCGGTGCCGAACGGCGAGAGCGTCCACCAGGGGATCGACGCCGCGGTGGCGGCCTCGGCCACCTCGGCGAGCGACCGGTACGCCGACGCCCCGAGGTCGATCGGGGCGTTGTCGCCGCCGCCGGCGACGGCGGACCAGGACGCCTCGAGGAACTCCTGACCGGTGCGGACGAGATCGGCGGCCCTGGCCCGGATCCGCTCCGGGTCGGCGAGCAGCACGTGCGTCCGCGGCGGCATGACCTGCGGCAAGAGCTGCATCTGCGCGCCGTCCAGCAACGCGGGACTGTGCTGGCCGGTCCCCGCGAGCAGCGCGGGACTGTGCTGGCCGGTCCCCGCGAGCAGCGCGGGGATGAGTGCCTCCATGCCTTCGACCGGGACACCGGCGGACAGCTTGTCCAGCATCTCCACCAGGCGCTGGTCGGAGCTGTGCAGTTCGGCCAGCTCGGCCGCCCTGGCCCGAACGTCGTCGGTGAGCAGCAGCTCGCGGCACGGCGGGGCGTGCAGGTCCTCGACGCCGTGCAGTGACCGCTGGTCGGCCACCCCGAACACCCGGATCTCGCTGACCTCGTCGCCCCAGAACTCCACCCGCAGCGGGTGCTCCGCGGTCGGCGGGAACACGTCGAGGATGCCGCCGCGCACCGCGAACTCGCCGCGTGTGGTGACCATGTCGACCCGGTTGTACGCCAGCCCGGCGAGCCGCTCGACGATGCCGGCGAAGTCGTGCTCCTCCCCGACCCGCAGGCGCACCGGCCGCAGCTCGCCGAGGCCGGGCGCCATCGGCTGCACCAGGCTGCGCACCGTGGCCACGACGACCCGCAGCGGCAGGCCGTTCTCCTCTGGGTGCGCCAGCCGGCGCAGCACGGCGAGCCGCCGCCCGATCGTGTCCGCGCGGGGCGAGAGCCGCTCGTGCGGCAGCGTCTCCCACGACGGGAACACCGCGACGACCTCGTGGCCGAGCAGGTCGCCGACCGCGGCGGCGAGCGAGTCGGCCTCCCGCCCGGTGGCCGTGATCGCCAGCACCGGCCGGTCGGCGCCCGCGTTCTCCGCGTCACCATCGGCCGCGTCACCGCCCGCCGGGCCCGCGCCGGCGAGCGCGGCCACCACGACCGGGCGGGCCGCGGCCGGGCCCTCGAGTTCCAGCCGGGCGGCGCCGGCGGCGGACACCACGTCACGCACGGCCGGGTCCGCGGCGAGCGCGCTGTACAGGCCGGCGAGGGGGGCGGTGAGCGTCACCAGAGCACCTTCAAGGTTCGGGGCTATCGAAATGCGGACACACCCCTGCCCGGGACGAGCCGGCAAAGGGGTCTCGGTTCAAGCCTACGTCGGGGCGCACACGAGAATTGGGGCGGGAGCCCTGCCCTGGGGGTCGACAGGGCTCCCGCGACCCGCCGCTGAGGGGGGAGGTTCGCGGCGGGACATCGGCGCTTGCGCCGACGGTTGAATTGTGGCACGTGGGGCTTACCCCTACCAGACCAGTGCCTGCGAGAAGATTCGCGGATGAAGCGCGCCCTGGCCGGAATCAGCCTCGTGCTCGTGGCCGGATGCACCAGTTCCGGCTCAGCCGGCACGTCCCCCGGAGGTCAGACCTCCCAGCCCGGCGGCGCGGCCAGCCAGACCGGGTCCAGCCCCACAGTGACGGGGCTCACCGTCGAGCCAGTCGCCGGCGGGCTGCAGCACGGCTGGGACATCGGCTTCCTGCCCGACGGCAAGGTGCTGATCACCGAACGGCCCGGCCGGCTAACGCTGCTGGACAAGGCGACGCCCGGCGCGGTCGCCACCGTGGTGCAGGCCGACTTCGGCGACGTGCAGGCCCGCGGCGAGGGTGGGCTGATGGGGCTGGTGATCCACCCGGACTTCGCCACCAGCCGGCAGTTCACCACCTGCCAGACGCACTGGGAAGGCGAGAACGGAGACGTCCGGCTGATCACCTGGGAGCTCGCCGCCGACGGCGGCAGCGCTCGCCGGGTGCGTGACCCGCTGGTCGGCGGCCTGCCGGTCAACCAGAGCGGCCGGCATTCCGGCTGCCGTCCGACGCTCGCGCCGGACGGTTCGCTGCTGGTCGGCACCGGTGACACCGCCCGCGCCAACATCGCGCAGGACCGCACGAACCTTGGCGGCAAGGTGTTGCGCCTCGACCTCGCGACCGGTGGCCCCGCCCCCGGCAACCCGTTCGAGCGCTCGGCCAACGAGAACGAGCGGCGCGTCTACACCTTCGGGCATCGCAACGTGCAAGGCGTCGCGATCCAGCCGGGCACCGGTGAGGCCTACGTCGCCGAGCACGGGCCCAATGTCGACGACGAGATCAACCGGTTGCAGTCCGGCGCAAACTACGGCTGGGACCCGTCGCGTGGCGGCACCGTCCAGCGCTACGACGAGAGCGTCCCGATGACCGACAAGCAGCGGTTCCCGGACGCCATCGAGGCCGTGTGGTCCTCCGGCGGGCAGACCGAGGCGATCTGCGGTGCGGTGTTCCTGGCCGGTCAGGAGTGGGGCGATCTGGAAGGCGTCCTGGCCGTCACCGCGCTCAAGGCCTCCAAGCTGTTCCTGATGACGCTCGGCCCGGACGGCAAGGTCACCGACGTCGCCACGCCGCCCGAACTGGACGACCGGTACGGCCGGCTGCGCGCGGCGCGGCTCGGCCCGGACGGAGCGCTGTACGTCACGACCTCCAACGGCAGCGACGACTCGCTACTGCGGATCACGCCTCAGCGGTAGCCGGTGCGCCGCCAGCCAGCGGCTGCCGTCGAACTCAAGCACGTGCACCTCGCGGACCCGGACCCGCAGCGGCAACCTCGTGACCAGCTCGGCCTCGACCTCGTCGAGCCGCCGAGGATCGGCCGCCTGCGCCACCGTCAGATGCGGCGTCGGATCCGCCCCGAACTCGCCGCCGTACGGCTGCGCCTGCGGCCACCGCCGCGCCACCGCTGCCGTCAGTCGCCGGAACGGTTCCGCCGGCTCCGGCGCCAGGTACAGCACCTCCAGGAACCGCGCGCAGGCCCGGAACTCCACGTCGAACCGCGGCTCGGCTGCCACGATCTCGCCGAGCGCCGCCACGGCGCCGGCGTCCACCTCGTCGCGCGGCAGGAACGGGAACAGCACCGTGACGTGCGCAGGCACTCCGTACCGCGCAGCCTCCGTCAGCTCTCGCTGCCACGGCTGAACCACAGCCTCGGCCTGCGGCACCACGATCACCACCGCCGTCTGCCCCACCACATACCCCACCACTGCCGCCTCCCTTCCTCAGTTGACCGGCGCGGCGGCGCTAGGTGAGCAGGGTGGTGGTCAGGGCGGAGGCGTCGAGGGGGAGGGCGCCGTCCAGGACGGTCCAGGGGGCGAGCCAGTGTCGGGCGGCGAGCTGGTCGTAGAGGTCGGCGACGCGGGACTGGAGCGCCAGGTCGGCCTCGAAGGCGTCGCGGGCGCGGGAGGCGTCGTCCAGCTCGCGGCCGCGAGCCCGGTCGGCCGCGAGCGCCGGGTCGACGCGCAGCAGCACGTGGGCGTGCGGCACCGGCAGGCCGAGGCGTTCGACCTCGAGCCGGCGGACCCATTCGACGAACGGGCCGTCGGCGGGCTGGCGCAGCCGCGCGGCGCCGTAGGCGGCGTTGGAGGCGACATAGCGGTCGAGCAGCACGGCGTCGAACCGGTCGAGCGCGTCCCGCAACTCGGGGGCGGCCCCCCAGCGGTCGAGCGCGAACAGCGCGGCCATGCCGTAGACGGAGTCGCCGAGGTCGCCGGCGCGGCCGTACAGCGCATCGCGGACCAGGTCGGCGGCCGCCGAGCGGCCGTAGCGCGGGAACGCCAGGGTGGTGACCTTGGCGCCGCGCTCGGCCATGGCGGCCAGCACGCGGTCGGTCAGCGTCCGCTTGCCGGCCCCGTCCAGCCCCTCGACGACGATCAGTCGGGACACGCGTGTGCTGCTCAGTAGCGGTAGTGCTCCGGCTTGAAGGGGCCCTCCGGGTCGACGTCGATGTACTCGGCCTGGTCCTTGGTGAGCTTGGTGATCTGGCCGCCGAGGGCCTCGACGTGGATCTTGGCGACCTTCTCGTCGAGGCGCTTGGGCAGCCGGTACACCTCGCGGTCGTACTCCTCGGACTTGGTGAAGAGCTCGATCTGGGCGATCACCTGGTTGGAGAACGAGCAGGACATGACGAACGACGGGTGGCCGGTGGCGTTGCCGAGGTTGAGCAGACGGCCCTCGGAGAGCACCAGGATCGAGTGGCCGTCCGGGAAGACCCACTGGTCGACCTGCGGCTTGATGTTGATCCGGCGCACGCCAGGGAAGCGGGTCAGGCCGGCCATGTCGATCTCGTTGTCGAAGTGGCCGATGTTGCCGAGGATCGCCTGGTTCTTCATCCGGGCCATGTGCTCGACGGTCACGACGTCCTTGTTGCCGGTCGCGGTGATGATGATGTCGGCGCGCTCGATGACGTCGTCGAGGCGCTCGACGTAGTAGCCGTCCATGGCGGCCTGCAACGCGCAGATCGGGTCTGCCTCGGTGATCACGACGCGGCCGCCCTGGCCGCGCAGCGACTCCGCGCAGCCCTTGCCGACGTCGCCGTAGCCGCAGACGACGGCGAGCTTGCCGCCGATCAGCACGTCGGTGGCGCGGTTGATGCCGTCGATGAGGCTGTGCCGGCAGCCGTACCTGTTGTCGAACTTCGACTTGGTGACCGAGTCGTTGACGTTGATGGCCGGGAACAGCAGCTCACCGGCGGCGGCGAGCTGGTAGAGCCGGTGCACGCCGGTCGTGGTCTCCTCGGTGACGCCACGGATCTGCTCGGCGGTCCTGGTCCACTTGGTGGCGTCGGCGGCCAGCGAGGCGCGCAGCACCTCGAGGATGACCTGGTACTCCTCCGGGTCGTCCTCGTCGGTCGGCGGCACGACGCCGGCCTTCTCGAACTGGGCGCCCTTGAGCACGAGCATGGTCGCGTCGCCGCCGTCGTCGAGGATCATGTTGGGACCCCCACCCGGTGACGCTGTGGCCTCCTGGCCGTCGGGCCAGGTCAGCATCTGCTCGGTGCACCACCAGTACTCCCGCAGCGACTCGCCCTTCCAGGCGAACACCGGCACGCCCTTGGGCTCGTCAGGCGTGCCGTAGGGGCCGACGACGGTGGCCGCGGCGGCGTGGTCCTGGGTGGAGAAGATGTTGCAGGACGCCCAGCGCACCTGCGCGCCGAGCGCGACCAGCGTCTCGATCAGCACCGCGGTCTGCACGGTCATGTGCAGCGAGCCGGAGATCCGCGCTCCGCGCAGCGGGTAGACCTCCGCGTACTCCCGGCGCAGCGCCATCAGGCCTGGCATCTCGTGCTCGGCCAGGGAGATTTCCTTGCGGCCGAACTCGGCGAGTTCGAGGTCTGCGACAGCGAAGTCGACCCCGTTGATCGACTGCGACTGGCGAACGGCGGTGGCGGTCATCTACTCGGCTCCTCGAAGACACAGTCAGACACAGAAACAACGGAACAGACACCTGTCAGGTGAACGGTACCGACGGGATCGGCCGGTCAGTAGGCAAGTATCGGCATCGGCGCAATGCAGGAGAGGATGAAGTTGTGCTGATCACGGGCCGCGACACCCGAGTGGTGGAACTGCGGGTACACGGGATCAGCGGTACCAGCGCGGAGTCTCTGGTCGACGCGGTCGCGGCCGTGGACGTCGCCGGCGACGGTGTCGGCCGGTTCGTGCGCCCCGCCGACCGGCTGCGCCGCCCGGCGTCCGGACCGGCGCTGCTGGTCGCCGGGCAGCCGGTGTCGCGCACGGTCGAGGGCTACGTCTGGGGGTCGATGACCTCCGGCGGTTGGGCCAAGGCGCTGTGGGCGCTGCTGTTCCCGTTCGCCCTGGCCAACGTGGCGCACTGGATGCTGCCGCCGCTGCCGTCCGGCTCGGCGTGGTCCGGCACCGCCAGGACCCTCGGCGTACTGCTGCGGGCATTGCTGAGGGTCAGCGCGCTGCTGCTGACGTGCCTGCTGATCGCGCAGCTGACCCTGCTGTCGCTGGACCTGGTTGCCGCGCAGTGCCTGGCGCCGTCGAGCGGGTGCCTGGAGTGGGTGCCCGGGTGGGCCCGCGAGCAGTCCTGGCTGCGGGCGGGGCTGGGCCTGGCGCCGGTCGCCGCGGTGCTGCTGCTGTTGCACCGGGTGTCGACGATCGAGTGGACGGTGCCGGACGGTGCCGACGGCGAGCGGGTCGGCGGGCCAGCCGGGGAGGAGCCGACCATGCCGGCGCCACCGCTGGGCGGCGACCCGGACACGCCGAGCCCGCGCGCGCTGCCGACCCTCGCCGGCCTCGCGGTGGCGGCGCTGCTGGCCAGCGGCGGTCCGGCAGGCCCGACCGCCGGGCTGGCCTTGCCGTGGTGGTCGGCGCTCGGGCTTCTCGCGCTGGCGGTCGCCGGCGCCGTGCTGCTGGACGATCCGACCGGCTCGGCAGCGGATCGGGTCGGTGACCGGCTGCGCGCGGCGCTCGGCCCGTGGACGCGCCGGGTGCTGCTGGCGCTGGGCGGCGGCGTGCTGGTCGTCGTGGTCGCGCTGCTGGAGCTGCCGGCTGCGCCGGAGGTGCTGCCGGGTTCGGACGCCACCGTCCAGTCGATCGCTGCGCTCATGTCGGTGTGCTGTGGTGTGGTGGGGGTGCTTCTGGTGCCGGCCGCCAGGTTGGCCCGGCACTCGTGGGCGGGGCTGCCGTTCGGGCTGCGGCCGTGGGCCGGCGGCTGGTTCGCCGCGCCCGTGCTGGCGCTGGCGATGCTGCTCGGCGGCGGGTTCGGCGCAGGGCTGGCGCTGTCCGTGCGGCGGCTGCTCGGCGAACCGGAGCTGCGGCTGCCGCGCGGGTACTCGGGCATCGCCCTGGTGTGGGGCACCGCCGGGCTCGTGCTGGCGGGCTGCGTGGCAGTGGTCACGGCGGTGCTGGCGCTGCGCCGTACCCGGCTGGCGCACGGCCGGGCCGGGGCTCCGCCCGAGGTGGGGCTGCTGCACGAGCGACCGGGGCAGGCCGGCGTCGCCGCCGCGTGGTGGCGCGCTGAGCTCGTGCGCGGGCATGTGCACCACGCGGTGCTGACGGCGGTCGGGGCGCTGACCGCGGCGACCGCCGTGGTCGGAGCGCTGTGGCTGTCGGGCGTCGGCGCGCCGCAGTGGGCCGCGCCGGTCGTGACGCTGGGCGTGACGGTGCTCGCAGCGTTGGCCGGTGGGCTGCTCACGACGGTGTACCGGGCGGCGCGGCAGCCCGAGGCGGCCAGGCGGCTCGGCGTGCTGTGGGACCTGGCGTCGTTCTGGCCCCGTGAGGCCCACCCGACGGTGCCGCCGTGCTACCCGCTGAAGCTGATCCCCGAGCTGGTCGCCAGGGCCTGCGAGCATTTGCGCGAACCGGGCACCAGGGTGGTGCTGAGCGGGATCAGCCACGGAAGTCTGATCGCCGCGGTGGCCGCGGCCAGGGTGCTGACGACGCTGCCGCCGGCGGACCGGGACCGGGTCGGGCTGGTCACGGCCGGTGCGCAGCTGCAGTGGGCGTACCAGCGCGGCTTCCCCGCCGTGCTGCCGCACTCGTGCCTGCGCGACCTCGCCGGGCAGCTGGGCGGGCGGTGGCGTGCGCTGTGCCGCGGCACGGACCCGTTGGGCGGAGCGGTCACCACCTGGCGGCGTCAGGCGTTCCAGGGACGGTTACTTGGCGTCGGGTTCCGCCCTGACGGCACCGAGGGCAGCCTGCCGCCGGCCGTGGCCGGTCCGACCGGTGCGCTCGCCCTCGGCGGCGACCACTGGCTGCCCGACCCGATGCGCGAGCTGCCCGATGACCTCGCGCCAGGGCGGCGCTGGCGCGCAGGCCTGCTCGGGCACCGCGACTACCTGGCCGATCCGGAGTGGGACCGGGCGGTCGCGCTGGCGGCCGGGCTACTGGCCGCCGGTCACGTCGAGGTGATCGGCGGCGGTCTGGGCGCAGTGCCGGACGGGCCGCCGAACGGCACCAGGAACCCGCTGGGCTAGAGAACCAGTAACACCCCGACCAGGCCGAGCACGATCGCGGCGATGACCACGATGGCGACCACGGTCGCACTGCTCAGGCTCCGACCGGCGGGCGCGTCGGTCTCCTGGCGCTCGGTGAACGCCTGGAACTGGTACGTACTGGCGATCGGCTCCGAGGGGTCGGGGCCGGGCGTAGGACCAGAATTCGGTGCTGCCATGGCGGCACCGTAGTGCAGCCTCCGGCGGCCCAGGTCACGGCCCCGCCACCAGGCGGCCGAGCAGTGCGTCGGCGGCCTGTGGCCGGTCCGCGCCGGCGAGCAGCCCGGCCGCGGCGAGCACGTAGTCGATGTCGGTGACCGCCTGCGCCCGCCGGAGCACCGGGCGCAGCGCCGGGTCGGCCCGAAGCGTCGCGTAGACCTGCGTCAACCCGGCCGGACCGGCGTGCCGGAACACCCCGCCGGAGAGCACCAGCAGATCGGCCCCCGACGTGCCGAAGCGGCCGGGCGCGAGCCGCAGGTGCCGCCGGACGGCGATCGTGGCGGCGAAGGTCGCCAGCCGCAGGTCGATCTCGGCGTCCGGCTGCCCGGCCGGGACGTGGCCCGGCTCGGTCGCACGCAACCGGGCGGCGGCCTCGAGGGCGAGCGGCGCGGCTGCGGTGAGGAGCCGCGCGGGCACCGGCGCCTCGCTGGCCAGGGCGGGCGCCGAGATCCGCATGCCGAGATCACCCTCGACGGTGCGCTGCTCCCCCGCCTCGCCGACCGCGTGCGCCGCCGCGACCGGCACCGGCGCCACCGAGTAGACGTCGGTCGTGGCGCCGCCGACGTCCACCACCAGCACCGCGGCGCTGCGCAGCGCCGCCAGCCTGGACACCCCGGCCAGCACCGCGTCCGGCGTGACCGCCCGGACGAGCTGCCGGAACCGGCTTCCGCGGGACAGGCCCTTGCCGCCGATGACGTGCCGCAGGAACACCTCGCGGATGGCCTGCCTGGCCGGTTGCGGGTTGAGCTCGCCGACGTCGGGCAGCACGTTGCCGGCGAGCACGACCGAGCGGTTGGTCGAGCGCAGCAGCGCCAGCGCGTCGGCGGCGGCCTCGGCGTTTCCGGCCAGCACGATCGGCGGTCGGACCCGGTTCGCCGCGAGCCTGGCGGCGTTGTGCAGCAGCGTCCTGGCGTCGCCGCCGTCGGTGCCGCCGACCAGCAGCAGCACGTCGGGCCTGGCGGCGCGCAGCTTGCGCAGGCCCGGCCCGTCGAGATCGCCGGCGTGCACGTGCACGACCCGTGCCCCGGCCGACAGCGCGACCCTGCGGCCGGCCTCGGCCGACACCAGCGGCTCCTGCCCCACCACGGCCAGCCGCAGGCCGCCGCCGGCCGACGAGCACGCCAGCACCGGGACGGCGCCCGGGCCACCGCCTGCGCCGCCGAGCTGCGCGGTCACCGCGTCGATGCCGGTCAGCACCTCGGGCACCGTGGTGCGGTGCTGGGCGGTGCCGAGCAGCTCACCGCCGGCGCCGACCAACGCCGCCTTGGTCCAGGTCGATCCGACGTCCAGGCACAGCGCAGGCCCCGAGATCACGGCTGGCAGGCTATTGGCGGCAGCCCATGGCCGAACATGGAGGTGGACCGTGCAGCAGCGCCGGATCGGGAACACGACGGTGTCGGCAATCGGGCTCGGTGGGATGCAGATGTCGCTGCGCGGGCGGCCGCCCCGCGAGCGCGGCGTGCGCACCATCCAGGCCGCCCTCGACGCCGGCGTGACCTTGATCGACACCGCCGATGCCTACTGCGAGAACGACGCCGACTTCGGCCACAACGAGGAGCTGATCGCGCAGGTCCTCAAGGACACCGGCGCCGAGGCGGACGTCCTGGTCGCCACCAAGGGCGGCCACACCAGGGACGCGCGCGGCGGCTGGCACGTCGACGGGCGGCCGGAGTACCTGCGCTCGGCTTGCGAGGGGTCGCTGCGCCGGCTCGGCGTCGAGGCGATCGGCCTGTACCAGTTCCACCGGCCGGACCCTCGGGTGCCGTTCGCCGACTCCGTCGGCACCCTGCGCGAGCTCGCCGACCAGGGCAAGATCCGCATGGCCGGGATCTCCAACACCGACACCAGGCAGATCGAGCAGGCCCGCGAGATCCTGGGCGACCTGCTGGTCAGCGTGCAGAACCAGTACTCGCCGGCGTTCCGGAGCTCGGAGCCCGAACTCGAGCTGTGCGACCACCTCGGCCTGGCGTTCCTGCCGTGGTCGCCGCTCGGCGGGCTCGACTCCGGCGGACTCGGCGGCCGGCACCGCGCGTTCGCCGAGGTCGCGCAGGCGCACGGGGTGAGCCCGCAACGGGTCTGCCTGGCGTGGATGCTCGCCAAGTCGCCGGTGGTGGTACCGATCCCAGGATCGTCGCGTCCGGAGACCATCGAGGACTCGGCGGCGGCCGAGTCGCTGACGCTCACCCACGACGAGCTGGCCAGGCTGGGCTAGCGCCCCGACGGGGTCTCAGTAATCGGGCGGGGCGAACGCCACCACCAGCACGAGCGCGGTGAGAGCGGTGACGATCGAGGCCGCCAGCGCGGCCCACGACCACGTCACGAGCTTGCGCGTCGACACCGGGTCACGCTCGCTGCGGCTCATGGCCACGGCGCTAAGCACGATCCCGGCGATCCCGAACAGCGGGCAGCACAGTAGGCACACGGCGATGTTGCTGACCAGCGCGGCGATCGCCTGGGTGCGCGGTCCGTCGGAGGCCGGCTGGACCGCGTAGGGCGCCGGGTACGGGTACACGGTGTACCCGGGGTACCCGGGATAGCTCTGGTAACCCGGATAACCGGGATAGGTCTGGTAACCCGGCTGCTGCTCGTACTCGTAGCCGGGCGGTGGCTGGTCCTGCGGCCGCGTGTAGGGAGGTTCGTAGCCCTGGCTGTAGGGCGAGGCGTACGGGTTGGGCTGCGGGTAGCCGGGCTGGTGCGTCTGGTCCGGCTGGTGCGTCTGTTCCGGCTGGTGCGCCTGGCCCGGCTGCGGCTCGGGCTGGGCCGCGCTCGGCTGGTTACCGGTCAACTTCGGCTTCCGCTCCTCCCCAGGCGCGACCAACGACGCCAGGGACCCTATCGCCTCGACCGCCGGTCCCTTCCGGCGCCGTGGCCGGCGGTTCTGGGCAGGATGGGTGGCGATGACCCACCTACAGCAGGCCCGCCGGCCGGTACTCGGCGCCCGGGTCGCCGTCTACACCGTGTTCGCCGCCAACGGCGCCGTGTTCGGCTCGTGGGCGCCGCGGATCCCCGAGGTCAAGGCCGAGCTGGGGATGTCAGCCGCGGTGCTGGGCGTGGTGCTGCTCGGTCCGGCGATCGGCTCGCTGGTGGCGATGCCGTTCGCCGGCGGCCTGGCCGGCCGGATCGGCAGCCGGCTGGCGACCAGGCTGGTGGCGATCCCGTTCTTCCTCGGCCTGTCCATGGTCGGGGTGGCTGGCTCGGCGCCGGTCCTGTTCGCCGCGCTGCTGCTGTGGGGCACCACGATCGGGGTCCTCGACGTCGTGATGAACGCGCAGGCGGTGACCGTCGAGCGGGCCTACGGGCGATCGGTCATGTCCGGCTTCCACGCCACGTTCAGCCTCGGCGCGCTCGCCGGCACCGGAATCGGCGCGGTCGCGTCGGCGCTACGGATCGACGTCGGCGTGCAGTTGCTGGTGCTCGGCGCCGTGCTGCTCACGGTGGTGCTGATGACGTCGCGGTGGATGCTGCCGGACCGGCTCGGGCCCGACGTCGAGCGGCCGCCGCTGCTGGTCCGCCCGCGCGGGCCGCTCGTGGTGATCTCGCTCGCGGCGTTCGCGGTGCTGCTGTGCGAGGGCGCGGCGGCCGACTGGTCGGCGGTGTACCTGCGCGACGACCTCGGTTCGAGCACGGCGCTTGCCGGGGCGGCGTTCGCCGCGTTCAGCGCGACGATGACGATCGGCCGGCTGGTCGGCGACCGGGTGCTCAACCGCTGGCCCAGGCGGGCGGTGGTGTGCGCGTTCGCCGCGTCGGCCGCCATCGGGTTCGGCGCCGGGCTGGCGGTGGCGCAGGTGGCCGGGGACGGCCCGGTCGCGGTGGCCGCGGCGGTGCTCGGCTTCGCCGTGCTCGGCGGGGGCATCTCGCTGACGTTCCCGGCGCTGCTGGCCGAGGCAGGCTCGGTGGCGGAGCGGCCGGCCGAGGGCATCGGAGCCGTGTCCACCGGCGGCTATCTTGGCTTCCTGGTGGGCCCGCCGGCGATCGGCGGCCTGGCGGAGCTGACGTCGCTGCCGCTGGCGTTGTGGGTCATCCCGCTGCTCGCGGCCGGGGCGGCGCTGCTGGTCCGGCCGAGCCCCCGAAACCAGCGCGGTCAGCGCAGGCGACCGACGATGCCGGTGTCGTAGTCGCCGGAGACGAACTCGGCGCTGTCGAGCACCTCGGCCAGGAACGGCAGGTTGGTCTTGACGCCGCCCTTCTCCGGCCCGCTGATCTGGAACCCGCCGACCGCCTCGCGGGCCCTGGCCAGGGCCTGCGCCCGGTCGGAGCCGTGCACGATCAGCTTGGCCAGCAACGAGTCGTAGGCCGGGGTGACGGTTGTCCCGGCCGCGTAGCCGGCGTCGACGCGCACGCCGTCGCCGGCCGGCTCGATCCACGTCTCGATCGCGCCCGGCCGTGGCAGGAAGCGTTTCGGGTCCTCGGCGTTGATCCGCAGCTCGATCGCGTGCCCGTCGCGGCGCAGGTTGTCCACGTCGATCGACGGCGGCAGCCCGGCCGCGACCCGCAGCTGCTCGGCCACCAGGTCGACGCCGTACACCGCCTCGGTGATCGGGTGCTCGACCTGCAGCCTGGTGTTCATCTCGAGGAAGAAGAACTCGCCCGAAGCCGGGTCGAGCAGGAACTCGACGGTGCCGGCGTTGCGGTAGCCGACCGTCTCGGCGGCCCGCACCGCGGCCTGGCTCATGCGCTCACGCAGCGCGTCGTCCACGGCCGGCGACGGGGTCTCCTCGACGACCTTCTGGTTGCGGCGCTGCACCGAGCAGTCCCGCTCGCCGAGCGCCACCACCCGGCCGGTGGCCAGGCCCAGCACCTGCACTTCGACGTGCCGCACGCGCGGGAAGTACCGCTCGACGAACACCCGGTCGTCGCCGAAGAGGCGCCCGGCGAAGCCGGTGACCTTCTCGAACTCGGCGGCGAGCGACTCCGGGGCGGCCACCACGGCCATGCCCATGCCGCCGCCTCCGGCCGAAGCCTTGATCATCACGGGGTAGCCGACCCTGGCCGCCTCCGCCGCGCACGCCTGCGCACCGGCGACCGCGTCTGTCGAGCCGGGCGCGACCGGCACGCCGGCCGCCGCCATCCGGGCCCGCGCCGCCACCTTGTCGCCCATCGCCTCGATCGCCTCGGCCGGCGGGCCGACCCAGACCAGCCCGGCCGCCGTCACCTGCCTGGCGAAGTCGGCGTTCTCGCTCAGGAAGCCGTACCCGGGGTGGATCGCGGTCGCGCCGGCCTCGGCGGCTATCGACAGGATCTGCGCGCCGTCGCGGTACACCGCCTGGGGCGGCCCGTCCAGCGGCACGGCCTTGTCGGCCTCGGCCACGAACGGCAGCCCGGCGTCCACGCTCGAGTACACCGCCACGGTCCGCACGCCGAGGGCCCGCGCCGTCCGCAGCACCCGCCGGGCGATCTCCCCACGGTTGGCCACCAGCAGCGAGCCGATCACTACTCACCTCCACAGATCAGGTGGGTCGATCCCGAGCTGTTCCCGGCGGGTCGGATCGCCCGAACCTCATGATCGACTCGGGAAACGGTTCAGCCGCGGACGGCCGAGCGGTCCAGGTCGGGCTCCAGGTAGATCAGGCGGGCCTCCGGGACGCGGTCGCGGACCCGCATCTCGGCGGCGTCGATCGCCTCGGCGATCTCCTTCCCGGACAGCTGGGAGCTGAGCGCGATCTTGGCTGCGACCAGCATCTCTTCCGGACCGAGGTACTGCGTGCGGATGTGGATGACGCGGTCGACCTTGCCGGCTTCCAGCTCGTCGATGATCGTCTGCAACACCTCTGGGCGGGCCCCCTCGCCGATGAGCAGGCTCTTGGTCTCGATGATGAGCACGACGGCGATCACACCGAGCAAGGCGCCGATGAACAGCGTGCCGATCGCGTCCCAGAGCGGGTCGCCGGTGACGGCGGACAGGCTGACCCCGATCAGCGCGAACACCAGGCCGAGCAGGGCGCCTGCGTCCTCGAGCAGCACGACCGGCAGCTCGGGGGTCTTGGCCTGCCGGATGAACTGCCACCAGCCGAGCTTTCCGCGGACCCGGTTGGACTCGATGATCGCGGTACGGAAGCTGAACGACTCCAGCACGATCGCCACCAAGAGGATGACGACGGCCACCATGGGCGAGGTCAGCTCGTGCGGGTGGCGAATCTTGTCGAAGCCCTCGTAGAGCGCGAACAGCGAGCCGAGCGAGAACAGCAGCAGGGCGACCACGAACGAGTAGAAGTACCGGTCCCGGCCGTAGCCGAACGGGTGCACCTCGGTCGGCCTGCGCCGGGCGGTGCGCGTGCCCAGCAGCAGCAGGGCCTGGTTGGACGTGTCCGCGACCGAGTGCACGGCCTCGGCCAGCATCGACGAGGACCCTGTGATCCCCCAGCCGATGAACTTCGCGATGGCGATCCCGGCGTTGGCCAGCAACGCCGCGACGATCGCCTTTACCCCGCCACTCGCGGCCACACCACGCTCCTCGCCACTCGCATGCTTGTCTCGCCGGCTCCAAAGCGGCTGCGTCGACCCTAGTCACCGTCGCCGGTGGTGGCCCGGAATACCCGGCACGGGCCGTCCGAGGTGTCGATCGGGCGGACGGCCGCGCCCTGCTCGGACGCCGGCAGCCAGGCCGACGCCCCGCGCTCCAGCTTCAGCACCTGGCCGTCTGCGCCGGTCAGCTCGGCCGCGCCGCCGGTGCACAGCATGATCTGCGGGCGGCCGCCTGGCAGCTTGGCCTCCCCGTCACGGCCCTGCGGCCAGTCCAGCCTGGACAGCTCGAACTCCTGCGCCGGCACCCGGTAGACGGTCTGCAGCTCGTCGACCGGTTCGCCGGTCAGCACCGGCACGCCGTCGTCGCTGAAGTCGAGCACCCTGAGCAATTCGGGCACGTCGACGTGCTTGGGCGTCAGCCCGCCGCGCAGCACGTTGTCGGAGTTGGCCAGGATCTCCACCCCGGTGCCGTGCAGGTAGGTGTGCAGGTTCCCGGCCGGGAGGAAGATCGCCTCGGTCGGTTCGAGCACCAGGTGGTTGAGCAGTAGCGAGGTCAGCACCCCGGCGTCGGTCGGGTACTGCTCGGCGAGTTGCAGCAGCGTGCGGCACTCCCTGGCGAACTCGCCGCGCGCCTTGATGTGCCGCACGCAGCCGTCCAGCACCGGCGGCCGCAGCTGGGCCAGCGCCGATTGCGGCAGCGTGATCCACGTCGTGAACAGCGCCCGCAACCCGTCCGGGCCGGGCTCGGCGGCCAGCAGCTCCGCGTACGGGTCGAGCCCCGGCACTCCGATCGATGCAAGCAGCTCGACGGTGCGCGCGGCCGGCCGGAACCCGGCGAGGGCGTGGAACTCGGTCAGCGCGCAGATCAGCTCGGGCTTGGGATCGGGGTCCTTGTAGTTGCGCTCGGGTGCGTCCAGCGGGATGCCCGCCGCGTCCTCCCTGGCGAAACCCTCGGCAGCCTGCTCCGCCGATGGATGCGCCTGCAGTGACAGCGGCTCCTCGGCCGCGAGCAACTTGAGCAGGAACGGCAGCCGGGGCCCCCACCGGCGGGCACGGTCGGCGCCGAGCTGACCGATCGGGTCCGCGCGCAGCGTGTCGAGCAGCGACGCCCGCGATCCGTCCGGGCAGACCACGGTCGACGGGTCGGTCGGGTGCGCGCCGATCCACTGCTCCGCCTCCGGGTGCGGCGACGGCGTCGGCCGGCCCAGCAGCTCGGCGATCGCGGTTCGCGAACCCCAGGCGTAGGGCCGCACTGGGTTCTGCAGCAGCTTCACCGTGTCAGTCCCGTTCGGTTGGCGTCTCAGGCGATCTCAGGCGATCACGGGCGCGGTCAGGCCGGGCCCGCCGAGGGTGCCGCTGGCCAGGCCCAGGTACAGCGCTGCCAGGTCGAATCGGCTGGCCAGCACCATCGCCAGCAGCGGCTCGTCGCCGTTGATCTCGTCGGCCGGTGCGACCACGTCGGCCGCCGCGAGCGCGCCGGTGGCGGCCTGCCGGGACACGCCGGCCGAGTCGTCCCCACGCACGGCCACCAGCACCACCCGCAGCGGCGTCTCGATCAGCGGCTCGTCGGCGTAGGGGTCGCGGAAGATGTCGGCGGGCGCGCTGGCCAGCACCCCAGCCCGGGGCAGGGGGGGCTGGGCGAGCGCCTCCCGGTAGCCGGTGGGCACCGCGGGCAGACCGCCGTGCGCGCCGAACGTGGCGGCCGCGGGCTTGGCGGCCCCGGGGGCCCCCCCGGCCAGGCCGCGGCGGAGCGGGGCGGGCC
>OBLK01000059.1_pt1 | contig 46852 bp, 33 predicted proteins | sample 1518871 | NCBI WGS metagenome assembly OBLK01 (sample SAMEA2464837, study PRJEB22497) | soil metagenome | biome: Grassland; feature: Farmland; material: Clay | place: Australia | collected 2013-02-01 | depth 0.8 m
CCGTTGCGGCCGCTGCCGCTACCAGTACACCTGCGGCGGGTGCAGGGCCATGGCGCTCTACCACACCGGTGATTACATGGAAGAGGATCCCACCTGCTTCTTCGATCCCGTTGATCGCTCCGCCGTGAGCGAGCACGAGGAGGAAACGAACCGCGTCTTCAAACAGTACCTTCTGGTGGCGCGGGCGGCCGGAGTCTATCGGCCGCCGAACGGCTGTCGGATCGGCGAATCGCCGCTGCCGGCGGTATACCGCAAGTCCTGACCCTGTGGGCCGGCTGCTTGTTCGGCCGGCGCCATCATGCTGGTTTTTTCCTACGTCGCCCCGTGGTTGGTCGCCGCCGCGCTCGTCATGTCCGCCGCAAGGGGCGGAGACCTGTCCACTGCGATATCCACTCCGGCGGTGGTCAAAATCCTGGCCCAGGCAACTCGTGTGTTTACTCTGCCGCTGGGAGCGGCATTGTGGATCGCAATCTATCATGATCTCAAGCTGCGTCGTGAAGGAGCGGATCTTGCCGTGCGCGCGGCGGATATGAGCGGCGCCTGAGCGACGCCGCCCTGGCACATGCCTCTCGTCTTCGTGCCGGCGCGCACCCTCGGATGCGGTTGGGCGGAGTTGGCCGTCCTTGGCTGCGCAGGGCGCGGCCGGTTCCCGCCATTCGTTAACTCACGAGACCGGTCACTCGATCGACGGCCCCGTTGAGAGGCCGGTCGGCGGCGCGCCCGTGCTTGTCAGGCGAGGCGGACAATGCGAATATCATGGAAATTATGGTGACGGCGCGAATCCGGCCCGCCTGAGCAGTGCGCATCTCCTTAACAAACAACCGGGTCCGGTCGTCCGCGGAAGCCGGCGAGTCCCGGGCTCAACGCGTACTTTGTTGCGGCCATTGATAATCCAGCAAAGGTAAGCCATGTCCACATCTCGACGCGAATTTCTGGTGTCATCGGCCGCGTTGCTCGGAGCGGGCGCCGGTACTGCCCGGGGTGGCACCGACCCTGCGGCAACCGCCGGCAAGCTGCCGCCGGGCTCGCCGCCGGCATTCGGGACCGCGAAGGGCGTTGGACCCGAAGTGACCGCGGCAACCTTCGCCGAGGCGGAAAATTTGATGCGCGTGAGGATGAGCCTCGGGGAGCGCGCGGAAGCGGCGAGCAACTGGCGCAACAGCATGGCGCCGCTTTACGAGCTGCGGACGGGTCCGCGCAGGGTGGATCTCGAGCCGGGACTCGCGCCGTATTCCCTGTGGAACCCGGTGCTGCCCGGACACGCGCCGATACCCCGGGAGAATGAGTTCGTCCGCAGCGGGCGGGACCCGGGGCCTTTGCCGGCCAGCGATGTCGATATCGCCTTTGCGCCGCTGTGGAAGCTCTCCCGGTGGGTGCAGTCGCGCCAACTGAAATCAGAGCGGCTGACCGAGCTGTACCTGCAACGCATTCAGGCCTGGGCCCCCCGTTTGAAGTGCGTCATCACCGTCACCCGTGACCTCGCCCTCGAGCAGGCGAGGGCGGCGGACCGGGAGATTGCCGCAGGCCGGTACCGGGGCCCGCTGCACGGCGTCCCCTGGGGGGCCAAGGATCTGCTCGACACGGCGGGTATCCGTACCACGTATGGCGCGGAACCGTTCAAGGACCGCGTGCCCGCGGAGGATGCGGTCGTCGTACGGCGTCTGCGCGAGGCCGGAGCCGTGCTGATCGCGAAGCTGAGCATGGGTGCCCTGGCGCTGAACGATGTCTGGTTCGGCGGTCAAACGAAGAACCCGTGGCTCCTGCAGGAGGGATCGGGCGGCTCGAGCGCCGGACCCGCCTCCGCTACCGGCGCCGGCCTGGTCGGCTTCGCGATCGGCAGCGAGACGGAGGGCAGCATCATCGATCCGAGCGACCGCTGTGGGGTGTGCGGCCTGCGTCCCACCTTCGGGCGCGTGCCTCGCACAGGGGCGATGACGCTGTGCTGGTCGCTCGACAAGCTCGGGCCGATCTCGCGCAGCGTGGAGGACACGCTGCTGGTCCTCCGCGCAATCTCCGGACCGGATGCCGGCGACCTCGCCAGCGTGCCGAGCACGCTCGATTTCGATGCCCGGGCGGGCGTCAAGGGGTTGCGCGTGGGATATTTCCCGCGCTGGGAGCGCGCTGCGACGGAGGTCGACCGTCACGCTCTGCGGCAGCTCAGGTCGCTCGGCCTCGAAGCGGTGGAGGTGGACCTCCCTGACTGGCCCTACGACTCGCTGAACACGATCCTGTTCGCCGAAGCGGCCGCGGCCTTCGAGAAGCTCACGCTCAGCGGCAAGGTCGATGAAATGCGGATGCAGACGCCCGATGCGTGGCCGAACTCGTTCCGTCAAGCGCGCTTCCTGTCCGCCGTCGATGCCGTCCAGGCCGATCGCTTCCGGCGTCTGGTGGCGCAGGAGATGGACAAACTGTTCTCGACCGTCGATCTGCTGCTCGTGCCCTCGCTGCGCGATGAGATGCTGACGATCGGGAATTTCACCGGCTACCCGTCGTTGACGTTGCGAGCCGGTTTCATTCACGTCACGGAGGCCCGCAGCGACTGGGCTCCCGACCCGAGCCGGCCGCTGCCGCACTTCGATCCGCCGCGCCGCGTGCCGCAAAGCGTCACCCTGGTCGGACGCCTGTTCGATGAAGGAACGCTCGGCCGCGTCGGGCTCGCGCTGGAGCGCGCGCTGGGGGTGGAGGATGAGCGTCCGCCCGGATTCGCTTGAGAGTCCATTCGCCAACGCTCCGCTGCGGGTCGGCGGTTTCGCTCGCGTCGGACAATCGGAGGCAGGTGTCGTTCACTCAATAGCCTGGGAGCTATCACATGACGATGCTCAGAATCCCGATCCTTGTGGCGGCGACCCTGATTCTCGACCGCTCCGTATTGCCCAATGCGTACGCGCAGGGGCGAGCTCCCGATCTCGAGGAGACAAGCGCCGGTGGGGTTTCCTTTGTCTACAGCACCGCGGATTTTGCCGGGGTCGTGATCCGGAAGGTGAACAAGAGCACGGTATTCGGCAAGTGGGGGCCGGCCGACGGAACGGGAGAAGCGCCGGAACATTACTGCTTCAATCTGAAGGATAAGAGGCCGCTTCCGGCTCTCGATCGAGGCCCGAGGTATTTCTTTCCCACCAACAGTTTCATCTGCGCCTTCCCGCTGCGGGATGCATCGGTCAAGGATTTCGGCAAGGCATATTCCCCACTGGTGCATGATGCGATGCATCTTCGCGAGCTGCTCCGCGACCATCCCGGCAACCTCCGGCACTGGAGCAAAACGAATAAGATGGACATTCCCGACTTCCCGGAGCTCGACGCCTACAATTCCATCATCGCCAAATTTCAGTATCTGGGCTTCCGCTCCGGAACGGGCATCCTGTTTCTCACGCAGTATGGAGACGAGCTCGAGCCCAATCCGGTCAACAATGAGGAGCTCACCTTGGACTTTCAGGGGCTGACGAGCGACGGAAGGTATTACGTTTCAGCCCGGCTGGCGATCACCCAGCCGTCTTTGCCCAGGGGCATCGATTTCACGGGTCATATCAAGAGAGACATGAAGTGGAACTATCTGAAGAAGGAGCGGGAAGAGCTCGATCGGTTGCCGGAGGACTCGTTCGTGCCGTCGATGAAACGCCTGAAATCCATGTTGGCGTCCCTTCATATTGAGTGACGGATTCGCAGATGTTCGGACGCACTTCGAACGGAGAGCCGCCGGTGCCCAAACGCGGTCAGTCCGTCGCCGGCGAGGTTGCCTCGATCGCATCGGGCTCCGCGCGCAGTCCGGACATTTGCACCACGTGAATGCGGTAGAATACGGGCGCCCGTTGCTCCCGGCCCGGTCTCGGGACACTCGCCGGTTCCCACCAGAATTCGCGCCGCTGCAATAGCTCGAGCGCGTGCGCGCGTGCGCGCTGGCAGGCGGGGATTGCGGGAAGCTCTTGGTAGCGCCCCAGGACAACGATACTCATCCATCTGCAGCGGCTCGTCCGCTCGTCAGCCTCCAGACAGACACGCGGGTTCGATCGCATCCAATCGACCTTCCGGCCGGCGGTGGTGAGACCGCAGATGTGCTCGCCGTCATACGCGAAGTGGATTGGAACGACGTACGGCTGATCGTCCTTTGCGCAGGCGAGCCGGCCGAAATCCATGCGTGCCAGGAACGTGCGACACTCCTGCGGAGTCATTTCGTGGATTAGCATCGCGGTTCTCCGAAAGCTCTGGTCCGCAACTGACTCGTCCAGGCGGGGTGTTAACATCTGCTGCCATCTCGGGGGGACACCCCGTCTGCATTCCAGGGTCTGTGCCTTCATCGCCACTGTCGCAATGTGGTTCATCCCCCGATCCGCGAATCGGACTCCTTGGCGTAACCGAGTGCCCGCAGTGCCGACTTGATCTCCCCGAGTATCGCCGGGTCATCGATCGTCGCCGGAACCTCGAATGGCTCGCTGTCCGCGAGCCTGCGCATGGTCGAACGCAGCACCTTGCCGGAGCGCGTCTTCGGCAGTCTCCCGACGATCGCCACATGCTTCAGATTGGCCACCGGACCGACCGTCTCGCGCACCAGCCGCACCAGTTCGGCGATGATGCTCTGCGGGTCTCGGTCAACGCCGGCCTTGAGCACCACCATGGCCACAGGCAGTTGGGTTTTCAGCGCGTCCTTGACGCCGAAGACCGCGCACTCGGCGACGTTTTCGTGGCTCGAGAGCGCCTCCTCGATGCTGCCTGTCGAGAGGTTGTGTCCCGCCACGATGATGATGTCGTCGGTCCGACCCATGATGAATACATAGCCGTCTTCGTCGATGTACCCGCCGTCGCCGGTGACATAGTATCCCGGGTAGCGCTCCAGGTAGATCTGCCGGAAGCGCTCATCGTCGTTCCATAGCGTCGGCAAGGTGCCGGGCGGCAAGGGCGTACGGATGGCCACGACGCCATCGTGATTCGCCGGCAGCGGCTTGCCCGCTTCGTCGAGGATTTCGATGCGGTACCCGGGCACCGGCTTGGTCGGCGAACCGGGTTTGAAAGGCAGCGGTTCGATGCCCATGCAATTGCTCGCAACCGGCCAGCCCGTCTCGGTCTGCCACCAATGGTCGACCACCGGCCGATCGAGCATCCGCTGCGCCCAGTGATAGGTGTCCGGGTCCAGGCGCTCGCCGGCGAGGAACAGGTAGCGGAGGCAGGAAGTGTCGTACTTGCGGAAGAACCTGCCGTCCGGATCTTCGCGCTTGATGGCGCGGATCGCGGTCGGCGCGGTAAGGAGTACGGCGACCTTGTGCTCGCGGATGAGGCGCCAGAAGTTCCCGGGGTCCGGCGTGCCCACGGGCTTGCCCTCATGCACCACGGTCGTACAGCCCGCGAGCAGCGGCGCATAGGTGATGTAGGAGTGTCCGACGACCCACCCAAAGTCCGACGCCGCCCAGTAGACTTCCCCGGCCTTGACGTCGTACACATGCTCCATGGACCACTTCAGCGCAACCACGTGCCCGCCGTTGTCGCGCACGATTCCCTTCGGCCGACCCGTCGTCCCGGAGGTGTAGAGGATGTATAGTGGATCGGTCGCCGCGACCGGCATGCAGTCGACGGGTCTGGCGCCTGCAAGCAGTTCCTCCCAGTCGTGATCCCTGGCCGTCTCGAGCGCGCAGGGATGTTGCGGTCGCTGCAGGATGACGCAGCAGGTTGGCTGGTGGCGCGAGCGCGCCATGGCCTCGTCGAGCAGTGGCTTGTACGGCACGGCGCGCGAGCCTTCGATGCCGCACGAAGCGGACAGCACGACCTTGGGCCTCGCATCCTCAATACGTGCGGCAAGCTCCTTCGCGCCGAACCCGCCGAACACCACTGAATGGACCGCCCCGATGCGGGCGCAGGCGTACATGCCGATCAGAGTTTCCGGCACCATCGGCATGTATATGATGACACGATCGCCCTTGCCGACCCCAAGCGACGCCAGGGCACCGGCAAAGCGCGCAACCTGGTCCAACAGCTCCCGGTACGTGAGGAAGCGCTTGGTTGCAGTGACCGGGCTGTCGTAAATAACGGCCAACTGCCCGGCGCGGCCGTTGGCGACATGATAGTCGATGGCGTTATAGCAGGTGTTGAGTGTGCCGCCTTCGAACCAGCGGTACAAAGGCGGCCGGGAAGCGTCCAGGACCTTGCGGTATGGCGTGAACCACTGGGCGCGGGAGGCCGTCTCGTCCCAGAACTTCTCGGGATGCCGCATTGCCCGCTCGAACATGCTTTGGTATTTGCCCATGACTTCCCCCGCCCGGTTCGACACCATGTAGTAGCACGTCCTGCAAGAGGGGCGCAATGCTTGACGTGTCTCAATTTTTTGGTTTTCTCCGGCGCGTACGCGATCCGGCAGGCGGTCCTCTCCGCTTGAAGAGAGCGGCTATCGTGGTCGTGATGCGCGCCCACCCCTGGAAGCCCCGCCAAGCGCGCATTCAGCGTGGTCTGGCCGTGCTCCATTGTCATCATTTTATTTTTCTGTCAAAGTTAGATGAGACTCGCATGCCGGGCGGAACCCTGGAACCGCCGGTAAGAACAGCAGGGGAGTCAGTTGCGGCGGCATAATCAGCTACTCAGAATTCTTGGCATTGCCTTCGGGGTTGCCGTCGTGCTCGGCAGTACGGTCGGCCAAGGCATCCTGCGCTCACCCGGCATGGTCGCAAGGGCATCTGCATCGACAACCGTCATTATAGGACTGTGGGTTCTCGGAGGGCTCATCTCCCTCATCAGCGCAATCGCCTTTGCCGAACTCGGTGCGGCCGTTCCCAGGGCGGGAGGGACTTTTGCATTCGTTACCCGAGCATTCGGCGCAGCAGCCGGCGCTTTCACCGGCTTGAGTATTTTGGTCGGTCAAATGGTTGCGCTGGCGATGATGTGCTACATCAGCGCCGAGTACCTCATCCGTCTGGGAGTGGGTGGCGGAAAGCTCGAGCCCGGCTGGCTCGGACTGACGGTTCTTTGTTTTTTCTGCCTCGTCAATGCCACGGGCACGCGCCTTAGCGGAATGAGCCAGGTAGTGCTATCGGTGCTAAAGGTCGGCATTCTGGTGGGGCTGGTCATGGTGCTGTTCGCGCATGAGGCCGGGTCGATGCCGAATGCACCCGTTGCGGTGAAGACGACGGGGTCAACGCTCGGCATCGCGTTTCTTTTGGTCATGACCACCTACGGCGGCTGGGAGAGTCTTACGTACTATGGCGAGGAACTGAAAGATCCCGGACGTACGGTCCCCCGCAGCCTGTTTCCCGGAATCCTGGGCATCACGGCGCTCTACGTGATCATAAACTTCGCCATCCTGCATGTTCTTTCCCGGGAACAGATGGCCAATTCGATCTTCCCGGCAGCTGATGCCGCAGGGGTCGTTCTCGGCGACCGCGCCGACATGTTTCTTACAGGATTCGGTGTGTTATCAGTCGGCGCGGTCGCCAATCTATTCGTCATGTCGGCTAGCCGCATGACCTTCGCGTTGGCTCGAGAAGGGCACCTGCCGGCTATTTTGTCCAGGGTCGCCGCCAATGGCACGCCCATGCCGGCGATCGCGTTCATCGCAGCGGTTGCCGCTGTGTTCATCGTTAGCGGCAGTTACGTCACGCTCGCCACCACAGTCACCTCCATCACGCAGTTTAACGTTGTCGCGGCGCTCGCCTGTGTCTTCGCCCTGCGCAGGAAGGAGCCCAACCTCGAACGGCCGTATCGCGCTCCGTTATATCCGTGGCTGCCGCTGGTCGCTCTGATCATCTCCGTGGTCGTGCTTGCGGTGTTCTTAGTCCAGGATCCCTGGCACTCGCTGATTGGGTTTGCCTTGGTGGGTGCTCTTTGCATCACGGACTGGCTTGCCAAGGGGTGGCGGAGGAAGCGCGCGTCTTACGCCAAAGGATAATGCTTCGAGATCGCGCGAGTACCGGCAACGGGCAGATTGATCTCGCAACTGAACTTCCAGGGAATGTCCGCAATGGGCCGACAGGACACCGCGGGTGCCGGTCGGCAAGGCATGGCAGAAATCGATTGATGGCTTCGATCTCGAAGATGGTTGCCAGTGGTTCATTAATTCTATATTATGGAACTTATGGCTAAGCGCGAGTACCTCGGCCAGCTCGAATTGATGGTGTTGCTGGCCGTCGCAAGGCCATCTTCGAAAAAGGCGTATGGCGTGTCGATTGCGCGTGACATCGCCGCAATCAGCGGACGGCGGGTGGCGCTGGCCAGCGTCTACGCGGCATTGGAGCGGCTGGAGAAGAAGGGATTGCTCGTCTCGAGCCTGGGCGAGCCGACGGTCGAGCGAGGAGGCAAGGCGCGCACCTACTTCCGGCCGACGGCGGCCGGAACCAGGGAAGCGCGGGAGACTCATGCGACGCTCATGCGCCTCGCCGGGGATCTATCCACGCTCAAAGGAGAGCCCGCATGAGAAACCGGAAGGTACCGGTCATCGCCGCCTGGCTCTTGAGGCAATTCGTGAGGGGAGATCGAAGCGAGTCATTGCTGGGCGATCTCTTTGAAGAGTATCAGGCGGGGCGCGCGGCCCGTTGGTATTGGTGGGAGACGCTCGTCGCCCTGGTCTATTCCGCGAGGCGCGGCGCCCGCCGGTTTTTCTCGCGCCGCGTCGCGTATTCCGTCCTGGCGCTCATCGCTCAGCCGGCTCTCTTTGTTTGTATCCTCGCGCTATCGGAGCCGTACAAGCGGAGCTGTTCCGGCCTGCCGGCGCTTTTCGGCGCGGCGGCCGCTCCGATGTTATCTTTCGGCGTGATCGAAATGGCGATCGCACTCGTGATCTGGGTCAGCCCATTGGGGCGCACCGTCCGCGCAAACCCAAGGTCGGGACTCGTCAGATTGTCCGTCCTGGCGTTCGCCGCCGTCGGGTTCGGCGGCGGCGCGCTCACCTGGGCGGGCACGGCAATGTGTCCGATGGGCCCGCTCTCTTGTTCGCCTTCTTCCGTCACGGACTCGTGTGCGCGCCGCGGCAGCGCGAGCCCGGAAGGAAGGTCGTCAACGGCGCAGCCGGCTCCTCTTGTCCCGCGCACGAGCCCGCATTGAGCACTCATGGATGACAGCCCCGGGTGGTCGGATCCGGCACGTTGCCGCGCGTGAGCCCTTGCAGGTTTCCTGAGTCCCGAACTCTCCAACTGAAAGCCCGATATGTTCGCAGTATTTTCGAAAATCGTCTGGGGTCTCGCCTGGCTCGCCGTGCCGGTCGGACTGATCTGCCTGACCGATGACTGGGTGCTCAAGCCCGCGCGCAGGCTCAAGGCCGGCGGCGAGGTCCCGTCGGAGTCAGCGGTGGTCAGGCTCTGCTACGGCTCGCTGCCGATCCTGCTCGTGGCGGCGGTGCTGCGGATATTCCTCTCCGAGTCGATCAACTTCAGTGCCGTGCTGGTCATCATCGCGGCCGTGACGGGCCTCGTGTGGCTGGTCGATTCGCTGCTGCTCGCGCCGCGGCGCAACCGCGCGGCGACGGCTGCGGGCGTGGAGCCGGCCGCGCGGATCGTGCCGACCACGGTGGACTATGCGCGCAGCTTCTTTCCCGTAGCCATCGCGGTGCTGCTGGTGCGCTCGTTCCTGTTCGAGCCGTTCCGCATCCCCTCGGACTCCATGATGCCGACGCTGCACGACGGGGACTTCATCGTGGTCGAGAAGTTCGCCTACGGCCTGCGTCTGCCGATCACCCATACCAAGATCCTGGGCACCGGCGAGCCGAAGAGGGGCGATGTGGTGGTGTTCCGTCCACCGTTCAAACCGTCTCAGGACTGGATCAAGCGTGTCGTCGGCGTGCCGGGCGATCATGTGGTGGTGCGCGACGACCGCCTGACGATCAACGGCCACGAGGTACCGTTCAAGGTCACGGGCACGTACAGCGACGGCTGCTACGAGAACATGCAGATCGCCACGGAGCACCTGGGCGCGCACGTGCACCGGGCGCTGCTGTGCCCGGTGCCGCTGGAGGTCACGCAGGATCCGCTGCCGAGCTGTCCGCGGACCGACGCGCGCGGATACTTCTGCGGCGGCAACCCGCCGCCTGACGCCCTGCCGCTCACCGAGCAGAGAGTGTTCAGCATGACCGTGCCGCCCCACGAGTACATGATGATGGGCGACAATCGCGACAACAGCGACGACAGCCGCTTCTGGGGCTTCGTGCCGGAGAAAGACCTCGTCGGCAAGGCCACCTACATCTGGTTCGATTGGGATCCTCACCGCGCAGGCGGCCCGGTCTGGAGCCGGATCGGCATGAAAATTCGTTAGACCGCGGTCTCATCGTGCCGGACCCGGTCCGTTGCGCGCGGCGAGTCCGCTTATCCCTGGCTCGAGGCGTCCCGGGGCGCTCATGCCGGCGGGCGGATCCGCGCCAGGGGAACTCGAGCTACGGCAGATGCGCGCGGGCGAGGTATTCCTCGGTTTGCATCTCGGTGAGGCGGCTGGCGGTGCGCTGGAACTCCGGTTGGAGGCGCTCGCCGCGATACAGCGTGTGCGGCGCCGCGGCGGCCGATACGACCAGCTTGACGCGCCGGTCGTAGAGCTCGTCGATCAGGGCGATGAAGCGCCGCGTCTCGTCGTTGCGCCGCTCATCGAGCGGCGGTACGTCGGAGACGATCACCGCCGGGTAGTTCCGGGCGATCTCGATATAGTCCTCCTGGCTGCGCGGCCCGCCGCACAGCGCCTGGAACTCGAGCCACACGGCGGTCTCGCTCTGGCGGATCACGGGGATGTCGCGGCCCTCGATCTCGATGACCCCGTCCGCGGCGTCGCTGTGTCCGGACAGCTCCGCAAACAGCGCGCGCAGCCGCTCGGGCGCGGCGGGATCGGCGCAAGACAGATAGGTTCCCGCCTGTGCCAGCCGGCGCAGGCGGTAATCGCTGCCGCCGTCGACGGCGAGGACATCCGTCCGCCGCTCGATCAGCTCTATGGCGGGCAGGAAACGCCGGCGCTGCAGGCCGTCGCGATACAGGTCGGCGGGGCGGCAATTGGACGTCGCCACCAGAGTCACGCCGCGCCGGAACAGACCCTGAAACAGACCCGCCAGGATCATGGCGTCGGCGATGTCGGTCACGAACAGCTCATCGAAGCACAGCACCCGCGTGTCGCGCGCGATGCGCTCCGCCACGGATTCCAGGGGGGAGGCGACATCGGTGAGCGTCTTCAGCTCGGCGTGCACATCGTGCATGAAGCGGTGGAAGTGCCGCCGCCGCCGCTCGGGAAAGGGCAGGCTGTTGAAAAACAGGTCCATCAGCCACGTCTTGCCGCGTCCCACCGGTCCCCAGAGGTACAGTCCGCGCTCGGCTCGCGTGTGTCGACCCAGGCGCCGCAGCAGGCGCCGGCCGATGGAGGCATTGCCGGTGTGCGCGGCGATCAGGCGGTTGCGAAGAGCCTCCAGCCGCTCCAGCGCGGCGAGCTGGGCCTCGTCCCGGCCAAAACCGCGCTCACTCAGTTGACGCGCATACGTTGCGCGCAGCGCTCCAGTGCCGTGTCCGCTCATCGCCCCGCTCCGCTCAGCGCGCCAGCTCGGGGAGGTTGCGGAAGTGCTCCAGGGCCTGCGGGTTGGCGAGCGCGTCGACGTTCTTCACCGGGCGGCCGTGGATGACCTCGCGCACCGCGATCTCCGTGATCTTGCCGGACCGCGTGCGGGGGATGTCGGCGACGGCGATGATCTTCGCCGGCACGTGCCGGGGCGATGCGTTGGTACGGATGGCGCCGCGGATCTTTTTCTTCAGCGGCTCATCCAGCGTGACTCCCGGCTTCAGCCGCACGAACAGCACCACCCGCACATCCGCCTGCCATTCCTGGCCGACCGCGACGGACTCCACGATCTCCTCGAGGCTGTCGACCGAGGAGTAGATTTCCGCGGTACCGATGCGCACGCCGCCGGGATTCAACACCGCGTCCGAACGGCCGTGGATCACGATGCCGCCGTGCTCGGTGAGCTCGGCGAAGTCCCCGTGATGCCACACGCCCGGGAAGCGCTCGAAGTAGGCTGCGCGATACCTCGCGCCATCCGGATCGTTCCAGAAGGCCACCGGCATGGACGGGAACGGCGCGGTGCAGACCAGCTCGCCGCGCTCGCCGCGCAGCGGTTCGCCCTGATCGCTGAAAATCTCGACCCGCATCCCCAGGCCCCGGCACTGCAGCTCCCCTCGATGGACGGGCAGTATCGGGCAGCCGAGCGCGAAGCACGAGACGATGTCGGTGCCGCCGGAGATCGAGGCGAGGTGCACGTCCTGCTTGATCGAGCGGTAGACGAAATCGAACCCCTCGGGCAGCAGCGGCGAGCCGGTGGAGAGAATGGTCTTGAGCGAGCCCAGCTCGACTTTCCCGGCGGGCGCATAGCCGTTCTTTTCCAACGCCGCCAGGTACTTGGCGCTGGTGCCGAAGACCGTGACGCGCTCGTGCTCGGCCATGCGCCACAGCACGCCCGGGTCCGGAGAGAAGGGATTGCCGTCGTACAGGATGAGCGTCGCCCCGGTGGCGAGCGCGCTCGCCAGCCAGTTCCACATCATCCAGCCGCACGTCGTGAAGTAGAAGATGCGGTCCGGGCGCTTCACGTCCACGTGCAGCAGATGCTCTTTCTGGTGCTGGAGCAGCGTGCCGCCCACCCCGTGCACGATGCACTTGGGGGTGCCGGTCGTGCCCGAGGAATACAGGATGTAAAGCGGCTGGTTGAACGGTACGGGGGTGAAGGCGAGCGGCGCACCGGGTGTGCCGAAATCGGTCCAGAGAGCGGCGCGGCTCGCCGCCGCGCCCAGGCCGCCGAGCTCGGGCCGCTCCGCGACGTACGGGATGACGACGATCCGCTGAACGCTCGGCAGCTTCTGCGCGACCGTCCCGATCGGGGTCAGCGAGTCGAGCGTCTTACCGGAGTAGAAGTACCCGTCGGCGGTGAACAACACCTTGGGCTCGATCTGGCCGAACCGGTCGAGCACCCCGTGCACGCCGAAATCCGGTGAGCACGACGACCAGGTGGCCCCCAGGCTGCTGGTCGCCAGCATGGCGATCAGGGTCTCCGGCAGGTTGGGGAGGTATCCGGCGACGCGGTCGCCGACCCCGACGCCCGCGTCCCTGAGCCCGGCGGCGACCCGCGCCACTTCCTCGTGGAGCTGCCGGAAAGACAGCGTCCGCCGCGCGCCGCGCTCGTTGGTGAACACCACGGCGAGGTGCTCGTCGCGGAAGCGCAGCAGGTTCTCGGCGAAATTGAGTCTGGCCTCGGGAAAGAAGCGCGCCCCGGGCATGCGCCGCGGATGCTCGATCACCGGGCCCTGACCCCACTCGGCGCGCACGTCGGCAAACCGGGCGAGCTCCGTCCAGAACTGCTCCGGCCGCGCCACCGACCAGGCGTAGAGGTCCTGGTAGCCTTGGAGCGAGAGCCCCAGGCGCGTGTTGACGCAGTCGATGAATCTCGTCAGGTTGGAGGCGGCGATACGCTGCGCCGAGGGGCGCCAGATCTCTGACATGGGTTTACAGGGACTGATAGTTGGGTCCGGAGCCACCCTCCGGCGGGGTCCAATCGATGATGCCGTAGGGGTCCTTGATGTCGCACGCCTTGCAGTGCACGCAGTTGGCCGCGTTGATCTGCAGGCGCTTGCCGCCGCTGCCGTCATCGACCATCTCGTAGACATTGGCCGGGCAGAATCGCGTGCAGGGGTTGGCGAACTCGCGGGCGCAGGAGCCCGAGCAGATCGAGGTGTCGCGCACCTTCAGGTGCGCCGGCTGGCTCTCCTCGTGGCTGGTCGAGGCGAAGAACACCGAGGCGAGCCGGTCCCGGGGAGGCAGAGTGCGCTCCACCCAGCCGCGCTGCGGAGGCGAGTATTCGGACAGCTTCTTCAGGCGCCGATGGTCCGGCACGGTGTTCTTGAGCGTCCAGGGCGTGCGCCCGCCGGTGAGCACTTCCAGGCCGGAGTTGGCCAGACCAAACCACAGGCCGCGTTTGAAGCCGGGCTTGAAATTGCGCACGGCGCGCAGCTCCCTGCCGCCCGCCGAGGCGCGCCAGCGCGCGTCGAACCCCTCGGGCGAGCCGGTCTCGGCCATGTGCTCGGCCGCCAGCATGCCCGAGCGGATCGCCTGGTGGACGCCTTTGATCTTCGGAACGTTGACGCCGCCCGCGGCGTCGCCGATCAGCACCGCCCCCGGCATCGTGAGGCGCGGGATCGACTGCCAGCCGCCCGCCGCGATGGTGCGCGCCCCGGCGGCGAGGATCTCGCCGCCTTCGAGGAAGGGCTTGACCGTCGGGTGGTGTTTGAACTGCTGGAAGGCCTCGAAGGGGAAGAAGCCCGGGTCCTGGTAGTCGAGCCCGACCACGAAGCCGACATACACGCGGTTCTGATCCAGGTGGTAGATGAAGCTGCCGCCGTAGGTATGCGAGTCGACCGGCCAGCCCACGGTGTGCTGGATCAGCCCCGGTCGCACCCGTCCCTCCGGCAGTTGCCACAGCTCTTTCATCCCTAAGCCGAAGGTCTGAGGGCAGCAGTCGGCGTCGAGATTGAAGCGGCCGATGAGCTGCTTGGCGAGGCTCCCGCGTGCCCCCTCCGCCACGATGGTGGTGCCGGCGCGGATCTCGGCGCCGGGCGTGTAGTTCGGTCCGGGCTCGCCGGATTTGTTGAGGCCGACGTCGCCGAGCTGTACGCCGGCCACGGCTCCCTCGGGCGTGAACAGCGCCTGCGCCGCCGCGAAGCCGGGGAACACGTCGACGCCCAGGCTCTCGGCCTTCTGCGCGAGCCACGGCGTCAACAGTCCCAGCGAGACGATGAAGTTGCCGCGGTTGTGTAGCTGCGGCGGCACAGGCAGTTTGAAGCTGCCCGTGCGCGTGAGCAATCTCATCTCGTCGTGCGTCGCCGGGACACAGATACCGGGCGGAGATTGCCGCCATTCCGGCGCCAGCGCATCGAGCGGCCCCGGCTCGATGACCGCGCCCGAGAGCGCGTGCGCGCCCACCGCGGAGGCCTTCTCCAGCAGACAGATGTTCAGATCGGGCTTGAGCTGCTTCAGCCGGATGGCGCAGGCAAGCCCCGCCGGGCCGGCTCCCACGACGAGCACGTCGTACTCCATGACGTCCCGCTGGACATCCGACGCATCCTGGGCGCTCATTGCGGCTGCATCCGGACGGCGCCGTCGAGGCGGATGGTCTCGCCGTTGAGCATCGGGATCTCGAACGCCGCGACGACCAGCTGCGCGAACTCGTCCGGCTTGCCGAGCCGCCGCGGGAAGGGGATCTGGCTCGCGAGCGAGGCCTGGATCTGCGGCGACATGGAATCGACCATGGGGGTGTGGAAAATGCCGGGCGCGATCGACAGGCAACGGATGCCGAAACGGGACAGCTCCCGCGCGATGGGCAGCGTCATGCCGGCCAGCCCCGCCTTGGTGGCCGCGTAGGCCGCCTGGCCGATCTGCCCCTCGAATGCCGCCACGGACGAGGTATGCACCAACAGTCCCCGCTCGCCGTCCTCGGTGGGCGCATTGGCCTGCATCAGACTCGCCGCCGCCTTGTCGCACAGGAAGGTGCCGATGAGGTTGATGTGCACGACCCGGGTGAAGAACTCCCCCGCCATCGGGCCCTTTTTGCCGAGCACGCGGCCGGCGCCGACCACCCCGGCGCAGTTGACCAGCAGATTCAGCCCGCCCATGCGCTCGTGCGCGGCGGCCATGGTGGAGTCGACCTCCGCCTCGGCGGTGACGTCACAGCGGATGAACCCCGCGTTGGGGCCGAGGGCTTGCGCCGCAGCGCGGCCGGGGCCCTCCTGCACGTCCAGCATCACCACTTTCGCCCCCTGCGAGACCAGGCGGCATGCGACGGCGTGACCGAGTCCGGAGGCACCGCCGGTGACGACGGCGCGGGCGTCTTGGATCTTCATGTGGCCCCCTGATGGTTGTTCCGTAGTTTAAGCGATCATCTCGACCGCCACCGCTACGGCTTCACCGCCTCCGATGCACAGGGAGGCGATGCCCCGCTTCCCGCCGCGGCGATGCAGCGCGTGCAGCAGCGTGGTGAGAATGCGCGCGCCGGTGGCGCCCAGCGGATGGCCGAGCGCGCAGGCTCCCCCGTTGACGTTGACGCGGGCGTGATCGAGCTCGAGCTCTCGCATGGCGGCCATGGTCACCACTGCGAACGCTTCGTTGATCTCGTACAGATCGACGTCCCGGGGCTGCCAGCCCAGCTGGGCCAGGACCTTGCGCGTGGCGCCCACGGGCGCGGTGGTGAACCATTCCGGCTCCTGCGCATGGCTGGCCTGGGCGAGGATCCGGGCGAGCGGCTTGACCCCGAGGGACTGCGCCGCGGCGCCGCTCATGATCACCAGCGCCGAGGCGCCATCGGCAATGGACGAGGCGCTGGCCGCGGTGACGGTACCGTCCTTGCCGAAGGCGGGCCTGAGCGAGGGGATTTTGCTCACGTCGCAGGTCTCGGGAGTCTCATCCCGCATCACGGTCGATTCGCCTTTGCGGCCTTTGACGGTGACGGGAGCGATCTCGGCGTCAAACGCGCCTTGAACGGCGGCCGTTGCCCGCCGCACCGACTCCGCCGCGAAGGCATCCTGCTGCTCGCGGGTAAAGCCGTATTTGGCGGCGGTGGTGTCCGCGAAGCAGCCCATGAGCTTGCCATCGAACGGGCTCTGCAGGCCGTCCAGGAACATGTGATCCATCACCTCTCCGTGGCCCAGGCGGTAGCCGGCGCGCGCCTTGGGCAGCAGGTACGGCGCACGGGTCATGGACTCGAGGCCCCCGGCGAGCACGACCTCGGCGCCACCGGCGCGAATCTGGTCGGCGGCCATCATGACGGCCTTCAGGCCCGAGCCGCACATCTTGTTGATGGTGGTGGCCGGGACGGCGAGCGGGATGCCGGCGCCGATGGCGGCCTGCCGGGCGGGCGCCTGGCCGAGCCCCGCGGGCAGCACGCAGCCGAGGATGACCTCCTGCACGTCCGCGGCCCGGATCCCGGCGGCCTCGACGGCGGCCCGGGCGGCCGCGCTGCCGAGCTGAGGCGCGCTGACGGGCGCGAGGACACCCTGGAAGGCCCCGAGGGGCGTCCGTTTGGCGGAAACTATGACGATCTCAGTTGACATGGTGGACCCTCTCTCGAATACGGCTGGTCAGCGGGCGAGCCGCGCGCTCCTGCGGCGCGTGGGACGCGCGCTCCCGGTGTGGGGGCGCGGAGTGAGCCCGCTCTCGAAAACCCCGATGAATGCCTCGGCGATTTCGGCGCCGGTCAGGGATTGGCTCTCGCGGTACCAGTGGGCGATCCAGTTGAGCGCCCCGGCGAGCGCGAACGCGGTCATCTTCGGATCGCAGGGATGGATGGAGCCGTCCTGCATCCCCTCGCGCAGCAGGCGCCGGATACCCTGGTCGATCTCGGACTTCAGCGCCTTGATGTGACCGCTCATGGCGGGCGAGAGGTCCTGGTCCTCGGCGCGCACCATGCACCAGCCGAACTCCGAGGCGACCGCCCGGCCGTAGTGGCGCAGCACCGCCTTGAGGCGCTCGCGCGCCGAGGCCTTCACCAGCCGCGCCTCGCGGAAGGCGGCGCGGACCGGCTCCACGCCGGCCACGAAGCACTCGAACAGGAGCTGCTCTTTGTTGGATACATAGTAGTAGACGGTGGGTTTGCTGACCTCGAGCGCCGCTGCGATGTCATCCAGCGAAGTGTTGTGGTAGCCCTTGCGGTTGAAGGCATGGGCGGCGGCGCGGATCACCGCCTCGCGCTTGACCTGCCGGTCGTGCAGCCGCTCGCGGCTCGCGCGCCACGGCGAGTCGCGCAGCGGCGTCCGGGCGGACGATCCGTCGCGGGATGCATCGGCTGCGGCCCTGCCACGCGCAGGGCTCGCGGATTTGCGGCGTCTGGTCGGCATGTCGGTTGATGGGGCCTCGAGGACCGGTTGCGGCACGTGGCCCGGGAGGTCGCAGTATAGCGTCGGCGTGTGCGCCGTGCTCGGCGGATCGCCGGCTGAGAACGGGCGCGTTGACCACTTCCGGGAGCATGGATCATACTCGCGGGTAGCTATCCTACCGGCGCGTAAAGACGGCCTTCACGTCGAGCGCCCAGCGAACCACCGATGCCGCCCAAGCCCTCAAGCGCCGCCCGTTCCCGCCACGCCGAGAAGCCGCTCCCGGAGCGCCCCGGACCGCCGCTGCGGTTCGTCTCCGCAGCCTCGCTCTTCGACGGCCACGACGCCGCGATCAACATGATCCGCCGGCTTCTTCAGGCGCACGGCGCCGAGGTGGTGCATCTCGGTCACAACCGCAGCGTGGCGGAGATCGTGCGCGCGGCCATCCAGGAGGACGCGGACGCCATCGCGGCCAGCTCTTATCAGGGCGGGCACAACGAGTATTTCGCCTACATGGTGGACATGCTGCGTGAGCGCGGCTGCCCGCACATCCGGGTCATCGTCGGCGGCGGGGGAACGATCGCCCCGCAGGAGATCGAGGACTTGCAGCGCTATGGGGTGGAGCGCATCTACACCCCCGAGGACGGCCGCAAGCTCGGACTGGACGGCATGATCGACGATGTCTTCCGCCGGGTCCGCTCGGCCGGCAGACCGGCCTACGAGGCACACCCGCTGAACGCGCGCGACCACGCTCAGATCGCGCGCGCCATCACGGTGCTCGAGAGCGCCGAGTCGGCTCAAGCCGAGCTCGAGCAGGTCCGCCACGTGATCCGGCGCTCCCCCAGCCGCGTGCCGGTGATCGGCATCACCGGCAGCGGCGGTGCGGGCAAGTCGAGCCTGACCGACGAGCTGCTCGCGCGGCTGCTGCGGCATTTCCCCGGCCGGCAGATCGCCGTGGCGGCCATGGACCCGACCCGGCGCCGCAGCGGCGGGGCCCTGCTCGGCGACCGCATCCGCATGAACAGCCTCTCCTCGGAGAATATCTTCATGCGCTCGCTGGCCACGCGCCGTAAGCACCTGGCGACCGCCGTGGTGCTCGAGGATGTCATCCAGCTCTACCAGGCCTGCGGGTTCGATCTCATCATCGTCGAGACCGCGGGCACCGGCCAGGCCGATACCGAGATCGTCGATCTGGTGGATGTGTCGCTCTACGTCATGACCGGCGAGTACGGTGCGGCGAGCCAGCTCGAAAAGATCGACATGCTGGACTATGCCGATCTGATCGCGCTCAACAAGAGCGACAAGCGAGGCTCGGCCGACAGCCTGCGCGATGTGCGCAAGCAGTGGCGGCGCAATCACCCGCAGGCGCAGCTCGCCGATGCGGATCTGCCCGTGTTTCCGACCATTGCCAGCCGCTTCAACGATGCGGGCGTGAATCGCCTGTTCGCCGCGATTTGCAGGACGCTGGCCGAGAAGCGCATCGGCGCGGCGAGCTGGGACGTGGCCGACCCGGGCCCTGTGGAGATCACCGCGCGTGAGCCGCTGATCCCCGGCGCGCGGATCCGCTACCTCTCGGAGATCGCGCGCAACGGCCGTGAGGCTCGCGATGGGATCGAGCGCAGGGCGGCGGCGGCGCAGCGCGCGCACGGTCTTTACCAATCTCTCGAGGCGCTCGGGGATGCGCCGCTTCCGAGGCCGCTCGATCCGTGTCCGCAACCGGCGCCGCAGGACACGGCCGACGCTACGCGCCGGCAGTTGCGGGCCGCCTACAACCGGGCGCTCGAGGAGGTCGGCGCCGAGGGTATCGCCGAGCTCAAAGCCTGGCCGGCGCGGGTGCGCGCCGCGACGGAGGAGACTTATTCCTACGAGGTCAGGGACCGTCAGGTCACCGGCGAGAACTATACCGAGACACTTTCCCACCAGAAAGTGCCGAAGATCGCCGTGCCGCGCTTTGCGGGTTGGGGGGAGCAGCTTCGCTTCATCGGGCACGAGAACCTTCCCGGCTTCTTTCCGTATACCGGCGGTGTCTATCCCTATCGGCGCGAGGCCGAGGACCCCACCCGCATGTTCGCCGGCGAGGGCGCGCCCGAGCGGACCAATCGGCGGTTCCACTATCTGGCCCACGGCCACAACGCGGTGCGGCTGTCCACCGCGTTCGATTCGACGACGCTGTACGGCGAGGATCCCGACACGCGCCCCGACGTCTACGGACGCACGGGCAACTCCGGGGTGTCGGTGGCGACACTCGATGACATGAAGAAGCTCTATTCGGGCTTCGATCTCACCCTGCCTTCAACCTCCGTGTCCATGACCATCAACGGTCCGGCGCCGATGATCCTCGCGATGTTCATGAACACCGCGATCGATCAGCGCATCGAGCGGCACCTGCGCGCCGAGGGGCGCTGGAGCGAGGCCGAGCGGCGCATCGAGACGCTGCACCGCGCGGCCGCGCAACGGGGCATCGCCCCGCCCGCCTATCGCGGCGAGCTGCCCGAGGGCCACGACGGCGGCGGACTGGCGCTGCTCGGGGTGAGCGGCGATCAGCTCGTCGAGCCCGAGCTCTACGAGCGCATCAAGGCCGAAACGCTGGGCGCGGTGCGCGGCACCGTGCAGGCGGACATCCTCAAGGAGGATCAGGCGCAGAACACCTGCATCTTCTCGACGGAGTTCGCGCTGCGCATGATGGGCGACGTGCAGCAGTACTTCACCGAGCGGCGCGTGAGGAATTTCTACTCGGTGTCGATCTCCGGCTACCACATCGCCGAGGCCGGCGCCAACCCGGTGTCCCAGCTCGCCTTCACCCTCGCCAACGGCTTCACCCTGGTCGAGTACTATCTCGCCCGCGGCATGCGCATCGACGATTTCGCTCCCAACCTGTCGTTCTTCTTCTCCAACGGCATGGATCCGGAGTACGCGGTCATCGGCCGAGTCGCGCGCCGCATCTGGGCGCGCGCCATGCGCGATCTGTACCGTGCCGGCCCGCGCAGCCAGATGCTGAAATACCACGTGCAGACCTCGGGGCGCAGCCTCCATGCCCGCGAGATCGGCTTCAACGACATCCGCACCACCCTGCAGGCGATGTATGCCCTGTTCGACAGCTGCAACAGCCTGCACACCAATGCCTACGACGAGGCGCTGACCACCCCGACCGAGGAGAGCGTGCGCCGCGCGGTGGCCATTCAACTGATCATCAACCGCGAGTTGGGCCTGAACAAGACGCAGAATCCCTGGCAGGGCTCGTTCGCGCTCGAGTACCTGACCGATCTGCTCGAGGAGGCCGTGTACCGGGAGTTCGACGCCATCACCGAGCGCGGCGGCGTGCTAGGCGCGATGGAGACGATGTATCAGCGCGGCAAGATCCAGGAAGAGTCGCTTTACTACGAGCGGAAGAAGCACGACGGCAGCCTGCCCATCGTCGGCGTCAACACCTTCCTGTCCGGCTCGGATTCGGTCTCCGAGCACGCGCACGCCGAGCTCATCCGCTCGACGGAGGAGGAGAAGCAGGCGCAGGTGGCGGCCGTGCGCGCCTTTCAGGCTCGCAACGCCGATCGCTCGCCGGACGCCCTGAAGCGTCTGCAGGCGATCGCCTGCGCCGGCGGCAACGTGTTCGCCGAGCTGATGGAGACGGTCAAGAGCTGCTCTCTGGGGCAGATTTCGCACGCTCTGTACGAAGTGGGCGGGCGCTATCGGCGAAACATGTGAGGTCCGGCTCTTCGAGCGTGGCGAGGATCGCTTCCCGCGCCCGCTCGCGCAGCAGCGCAGCGCCGTGCGCCGGCACCCCGGGAGGGATCGGGATCGGGGGCAGGATCGACACCTCGATGCGCACCGGACGGGGCAGATTGCCGCGCGGCGACAGGGCGGTGCGGGTGCCGCGCACCACGGCGGGCACGATCGGGCAGCCGGCGCGGGCGGCGGTCGTGAAGGCGCCGGAGTGGAACTTCAGCAGCCCCGGCTCGGCGGTGAAAGTGCCCTCCGGGAAGAACACCAGGGAATGACCGCTGGCTGCGTTGCGTAGCAGGCGCAGCGCGTCCGCGGCGCCGCGCTTGCGGTCGAAGCGCTCGACGAACTCCGAGCCGATGCGCTGCAGGAACCAGCCGGCGAGCGGCACGCCGGCCATCTCGCGCTTGATGACGAAGCCGAAGCGGGCGGGCAGGGCGGCGGTAAACACCAGTCCGTCGAGGTAGCTCGCGTGGTTGGAGACGATCACGCACTGGCCTTGCGGCAGGTGCTCGAGGGCGCGAACGGTGAGCTTCATGCCCGCGCCCCAGAGGAAGGTGCGGGCGAGCGCCCGCGCGGCGCGCCGGCGCCGGTGAAGGCCCGGCAGCAGCAGGGCGGCCAGCGACGCCGACAGCCCCACCACCCCAAACAAAACAGTGGCATACAGCGCGTAGGTGAGCCTGAGCGGAAGCAGAACGCTGGTCCGGAGCGAAAAGGGGCGGTGTGGCGGCGCCTGAAGCATTGTTGGCTGGGGTCCTGACGAGTCGGCTGTGGATCGAGTCGGTCGCGGATCGAGTCGGTTGCGGATTGTGATCAGGTTCTCTCTTACGTTAACTCCCACAACCAAGTGTGATGCTCATCACACCGGGTGAGGGCTCGGGGTCACCATACTGCGACAGCCACGGTGCCGCCAGCAATCGCGTCCCGAAGCGCCAGTTGTATCGAAGGCGTAACTGAATGTGTAGCGAGACGGCCCCAACCGAGAGCGAAATTGTCGAACCATTCTGCCGCAATTGCCATGCCCGATCATTCCGATAGGAATCCGGTCGTCACCCGCTTCCTGGATGCGGTGTGGATAGAGCGCGGCCTGTCACCAAACACGCTGGCCGCCTATCGCGCGGACCTGACGGCGCTGTCGCGCTGGCTCGCCGAGCGCGAGGTGCCGATCATGCAGACCTCGCGCAAGGATCTGCAGGATTTCATCGCCTGGCGGGTGCAAACGGGCGCGCGTCCGCGCTCGACCGCCCGCCAGATCTCGAGCTTCCGCCGCTTCTTCCGCTATCTGGTGCGCGAAAGCCTCATCCAGGTGGATCCGACGGCCGAGATCGCCATGCCGAAGATCGGCCGCTCGCTGCCGAAATCCCTGACCGAGGAGGAGGTGGAGGCGCTGCTGGCGGCCCCGGCCGTGCGCGACCCGCTCGGCAACCGGGACCGCACCATGCTCGAGGTGCTCTATGCGACCGGCTTGAGGGTGACCGAGCTGGTGAATCTGCGCTACGGGCAGATCAATCTCAACCAGGGCGTCATCCGCATCGTCGGCAAGGGCAACCGCGAGCGCCTCATCCCGTTGGGCGACGAGGCCGTGCGCTGGCTGACCGAGTTCGTGCGCGGAGCGCGCGACGAGATCCTGCTCGACCGGCAGACCGAATACCTGTTTCCGACCCGGCGGGGAGATCGCATGACCCGTCAGGCCTTCTGGCACATCATCAAGCGCTACGCGCGCAAGGCGGGCATCTCCAAGGGGCTCTCACCGCACACGCTGCGCCACGCGTTCGCCACGCATCTGCTAAATCACGGCGCGGACCTGCGCGTCGTGCAGATCCTGCTGGGGCACAGTGACCTGTCGACCACGCAGATCTACACGCACGTGGCCAGCGAGCGCATGAAAGAGCTGCACTCGCGGCATCATCCGAGGGGCTAGGGGAGCTACCGCTCTAGCAGCTTCGCCTTGTCCGGCTTTCCGTCCCACTCCTTGGCGTCGGCGGGAGCTTCTTTCTTCTCGGTGATGACCGGCCACTGCTTGGCGAGCTCGGCGTTCAGGACCTTGAATGATTCCTGGCCGGCCGGCAGCTCTTCCTCGGAGAAGATCGCCTCAGCGGGGCACTCCGGCTCACAGAGCGTGCAATCGATGCACTCGTCCGGATCGATTGCGAGGAAGTTCGGGCCCTCGTGGAAGCAATCGACCGGGCAGACTTCCACGCAGTCCATGTACTTGCACTTGATGCAGTTTTCGGTCACTACAAAAGTCATTGGAATTCCTATGGGTACGCGAAGCGGCTGGGTGGCCTTCGGGGCCGCGTATTGTGCCACGCTGCCCGGGACCACAAAACCTGCACCACTAAAATAAAGCGCGGAATCATAGCAGCCGCCGGGGCTTGCGCCGAGCGGCCGGCCGGTTACGTGAGCCGGCGCGCGAGCGAGGTGAAGTGATGCCCCTCGCGGCCTGCGGCACGGTCCTCCAGGTACCGGCGGAGGCTGAATTCGGTGCTCGGGAACGCCAGCTGCGCCCAGGGGATGTCCTTGGGCAGGACGAGCTCGGCCTCGAGGGTCTCGTGGCCCGCGCCGTACTGCGGCGCGGCCATGCTCGCTCTGAAGAACACGTGTACCTGGTGAGCCTGCAGCACGTGCACGATGGACAGCAGCGAGCCGATCTGCACCTCGACCAGAGCCTCCTCACGGGACTCGCGGGCCGCGCCTTGCTGAAGCGTCTCGCCATTCTCCATGAACCCGGCCGGGATGGTCCAGAAGCCGCGCCGCGGCTCGATGGCCCGCCGGCACAGCAGAATCCGGCCTTCGAACTCCGGCACGCAGCCGACGACGAGTTTCGGGTTTTGATAGTGGACGGTGCCGCACGCGTCGCAGACGTACCGGGGAAAATGATCGCCCGAAGGCACGCGCAGGGTGAGCGGGGCGCCGCAATGGCTGCAGAAATTCATGGCTTGAGCCCAGCATACGGGGGTGGCGCACGCTTGTCGATTGCCGCCCGCGCTCAGCGGCGCGTCCGCCGCCCGCAGGTCAAGTCGGGGCGCCGTTGGCGCCGTTGTGGCGGCTCTCGCGGTTGACGCGCACCAGGTCCCGGCCGGCGTTCTTCGCCTCGTACAGCGCCGCGTCGGCCCGGGCGACGATCTCATCCAGAGTTCTCGCGCCTTCGGCGGTGGTGGCCAACCCGGCGCTGAACGTGACGCGTGGTTGGGGCTGCGCGCTTTCGGGTATCGCGATGCCGAGCGCCAGCAGGCGCAGCCGCTCGATGCTGGAGAGAGCCGAAGCGAGCGTCGTGTCGGGCAGGATCAACAGGAACTCCTCGCCGCCCCAGCGGCCGAGGACGTCGGTGGTGCGCAGCGCGTCGCGGGCGAGGCGCGCGAATTCCTTCAGCACGTGGTCGCCGGCCGCGTGACCGCACTGGTCGTTGATCTCCTTGAAGTGATCGAAGTCGAGCAGCGCCACCGTCAGCGGCCGGTTGTAGGCGAGGGCTGTGTGCAGCGCCTGTGCGGCGAGCTGCGCGGTGCAGCCGCGGTTCGGCGCGCCGGTCAGAGTGTCTTCGTTGGCCAATTGCAGCAACTGGCGCCGGTGGCGCCTCCCGGCCACCAGGATGTAGGAAAGCAGCACGATGATCAGAATGCCCGCGATGCTGGCGAGCCCGATCCAGTTCAGCAACTGCCTCTGGCGCTCGGCGTGCCGCGCGGCGGTCCGCAGTTTCCTGCGCAGCACGGCGTTGCGCTCGATTTCCTCCTTGGCCTGGAAGCGCACTTCCAGCGCCTCCCGCAGGCGCACGCGAGCCGTCTCATTGCGCGCCGAATAGAGCCGCAGATACTGCTGCAGGTCGGCATACGCCCGGCGGTAGCTGCCGAGCGCGGCGTTCGCCCGCGCCCGTGCCAGATACGCCGGCGGAACATCGTGAGGCGCCATGTCCCCGCCATCGCGGCTCAGCACGTGATTCAGCGTGGCGCGCGCCCGAGCCGGATGTCCCTCGGCCAGGTCGACGCGGGCCAGCAGGGCGTGGGTCTCCTTGACCAGGCCGGTTGCCTTGCCGGCGGCGAGAACCGGCGCCGCGCGCACGCAATTGCGGCGGGCCGCGGCGAATTGACCGAGCCCGATCTGCGCCTGGCAGATGCGCAGATCCGCGTAGGCGACCCCCTGATGGTCGCCCTGCGCGAGACTGATGGCGCGGGCCCGCTTCATCGATGCAATGGCCCGGTGGAAGTGTCCCATGGTCCTCAGGATCTGGCCCTGAAGGTACGCGTCGATCGCGAGGTCGGAGGTCAATCCATGCGCGCTGTCCCACTGGATGACCCGGCCGATGAGCCCGAGCGCCTCGTCGAAGTCTCCCATGCGTCGCAGGACGGTGGCCAGCATCGAGGCGGCTTCCATCCGCGGCTCGGTCAGTGCGGGCGAAGTGCTTTGCAGGTACGCCTGGGTCAGCTCGCGGATGGCGGCGTCGGAACGCTCCCTCTGTTGATTCAAATAGCCCTGGGCGATCTCCAGGCATATGTCGCTGCGTGATCCGGGCTTCTGCGCCGCGCGCGCCCGCTTGATCAAGACGATCGCCTTGCCGATGCCGGCGGGTTCGCTGAAGCTCAAGGCATAGTTCGAAAGCAGCACCAGGCGCAGCGGATCCGTCCGGTCATGCAGCAGGGCCAGACCCTTCAGCGCCGAGGCGCGCTCGCGGCTGTCCAGGCTCAGTGTTCCGTAGGCGTCGGCCTGGATGGCGTAGAAGGCGGCGAGGCGCCTCGGCTCGGTCGTGGCCGCGTCGGCGGGCAGGCGGGCCAGCAGCCCGTTCACCTCCGTCAGCGCCTTTTTGGCGTTCCGGTCGATGAGCGGGCGCAGCCGCAGGAAGTCCCGATCCTTGACGCCGAAGCAGCCCGCCTGGGCGGCAGGCACCGTGCCACAGACGCAAATCGCAAGCGCGAGTAGCGCGGTGCACGACCGTGCCGCATCGCGCCACCTTGACGGGAAGCTGCTCATGAGGAGCATCAGATTATGGTGACTCGATGGCGGGAATAAGGCTGGATGTCACGATTTTTCTCACGAGCGGCGGCCGGCGATTGCGGATCGGGTGGGCACGTGCACCCGGTCACATTTAATTCCGTTGGGGGGGGGAATGCAGGGCGGGGAAGGCGCCTGTCCGAGAAGGATGCCGGCAATCGCGGCGGACCCCCGGGCCGTGATCGCATTGGAAGAAAGATGTCGCGTTTCCGGCGGGCGCGCTCAAGACCGGGGCGCGGCTGCCGGGACAGCGGGAGCACAGTATTTCCCCTGAAAATCCCTATGATCGTCAGCGGATCGCATGTTTGATCAATTGCGCCGATGCGGCGCTCTACCACGCCAAGGCGGGGGGTCGCGACCGGGTGTCTCCACCGACGCCCCGGGCGAGGTGGTTTTGTTCGATCCGCCCGCCACGCGGCCGGCGCTCGTGGCCGGATAGGCCGGCTTGCCGGTCCGCCGCCCGGACCCGACGCCCGCCTTGTATCGACACGACATTTGCGGCGCTCGCATGGACTGCGGCGAGTGCGGCGGATTAATCTCGCCCGCAAGGTTAGATTATGCACCGGCCCCATCCTGAGACCACCTCGCGCGGCGATGCCACCGGACAGTCGGCCGAGCGTCGCTCGTTCGATCTGCTGGTCATAGGCGGCGGCATCAACGGAGCCGGGATCGCGCGCGATGCGGCCGGCAGGGGGCTGCGGGTGTGCCTGATCGAGCAATCTGACCTCGGGGCCTTCACCTCCTCGGCGAGCACCAAGCTCATTCACGGCGGATTACGCTACCTCGAGTATCGCGAGTTCCGTCTGGTGCGTGAGTCGCTGGCCGAGCGCGAGCGGCTGCTGCGCATCGCCCCTCATCTGGTGCAGCCGCTGCGCTTCATCCTGCCGCACGTGCCGACGCTCAGGCCCCGCTGGGAGATTCGCGCCGGGCTGTTTCTGTACGATCACCTGAGCGGCCATCGGCATCTGCCCGGATCACGGTCGGTGGACCTGCGGGGCGCTCCCGCGGGCGCGGCGCTGAAGCCTGTCTACCGGAGGGGCTTCGCCTATTCCGACTGCCGCGTCGATGACAGCCGTCTGGTCGTGGTCAATGCGCGCGACGCGGCCGATCGCGGCGCGGTGATCCTCACCCGCACGCGAGCGAGCGGGGGGAGAGCCGACGCCGAGGGTTGGCACGTGGAGTGCGAGAGCCACGAGGCTGGAACGATCCGCCTACGGGCCAAGGCCGTGGTCAACGTCAGCGGCGCCTGGATCAATGAGGTACGCGGTCTGCTCGGCCAGAGCTCGCCCGAGCCGATCCGCCTGGTGCGGGGCAGCCACATCGTGGTGCCCCGCCTGTTCGAGGGCGAGCAGGCCTACATCCTGCAGAACCCGGATCATCGCATCGTGTTCGCGATCCCGTTCCACGAGCGCTTCACGCTCATCGGCACCACCGACGTGCCGCACACCGGTCCGCTCGGTCGGCTGGCGATCACCCCCGGGGAGACCGCCTATCTCTGCGAGAGCATCAACCGCTACTTCCGGCGGCCGATCCGGCCGGAAGATGTCGTGTGGAGCTATTCCGGGGTGCGATCCCTGCGCGATGACGGCGCCACCGAGGCCTCCGAAGTCACCCGCGACTATGAGCTCGTGCTCGAGCACGCCGGAGGCGGCTCCCCGGTGCTGACGGTGCTCGGCGGCAAGATCACCACGTATCGGAAGCTCTCCGAGACCGTGCTGGCGACCCTGCGGCCGTCGATCGGCGGCTCGGCGACCCGTTGGACGGCGACGGCGGCCTTGCCGGGCGGCGATGTGCCCCACGGGAGCCTGGCGGAGTTCACCGCCGAGGCGGCGCGACGCTGGCCGTTCCTGGCGCCGGAGCATCTGCGGCGGCTGGCGTGCGCCTACGGGACTCGCATGGAGCGCGTGCTCCAGGGGGCGCGCACGGCGGCGGATCTGGGCGAGTCTCTGGGAGCGGACCTCACGGCGGCCGAGGTCGACTACCTCGAGGGCGAGGAATGGGCGGTGACGGCGGAGGATATTCTGTGGCGCCGCTCGAAGCTCGGCCTGCGCTCGGGCCCTGCGGACCTCGAGCGGCTGAATCGCTACCTGGGCGCCGGTGCGCAATCCCGCTGGAGATCTCAACCATGACAGTCAAAAATCCGGGCAAATTTGTCGGTGCGATCGATCAGGGCACCACGAGCACACGATTCATGGTGTTCGGGCGCCAGGGAGAGATTCTCGCCAGCGCCCAGCTCGAGCACCGCCAGATCTTTCCGCGTCCGGGCTGGGTCGAGCACGACGCGCTGGAGATCTGGACCAACACGGGCAAGGTCATCGAGGCGGCGCTCGCGCAGGCAGGCCTCGGCGCCGGGGACCTGGCCGCGGTGGGCATCACCAACCAACGCGAAACCACCGTGCTGTGGGACCGGCGCAGCGGCAGGCCGCTTCACAACGCCATCGTCTGGCAGGACACGCGCGTCGCCGGCAGCGTGGCCGAGATGGAGCGCCGCGGCGGCCAGAACCGCTTCCGCGACAAGACGGGCCTGCCGCTCGCGACCTATTTCAGCGCCTTGAAGCTCCGCTGGCTGCTCGATGAGGTGCCGCAGGCGCGCGCGCTCGCCGAGGCGGGCGATGCGCTGTTCGGCACCATCGACTCGTGGCTGCTGTGGAACCTCAGCGGAGGTCCGGCGGGCGGCGTGCATGTCACGGACGTGACCAACGCCAGCCGCACCCAGCTTATGAATATCGCCACGCTCGCCTGGGACGGGGAGCTGCTGGCGGAGTTCGGCATTCCGGCGGGGTGCCTGCCGCGCATCGCTTCCTCGAGCGAGGTCTACGCGCAGGCGCGCCTGCCGGCGCTCGCCGGCGTGCCGATCGCCGGCGACCTGGGGGACCAACAGGCCGCCCTGGTCGGCCAGACCTGCCTGCGGCGCGGCGACGCGAAGAACACCTACGGCACGGGCTGCTTTCTGCTGATGAACACCGGCGAGCAGCCGGTGCCGTCCAAGGCGGGACTGATCACCACGGTGGCCTACCGGTTCGGGCGGGAGAAGCCCTGCTATGCGCTCGAGGGGTCGATCGCGGTTGCTGGCGCGCTGGTGCAGTGGCTGCGCGACCGCCTCGGGCTCATCGAATCGAGCGCCGAGATCGAGGCGCTGGCGCGCGAAGTCGAGGACAACGGCGATGTCTACTTCGTGCCGGCCTTCTCCGGGCTGTTCGCGCCGCATTGGCAGGCGAGCGCCCGGGGCATCATCGCCGGGCTGACCGGCTATGCGAACCGCGCGCACCTGGCGCGCGCGGTGTTGGAGGCGACCGCCTACCAGACGCGCGACGTGCTCGCGGCGATGGAGCAGGACTCGGGCGTGGGGTTGACCGAGCTGCGCGTCGACGGGGGCATGGTGGTGAACGAGCTGCTGATGCAGTTCCAGGCCGACATTCTCGACGTCAGCGTCGTGCGGCCCCGGGTGACCGAGACCACCGCTCTCGGCGCCGCCTATGCCGCTGGCCTGGCGGTGGGGTTCTGGGGCGACACGCGGGATCTGCGCGCCAATTGGAGCATCGACCGCACGTGGACGCCGGCCATGGCTCGGGAGCGGCGCGAGCACTACTACGGGTGTTGGCAGAAGGCGGTCGCGCGGTCCCTCGGGTGGGCCGAGTGACCCGTGTCCCGGTCGGACTCCCGGTTCTTGCGCCGGCGGGGGCGCGGCAACGAAACTGATCCGAGGAAAACGTCATGGCTGTGAAAATGGGGGTCAAAACGGGGTGGCGCGCTCGAAGCATATGGAGCGAGCTGTTGGCGGAGTTTTTCGGCACCTTCGTCCTGCTGGCCTTCGGCGCGGGCGTGGTGGCGGTCGCGGTCGTGGGGCTGCCCGAGTCCGGCCGGACGTCGACCATTTTCGCCGGCGCGGGTGGCTGGTTGCTCATCACCTGGGGATGGGCCATGGCGGTGACCATGGCGATATACGTTGCCGGGGGCGTCACCGGTGCCCACATCAATCCGGCGGTGACGCTCGCTTTCGCCGTCAAGGGCGATTTCCCCTGGGGCAAGGTGCTGCCGTATTGCGCGGCGCAGGTTGCCGGCGCTTTCGCCGGCGCCGCGCTCGTCTTCGCCGACTATGTCCCGGCGATCGACATGTGGAACGCCGCGCACAAGGTGATTGCACGCGCCGGCCCCGGCGGCATGACGACCTTCAGCATCTTCGCCACGTTTCCGGCGCGCTACTATGGCCAGCACATGATGGGCCCGCTGTTCGACCAGATCGTCGGGACCTTCTTCCTGGTGCTGTTCGTCCTGGCCATCATCGATTCGATGAACGTCGGGGTGAAGGCCAATCTGGCGCCATTCATGATCGGCATGGCGGTGGCCGCGATCGGCATGTCTTTCGGAACGGGTGCGGGTTATGCGATCAATCCCGCGCGCGATCTGGGTCCGCGGCTGTTTTGCTGGCTGACCGGATGGGGCGCCAACGCGTTCCCCGGACCCCACGACTACTGGTGGGTGCCGATCATCGGGCCCCTCGCCGGCGGCTCGTTCGCGGTGGCGCTCTACAAGTTCTTCATTGCCGATACCCTGGCGGCCAGGGCCGCCACCGCCCCGGCGCAGGACAGCGTCGATATCGGTGCCGTGGACGCGGTGGACGCGGTGGACGCGGTGGACGCGGTGGACGCGGCGAGCGAGGCGGGCGAGGAGCCTTGACCGAACGGCATCGCCGCCCGGCGGCCGGACCGGTCATCGGCGCCGCCCGCACTTGCGCGCGCATCCCGTAACATAGGGGCATGGTGCCACTGCAATTGGAGGCCGCATGTACAAGCGGATACTGGTCCCGATAGACGGAAGCCCCGCCGCCACTCGAGGCCTCGGCGAGGCGATCGATCTCGCCAGGAATCAGGGGGCCGAGATCCTGCTCCTGCACGTCGCTGACGAGTGGAAGGTCGCCGCGGGCGACATTGCCGCCGTCAACCTCGAAGCCGGCGCACAGCGGCTGCGGGAAGCCGGCTCGGCGCTTCTTCAGGAGGCCGAGGCGCGCGTCCGTCAGGCCGGCGTGTCGGCGAGTTCCGTGCTCCTCGAGGAGATCGGCGTGCCCGTGGGCACCTGCGTCGTGCAGCGCGCGCGCGAATGGCCCGCGGATCTCATCGTATGCGGAACCCACGGGCGCCGAGGCTTGCACCGGCTGTTGATGGGCAGCGACGCGGAACACATCGTACGGCACACGCCTGTTCCGGTTCTGCTGGTGCGCTCCGCGGAGTAGTCAGGGGGCGCGCCGCACGCGCGGTGCGCCTTGCGCCGAATGCGGATTGTCGGCCCCGAGGTCATCGGCTCTCATATGCGCGGGGCACGGTTCAGTCCCTGCCTCGACGCGGAGAGCTCGCCCGCAATGGTGCGGCCGGCCGGGTGGCCGCCCGGGGCGATGTCGCTCTGCGCTTGCGAGAGTGCGACATGTGCCCTGGCCTGCCTGATGGCCGTTGCGCGGCACCGATTCCAGCGCCTCTGGTGCTGATACTTGAGCACGACGGTGGAACCCGCAACGCCATGTGCCTGCTCCTGCACCCGGCCGGTTACCAGGTCCTGCTTGCCGCCGTTCTCGCCGAGGCGATGGAAATCGCCCGCCGGCGATGCGCCTCGGCCTGCTCGTGATGAGCTCTCCCATGATCTGTGGCACGCCGCCCACGCGGGCGATATGCGCTTTGCGTGAAATCGCGGGGCAACAGCTCAAGGTCATCCTGCTCCTGGACAATCTGTGGTGCGTCCCCGGCGAGCTTCGCCGGGACCCGCGTGTCCGGCTGGCGCGCAAGCCGGTCGAGCCGGAAGCGCTCCTCGCCGCATTGAGCGCGTTGCGGATCCACTGAGCCCGGCGGATGTCCTGTCGTCCCTTGCGCGGATGGCGCTTCGAGTCGCTTCGCTTCAATATGACAGGAAGGTGACACGTGCGCCGCCGCGGCCGTCTGTAGCGGCAATCCCTTATGCGTCATGCCTGGAAGCTCCTTTCCTCTCGGCCTATACTTCGAGCGCAGTCAGATTCGACCGGTGAGTCGTGCGAGCGCCGCTCGCGTCCTGTTTGGCTGCGCCGCGCCCGATGTCGTCCGACGCTTCGCGCTCGCGCGGCGCGCCTCGGTTATTACCTATGCGACCGCGGAGGCGGCACTTTTTCAACGCGCGGAGGACGCACACCATGCATGCAGCGACCGACCGGCCTTCCAACGGCCCGCTCTCTCCCGAGCTCCTGCGACGGATCGACGCCTACTGGCGCGCCGCCAACTACCTGTGTGTGGGACAGATCTACCTTTACGACAATCCTCTGCTGCGCGCGCCCCTCGAGCTGGCCCACGTCAAGCCGATGCTGCTCGGACACTGGGGCACGACGCCGGGGCAGAACTTCATCTACGCGCACTTGAACCGCATCATCAGGCAGCATGACCTCGACATGATCTACATCTCCGGTCCCGGACACGGCGGTCCGGCGCTGGTGGCGAACACGTATCTGGAGGGCACCTACAGCGAGATCTATCCGGAAGTCAGCCGGGACGAGGATGGACTGAAGCGGTTGTTCACCCAGTTCTCCTTCCCCGGAGGCATTCCGAGCCACGTTTCCCCGGAGTGTCCCGGCTCCATCCACGAAGGCGGCGAGCTCGGCTACTCCCTGAGCCACGCCTTCGGAGCCGTACTCGACAACCCCGACCTCATCGTCGCGTGCGTGGTCGGCGACGGGGAGTCCGAGACCGGGCCGCTCGCCACGGCCTGGCACCTGAACAAGTTCCTGAATCCCGCCGGCGACGGAACGGTGCTGCCGATCCTGCATCTGAACGGCTACAAGATCGCCAATCCGACGATCCTCGCCCGCATCGAGCACGAGGAGCTCGAGCAGCTCATGCGCGGCTACGGCTGGACGCCGTACTTCGTCGAGGGGCATGACCCGCAGAAGATGCACCAGGAGATGGCGGGCACGCTCGATCGGATCGTCGAGCAGATCCGCGCCATCCGCCACGAGGCGAGAAACGGCGGCGCCGCGCTGGCCCGCCCGCGCTGGCCGATGATCGTACTGAACAGCCCGAAGGGCTGGACGGGACCGAAGATCGTCGACGGCAAGCCCTGCGAGGGGAGTTTCCGGGCCCACCAGGTGCCGCTGTCGGATCCGGCCGGCAACCCCGGGCACCTGAGGCAGCTCGAGAGCTGGCTGCGCAGCTACCGTCCCGAGGAGCTCTTCGATGCGGGCGGACGGCTGCTGCCGGAGCTTGCCGAGCTCGCGCCGCTCGGCGCGCGCCGCATGGGCAGCAACCCGCACGCCAACGGTGGCGCGCTGCTGCGCGACCTGAAGCTGCCCGACTTCAACGAGTACGCGCTGGCGGTGCCCGCGCCCGGGGCCGTCGAAGCCGGCGACACGAGCGTCCTCGGACCGTTTCTGCGCGATGTCATCCGGTTGAATCCGGCCAATTTCCGGCTGTTCGGACCGGACGAGACGGTCTCGAACCGCCTGCAGTCGGTATTCGAGACCACCAACCGGCAGTGGGATGCGCGCACGCTGGCCTCGGACGAGTATCTCGCCCCGGCCGGCCGCGTGCTCGAGGTGCTGAGCGAGCACCAGTGCGAGGGCTGGCTCGAGGGCTATCTGCTCACCGGCCGGCACGGGTTGTTCAACTGTTACGAGGCGTTCATCCACATCATCGATTCGATGTTCAATCAGCACGCCAAATGGCTGAAGGTCACCGCGCAGCTTCCCTGGCGGCGCAAAATCGCATCGCTCAACTACCTGCTGACCTCCCATGTCTGGCGCCAGGATCACAACGGCTTCACACACCAGGATCCGGGCTTCCTCGATCACGTGGTGAACAAGAAGGCGGAAATCGTGCGGATCTACCTGCCGCCGGACGCGAACTGCCTGCTGTCGGTGATGGATCACTGCCTGCGCAGCCGTCACTACGTCAACGTGGTGGTCGCCGGCAAGCATCCGGCGCCTCAGTGGCTGCCGGTCGAGGCGGCCGTCGAGCACTGCACCGCCGGCATCGGCATCTGGTCGTGGGCGAGCAACGATCAGGGCGCGGAGCCGGATCTGGTCATGGCGTGCGCCGGAGACGTGCCGACGCTCGAGACGCTGGCGGCGGTATCGATCCTTCGCGAGGCGTTTCCGGACCTGAAGATCCGCGTGGTGAACGTCGTCGACCTGATGAGGCTGCAGCCCTCCTCGGAGCATCCACACGGCCTGAGCGATCGGGATTTCGACTCGCTGTTCACCAGGGAGAAGCCCGTGATCTTCGCCTTTCACGGCTATCCGTGGCTGATCCACCGCCTGACTTATCGACGTTACAACAACGCGGGGCTGCACGTGCGCGGCTACAAGGAGGAAGGCACTATCACCACCCCGTTCGACATGACCGTGCTCAACGAGATGGATCGCTTCCACCTGGTGCAGGATGCCATCGACCGGCTGCCGCAGCTCGAGGATCGGGGTACCTACGTCAAGGAGCAGGCCAAGGCGCGACTCATCGAGCATCGTGCCTACATCCGCAAGCACGGCCGCGACATGCCGCTCGTCTCCGACTGGAAGTGGCCGGGCGGGGCCCCGGGGCACACCGGGTGAGCGACCCGGCACGCGGTCCCGGACTCGCAGTGCGCATGGATACGTCTTCTCTCCACGAGGCATTCGAGCGCCACCTGAGGCTCGATCAGATGCTGAAGCCGGCCGCGACCCGCGAGCGCGACCGGTTCGAAGCGCTCGCCGGAGCACTGCGCGAGCTGATCGGCGGGCTGTGGCTGGCGACGAACCAGGCGTACGACCAGAAGCGCCCGAAACAGGTCTACTACCTGTCGATGGAGTATCTGCTCGGGCGATCCCTCAAGAGCCATCTGGCCAACCTGCGGATAGAGCCGCAGGTACGCGAGATGCTCGAGCGCCAGGGCATCGACCTGGACCGTCTCGTCGAGACGGAGCCGGACGCGGGGTTGGGCAACGGCGGTCTCGGCCGTCTGGCTGCGTGCTTCCTGGATTCGCTCGCCACCTTGCGCATCCCGGCGATCGGCTACGGACTGCGCTATGAGTACGGCATGTTCCGCCAGGAGATCGCCGACGGCTGGCAGGTCGAGCACCCCGACAACTGGCTGCGCCTGCCCGATCCCTGGGAGCTCGTCCGGCGCAAGGAGGCGGTCGAGGCGCGCATCCACTGCGCGCTGAGGTTCGAGGAGGGCATGGCTCGCCTGGTCGATCACCGCGGGGCGACGCTGCGCGGCATACCGTATGACCGGCCGGTGGTCGGCTTCGGCGCGAAGACGGTCAATACGCTGCGCCTGTGGGAGGCGACCTCGCCGGATTACTTCGATCTGAACGAGTTCAACCACGGCGATTTCTTCGGCGCCGTCCACGAGAAGATCCTGGCGGAAAATCTCACCCGCGTGCTCTATCCGGACGATGCCACCTCCGCCGGGCGCCACCTGCGCTTCCTGCAGGAGTATTTCCTGGTCGCCTGCTCGCTGGCCGACATCGTGCGCCGCTTCCGCCGTACCGGCGGCGAGTGGCCGTCGCTCGCCGATCGGGTCGCCATCCAGTTGAACGACACCCATCCGGCGATGGCCGTCGCCGAGCTCATGCGCATTCTTCTCGACCGGGCCCGGCTCGGCTGGGAGCAGTCCTGGGAGCTGACGGTGCGCACCCTCGCTTTCACCAACCACACATTGCTGCCGGAGGCGCTCGAGCGCTGGCCGGTCGAGCTGTTCGAGCTCGCGCTGCCGCGGCAGCTCGAGATCATCTACGAGATCAATCGGCGCTTTCTCGCCGAGGTGCGCGCGCGTTTTCCCCGGGACGAGGGCCGCATCGAGCGCATGAGTCTCATCGAGGAGCGGCCCGTCAAGGCCGTGCGCATGGCCAACCTGGCGATCGTCGGCTCGCACAGCACCAACGGGGTGTCGCAGATCCACAGCAGTCTGTTGCGCAGCCGCACGCTCAAGGATCTCGCGCAGATGCTGCCCGAGCGCTTCCGCAACGAGACCAACGGGGTGACGCCCCGCCGCTGGCTGCTGCTCGCCAACCCCGAACTGGCCGATCTTCTGACGCGGACCATCGGCGAGGGCTGGATCACCGACCTCGGCAAGCTCCGCGCGCTCGTGCCGCTGGCGGAGGATGCGGAGTTTCGCGCGCGCTTCCGCCAGGTCAAGCATGCCGCCAAGGTCCGGTTCGCCGGCTGGGTCGCGTCCACCATGGGCCAGACGGTCGACCCGCAGTCCCTGTTCGATTGCCAGGTCAAGCGCATCCACGAGTACAAGCGGCAGCTGCTCAACGTCCTGCACATCATCATTCTCTACGACCGCCTGCGGCGCGAGGGCGTCAATGCCGGCGGGCCCGCGCGCACGTTCTTCTTCGCGGGCAAGGCGGCTCCCGCCTACGTGCTGGCCAAACTCATCATCAAACTGATCAACAATGTGGCGGCGGTGATCGACGCCGATCCGGACGTGCGCGGCCGGCTCAAGGTGCTTTTCCTGCCCAATTACGATGTCTCCCTCGCCGAGCGGCTGATCCCGGCGAGCGATGTGTCCGAGCAGATCTCCACGGCGGGCTTCGAGGCGAGCGGCACCAGCAACATGAAATTCATGATGAACGGAGCGCTGACCGTCGGCACGCGCGACGGGGCGACCATAGAGATGGCGCAGGAGGCGGGCGAGGAGAATTTCTTCCTGTTCGGACTCACCGCGGAGCAGGTGCTCGGCAGCCGCGGCTGGTACGATCCGCACTGGCATTACGCGCACGAGCCCGAGACGCGCGCCGCGCTCGATCTGATCGCGGGCAATCATTTCAGCCGCGGCGAGCCCGGGATCTTCACCCCGCTCGTGGACACGCTGCTGGCGCGCGGCGATTACTACATGCACCTCGCCGACCTTGGCGCCTATACCCGCACGCAGGCCGGCGTGGCCGCGCTGTATGGCGACCAGGACGCCTGGACGCGCCGTGCCATCCACAACGTCGCCTGCAGCGGCAAGTTCTCGAGCGACCGCGCGATCGCCGGCTACGCCGGGCAGATCTGGCGGGCGCAGCCGCTCGCCCCAGAGGGTGCCGGCCGTGCGGCGGGCGACGGCGCCGGTGCCGCGCAAGCGGCTCCGGCGGGCAAGGCGCCGGTGGCGCAACTGACGGAGACGAAGCGATGACGATCGATGCGCGCGCCGGCCAGCCGGCTTCGCCGGACATGCTGGTGGACCTGGCCAAGCTCGAGCAGTCGTATTACGGGCGGACTCCGGATGTCGGTGATGCGACGCAACGGGTGAAGTTCGGCACCAGCGGCCACCGCGGGTCGTCGCTGGATGGAACCTTCAACGAGGCGCACATCCTGGCCATCACGCAGGCCGTGTGCGATTACCGCGGGACCCGCGGCATCGACGGCCCGGTGTTGATGGGCAAGGATACGCATGCGTTGTCGGTGCCGGCCGAGCGCACGGCGATCGAAGTGTTGGCGGCGAACGGCGTCGAGGCCGTCCTCGCCGCGGGCGCGGGCATTACGCCCGTCCCGGTCATCTCCCGGGCCATCCTCACCCACAACCGTGGACGGACCTCGCGCCTGGCCGACGGTCTGATCGCAACGCCGTCGCACAACCCGCCGCGCGACGGCGGCTTCAAGTACAACCCGCCGCACGGCGGGCCGGCCGGCGCCGAGGCGACCGCCTGGATCGAGCGCCGTGCGAATGAGCTGCTCGCCGGGGGTAACCGCGAGGTCAAGCGCATGCCGTACGCGTCGGCGCTGAAGGCGGACACGACGCATACGGCCGACTTCATCGCGCCGTATGTCGACGACCTCGGGCTCGTGATCGACATGGCGGCGATTCGCGGCGCGGGCCTGAAGCTCGGGGTCGATCCGCTCGGCGGCGCCGCGCTGTATTGCTGGGCGCCGATCAACGAGCGGTACGGCCTCGACATCGAGGTGGTGAACCCCGGGGTGGATGCGAGATTCGCGTTCATGACGCTGGATCACGACGGCAAGATCCGCATGGACTGCTCCAGTCCCTACGCGATGGCGGGGCTCGTGCGGCTGAAGGATCGGTTCCAGCTCGCCTTCGGCAACGATCCGGATTCCGACCGGCATGGCATCGTGACGCCGTCGCAGGGCCTGATGAACCCCAATCATTACCTGGCCGTCGCGATCGACTATCTGCTCACGCACCGCGGGCAGTGGCGGCCGGACGCGGCGGTGGGCAAGACCGTGGTCAGCAGCAGTCTGATCGATCGGGTGGTCGCCCGCCACGGCGGCCGCCTGTACGAGGTGCCGGTGGGTTTCAAATGGTTCGCCCCGGGGCTGCTCGAGGGCTCGTTGTGCTTCGGCGGCGAGGAAAGCGCCGGCGCGAGCCTGCTGCAACGCGACGGGTCGGCGTGGACGACCGACAAGGACGGACCGGTGATGAATCTGCTCGCCGCCGAGATCACGGCGGTCACGGGCGCGGACCCCGGTGAGCATTATCGGCGGCTGGCGGCCGCGCTCGGCACGGCCCACTACACGCGCATCGACGTGCCGGCCACGGCCCGGGAGAAGGCGGCGCTCGCGAAACTCTCGCCCGAGGCCGTCACGGAGAGCGAGCTCGGGACGGAGCCGATCCTCGCCAGGCTCACGCAGGCGCCGGGAAACGGCGCGTCCATCGGCGGGCTGAAGGTGACCGCCGAGCACGGCTGGTTCGCCGCGCGGCCCTCGGGCACCGAGAACCTCTACAAGATCTATGCCGAGAGCTTCCGCGATCCGGCGCACCTCGCGAGCGTGGTGCGCGAGGCGCAGCGGATCGTGAGCCGCGCCCTGGCCCGGGGAGGCTGAGTGACCGGCGCGGCGCTCACCCGGCCGACGACGGTGCGCAGCGGATGGTGAGCTGGGCCGACACGGAGGGATCGGCGCTGCCGCTCGGCGCCTCCTGGTGCGAGAACGCGCAGGCCTGGAACTTCGCCCTGTACTCCAAGCACGCCGAGGCGGTCACGCTGCTGCTGTACGGCGCCGACGAGTTCGTCGAGCCGCTGCTGAGCCGCGCGATGGACTACCTGCGCAACAAGTCCGGGCGGATCTGGCACTGCCGGATCCCGGCGGGCGCCGCCCGCGGCGCGCGCTATTACGCGTACACGGTGAGCGGACCGGACTCCGACGGCGGCTTCGAGCGGCACGCGTTCCACCCGCGGAAGATTCTGCTCGATCCCTATGCGCGCGCGGTGTTTTTCCCGCCGGCCTTCGAGCGGGCCGCCGCCTGCCGTCCGGGATCGAACGCCGGCAAGGCGCCGCTCGGCGTTCTCGCCGGTGAGAGCGACACGTTCGACTGGCGGGGCGATCGCCGGCCGCGCCACGAGTCGGACACCGTGATCTACGAGCTGCACGTGCGCGGCTTCACGCGCAGTCCGAGCTCCGGTGTCGACCCGGACAGGCGCGGCACCTACAGCGGACTCGTCGACAAGATCCCGTACCTGAAGGCTCTGGGCGTCACCGCCGTGGAGCTGATGCCGGTGTATCAATTCGATCCGCAGGAGGGAAATTACTGGGGCTACATGCCGCTCAGCTTCTTCGCGCCGCATCACGCCTATGGGAGCCGCGCGCAGGAGTGCGCCCAGAGGGACGAGTTTCGCGAGATGGTCAGGGCGCTGCACGCGGCCGACATCGAAGTCATTCTCGACGTCGTCTACAACCACACCGCGGAGAGCGACGAGCGGGGGCCGGTGTACAGCTACAAGGGAATCGACAACAGCACCTACTATATCCTCAGCGCGCGCGGCGAGCGGATGTACGAGAACTTCTCCGGCACGGGCAACACCCTGCATTGCGCCAACCGTTACGTGCGCAAGCTGATCGTCGACAGCCTGCGCTACTGGGTGCGCGAGCTGCACGTCGATGGATTCCGATTCGATCTCGCGTCGGTTTTCGCGCGCGGCGCGGACGGCTCGCTCAATACGGAGGATCCGCCCATCTTCGGCGATATTCTCTCCGACCCGGATCTGGCCGGCGTGCGGCTGATCGCCGAGCCCTGGGATGCGGCCGGCGTCTACCAGTTGGGCCGCGGCTTTCCGGGCGCGCGCTGGCTGCAGTGGAACGGCCGGTTTCGCGACGACATCCGGCGGTTCGTGCGCGGCGACGGCGCGCTGGTGCCCGCGCTCATGCAGCGTCTCTACGGCAGCGACGATCTGTTTCCCGATGATCGGGCGAGCGCGTTCCATGCTTTTCAAAGCGTCAACTACGTCACCTCGCACGACGGCTTCACGCTGTACGACCTCATCGCCTACGACGGCAGGCACAATGAGGCCAACGGCCACGGCAATACGGACGGGGCCGCGGAGAATTTCAGCTGGAATTGCGGTTGGGAGGGCGATGAGGGCGTGCCGGCGCGGGTGCTGAAGCTGCGCCACCGGCAGGCGAAGAACTTCTGCGCGCTGCTGTTTCTCGCCAACGGCACGCCGATGCTGCGCGCGGGCGATGAGTTCCTGCAGACCCAGGGCGGCAACAACAATCCCTATAACCAGGACAACGCCACCAGTTGGCTGAATTGGGACCTTGCCGGGCGCAATGAGCAGATCCTGCGCTTCTTCCGCCTCATGATCCATTTCCGCAGGTCGCACCCCACGCTCGGCCGCAGCCGCTTCTGGCGCGATGACGTGCGCTGGTTCGGCACGGGTCCCGGCGTCGACATGGGGCCGGACTCGCGCACGCTGGCGGTATACCTCGACGGCGGGTCGCAACGCGATGTCGATCTGTACATGCTGTTCAACGGCTCCGATCGGGCACAGACCTTTCAGATCCAGGTCTCCCGGCCGGCCGGCTGGCGACGTGTCTTCGACACGGGGCTCGCGAGCCCGGATGATTTTCCGGAGCCGCCGCCGGTGAAGCCGATCGCGGGGACGGCCTACCGACTCGAGGCGCGCGCGATCGCCCTGTTCTCATCGGCCGGGCGGTCGGACGCGGTCGCCTGACCGGCGGGAGGCCGCTGGGTCACGGGTCTCCCGCCCGCGTCTGGTTCGCCGTGGCTCGCCCGCGCCGCAACCCATGGGCCGCATGTTCACGTGGTGCTCTGCGGTCACCAATCGAGTCTCGGAGTGCACCTCCCCGTCGAGGATTTCCGCATGTAACACTCGGCCACGCTAGTGCAAAGGCAGCACCGTGACCACCCAAGACACCGATACGCTCACCGCCCGCCGCGCCGCCGCAGTCGCGCGCGGCATCGCCAGCGCCACCCCCGTGTACGCGGTGCGCGCCGAGAACGCCGAGGTCTGGGACTCGCGGGGCCGCCGCTATGTCGACTTCGCCGGCGGCATCGGCGTGCTGGCGACCGGCCACCGCCATCCCAGGGTGATGGCGGCCGTCGCCGGGCAGATGCAGTGCTTCACGCACACGGCGTTCCAGGTGATGGCCTACGAGCCCTACCTTCACCTGGCCGAGCGGCTGAACGCCATCGCGCCATTCAAGGGTCCGGCAAAGAGCCTGCTGCTCACCACGGGTGTCGAAGCGGTCGAAGCGGCGGTGAAGATCGCGCGCATCGCCACGGGCCGCGCGGGCGTGATCGCCTTCAGCGGCGCCTTCCACGGACGGACCACTCTCGGCATGGCGCTGACGGGCCGCGCACAGCCCTACAAGCACGGCCTCGATGCGGCGCTGCCTGGCATCTTCCGCATTCCGTTCCCGCTCGCGCACCGGGGCATCGGCATCGAGGAGAGCCTGCGCGCCCTGGATCTGCTGCTGCGCGGCGACGTTGAGCCGAGCCGCGTCGCCGCCATCATCATCGAGCCCGTGCAGGGCGAGGGCGGGTTCAACGTCGCCCCGAGAGAGCTGCTTCAGTCACTGCGCCGCCTGTGCGACGAGCATGGCATCCTGCTCATCGCCGATGAGATCCAGTCGGGATTCGGCCGCACCGGCCGGATGCTCGCCATCGAGCACAGCGGGGTCGAGCCGGACCTGGTGACGCTTGCCAAGTCGCTCGCCGGCGGCTTTCCGCTCTCGGCCGTGCTCGGGCGCGCGGCCGTGATGGACGCCGTGCAGCCGGGCGGCCTCGGCGGCACCTATGGCGGCTCGCCGATCGGCTGCGCCGCGGCGCTCGCGGTGTTGGACGTGATGGAGGACGAGAAGCTGCTCGCCCGGGCCGAGGCGATCGGCGAGGGTGTCAGGCGGCGCCTCGAAGCTCTGGCGACGCGCGACGACACCGTTGCGATCGGCAACATCCGCGGCCTGGGCGCGATGATCGGATTCGATATCCTCGCCAGTCGTGCCGGCGCCGAGCCGGACGGCGCGCTCGCCAGGCTCGTGACCCGCAGGGCGCTCGAGCAGGGGCTGATTCTGCTGTCCTGCGGCTCGCAGGGCGAGACCATCCGCCTTCTGATGCCGCTGACCATCGCCGACACCACCCTGCGGGAAGGGCTCGACAGGCTGGAAGCGGCGTTGCGCCGATGACACCCAGACTGAGCGACTCGACGCTGCTGCGCACCCAGGCGTACCTCGGCGGCCGGTGGGTGGACGGGGACGACGGCGCCACGGTGCCGGTGATCAACCCGGCCACGGCGGAGAGGTTGGGCACGGTGCCGGAGCTCGGCGCCGCCGAGACGAGGCGGGCCATCGAGGCGGCGCGCGCAGCGTTTCCCTCGTGGGCGGGCAAGACGGCCAAGGAGCGGGCCGGATTGCTGCGCCGCTGGTACGAGCTGCTGATGCAGCATCAGGAGGATCTGGCGACGCTGATGACGGCCGAGCAGGGCAAGCCTCTGGCGGAGGCGCGCGGAGAGATCGCCTATGCGGCCGCCTTCATCGAGTGGTTTGCCGAGGAAGGCAAGCGCCTGTACGGAGAGTTGATTCCCGGCCACCAGGCCGACAAGCGCATCGTGGTCATGCGCCAGCCCGTGGGCGTGGTGGGAGCGATCACGCCGTGGAACTTCCCCGCGGCCATGATCACACGCAAGGCGGCCCCGGCGCTGGCCGCCGGCTGCACGTTCGTGTGCAAGCCGGCGATCCAGACGCCGTACTCGGCGCTGGCGCTGGCCGCGCTTGCCGAGCGGACCGGTATCCCCGCCGGAGTGTTCAACGTCGTCACCGGCACCGATGCGCAGGCGATCGGCGGGGAGCTGACCAGCAATCCCCTGGTGCGCAAGATCTCGTTCACCGGCTCGACGTCGGTGGGCAAGAAGCTGATGGCGCAGTGCGCCGGTACGGTCAAGAAGCTCTCGCTGGAGCTGGGGGGCAATGCGCCCTTCATTGTGTTCGATGACGCCGACCTGGATGCAGCCGTGGCCGGGGCGATGGCCAGCAAGTATCGCAATGCCGGTCAGACCTGCGTGTGCGCCAACCGGCTGCTGGTCCAGTCCGGGGTGTACGAGGCGTTCGCGGCCAGGCTGGTCGAGGCGGTGGGCAAGCTGCGGGTGGGCGACGGTCTTGCCGGGCCCACGGAGCAGGGGCCGCTGATCGATGCCAAAGCGCTCGCCAAGGTCGAGCGGCACATCGAAGACGCGCTCGCCAAGGGCGCGCGCATCGCCCTCGGCGGCAAGCCGCACGCGCTCGGCGGGACGTTTTTCGAGCCGACGGTACTGACCGGAGTGACCTCCGGGATGCTGATCGCGCGCGAGGAGACCTTCGGTCCGGTGGCGCCGCTGTTTCGCTTCGAGAGCGAGCAGCAGGCTATCGGCATGGCCAACGACACCGAGTTCGGACTGGCCGCGTACTTCTACACGCGCGACTTGTCGCGCGCCTGGCGCGTGGCCGAGGCCCTGGAGTACGGCATGGTGGGGCTGAACACGGGGTTGATCTCCACGGAGGCGGCGCCCTTCGGCGGCGTGAAGGAGTCCGGCATCGGCCGGGAGGGCTCGCGCCACGGCATTCTCGATTACACGGAGATCAAATACCTCTGCGTGGCGGTCTAGGCCGCCCGCGGTACCGACTCGGCGACGACGCCTAATACGACAACAAAACTCACCGCACTTTGGGGAGACATCAGCATGATCAGACTCAACCGTCCGCAAGCCTGCCTGGGACTTGCCGCCGCTTCGCTCGCATGCCTCGCCGGTCCGGCGGCCCTCGCGCAGGGCGCCGCCGCCGGTCAGGCGCGGCTCGCCGAAATCATCGTCACGGCGACCAAGCACGCCACCACCCTGCAGACCACGCCAATCGCCATCACCGCCGTCACCGGCCGCGACCTCCAGGAGCGCGGCATCGCCAGCTTCACCCAGCTCGCCGCGACCGTGCCGAGCGTGTCCATGAAGAACAACGGCGCGGGCCAGACCGAGTTCGAGATGCGCGGCATGGACTCGAGCGGCGGCAATTCCCCGACCGTCGGCTTCTATCTGAACGACATCGCGCTGACGGCGCCCGCCGCCGCGCAGAACGGCAAGGTGGTGATCGACCCCTCGCTGTACGATCTCGAGCGCGTCGAGGTGCTGCGCGGCCCGCAGGGCACCCTGTATGGCGCGGGGTCGATGGGCGGCACGGTCCGTCTCATCACCCACCCGCCGGTGCTGAACCGGCTCCAGGCAAGCGCCGCGACCTCTCTGTCGGGCACCGCGCGGGGTGGCGGCTTCAATAATTCCGAGAATTTGATGTTCAACATTCCGCTGGGACGGACGGTGGCGCTGCGCGTGGTCGGCACCGACTCTTACACCAGCGGCTGGATCGACCGCATTGCGTTCAATACCTTCCCGCAGCCGGTCAATGGCGGCGTCAGCCGGGGCGATGTGCTCGCCGCCCTCAAGAACGCGACCTACGTCGTGGTCCAGCCCCGGTCCAACGCAATGCGGCTCGACGGCGTGCGCGCCGAGCTCACCTGGAAGCCGAACGACAGGCTGACCGTCACGCCGTTCGTGTTCTACCAGAAGCTCACGCAGGACGGCCCGAGCGCCTACGACAGCGTGCCGGGTAACATCAATGCGCACTATGAGCCGTTCCTGATTCCCGAGCCGACCGTCGATCGGGTCGACATATACAATCTGAACGTGGACTACAGGTTTTCAGCGTTCAACCTGAAGTCGATCACCGCCCAGTGGTACCGCAATACCACCCTGGTCCAGGACGGCAGCGAAAACATGACCAACCCCGTGAGCGGGTTCGGGACCTCGGGTACGTACTACGGCGCCAACGGTACCGGGCCGATCGCCGGCATAGAGACCGATCCTTCGCAGCAGTTCAGCGAGGAGCTGCGGCTCACTTCCCGGGCATCGAGCCGCGTGCAGTGGGTCGCCGGCGTCTTTTACAGCGATTTCAAGTCGGACTGGAACCTGTTGACCAAGATCTCGAACCCGGCGACGATCGGTTCGCCGATCCACACCATCTGGAACCTGTTCGAGGGCACCCATATCGATCAGTACGCGCTCTACGGCGACGTGACCTACCCGATCACGGCCAAGCTGAAGGTGGATGCGGGCATCCGGGGCTACAAGTACACCAACCATTTCAACATCAACTTCGCCGGGTTCGGCGGGCCTACGGGCACCGACACGCCCATGCTGGTGCCCGTCAATCAGTCCAACTCCGGCACCACTCCGAAGTTCGACCTTTCGTACCAGGCGACCCGCAACCAGATGTACTACGTCACCGTGTCGCGCGGATTCAGGCCCGGCGGCGGCAACCAGCCGATGCCGAACTTCCCGTTCATGCAGCAGTCCCTGGCCCAGATCGGCTTTCCAAACGGCGCGCCGCTCAGCTACGCGCCGGATTCGGTGTGGAGCTACGAGGGCGGCGGCAAGCTGCAGTTGTTCCACCACCATGCGTTCGTGGACGCGGACGTGTACTACGAGGACTGGCGTAACATCCAGCTCGAGGCGCTGCCGGCGGACTATCCGCTGTTCGTCAATGCCGGCGACGCGCACATCAAGGGCGGAGAGATCCAGGCCAAGGCGCTGCTCGGACATGGCTGGGAGGTCGCGGCCGGCGGCAGCTACACCGACGGCTCTCTGGCGGATTCGGTGCACGGCTTCCATGCCGGACAGCGGCTGCCGGAAGTGGCCAAGCTGGCCGGCAACTTCCGCGTCAGCTATGCCCGCGAGATCGGCCAGGCGCTTCTGCACGCCATGCTGCAGACCACCTACATGGGCTCGCGGGTGGACACCACGTTCCCCGCCGGTGTCACCGATACCCAGACCCACCTGTCGCCGTACGCGCTGACCTCTCTGCGCGTAGGGCTTCAATGGAGCCGCTTCAACGTCACCGCGTTCGTCAATAACATGTTCGACAAGCGCGCGACGCTCGAGAACCTGACGCAGCTCACCCTGCCCAATCCGGGGTACAATCGGGTGGTGTCCAACCAGCCGCGCACCGTCGGTGTCGACCTGTCGTACCGGTTCCGCTGACGCCGCGGCCGGCCGTCGCGGTAAACTCGGGTGAGCATGATGAACGCGACAGATCTCCCGGTGGGCGAAGCGGGCCTGAGCCGCACGCTCAAGCATCGGCACGTCACCATGATCACCATCGGTGGGATCATCGGGGCGGGGCTGTTCGTCGGCAGCA
>OBLK01000061.1_pt1 | contig 44201 bp, 42 predicted proteins | sample 1518871 | NCBI WGS metagenome assembly OBLK01 (sample SAMEA2464837, study PRJEB22497) | soil metagenome | biome: Grassland; feature: Farmland; material: Clay | place: Australia | collected 2013-02-01 | depth 0.8 m
ACGAAGCGGGCACCATCATGTTCCACGGACGCGTGAAGGACATGCTGAAGGTCGGTGGCGAGAACGTCGCCGCGGCGGAAATCGAAAGCTGCCTGCAACGCCATCCGGCGGTCAAGCTCGCCCAAGTGGTCGGCGTGCCCGATACGCGCCTGGTGGAGGTGGCGGCGGCGTTCATCGAACGCCGCGAGGATCGTTCCGTCGACGCCCAGGAGCTGATCGACTTCTGCCGGCGCGAGATCGCGAGCTTCAAGGTTCCGCGCCACATCCGCTTCATCACGGAGTGGCCGATGTCGACCAGCAAGATCCAGAAGTTCCGGCTGCGCGACCGGCTCCTCGTGGAGCTCGACCGCGCCGCTCAGCAGGGGTAACGACACATGTCCACTACTTTCGTCGCCACGCTCGTCGTCAAGCCGGGCATGGAACAGCAGTTCGAGGATCTGCAACGCGAGCTCTCGGAGCTGACTCATCAGAGCGAGCCCGGGACACTCGTTTACGACGTCATCCGGCATCGCACGAAGCCTTCGACCTACATCGTCTATGGCCGCTTCAAGGACGAGCAGGCGTTCCAGGCGCACCAGGGCTCACCGTTTCACGGGCGCCTGGTACCGCCGATCCTGGCGTGCCTTGCCCAGGAGATGGATCTGCAGATGCTCGACTGGGTGGCCTGAGGCCGCCCCCTGCGGCCCGGCGCCTGCCGGGCCCGAAGCCACGGTGGACAAGCGCGAGCGCGGCGGCGCTCAGTGCGCTCCGGCCTTGAAGGCGAGTAATACGTTCCCGGGCATGTGGAAGTACAGACCGTAGCCGGAATCGATCACCACATATCCATCGCGCACCACGGCACCGGGCCCGTCGAACGAGCCTCCCCTGCCGGTGGCGCCCGAGACCGTCGTGAATTTCCTCAGCGTGTCGTAGCGCCACAGAACCTTGCCGCTGCTCACCGCGTAGGCGCTCAGCATTCCGTCCATGTGCCCGGCGAACACCACGCCGGGGACGGATGTGATCGCCGCGGCGATACCCGGGTCACAGAAGCGCCCGCCGTGGCAGAAGTCCGTTGCCGGATGGGACCACATGACCCGCCCGTTCGCGGCATTCAGCGCGTACAGCCCGGGGCGGGCCCCGGACCGATAGGTGCGCCCGTCATGGCCGTTTTTCATGTCGGAAATCGGCACGAACACCCGGCCGCCGTAGGCGGTCATGCCGAACTCGACGCCGCCCTGCACGCCGCCGCGGCCCACGCGCCGCCGCCATTCGATCCGGCCGCGCGCATCCGGATCCAGGCCGTAGACGACTCCGCTCTTCTGCCCGGCGAGCAGCACCTGGCGCCCGTTCGGCAACGTCGTGAGAATGACGGACGCCCCGAAATCGGCATCCGGGCCGTCCTGGCGGGGGCAGTTGGGGTTGCCCTTGAACATGCAGCCCACGTTCCACGCGTCGTCCGCGAGCAACTGGCGATGCCACACGATCCTGCCGTCGCTCAGCCTCATCGCGACGATCGCGTCGCTCATGTCATCGGCCGGCGAGGTGTAGCTGTCCCCGGTGCCGATGTACAGCAGGCCGCGCCGCGCATCGATGGTCGGGCTGTTCCAGACCGGCACGCCCGAGGGCGCCAGGATGTCGACGCCAAAACGTGTTTTGCCGACGGCCCGCGGCTTGACCGGGATCGCGTAGGTCCGCCAACGTGTCGCGCCGGTATCGGCATCGAGGGCGACCACCGAGCCGCGGAACGAGCAGCACGGCTTGTGGATGCCCGCGGCGGTCGCTTCTTCCAGCGAGGAGACCGGCACGTACAACGTGCCGTCATACAGAGCCGGTGTCCCGGTCAGCGTCGCATCGGGATGGGTGGTGATCTTCCTGCGCCACTGCAGCTTGCCCGTCAGCGGATTGACCGCGTAGACGTTGCCGATGATGTCCCCGAAATACAGGTGCGGCCCGCGATCATGCCCCCCCGGGGGCGCCAACACCATGCCGGTGCGCACTTCGGCGCTGGCGCGGTAGGTCCAGCGCACGCACCCGGTGGCCAGATCGAGGGCGTAGACCGTGCCGTCCTGACTGCCGACATACACCGCGCCGTACGCGATCGCCGGCTGGGACCGGGCACGCAACGCGTGCGGAAAGGCAAACGCCCACACGAGCTTGAGACGGGCCACACCGGACGCCGGCAGTCCCGCCACATTCCCGGGGGTGAACCTCGAGTTATCGAGTCCCCAACCGTAGGGCACCGGCGGCTGATGGGGGTTGAAACGGGCAGCGGCGCCCCTGCACAGCGGCAGCGGATGCGCCGCCCGCACCTCGCTCATGTGCCGGCCGGCGAGATACTCGGCAACCTCGCGCTTCTGCAGCGCTGTCAGCGCCCTGGCCTCCTCGACCATCATGCCATGGGTGAGCGCCGCGACGATCGCGCCCGGCGACATCATCTGCAGGAAAAACTTCTCCGGCGCGGCCGGCACCTGGCCCTCGTGACAGGTGGCGCAGTGCTGCGCGAACACCCGGGCCCCGGGCCAGTGCTCGGGATTGGAAGCGTGGCTGACGGAGGTGAAATGAGGCGCACCCCGCGACTGCGCGGGCCCGACCGGCACCGGCCGTGCAAGCGCCGGTGCGGCAGCGAGCACGCATCCCAGTACGAGCGACAACGCAACTCGATGCATCCAAGTCCCCCCGAGACCGCTGGTTCCGCGCCGGCCGCTACAGCAGCGCCGGTTCTTCTATCAATGCGCGCAATGTGGCCAGGAATGCCGCACCCACCGCACCGTCGATCACGCGATGGTCCGCGGAGAGCGTCAGGGTCATGACCCTGGCGACCACCGGCGCGCCGTCGCGTGCGATGACACGATCCTCCGCCGCGCCGACGGCGAGGACCGCCACCTGCGGCGGACTGATGATCGCGTCGAAACGGGGCAGTCCGAACATGCCCAGGTTGGAGATCGTGAAGGTCCCGCCGGTGATGTCCTCGCGGGTGAGCTCGCTGCGGCGGGCCCGATCGAACAGATCGGCCGTCACGGCGGCGATCTCGGCCGGGTTCTTTTCTTCGGCCGCGCGCACCACCGGCGTGATCAGACCGCCCGGAGCGGCCACCGCGACGGCCACGTGCGCATGCGGGAATTGCACGAGCTCCTCGCCTTCGAGCCATGCGTTGAGCTCGGGATGCCGTATCAACGCCAGTGCGCTGCCGCGCACCAGCAGGTCGTTGACGGTGATGCGCCGGCCCGCCTCGTGCGCGGCCTGCGCGGCACGCTGCGCGAGCGCGCCGGCCTGCACATCGACACTCAAGCGGTAATGCGGGATGGTCTGTTTCGATTCCAGCAGGCGCCGCGCGATAGTGGCACGAGTGGGCGAGAGCCGCGTGCGCGTCGGCACATTGCCTCCGGCACCCACCGCTTCCCGCGGGGCCTCGCCTGCCTGCGCCGCGAAGGTCTCAACGTCCTCGCGCGTGATGCGTCCGTTGCGCCCTGTACCCCGGACGTTCGACAGGTCGATACCGAGACGGTCGGCGAGACGCCGGGCGTGCGGGCTGACGCGCACGTCATCGCCTGTCACAGCGACCGTCTCCCGCCTGGCCTCGCTGGCATCGGCGGGCGCCGCGGCGCTCGCATCCTCTCGAGGCTCGAACGAGACCGTTGCGCCTCTGAACTTCTGGATGAACCCCTCGAGCGCCTCCTCGCTCACCTCCGCCGCCGCCAGCACCGCAAGCAGCGCGCCCACCGGCCGGGCCTCGCCGGGATCGGCGATGATGCGACGCAGCGTACCGCTGGCGGGCGAGTCGACCGTGTTGACGATCTTCTCGGTCTCCACTTCGAGCAGCGGCGCGCCCTTGTCGATCCGCTGGCCTTCGGCCGCGTTCCATTGAATGACAGTGCCTTCGGTCATTTCGATGCCCCATTTGGGCATGGTGACCGCGTGGATCAGCTCGGTCATCGGCTCTTTCCCACCACCTGGCGCACGGCCGCCTCGATGCGTTGCGGTCCGGGCACATATGCCCGCTCGAGCGCCGGAGAGAACGGCACCGGCGTGTGCGGGGCGGTGACCTGGACGACCGGCGCCTTCAGCGACTCGAAGCCCCGCCCGGCGGCCAGCGCGGCGATGTCCGCGGCGACACTGCAGCGCGGCGGTGATTCGTCGACGACGACCAGGCGCCCTGTGCTCTCCAGGCTTTCCAGAATCGTCTCCTCGTCGAGCGGCGAGGTCGTCCGTGGATCGATCAGGTCGCAGGTGATGCCGTCCTTCGCCAGCGCGTCGAGCGCCTTCTGGGCAAACATCACCATGCGGCCGATTGCGACCACGGTCGCGTCGGTCCCTTCGCTCAGCAGGTCCGCTTCGCCGAAGCGCACGCGGTAGGGCTCCTCGGGAACCTCGCATTTGCGCGGATAGAGCGCCTTGTGCTCGAAGAACACCACCGGATCGTCATCGCGAATCGCCTCGATGAGCAGCCCTTTGGCGTCGCGGGCATTCGAGGGCACTACGACCTTCAGGCCCGGTACCGCGGTCAGCAGGCCATAGATGGCCTGCGAGTGCTGCGCGCCCATGTTCATGCCGGCGCCCATGGCCATGCGGATCACGACCGGACAGGTGCTCTTACCGCCAAACATGTAGCGGAATTTCGCGACCTGGTTGTAGATTTGATCCATGCACACGCCGACGAAGTCGGCGAACATGAGCTCCGCGACCGGCCGCAGGCCGGCGAGCGCCGCGCCCGCGGCCGCCCCGACGATCGCCGATTCGCTGATCGGCGTATCGATGACGCGGGCGGCACCGAAGCGCGGCAGCAGCCCCTTGGTTACGCCGAAGATCCCACCGGAGGCCTCGCGCTCGCCCGAGGTGCCGCCGGCGCCGCCCGAGACGTCCTCGCCGAGCACGATCACGCGCGGGTCACGCTCCATTTCCTGGTGCAGTGCCTGATTGATGGCATCGCGCATCGAGAGCTGTGGCATGAGCGTCGTTCCGCCGGATCGAATGCTTTCAGTAGCTGATGTACACGTCGCTCGTCAGATCGGACTCCGACGGCAGAGGCGCTGCGCGCGCGGCGCTCACGGCGGCATCGATCTCGCCAGGCACTTCGCGGTCGATTGCATCGAGCTCCGCGGCGCCGAGCGACCCGCCGGCCGTGACGGTCGCGCGGAACCGGCTCAGGCAGTCCATCGTGCTGCGATGGCGTTCGATTTCCCCCTGGGCGCGGTAATTCTGCGGATCGCCCTCGAAATGACCGTAGAAGCGCGTCGTCGTCGCCTCGATGGTGCTCGGGCCGCCACCGGCGCGCGCGCGCGCCAGCGCGCGCCGCATGGCCTCGTGCACTGCGAAAAAATCGCTGCCATCGATCCGCTCGGCGGGCATGCCGAAGGCGGCGCTGCGCCCGGCGATGTCCTTGGAGCCCACCGCATAATCGGCGCCGGTGTGCTCGCTGTAGCCGTTGTTCTCGAAGACGAAGATCGCCGGAGCTCCGAGCACGACCGCCAGGTTCATCGCCTCGAACACCGTGCCCTGGTTGCAGCTACCGTCACCTCCGAAGGCGACGCTGACCCGACCTTCGGACCCGTCCGCACGCCGCAGCTGGCAGGCGATCGCCGCGCCCACCGCCAGCGGCGGTCCGCCGCCGACGATGGCGTTGGCGCCGAGCATGCCCTTGTCGAAATCGGCTATGTGCATCGAGCCGCCCTTGCCCTTGCACAAGCCGTCACGGCGCCCATAGATCTCCTTCATCATGCCGGGCACGTCACAGCCCTTGGCGATGCAGTGGCCGTGGCCGCGGTGCGTGCTGACGATATAGTCCTCGTCCGTCAGATCCGTGCACACACCGACCGCGACGGCTTCCTGTCCGGCGTACAGATGCGTGAATCCGGGGATCTCGCCCGTGGCGATTTCCACGTGCAGTCGCTCTTCGAACTCGCGGATCGTCCTCATGCGGCGATAGACCTCGAGCAGCAGTGACCGGCCGAATTGCACGTTCAATGCCTCCTTACAGGGCGTCCGCGGGCTTGCCCCGCGAACCATAGAGGTAATCGTCGAGCACCTTGTGGAAGTGCCGGATGCGCAGCTCCTGCGCGCCTATCCACAGCCCCTTGAACCCTTTCGAATGCATGCCCGCCTGTACGCTCGGCAGGTTCTCCGCATCCTGATCGAGCACCAGGCCGATCGACTTGTCGCCGTGCTTCCACTGCTTGTGCCCGGCCCGTTCCGGCCACTCCTGCCCATCCGCGACCAGCTCGAAGGTCATGATGTCGTAGAACATGCGGTCGGGATCGTGGGGATGGGGGCGTTGCCGGAAGATCCAGAAGTCGTCCGCGTGCACGTTCAGCGACAGATTCGGAAAGATCTGGTAGTGATAGTCGTCGGTGAGCTGATCGTCGTTCAGCCGCGAGTAGTCCTTGCCCTGGGATGCGCCGAAGGAGCGCTTGTGCATCTGCACATCGCGGCGGATCTCGCTGATCGGCCGATCGTAGTCGGCGGGATCCATGCCCGCCCCCTTCATGATCGTCTTGATCGGCTCGGGAATGCCCGGCGGTTTGCGCACCCTCGGGGAGAGCGTCCCGAAGGGGATGAGGTAGCGGTTGTGGCGCTCGTAGCAGTCGATCTGCACGTCAAGGTCATGCAGGTACCAAAGAAGCTGCGGGTGGATTCCCTGCACGTGGTAGGTTTCGTTGAACGCGTCCACCGACGTCTTCCAGTTACAGTTCCATTCGACCGTGATGTCGCGCGTCTGCACCATCTTGTGCAGGTTGTACGGTTCGAGATGCCGCGGGATGGGATCGAGGAACTCCAGCAGCGGCTGGGGCGACTCATTGAGCGTGTACCAGACCAACCCGCCCCACGTGTCGCAATGAAGCTCGGTCAGCGCGTGTTTGGGCTTGCCCTGCGGGAAGGTGTCGAGGTCCGGAATCCGGTGGTACCCGCCGTCGAGTCTGTACTCCCAGTGATGGTAGGGGCACTTGAAGGTGAGGGACTCGCCGGTCGTGCCGATGCCGCAGCCGCGCAGACGGGCGCCACGGTGCTGGCAGACGTTGTAGAACGCCCGCACGCCGCCGTCGCGCTGGCGCACGATCAATATCGACTCCGGACCGATTTCGGTCACGAGGTAATCGCCGGGCTCGGGAATGTCGAGTTCGCGCCCGCCGAGCAGCCAGACCTTGCTCCACATGCGCTCCCATTCGAGCTGCATGAACTCGCGCGAGTAGTAGCGGCGCTTGTCGACGATGTCGTGGCCCAGCTCGGGATCGGGCGCCTTGTCGACCGGGGTCTCCGGGCTGTTTCCGGGCCGCACCCGCGGCACCGGATCGAATGCCGGCGATTTCGATCGCTGCCAGAACTCATCCATCAGAATTGGACGCGTTTGGTGAACCCGTTATCAGCCACGACGTTCGAGCCGGTCATGAGGCTGCCGGCGGGGCTGGCGATGAACGCCACGATGCGCGCGACCTCCTCGGGCGTGCCCATGCGACCGCACGGGATCTGCCGCATCGCGTAGTCGTACACCTTCGGCATCGTGCCCTTGATGAGCTCCCAGTTGCCGCCGTCGAAGTAGATCGGCCCGGGTGACACGGAGTTGACGCGCACGCCCTTCTTGCCCACGAACTGTGCGAGCTGCTTCGAATAGGTGATCAACGCCACCTTCATGGCGTTAAACGCCTGCGGGACGCCGAAGGTTTCCAGGGCGTTCGTCGATGCCATGATGACGATCGAGCCCGCTCCGGACTTCTCCAGATACGGCATCAGCGTGTCGCAGCCGCGCACGGTGTGCATGACGTCGATTTCGAAGTTCCTGGTCCAGTTCTTTTCGCTGTCGAACCCGCCGCCGGCGCTCACATTCGGAATGAAGATGTCGCACCCGCCCAGCGCCTGCGCCGCACGCTCGAGCCACGCTTTGTAGGCGTCGCCGTCGCGGACGTTGAGCGACTCGCCGAACGCGCTGACCCCCTGTCGCTCGAGCGCCTGCACCGTCGACTCGACCTCCTCCTGGGTGCGGGAGCACAGGGCGATATCGACGCCCTCCGCGGCAAACAGCTCGACGATTGCGCGACCGATGCCTTTGGTCGCCCCCGTAACAATGGCTTTTTTCCCCCTGAGACCCAGATCCATCACGCATTCCTCCGAGTGACAGTGACAGGCGGGCGGCGGCACAGGGTCGATACCCCTGGTGTGCAGCGCCGCCGAGGCGGCGAGCCGTACAGGCTCATCCAGCGAGATTATAGGAGCTGCGGCGCCAAATACAATCAGTCTTGACTGTTTTTTTTATGGGCCTTTTGCGGCACAATCCGCGGGCGGGCGGCCTACTTCGCCTGCGCGCGGGCCGCGGCCAGGCTCGCATTGATCTCGCGCGGCAGGGGATTGCGCCTGAGGGTCAAGCCACCGTTTATCTGCAGCACCTCTCCAGTCATGAAGCACTCGTTTCCAGCCAGCCAGAGGGCCGCATTGGCCACGTCCTCGACCGTACCGATTCGTCCCAATGGATACTCCTTGACGAAGACCGATTCCAGCCCGGGCATGTGCATCTCCCGTGAGGTCATCGGCGTCGGGGTCAACCCCGGGGCGATCGAATTGACGCGGACTCCACGCGAGCCGAATTCGTTGGCGAAGCAGCGCGCAAGCGCCTCGGTGCCCGCCTTCGTGCCGATGTACGCCGCGTGGTGGAACAGCAGGGCGCGAACCGAGGCCGAGGAGGTGAGGATCACCGAGCCCCCGCCGGCCCGGGCGATCGCGTCGCAGAAAACCTGCAGGAAAAAGAACGAGCCCTTGAAGTGCAGGTCCATGAGCCGGTCGATCTGCTCTTCGGTGGTTTCGAGCAGCTTGGCGATGATTCCCAGCCCGGCGCAGTTCACCGCGATATCGATGCGGCCGGCCGTATCGAGCGCCACCTGCGCAAGCGATTGCAACTGCGCCTTGCGCGTGATATCGCACAGCGCGACGCGACCGTCGATCTGCGCGGCGAATTCTCGCAGCGCCTGCTCGTTGCGTCCGGCAACGACCACCCGCGCCCCCTCCTCGGCGAACCGCCTGGCGATGGCCTGGCCCATGTTGTCCTTCCCGGACGCGCCGAGCACGACCGCGACTTTGTTCTCGAGACGTTTCATGACAATTCGCCCTCAACAGAACCCAAGCAATGTGTGATCCGGATGAACCATGATCTGTCGACTCTGACCAACCGAATCCGCGCTCTCGAGGATCGTCTGGACCTGCGCGAGCTCGTCGCCCGCTACGGCCTCGCCGTGGACGACCGGGACGTCGACGCGCTTGCGGCGCTGTTCATGCCCGACGCCGTATTCCGCTCGCAGGACGGCGTGATGAATGCGCAAGGCCGGGCGGCGATCATCGAACAATTCCACGGCCGGTTCGCGGCGCTGAAGACCACCAACCACGTGGCGCACGACCAGATCATCGAGCTCGACGCCGACGATCCCGACCGCGCCATCGGCCTGGTGTCCTCCCATGCCGAGGTCTGGCGCAACGGCCAGGCTCTGGTGGCGGCGCTGCGCTACCGGGACCGGTACGAGCGTCACCAGGGCCGCTGGTGCTTCGCGGAGCGCACCCTGTCCTTTCTCTACTATCTTCCCGTCGGAGAATACGCCGAAGGACTGGGCAGCCGGCTGCGCATGCGCGCGTACGGCGACCAGCGCCCGGCGGACTACCCCGAGGGCCTGCCGAGCTGGCGTCGATACCATGGCGACGATTGATCAGCCCCCCGGCGGGCGCCGCTCGATGAGGTTCGTGCTGCGGCAGGTGAACACTGGCTCGTCACGCTGGTTGAGCAGCGTGTACTGAAACACGGTCACGCCGCGGGCCGCGTCCTTGCGCGACGGGCGCTTGCTCAGGCAGCGGGCATGGGCCCTCAGGATGTCTCCCGGACGGACGGCCCTGGGAAAGCGGACGTCGTCCCACGCGACACCGCAGATCCAGGCGATATCACCGCAGATCTTATGATCGAGCTGGCGCCAGACGGCCATGGTGAAAATGCCCGAGGCGACGATGCCCCCGAAGATAGAGCGCGCGGCGGCCTGCGGGTCGGCGTGGAAGTATTGCGGGTCGTACTGGCGCGCGAACGCCAGCAATTCCGTCTCGGTGACCTCGCGCGCACCGGACTCGCGTTCTTCGCCCTCGACGAGGTCCTCAAAGTAGCGCATATCGGCCACGCACGCCGCCGCCCACGACCGCGCTCACTGCACGGTGAGCGCGTTGTCGATCACGATTTCGGCCCCGTTGACGAAACGGGACTCCTCGGACGCGAGGTAGACGACCAGATTGGCGACGTCCTCGGGCTTGCCCAGCCCCCACGGAGCCGCTTCGTGGTCCTGCATCTTCATGCCCAGCTCGGCATTCGCCTGCTGCACCATCGGTGTCTCGATCGCCCCCGCGTGGATCGAGTTGCACCGAATTCCATACTTGTTCATCTGGCAGTGCACGGCGATCGACTTGGTCATGGCACGCACGGCGCCCTTGGCGGCGCTGTAGGCGAAAAAGACGGGATAGCCGATGTGCGACGCCACGGACGACATGTTGACGATCGATCCGCCACCGGAGGAGCGCATGAGCGGAATGGCGGCCTTGCACCCGAGAAACACCCCCTCGGACATCACCGCATTGGCGAAGCGGAACTGCTCGAGCGTCGTCGTTTCGGGCGTGGCGATCACCACGACGCCGGCGTTATTGACCAGAACGTGCAGAGCGCCGAATTGCTCAGTGCAGCGCGCCATGACCCCGCTCCAGCTCTGCTCGTCGCGCACGTCGTGAGTCATGAAGGCCGCGGAGCCGGCACGCACGGCGTTCAGCTCTTCGGCAAGCTGTGCTCCGGCGGACTCGTTCACGTCCGTCACCAGCACTCGGGCGCCTTCGTGAACCATGGCAATGGCGTCTGCGCGCCCGAGACCGGAGGCGGCGCCCGTGATCACGGCGACTTTTTCGGCTAATCGTTTCATGATATCGGAACGCTCGCTCGGCCACGATGACCCCTGGATGGCGACGCTACCAGTCAGGTCCGCTTATTTCAATCAGCTCTGATTTTTTTAGACAGAATTGACTTTTTTCAGTATCGCTCACCGCCCTGATATGATAAGAAGTTGCGTATGGCCACCGTACGAAGCTCAGCCGCGAAATCCGCTCGCCACTCCGGCGAAGAATCCGGATGGCAGGCGCAAAAGAGCGCCCTCACCCGCACGCAGATCACCGAGGCCGCCATCCGCTGCTTCGTCGAGTACGGCTACTCGCAGACGACAACGACATTGATCGCGGAAAAGGCGGGCCTGTCCCGCGGCGCGATGCTGCACCACTTCCCCTCGAAGCTCGCTGTCGTCAGCGCGGCCGTCGAATACCTGCACGCCAAGAGACTGCGCGCCTTTCGCAAGGCGGTGAACAAGCCGTCCGTGAACAGGGACCACCTGCGTCAGAGTCTCGACGCCTATTGGGCGCACGTTCACCACCCCATGTTCGTCGCGTTCTTCGAGCTCGCCGTGGCGGCCCGGACGGACAAAGAGCTCGCGGCCATTCTGCGGCCGGCGCAGGAGGCGTTCGAGCGGGAGTGGTATGACGCGGCCGTCGAGGTGTTCCCCGAATGGAAGGGTCGGGGGATGAAGTTCGACATAGCCCTGGACCTGGTTCGTTACGTGCTCGAAGGGATGGCGATCAGCTTTGTCACTCACAAGGAAAGTGAGCGCGACAAACGGGTCCTCGAGTATCTGGATGAGAAAATACACGAGCTGGCGGGGCTGCCGAAGCCCGATTGACATACGGTCGCTGTCCGGCGGATGCCGCCGCGGACGCCCGTGAACGCCACCCCCCCGATCTATCCTCTCGGGAGCCCACCGGGCCCCGGGACCGCCGTCGAGGTCGCCCCTGGCGTGCTGTGGCTCATGATGCCCCTGCCCTTCGCGCTCGATCACATCAACGTTTGGGCGCTTGCCGACGGAGACGGCTGGACCATCGTCGATACCGGCATGCAGACTACCGAGACCACGGTGGCCTGGCAGAGCGCTTTCACAAGCGCGCTCGGCGACCGGCCGGTCAGACGTGTGATCTGCACGCACATGCACCCCGACCACGTCGGCATGGCCGGCTGGCTGACCCGGCGCTTCGACTGCCCCCTGTGGATCACGCGCCTGGAATACGTGACCTGCCGCATGTTGGTTGCCGACACGTGCCGCGAGGCCCCCGCGGATGCCGTGCGCTTTTATCGGGCATCGGGCTGGGACGCGGCGGCGATCGAGGACTACAAGGCGCGTTTCGGCGGCTTCGGCAAAGGGGTCTATGCCCTACCGGACAGCTTCCACCGCGTTAGCGACGGTGATGACATCGAGATCGGCGGACGGCACTGGCGCGCGGTGATCGGGCGGGGACATTCGCCCGAGCACCTGTGCCTGCACTGCCCGGAACTGCGACTCATGATCTCCGGCGATCAGGTACTGCCGCGTATCTCCTCCAACGTATCGGTATTTCCGACCGAGCCGGAAGCCGACCCCCTCGCGGACTGGCTCTCCTCGCTCACCGATATTGGCCGCCGGGTGCCCGACGACGTCCTGGTCCTGCCCTCGCACAACGAGCCGTTTCGCGGCTTGCACGCCCGGCTCGCCCGGCTCAACGCGCGACATGAAGAGGCGCTGGCAAGGCTCATCGAGGCGCTCCGTGAGCCCAAGCGGGTGATCGATGTATTCGAGCTGATGTTCCGCCGGCCCGTGGACCGTGAGCTTCTCATCCTGGCTACCGGCGAGAGCCTCGCTCATCTCAACTATCTGAGAGACCGCGGTCTCGTTGTGCGTGAGCTGATTGACGGTATCGCATGGTATCGTGCGGCCGCACCCGCGCGGCAGACCGGACCGTGAATCACGGCCTGATTGTCTCCCCAATGGATTCAATCCATTAGCCGTTCTTTCTGTTCCTCTCTCGAGGCCGACATTTCGACCCACTGAGGCCTTGGCCAGGCGGCCGAGACCATACCGAAGGGAGACCCGCCTGCCCGACGCCCCGTGCGACCGCGAGCCTGGGACGGCGGCGGCCGGAAAAATTCCCGGGCGATGTGTCGAAATTCGCTCCAGCCGTTCGTCTATACAGAAAGCGGGGCAGCCGCTTCGCTCGAACATCGGTACGGAGAGGTCATGACGCAGTATCTGGTTGCCATTCACCACCCCGACGACCACGACGCGTCCGCGGAGGACGAAGCGATGTCCCGCGATATCGGCGCGCTCAATGACGAGATGAAGGCCGCTGGTGTCAGGATCTTCGTCGGCGGCCTGCGCCCGGCGAGCAGCGCGATGTCGCTGCGGGCGCAGCCCGATGGCGAGGTGCTCGTCACCGACGGGCCTTACCTGGAGACCAAGGAGCACGTGGGCGGTTTCTGGGTGCTGGAGGCCGCCGACCTGGACGAGGCGCTGGCCTGGGGGCGCAAGGCCGCCGTCGCCTGTCGGGCGCCGGTCGAGGTGCGCCCGTTCAACTGACTATCGGTCGGACATCGGCAAGCCCTCCCGCCGGTCCGCAGCCGATGATTTTCGCCCGCAGGAGACTCACGATGACCATCACCATTACCGCCTTCGAACGCTCACCCGATGGCGGCAGGGGACTGGCGCGCGATACGCGCGTTCGCTGGGCGCTTGAAGAAGTGGGCCAACCCTACGCGGTTCGTCTGGTTTCGTTCGGCGCGATGAAAGAACCGGCGCATCTGGCGCTTCACCCTTTCGGCCAGATTCCCACCTATGAAGAAGACGGTCTCGCCCTGTTCGAGTCGGGAGCGATCGTGTTCCATATCGCGGAGCGCCACGCTGGCCTGCTGCCGGACGGTGCCGATGTCCGCGCGCGCGCGATCACGTGGATGTTCGCCGCTCTCAACACGGTGGAGCCGCCGATCCTCGAGCTCGCGACCGCCAAGCTTCTGGAGGGCGACAAGCCCTGGAGCAAGGACCGCCTGCCTCTGGTCCAGGACCGCGTCCGCGACCGATTGAAGAAACTTTCCGCTCGCCTGGGCGCGGCCGACTGGCTCGATGGCGCGTTCAGCGCGGGCGACCTGCTGATGGTGTCGGTGCTGCTCAGGCTGAAATCATCGGGCATTCTCGACGAATATCCGAACCTTGCCGCCTATGTCGCCCGCGGCGAAGCGCGGCCCGCCTACGAGCGGGCGTTCGCCGCTCAATTGGCGGTTTATACGGCAAGCCGCCGCAAGGTCGATTGAGGGCTGACGCTGCGCGGCGGCGGTGCGATACTCGATGGCCGCCCCCATCCGGTGTACGGAGCGACGCCATGAAAGCCGACATCGATGCATCAGCGGCCGGGTCGATCGACCTCGGCACGGATCTGCGCGTGAACCGGCTGGGCTTCGGCGCGATGCGCATCACGGGCCGGGGGGTGTGGGGCGATCCGCCCGACGTATCGGCCGCCGTGAAATTGCTCCAGCGCGCCGTCGCTCTCGGCGTGAATTTCATCGACACGGCCGACGCCTACGGCCCCGAGACCAGCGAGACCCTGATTGCACGGGCGCTGCACCCCTATCCCAAGGGCCTGGTCATCGCCACCAAGGGCGGACTGGTGCGTCCGGGTCCGGACACATGGAACCGCGACGCCCGTCCGGAACATTTGCGCCAGGCGTGCGAGGCGAGCCTGAAACGTCTGAGGATGGACTGCATCGACGTGTACCAGCTGCATGCGCCGGACCCCAGGGTGCCGCTCGAGGACTCGATCGGGGAGCTGGTACGCCTGAAAGCCGCCGGCAAGATCCGCCACATCGGCGTGTCGAACGTCAACCTGAGCGAGCTGACTCGCTGCGAGCGGCTCACGCCCATCGTATCGGTCCAGAACCGCTACAACCTGGAACATCGGCAATCCGACGAGGTGATCGCCCACTGCCAGAGCGAAGGGATCGCCTTCCTGCCCTGGGCCCCACTCGGCTCCGGCCGGCATGCGGCGCGTTCCGCTACGGTGCGCACGCTCGCAGCGGTTGCACAGCGTCATGGGATCTCCACCGGGCAGGCGGCAATCGCCTGGCTCCTGCGACGCTCACCCGTGATGCTGCCCATCCCGGGCACGGCCTCGATGGAGCACCTGGAGGAGAACATCGCCGCCGCCGCGGTCCAACTGACACAGGAAGACATGCGCGAGCTCGGATGATTGCGGACCGCCGCGCCTGGCTCGCGAGAAACTCCTCCTTATTGCGGATTCCACGCAGCCGGCCTCTGGGCTAGGGTGGCCGCCGGTCATACTGGGAGGTACGCGCTCATGGATCTCGGACTCACCTCGAAGATCGCACTGGTCACCGGCTCCACCGCCGGAATCGGCCTCGCCACCGCCGAAGCGCTGGCGCGTGAAGGCGCGCGGGTCATCGTCAACGGGCGCACGAGCGCGCGAGTCGAGGCCGCCGTCGCGCGGCTCGGCAAGTCCGTCCCGCGCTCCGACATCCAGGGCGTCGCCGCGGACGTCGCCACCGCCGAAGGCTGCGCCAGCGTGATCCGCGCCTTCCCCGAAGTGGACGTGCTCGTGAACAATATGGGCATATTCGAGCCGAAGCCCTTCGAAGACATCGGCGATGCCGAGTGGCTGCGCTTCTTCGAGGCCAATGTATTGAGCGGCGTACGGCTCACGCGGCACTACCTGGGGGGAATGCGCTCGCGCAATTGGGGACGGGTCGTGTTCGTCTCGAGCGAGTCGGGCTTGCAGATACCCGCCGAGATGATTCATTACGGCGTCACGAAGACGGCCCAGCTCGCCGTGGCACGCGGCCTGGCCGAGACGCTCTCGGGCACGAACGTGACCGTCAACAGCGTTCTGCCCGGACCCACCGCTTCCGAAGGCGTCGGCCAGTTCATCGCGCAGATGGCGCGCTCGAGCGGCAAGGATGCCGCGGCCGTCGAGCGCGAATTCTTCCGGACGGCACGCCCCTCTTCGATTCTCCAGCGCTTCGCCACGACAGCCGAGGTGGCCGCGATGATCGCATACGTCTGCAGCGCGCAGGCGTCGGCGACAACCGGTGCGGCCTTGCGCGTCGACGGCGGGGTCGTCCGGTCGATTGCCTGACGCGCACATTGCCGGCGGCGCACTCTGCTTGACTGCGGCCGCCACCAGGTAACGCTCACGGTCAGGAGCGGTCGTGCGGCGGCACTCGACCGATTGCCGATCCGAATTCCGCGACGTAGGATAGGTAGTCCCTAAGCACCGATTGAACCGACAGAAGCGGAGATGCCGCCGACGAAGGGCTCAGATGGTGAGCGGGGCCAGGGCGAGGCGGTCGTACGCTCCACGCAAAGCGTCCCTGTGCGGATGAGGGCGGCTTATTGGCGTGAAGCCGTATCCATGGTCCTTCCGAGCCTGACGGTCGACTACCAGACGGATGAGCCTCCGCACGCCCAGCTCGAAAGCCGGTCGTTCGCCGACGCACGGATCAACCGATTCATCGACGACACCGCCGCGTGCCACGTGAGCCACACGCCGCCAGCGGGCGGGCATGAGGCCTACCTGCTGGTCCTGCAACTCGCCGGCAGCGGGTGCTATCGGCACGCCGGCCGCCATGTCACGCTGGAGCCTGACGACATGGTGTTGCTCGACATGTCCCGGCGGTTCGACTTGACGTTTCCGAAAGGCCACCATGAGCTCGTCTGGGTCCTGCCGCGCGAGACGCTGGCACCACTGCTCGCCCATCCCGAGCGGCTGACCGCGCGCGTTTCAGGGCGCCATGGCTTCGGCGCGCTGCTCGCCGGCTCCATGCGTACGCTCGCCGGCGAAGCCGGCAGGCTCGATGCGCCATCGCAGCGAAGCCTCAGGCTCCACCTCTGCAATCTCGCTGCCCTGACCTTCACGGCGACCCTCCCCGTCGAGCAAGCCCGGCGCAAGACCTACCGCATGGAGAGGCGACAGCAGATTCTCACCTATGTCGAGACGCACCTCGGTGAAAACGACCTGACCGCGGGAAAAGCGGCGCGCGAGCTCAAGATGTCCCGGCGCTGGCTGCACGAGCTGCTCAGTGAGGGCGGGATGAGCTTCTCCGCGTGGATCGTTCGCCGGAGAGTCGAAGAATGCCGCAGGCTCCTGGAGGATCCGCGACACGACCACCTTTCCATATCCGCCATCGCCTTTCGGCATGGATTCAATGACTTGTCGACTTTTTATCGGCAGTTTCGCGCTCACTGCGGAACGAGGCCTCGCGATGTGAGGCGCTTCCGGACGCCGGCCCGGCAAGCCTGATCTCACGGTCCGTCCTGCGAATTCGCCGCAGCGCCGGCTGCACGGCCGGTGCGGCCGATTCGAATGCGGCGGGCCGGCTCCTTTTCCGCTCAGGCGATGGCGGCACCGGCAATGACATAGCCCCCGGCGACGAGACAGGCCACGCCGGCGGCCCGCGCGAGCCATTGACCTTTCGGCAGGACTTTCTCGAGCAGCACGAAGATCGTCAGCCCGGCGATCCACAGAAAGTTCATGATGCCGCCGACGAACAGCAGCGCCATCAGCGCCCAGCAGCACGCGACACAGAAAATCCCCGCATCGCATCCCATGACGAAAGCGCCCCGGCGCCCCGGACGCCAGTGTCCGGCGAGAAACGCGGCGGGCTGGCGGCAGTGTCTCAGGCAGGTCTGCTTCAGCGGCGTGAGTTGATAGAGGCCGGCGGCGAGCAGTACCGCCGAGGACAGCCAGGGATCGAGCGACCACATCATCCTGCCGGACAGCAGATCGGTCCGCACCAGCAGGAATTGCAGCACGGTCGCCAGAATCGAAAAGCCGAGCCACGCAGCCAGATAGCCCGCGGCAAACACCGATGTCGGCACGACACCGGGCGCCAGTCGCCCTCTGTTCTGCTCGTGGCGGTGGACCCGTGCGTAAAGCAGGATCGTCGGAGCGGCGCTCGGCACCATCATGGCGATCATCATGATCCACCACATCAGCACCATGAGAATCCAATACATCGCCGTCCAACCCGCCGGAGCCGCCGCCTGTTGCATGGACATCGATGCGTGGGCGCCGGGCGAGATGCCCGGCGACAGCCCGACGCGGGTCATTGCCCGGGGGCCCATGCCCGTGCCCGCGCCGGCCAGCAGGTAGAGCCAGGCGAGCACAATGATGAGCAGCAGACCGCCGAGCACGATCCCGCGGTCGCGCCGCAGCACCGCTTCGACCGGCCTATCCGACAAGGCTCAGGTCTTCCGCTGCCGGATCGGGCCGTGATTGTTCAAATGCAGCCGGGCGAGCTGACCGTAGCTGTCCTTGAGCTCGAGCGGGATGGGCCCGCCGACCTTCGAGGAGGCGCTGGCCACTTCGGCGAGCTCGTATTCGAACCCGGCCGGCAGGTCGATGCGCGCGCGCGCTGGCTCGCCGCTGACCTGATTGCGGACCGGCTCGACCGAGGTCTCCAGCAGATCCTTGATCCGGATATGGCCGGTACGCCCCTCGATGTTGACATCGAAGTCGATTCTGGCGAAGACCGGGTCGTGAACGGTTTCGCACGTCGAGGAGTAGACGCTGAACATCGTTGCGAACGGATCGGACTCCTCGCCCGACATCAGCCGCAGCAGTGCGTTTCGCTGCTGTTCGCTCGCGCGCTCATCGACGATGGGCAGGCACTGTCCCCGCCCCTCGTGAACGGCGCCCGGCCACTTGAACACGAAGGCGATCCTGGTGCCGTCGAGCGGGACGTCCCCGAATCGCCCCTTGTCGATGGCGATCGCCCCGGCCGCCTCGCAGTGCCCATGAGTGGGCAGGGCGTTGAACTGGCAGGGACAGCCGTAGGCACAGTTACAGTTGACGATTTCGCGACCTTGAATCTCCCATGCGATCATCACGGTCTCCTCCTCAGCTCTGTGGTGCCGGCGTTGCCCTCGGCGCGACGGCCGCCGGCATTGCATCCAACGAAATCTACGGAATGGGCGGCGCGGGAGCATTGCAGCCTGTGCAATCGGACATGGCAATTTGGGAATTGCGCTTCCCCGGTCGCGCGGCCGGCCCGCCGCCATGGCTCCCGGCCGCAAGAGCCCATCGTCCCGTCAGCGCCGGCTCACCAGCGCTCGGCGAACGGCCGGGCCTCGACCTCGAAGCTCCAGGCGCTCGCGTCCTGAGCCACGAGTTGGATTGCGGTCTCGGCCACCGCGGACGGCTTGACGAAGAAGCTGTCGGGCTTGTCCGGCATCATCCGCCGGGTCCGCGGCAGGTCGACCACGCCATCCACGATGATCAGCGAGACATGGATGCCCGCCGGCCAGAGCGAGCGCGCCATGGATTCCGCGAGGCTGCGCTGCGCGGCCTTCGCCGGCGCGAATGCCGCCGACCTCGGTCCACCACGCCGTGACGCGGTGGCCCCGATGAATACGATCGAGCCGGTCTTCGCGGCCTTCATGTCCGGAATCACCTGCCGGGCGCACAGCAGAGATCCGTACGCGTTCACGCGCCACGACGCCTCGAACTGCTCGGGCGTGATGCTCTCGACGTCCGCGAAAACGCCGGATCCCGCGTTATAGATCAGGACATCGACCGGACCGAGCCCGGCCTTGATCGCGGCGAACGATTCGGCGACGGACTCCGCCGAGGTGACGTCGCACTCGAATCCGCGGGCGCCGTCGATTTCCCTTTCGAGCGGATCGAGGCTGTCGCGGGTTCTCGCCAGCATCGCCACCGCGTACCCGGCCGCCGCGAAACGTCTCGACAGGGCGGCACCGTTGCCCGGACCGACTCCCGCGACCACCGCCACTTTCTTCTTCGCCGTCACCGGGACACCTCGCACATGAGACCCTCTCGCCGCAATTCCCCGGCAGCCGCTCAGTCGCGCTTGAGTCCCGCATCCGCGGCGGCGAGCTGGCTGATGGCCGACCAGTCGAGCCCCTCGCCGCCCTGGGCCAGCAGGGCGAGCAGACGGTCGCGGATCACGGCCGCGAAGGGCAGTGGCACGCGCAGCTCCTCCGCGGCGGCCTGTACCAGGCGGACGTCCTTGTATGCGAGCGGCGCGGCGAAGCCGGCCGGCTGGAACTTGCGGTCGGCCATGAGCATGCCGTAGTTGCGGTAGAGGGGGACGTTGAACAGGCTGGAGGTCAGCAGGTCGATGTATTGATGCGGATCGACGCCGGATTTCTCCACCAGCGCCAGCGCCTCGCCCAGGGACTCCAGGACCGAGGCGATCAGGAAGTTGCCGCTCAGCTTCACGAGGTTGGCGATCTTCGGCGTCTGCGAGATGACGAATGTCTTTTGTCCGATTGCCTCGAACAGCGGCGTGGCGGCCTCGACGGCCGCAGGCTCGCCGGCGGCGACGACGAACAACTGGCGCGCCGCCGCCGCTTCCGGACGACCGAACACCGGGGCCGCAACGTAACGCTGACCAGCCTCGGCATGCCGCTCGGTGAGTCGCTCCGAGAAGGCGACGCTCACGGTGCTTGAAGAGACGTGCACAGCCCCCGCGGGCAGGCTCTCGAGGATGCCTCCTTTCCCGAAGGCCACCTGCTCGAGGGCCTGATCATCTGCCAGCATGGTGACCACGGCATCGCCACGGCAGGCCGCCGACAGCGTCGCGGCGGCCTTCGCGCCCTGCGCGACCAGCACCCTGCTCTTCTCGGCCGTCCGGTTGTACACCGTGACCTCGTGGCCGGCCTTGATGAGATTGGCCGCCATTCCCGCGCCCATTCGTCCGAGTCCGATGAATCCGACTTTCATAATGTGCCTCCTCCCGCACGCGTCAGGGTACCGTAGGGCGATGATCGCACGGCCGGCGGCGTGGGTGCCGCCCACGCCGCCCCGGCGCCTAGCGGGCGGCCCGCAGCAGGCCGGGCGCGAGCAGCCAGCGCAGCGTCGCACGGCCCGCGCGCGGGGCTCCGTCGAACGAGAGCAAGGCGACGCCGAGCTTCTTGAGCTCGAACGACCGCGGATGCACCGTACCGGGCAGGCTGCGAGCGATGAGCTGGCCGAGCCCCGGCTGGTGGCCGATGATCGCGATCCGCTTCTGTGGGTAGGCCTCGAGCGCCGCCAGCACCCCCTCGGCAGACGCCCCGGGAACCAGGGCCGCGCACTCGAGCGGCTCGGGCCAGCCGATGGACTCGGTGAGGATGGCGGCTGTCTGCCGGGCCCTCACGAGCGGGCTCGTCAGCACTCGCGCCGGACGGTCCGCGATGCGCCTCAATCCTCTGGCTGCCCGCCGGGCTCGCAGCGCCCCCTCGTGCGTCAGCGGGCGCGCACGGTCGTCCGGCCACCGCTTCGCATCGCGCTCGAAGGCGACGGCGTGTCGCACGATCAACAGGTCCATTGGGGCGCCTCCCGGTGATGAGTCCGCCGCCTCGCGACGGCATCGGTCATGAGCGATCCCATTCTAAAGGGTGGTCCGACCGCCGGGCGATCGCCCCGGCGGGGTCGGACCGGAGCCGCCACCGGACGGATCGGGATCGGGACCTCTGCGGTCCGGCCGCGTATGATCGCCCGATTCGATCACCTGTCCCGGAGGCTGACATGCAGACCGCCATCCGTATCGTCCGCGCGCTGTTCGGCCTGATCGGCCTCGCGCTGCTCGGGCTCGGCATCCTCTTCTGGACCGGCCACGCCCTCCCGCTCATCCCGCTGCACATGGCGCTCGGCGGAGCGTTCGTGCTGTGCATGTGGGCGCTGGCCGTATTCGCCTTCGTGGCGCACAGGGCGCGGGGTCTGGCCGTAGGGGTGCTGCTGTGGAGCTTCGTGGTCCCGATCCTCGGGATGGCGCAGCTTCGGCTCCTTCCCGGCTCGCTGCACTGGATCGTCCAGAGCGCCCATCTGCTCGTAGGCCTGATCGCCCTGGGGCTCGGCCACGCTCTGGCGGCAAGGATCTGCGCGGCCCGCGGCATTGCCGTGGATGCCGTAGCCTGAGCAGAACGAGGAAGCCTGTCAGGCGGCCGGGACGGTGCGCCGCTCCCGGCGCAAAATCAGCGCTTCTGTTCCGCGACGGGCCGCCGGCCGCACGATGAAGATTTCGTAACCCCCGCTCGGGGGGCGAGCCCTTATCATTCTCTCCCGCGCCGCACGGCGTGAGCCCCTCCAGGTCCGCCACCGCGAGGAGCCTGGCTCGCCCAGGCTCGACGCCCAGCACCCGCACCACCGCATGCGCTGCGCCGCCCTGCTCATCCTGCCCACCCTCGCCCTGGCGGCCTGCCAGGAGCATGCCCCGGAATCGAAACCCGTCACCGCGGTGACGAGCCCCGCGCCGCCCGCGCCCGCACCGATGGCGGTCGCTCTCGCATCGCGGATCGACGATGCGGACTTTCTCCGTTTCGACCGGGTGCTCTCCTCCAATGCCTTCGAGGGCCGCAAGCCCGGCTCCCGCGGCGAGGTGCTGACGACCCGCTACCTGGTCGATCGACTCAAGCGCATGCGCCTCGCTCCCGGCAATCGCGGCTCGTGGCTCCAGGCGGTGCCGGTGGTCTCGACGCGATTGCTGAACACCGGAGTGCGGCTCGAGGTCACCCTGCCGCACGGCGTCCAGTTCTTCACCTACGGCTCCGACATGCTCGCCGGCACGCAGCGGGCCGAGCCGCGGATCGCGGTGAAGCGCTCGCCCATCGTGTTCATGGGCTACGGGATCGACGCGCCGCGATGGCGGTGGAATGACTATCGGGACATCGACGTCCGGGGCAAGACGGTGATCGTGCTCAGCAACGATCCCGGCTACGCGACCGGCGATGCGCGGCTGTTCAGTGGCCGCGTCATGAGCCGCTACGGACGCCGGCTGTACAAGTACTCGGAAGCCGCGCGCATGGGCGCGGCGGCCTGCTTCGTCATCCACACGACCGCGGCCTCGGGCTTGCCGTGGAGAGCCGTGCGCAACGCCGACACCGGCGTGCAGCAGGCCCTGCCGGCGAGCGCCGCACCCGGCCCTCGGCTCGCGGTGGCGGGCTGGCTGACCCATCGGGCCGCCGAGCGCCTGTTCCGGGCGGCGGGGCTCAACCTCGCCACTCTGGCGGCCGAAGCCGCGCATCGGGGCTTCCACCCCGTCACGCTCGATGCCACGGCCTCGATCGCCCTGCACAGCGCAATCCGCTACACCTGGTCCGATAACGTGCTCGCGCTCGTCAAAGGCAGCGAGCATCCCGACCAGGTGGTGATCTACAGCGCCCACTGGGACGGCTTGGGGCGGACGCGTGACGCCCGCGGCCGCGTGGCGATCTTCCACGGCGCCATCGACAATGCCGCGGGGGTCGCCGCCCTGCTCGAGATCGCCGACACCTACGCGCACGGCGTCCCTCCCCGGCGCAGCATTCTGTTCCTGCTGCCCACGCTCGGCGAGGCCGGCCAGGCGGGCTCGCGCTACTACGTCGAGCATCCCGTCTTCCCCCTGGACAAGACCGTGGCCGACATCAACATCGACGCCTGGCCCATACTCGGCCGGGCACGCGACATGACGATCTTCGGCGCCGGCCAGTCGCAGCTCGAGGACGGGCTGCGACGGATACTGGCGCCGCAGGGCCGGGCGCTCACGCCCGACGCCGCGCCGCAGATCGGCCTGTACTACCGCTCCGATCAGTACAGCTTCGCCCGGGCCGGCGTGCCGGCGCTGCTGGCCGGCCCCGGCCTCGAGCTGCTCGAGGGCGGCCGTGCCGCCGGCGAAGCCGCCTTCCGCCGCTATCTCCTGCGCCGCTACCACACGCCACGCGACGTGCTCGATCCGCACTGGGACCTCAGCGGGACCCTGGAGGACATCCAGACGCTCTACCGGCTGGGCCGGAAACTGGCCAACGGCGGCCGCTGGCCCGACTGGTATCCCGACAGCCCCCATCGGGCGCTGCGCGATGCCATGATGGCCAGACGATCCAGGGACGCAGAGGGCGCGCGCCGTCCAGGGAAAACCCACTCGGGAAAGTGATCCGACCATCGAAAGTCGGAATGTCCGGTCCGCTAATCGGGTCCGCAGCGCGAGAAACTCACCTCCACCACCCTGTCCCATTCCAGCGGGGCCACCTCGCGCACGGTCAGCCGCGGCTCGCCTCCGGGTCCCTCCCGCCGCTCGGCGCACACCGCGACGACATAGTCCGTGCGCGGCGTGAACTGCCAGAACCGCCACCGCCGCGGCGAGTCCGCGAGCCGCGGCTGCAACGACAGCCGCAGGCCGCGCTCGCCCGGGAACTCGAATGCGAAGGAATCCAGCGGCAGCGTAAGGCCCACTCCCCTCGCCTTCAGGTAGGATTCCTTCAGCGTCCACAGCTCGAAGAACCGCCGCCGCCGTCCGGCCTCGGGGAGCTTCAGCAGCGCCTCGCGCTCGCTCGCGGCGAAATACCGGTCCAGCCGGTCCGTGTCGCTGTTGCGGGTGAGGGTCTCGACATCGACGCCGAGCGCGCAGCCGGCGCCGACGCCGAGCACGACCAGCCGGCCGGAGTGCGACAGATTGAACTCGATGCCCCGCCCCGGCGGCGGATTCCCGATCCGCGGGCGTCCGTTGGCATCGGCGCAAAACACCCACTCCCGCGGCTCCACCGCGGCATAGCGAGACAGCACGGTGCGCACGAGCGCACGCGCCACCAGGTCGCGCCGCCGGTCCTCGGCGAAGTGGAACCGCTCCATGCGCGCCGATTCCCGCGCGCTGAGCAGCGGACGATAGCGCGACAGCACACGCGCCTCGATGTCATCGATGCACGCGCACCACAGGTCGATGCGGCCGGGCTCCAGCTCCACGGTCAGGTGCCGCCCGCGGCGCGCACATCCTGCGCCCGGCCTTTCCACTGCCCGCCCCTTCCCAGGGCATAGCGCACCGCCGAGTGCAGCGTGGCGCCGGCGTAGAACAGCGCAACCGCCGGCAACAGCAGCGCATACAGCGGCGGGATCCGATAGAAACGCACCATGGGCAGATAACACAGGGTCATCAATGCCCAGGCCGCCGCCGCGCAGGCCGCCAGCGCCGGCTCGCCCGACCACGCGAGCACCGGCGGCGCGACATACGTGACCATCAACCCCAGCAGGGCCGCCGCCAGGCGCCACCAGGAATGGCGGAGCTGGTTAAACGCCGTGCGCGAGATCATGGCGCCGATCTCGCCGAACGAGCCATAGACACGCAGGCTGCGCGTCGTGCGCGCCAGGCCGAGCCAGAGCGAGCCGCCGCCGCGCTTGACGGCCGCGGCGAGCGCACAGTCATCGATGATGCGCCCGCGGATGGCGGCGAGCCCGCCCGCGCGCTCGAGCGCCGCGGGGCGGATCAGGATGCAGCCCCCGGCGGCGCCCGCCACCTTCGAGCGCACCGAGGCGATCCATCGGGGCGGATAGAGCATGAAGAAGAAAAACACGAAGGCCGGGATCAGACAGCGCTCGGCGAAGGTGGCGGTGGACAGTCTCACCATCAGCGAGGTCAGGTCGAGCCGGTGCGCCTCGGCGTGGACGGCCAGCGCGGCGACATTGCGGCGATCGTGCTCTATGTCCGCATCGGTGAACAGCAGGTAGTCCGGGTCAAACTGTGTTGCCGCCGCGACGCCTTGTGACATCGCCCAGAGTTTCCCCGTCCAACCTTGTTGCAAGGGCACACCATGCAGCACGGTCAACCGCTCGGGCGCATCGGCCGCCACCGCCGCGGCGCGCGCCGCGTCCTCCGTGCCATCCGTGCTGCCGTCGTCCACGACGATGACGTGCAGAGGGACGGCCAATTCCTGTTCCAAAAGCGAACGCACGGCGCGGCCGATCGTAGCCGCCTCGTCGCGTGCCGGCACGACGGCAACCACTCTGGCACGGGTCTCGGCCGCGGGATTCGCCAGCTCGCACGGCACCCAGAAGCGGCCGCGCAGCAGCAGAAGGTACAGCCAGATGGCCAGCGGCACGGCCGCCGCGACATGTATAAGAGTCACAGCCTCGACCCGAAACGCGTTCTGCGCAGGATAATGCCCCAAACCGCCGCACATCGATATAATTGGCCGTTCGCCTGCATCACGTCGCTTCCTCCCGCGCCTGCGGCGAGCCGGCAGTGTGCCGCAGTGGCCCGCTCGATTCTCTGCACCTGGAGCCGCGGTGAAATACCGCGAAGAATGTGCTGACTGCCGAAAAACGCATGACCCAGCCGATCCGGAATCATCGGAACGCTTCGAGGCGCCCGCGGCTGGCCGTGGTCGCGACGGCCGCCGTATGCCTGGCGGGAACGGCCCGCGCCGCCGGACACGCCGGCTCGGCCGCCACCGGACCGACGACACCGAGCGCCGCGGCGGCCCGCGCCACGGCCCGGCGCGCACACGCCTCCGCCGGAGCGAGCGACCCACGCGACCACAAAATCAACTGGCTCAATCCGACCACCTGGCCGGTGCTGCCGGTGCCGCTGACCGCCGTCGATCCCCTGACCGGCACCACCCTTGGCGTCATCCCGACGATCCTCCATACCAACGCGGCGAACCAGATCACGCGCATCATCGCGCCGGACATCAACCACAACCCCTACTTCGGCTGGGGCTGGGACGCCCGGATTTACGAATATCCCTCCCAGGACACCCAGTGGTTCCTCACCGGGGGCATGAACCAACACGTCCAGAGCGGCTTCGATGGGGAGTTCGAGACGGGACGGCTGCGCGAGAGCCCCTTGTCGTGGAGCGTCGAGACCGTCTACAGCCGCGATGGCACGCCGCGGTTCTTCGGTTTCGGCAACGACTCCCGCAGGATCAACCAGACCGTCTATACCGACCAGCAGATGTGGGCCGAAACGAAGCTCGGCTGGAACATCACGCACGCCTGGCAGCTCGCCTACACCTTCATCGCCAAGAAAGTCAAGATCGGGACCAGCCGGCTCATCCGCCTGCCCTCCATCTCCCAGCGCTTCAAGCACATCCTGGGACTCGGCACCACGCATGAGCTGCTCAACCGCGTCTCGCTGATCTACGACACGCGCAACGACATTGTCATTCCGACGCGCGGCATGTACGTCACCGCCTACGGAGGCATCGCCAGCCGCAACGTGGATGTGGGCGACTCGCTGTTCACCGAGGCCGGCGTCGATGCGCGCTTCTACTGGTCGCCGAGCCGCACGCTCACGGTGGCGACGCACTTCGATCTGCGCTACGAGCCGACGGCCAGACACGTGCCCTTCTGGGGGCTGAGCAGCCTGGGGGGCGACGGGGCCATCATCGGGGACTCCCAGCCGCTGCGTGGATACGGCACTTCGCGCTTCTACGACCGGGACGCGATGGTGGCGAACGTGGAGCTGCGCAAGACCATCCTGTCCTTCCATGCCCTCTCGACCCACATCGAGATCCAGCTGACGCCGTTCTTCGATACCGGCAGGGTGTTTCACCACGGCATCCTGCCGCTCTACCACCTGCACAATGTCGTGGGCATCGGCTTCCGCGGCATCGCCCCGCCTTCGGTCGTCGGCTTTGTCGACATCGGCAGGGGCAGCGAGGGCACGGCGGTGTTCACCGGCATCGGATTTCCGTTCTGATCCCTAGCGCAGATACCCTTCCTCACTGAACCAGCGCAGCGCATCCTCGAACGCGAGGCGGGCCGGCCGGAAGCGGTAGCCGAGCTCCCGCACGGCCTTGTCGCTCGAGAAGTACATGCGCTTGCGGGCCATCCGCACGCTGTCGACGGTGACACGGGTCGGCCTGCCGGTCAGCCTGGCGAACAATTCCGCCGCATAGGCGATGGGCAGCACCACCCCGTGAGGCAGGCGCACGCGCGGCGGGGAGCGCCCGGCGATACGCGTCACTTCCAACAGGATGTCGCGCAGCGGCAGATTCTCCCCTCCCAGGATGTAGCGCTCGCCGATACGGCCGTGGTGGAACGCCAGCACGTGACCTGCCGCGACGTCATCGACGTGCACCACATTGAGCCCGGTATCGACATAGGCGGGCGTGCGGCCCAAGGCCGCATCGAGCACGATTCTGCCGGTCGGCGTGGGCTTGATGTCCCGCGGCCCCACCGGAGCGGCGGGATTGACGATCACCACCGGTACGCCGCGGGCGGCCGCCTCCAGCGCCTTTTGCTCCGCCAGGAACTTCGAGCGCTTGTAGTGGCCCACCATGTCATCGAGGCACACCGGCGCGGCCTCCGTGCCCAAGCCGCCGCCGGCCGGCAGGCCGATGGTCGCGACACTGCTGGTGTAGACGATTCGCTGCACGCCGGCCCGATGCGCGGCCTCGATGAGGTTGTGCGTTCCCTCGACATTGGCCCGATACATCTGCGGCGGATCCGGGACCCACAGCCGGTAGTCCGCGGCGGCATGGAAGACCGCATCGCAACCCTCGACCGCCCGCGCGAGCGAGGCGGCATCGGTCAGATCGCCCGGCACCGGCTCGACCGCCACCGCGCGCAGGTTGCGCCGGTCCGAGCCGGCGCGCACCAGCACGCGGACCTGCCAGCCCGCGGCACACAGCGTTCTGGCCAGTGCGGCGCCGACGAAACCCGTCGCGCCCGTCACCAGCGCTTTCACCGCGCCCCCCAGCGCGCCTCGGTCAGCGCGCGCCGCGCCGGCAACCCCGGCTCACCGATCGAGGTCAACACCGTGCATGCCGCCCGAAAGCGCTTCGCCAGACGCATCAGCGCGCCGATGTCCCGTGGAGCGCGCGCCAGTCCCACCAACAGCTTGAGAATCGACGGGCTCGCCCCGCCGCTCGCGGCCAGCACCGCCCGCGGCAGATCCTCGCCGGCGGTATCGACGATGACCCTGACTGCGAGGAAGGGTGCGCCGGCATCGGCTGCGACCCGGGCGATGGCCGCGCTCTCCATGTCCACCGCCACCGCGCGCGTCTCCCGCCGGGCGATGGCCTTGTCCAGTCGAGAGCCGAGCGGCCGGCGGGTGCCGAGCAGCCGTCCCCCGCAAACGTCCTCGCGCGGCAGGGTCTGCGCCAGCGTATGCCGCCACAGCGGATCGGTGGGCACGGGCGGACCCTCGAGCGACACGATCTCCTCGGGCAGAACGATCGCCCCCCAGCCGAGCCCCGGATCGAGCGCGCCCGCGGTGCCGACGCTGGCCAGCGCCGTGGCACCCGAGGCGATCAGGGCGCGGGCCGCCCCGCGCGCCCGTTCCCAACCCATTCCGCTCACCGTCAGCAGCGCCTCGTCGAACGGGTAAATGCCGGTGCCGCGGACATCGCCCGCGCGCGCAATCCCGGGGGCCAGAGCGCGCGCCTCACGCTCGAGCGCCGTGACGATACCGATCCGGCTCAAAGGGCTTCGGGCCCGGTCCGGCCCGTACGGCGGCGATAGGCCGCCAGCGCCCACAGCGGGAAGAAGGCGCTGTAGCCGTGATACTTCAGATAAAACACCCGCGGGAAACCGGGTGAAGTGAAGGTGGGATGGTGCCACAGGCCCTGTTCCTGCGTACGCATCAGGTAGGCGATGCCGCGCCCGACGGCATCGGAGCCGGCCTCTCCGGCGCTCATCAGCCCCAACAGCGCCCAGGCGGTCTGATACGGCGTACTGGCGAAGCGCCGGTCCTCGTAGCTCTCGAGATCGTAGCTGTCGTTGCTTTCCCCCCAGCCGCCGTCGCCGTTCTGGCCCGCGAGCAGCCAGTCCACCGCCCGGCGTACGGCCGGATCGGCGGGGGCGACGCCCGCCGCCTCCAACGCCACCAGCACCGACCACGTGCCGTATATGTAGTTGGTCCCCCAGCGCCCGAACCACGAGCCGTCCGCCTCCTGCTCGTCCCTGAGGTAGGCGAGCGCCCGCTCGATGACCCGCCGGTCCTCAGGCCGGGCCGCGCGCGAGAGCACGGTCACCACCCGTGCCGTGACATCGGCGGTGGGCGGGTCGAGCAGCGCACCGTGGTCGGCGAACGGGATCAGGTTGAGGTTGTAATGCGTGTTGTCGACATCGAAGGACGCGAAGCCGCCGTTGCTGCTTTGCATGCCCGCGAGCCACACGAGCGAGCGCTCGACGGCCTGCGAGTAGCGCTGCGGCGAGCGCTCCTGGGTCTGGGCCTGGTGCATGGCCCAGGCCACCACCGCGGTGTCGTCGAGGTCGGGATAATGGGCGTTGCCGAACTGGAACGGCCAGCCTCCGGGCGGCAGGCGCGGCCGGCGCACCCGCCAGTCGCCGACCTCGTCGAGAACCTGGCGGGGCACCAGCCAGTCCAGGCCGCGCAGCGCCGCCGCGCGCGATTTCGGGTCGCCGGCCTCCTGGAGCGTGAGGCAGGCCAGCCCCGTGTCCCACACCGGCGAGACGCACGGCTGACAGTAGGCCCGATCTCCCTGCATGACCAGCAGCTTCTCGATCGCGCGCTTGGCGGTCACCCGGCGGGGATCGTCCGCGGGGTAGCCGAGCAGCACCATCATCTCCAGCGCATTCACCATCGCCGGGAAGATCGCGCCGAGGCCGTCCTCGCCGTTCAAGCGCTCCAGCGTCCACTGCTCGGCGAGGCGCATGGCGCGCCTGCGCACGGCGGCGGGGATCAGCGGATCGATGCGCCGGCCCAGGCGATCGAGCATGAAGAACACCCGCGCGAGCCCCCTGCCCTGGTGCGGCAGGCGGAAGTAATGGTGCTCCCGCTCGGGAGGCGTCGTGAACAGCTCCGGGATGTGCACGTCGCGGGGATTGCGCGCCAAGGGCTTGCACGTGCACAACACGAACAGCGGCACCATCACCGTGCGCGACCAGTAGGAGACCTTGTCGATGTGGAACGGAAACCACTTCGGCAGGAGCATGATCTCCACCGGGATGTAGGGCACGGCGCGCCAGGGCACCTCGCCGAACAGAGCCAGCGCGATCCGGGTGAACACGTTGGCGCGCGCCGCGCCGCCGCGCGAGAGCACGGCCTCGCGGGCGCGGCGCATGTGCGGGGCTTGCGGGTCGTCGCCGGCGAGCTTCAGGGCGAAGTAGGCCTTGACGGTGCAGGACAGATCGAGCTGCCCCCCGGTGTACAGCGGCCACCCTCCGTGCGCGGCCTGGTGAGCGCGCAGATACACCGCGAGCTTGCTCTCGAGCTCGCCGTCGAGCTCATCCAGATAATGCATCATCAGGATGTATTCGGCCGGGATGGTGCAGTCCGCCTCGAGCTCGAACAGCCAGTGGCCATCGGGCTGCTGCTGCCGGATGAGCGCATCGCACGCCTCGCGGATCGAGCGCGTGAGGTCCGGCGCGCGAGCGGGCGCCTGCGCCGCGGCGGGGGACGATTGCAGGAACATCCCGGCGGTTTCCGGCTGGACGTTGTCGTTCAAGAGGCCGTGCCTCCCATCTGCACGGAAGAGGGTGAGGTGTCCTCATCCGCCCCGGGCCACACACCCGCGGCCTTCAGCGGCACGGGCGCCTCGGCCAGCGGCAATCCACGCGTGGCGCGCTCGAACAGCTGGCGCAGCACCCGGTCGTTGCGCACCGAGAGATTGGTCAGGGTCTGAGTCATCGCCACCGCCGATCGGGATACCTTCACCTGCTGGCCGCGGGTGTAGCCGGGGTTGTCCTGGATCTTGCGCAGCGTGAGCGCCGCCAGCCCGATCGCCCACAGGCAGAAGCGGCGGATTCCCGCCTCCTCCCCGGGGATCAGCAGCGTGAAGGCGAGCGCGTTGCGCAGGTGCCGGTGCGCGACGCCGATCAGCTCCAGCACGCCGGCGTGGAAGCGCGCGTCCGAGCCCTCGGGGGTGAGCGCGGCGAGATCGACGCCGTGGCGGCCGAACACCTCCTGGGGCAGCCAGCAGGCGCCCCGCTCGCGGTCCTCCCACACGTCCTTCAGGATGTTGGTCATCTGCAGGCCCTGGCCGAAGGACGGTGCGAGCTCGTACAACGCCGCGTAATGCCGTCCGATGAGCGGCGAGTAGCCGCAGAACAGCTCGGTCAGGGTCTCCCCGACGATGCCGGCCACATAGTAGCAGTAGGCATCGAGGTCGGTGGAGCGGGCCAGCCCCTTCAGACTGGCCGTGCGCTGGAAGTGATGCATGCCGTGGCCCATCACCTCGATGCAGCGGCGGATCGCGCCGCGCTGGCGCTCTTCGAAGCCGCCGACCACGCGAATCACGCGCGCCGTATTCGCGAGCAGATCGCGCTCGGCCGGCAGCGTGTGCTCGGAGAGCCTCGGGGTCACATCGCGCGCGAAGCGCGCCGCATCCTCCCGGCCGTGCACCACCGCGTTGAAGCGCTGCAGGCACGCGTAGGTGTCGGATGCGGACAGGGTCGGCTCGTCCTCGATCGTGTCGGCGATGCGGCAGAGCAGATAGGCGCTGGTCACCGCGGTGCGCAGCGCCGGCGGAAGCTGTGGAATCGTCAGCGCGAACGTGCGCGAGACGTGCGGCAGGATCGCTTCCTGATAGGCCTCGTCGGATTGGGCTGAATCGGACTGCATGGCCGTCATGCGGTCAGTTCCGCCGCGCCAGCAGCCAGTCGGTCACCGCCCGCAACGCGTCGGCGTTGCGGCCGAACGGCTCGAGCGAGTCCAGCGCCTGCTGGTGCAGCCGGCGGACCCGCTCCTGCGAGGCCGGGATGCCGAGTATGGACGGATGAGTGGACTTGCCGTGCGCGCGATCGGCGCCCGCCGCCTTGCCGAGCGTCGCGGTGTCGCTCAGCTCATCGAGCAGATCGTCCTGGATCTGGAATGCCAGCCCGATGGGCGCGGCGAAACCCGCGAGCGCGCGCTCGAGCGCCTGATCGAGGCCGCTGACACAGGCGGCGCCCATCATGACGCTGGCGCGGATCAGGGCGCCGGTCTTGAGCGAGTGCATCCGCTCGACCTGCTCGATGCCGAGCGTGAGCCCCTCGGACTGAAGGTCGATGGCCTGCCCGCCGGCCATCCCGTGGCTGCCGATGGCCTCGGCCAGGAGCCCCACCAGGCGCACACGTACGGCGGGGTCCTCGGGCAACGCCGGGTCGCGCGCCAGCAGTTTGAACGCCAGCGACTGCAGCGCGTCGCCGACGAGCAGTGCGGTCGCCTCGTCGTAGGCCTTGTGGCAGGTCGGCCGGCCTCGTCGCAGATCATCGTCGTCCATCGCCGGCATGTCGTCGTGCACCAGCGAATACACGTGTACCAGCTCCAGCGCGCAGGCGGCGGCCTCGACCCGCTCCTCCGTCAGGCCCAGCGTGCGCGCGGTGGCGAGCAGCAGGATCGGGCGCACCCGCTTGCCGCCGCCGAGCACACTGTAGCGCATGGCCGCGTGCAGCCGCTCCGGCAGCTCGTCCGCGCGCGGCAGCCGCCGCGCCAGAGCGTCCTCCATCCGCGCCCGCCAGGCCGTAAGCTGCGCGGCCGGGATCTCAAGCGCCGCTGACACGGCGGTCTTCCCGGTTCGCGCTCGGGCGTACTGCGGCGAGCGGAATGGTCACTTCCGCCGGTATTTCGGCATTCAGCGGCGGCTCCTCGTAGAGCACGGGCAGCTCGGGCGCCATCGGGCCGTCGACGCGCGGTCCGCGCAGGGTCGTCATGAGCGCCTTCAGCGGATGAGCGAAGGCATCGTCGACCGCGGTTCCCTCGTAACCGCAGTGCGCCATGCAATTGTTGCACTTCGGATTGCGCCCGACGCCGTAGCGCTGCCACTCGGTGTCATCCATCAGCGAGCGGTAGCTGTCCGCGTAGCCCTCGTCGGTGAGCAGGTAGCAGGGCCGCTGCCAGCCGAACAGGTTGTAGGTCGGCGTGCTCCAGGGCGTGCACTGATAGCTCTGGTTGCCGGCGAGGAAATCCAGGAACAGCGACGAGTGGTTGAACGACCAGCGCGCATGACGCTGCCGGCCGCGCCTGAAAATCTCGCGAAACAGCCGCTTGCTGGCGCTGCGGCCGAGGAACACGTCCTGGCGCGGCGCGTGCTGGTAGCTGTAGCCCGGAGAGACGGTGATGCCCTCGACGCCGAGGCTCATCGCGGTGTCGAAGAAATCCGCCACGTCGCCCGGATCCTCCTGCTGGAACAGGGTGCAGTTGACCGTGACTCTGAAGCCCCTGGAACGGGCGAGCCGGATCGCCTCGACCGCCTTGTCGAACACCCCCTCCTGACAGACCGACTCGTCATGGCGCTCGCGGTTGCCGTCGAGGTGCACCGAGAAGGTGAGATAGGGCGAGGGCCGGTACTCGCCGATGTGCTTCGCGAGCAGGATCGCGTTGGTGCACAGGTACACGAAGCGCTTGCGCGAGACCAGCCCGTCGACGATGCGCGGCATGTCCTTGTGGATCAGCGGCTCGCCGCCCGGAATCGAGACCATGGGTGCGCCGCACTCGTCCGCCGCGGCGAGCGCCTGCTCGACCGAGAGGCGCTTTTGCAGGATCTCCTTCGGATAGTCGATCTTGCCGCAGCCGGCGCAGGCGAGGTTGCATTGGAACAGAGGCTCGAGCATCAGCACCAGCGGATAGCGCTTCTGCCCCCGGAGCTTCCGGCCGAGGATGTACCGTGCGACCCGGTACTTTTGAATCAGTGGAATACCCAAAATCCGCTCTCCCATGGTTGGCCGGTCGCTCGACCGGCAGGCTCCGGTAAGCGGAGCCGCTTCTCTACCCGTGCAGACTGGCCCTCAAAGTGCCTGCAGGGCCGCCTGGTGATCCCGCCTGATCCGCTCCCACTCCAGGGTGAACCAGGGCGTGAAGCGTTCCGAGCCCACGCCCCGCATCTGCTCATCGAGCGCCTCAGGTCCCACCCAGCGCCACGCCGCGATCTCATCGCGGTTCGCGCGCACGGGTGCGCTGCTGCGCCCGGCGAACACCGAGCACAGCTCATGCTCGGCCCCTGCACCGTCAAACTGTGCTTGATACTGGAACTTGAACAGAAAGTGCAATAGGCAATTGATCCCCAGCTCCTCGGACAGGCGCCGATGGATCGCCTCCTCCATGGTCTCGGCCCGCCGGGGATGGCTGCAGCAGCTGTTCGACCAGTACAGCGGCCACAGGCGCTTGCGCGCCGAGCGCTGCTGCACCAGCAGCTCGCCCCGATCGTTGAAGATGAACAGCGAGAACGCCCGGTGCAGCAGGCCGCCGCCCTCGTGGCAGCGCGAGCGGCTGGCATGGCCGACCTCGCGATCCGCCTCATCCACCAGGATCAGCGAGTCGGCACCAGAGGGGCTGTCGTGTTCCGGCAACATATCGCGATTGCACTGATCCATTATCTCATCCCTCGCAGACCGTCAACCGTGTACCCTATACGCCTGTTCACGGACTTGAAATCCTCTGGCTCTGTCATTCATCGGCAGCCCGCAGCGTGGGGATGTTGTTGGACATGATAACCGGCTCCACGTTCACTGTAACCGGCCAGACCCTGGCCGCGCTTGGCATTGTGCTGGCCGCGGCCGCGCTCGGCTACCTGCTCACTGCCTGCACCGCTCTGTTGCTTTCTCGCAACAAGCGCGCCCCCGCATCGGCCGGCGCTCTGCGCCCCGTCACGGTGCTCAAGCCGCTGTGCGGGGCGGAGCCGGCGCTGTACGAGGACCTGTGCTCGCTGTGCGAGCAGGCCTATCCGGCGATGCAGATTATATTCGGTGTCCAGCATCCGGCCGACCCGGCGCTCGGGGTGGTCCGGCGGCTGCAGTCCCAGTACCCCCGGCTCGATATCTCCGTCGTGATCGATTCCCGCCGTCACGGGCACAGCTCCAAGGTCAGCAATCTCATCAACATGATGGCCGAGGCCCGGCATGACTGGCTGGTGCTCGCCGACAGCGACGTGCGCGTGCCAGCGGGATATCTCGAGGGCGTGTGCGCGCCGCTCGCGGACCCGCGGGTCGGCATCGTGACCTGCCCTTACCGGGGCCGGCCGGGAGGGTCCGCGGGAGCCGCACGCCTGTGGTCCGAGCTCGGAGCGCTGTTCGTCAACGAGTGGTTCATGCCCTCGGTCCAGGTGGCCGCCCTGTTCGGATCGCGTAGCTTTGCCTTTGGCGTCACTATCGCGCTCCGGCGCGACGTTCTGACGGCCATCGGCGGGCTCCACGCGATCGCCGACCAGCTCGCAGACGATTATCGCCTGGGTGAGCTGACCCGCCGGCAGGGTCTTGCGACAGTCCTCTCGCACGTCGTGGTCGAGACCTCGCTCGACGAGCCGAGCTTCCGGCAGCTCGTCCAGCACGAGACGCGGTGGCTCCGGACCATCCGGGCGGTGCGTCCGGGGGGCTATGCCGCCTCGGCGATCACCTTCAGCCTGCCCGTGGCCGCCATCGGCTGTGCGCTCGCCAGCGCAAGCGCCGGCGCCCTCTTTCTTTTGAGCGCCATCCTCTTGAGCGCCACCGCCGCGGCCCGGGTAATGCTACATTTCCTGGTTTGTGCTGGGGAGCCTGCCCCGGCGGCGGCCTGGAGACGGCTTTGGGCGCTGCCGGCAAGCGATGTGCTCGGCTTTGTGCTCTGGTGCTGGGGTTTCGCGGCACGGGAGGTGCAATGGCGGCAGCAGCGTTACCGTGTGGCCCGCGATGGCTCGGCCCACCCGATTACCTGAGGACGAAGTGATGATGAAGACCCTGTTTCTGCAAGCCCCGTCGTTCGATGGTTTCGACGGCGGCGCCGGCGCGCGCTATCAGGCCAAGCGCGAGATCCGCTCGTTCTGGTATCCGACCTGGCTCGCCCAGCCCGCGGCCCTGGTGCCGGGGAGCCGGCTGCTCGATGCGCCGGCGGACGGGCTCTCGATGGCCGAGGTGCTGCCGCTCGCGCGCCAGTACGAGCTCATCGTGATGCACACCAGCTCCCCCTCCTTCCCCACCGATGCCAAAGTCGCGGAGCTGCTGAAGGAGCAGAACCCGAGCCTCCTCGTCGGCCTGGTGGGGGCAAAGGTGGCGGTGGACCCGGCGGGCTCGCTCGGCGCGTCGCACGCGATCGACTTCGTGGCCCGCGAGGAATTCGATTACACCTGCAAGGAAGTCGCCGAAGGGCGCCCGTTCGCGGACATCACGGGCCTGTCCTTCCGCCGCCCCGACGGCAAGATCGAGCACAACCCGGCGCGCGCGATGATCGAGAACATGGACGACCTGCCCTGGGTCACGCCGGTCTACAAGCGCGATCTGACGATCGAGAACTACTTCATCGGCTACCTTCAGCACCCCTACGTCTCTTTCTATACCGGCAGGGGCTGCCGCTCCAAGTGCACGTTCTGCCTCTGGCCGCAGACCGTGGGCGGGCATCGCTACCGGGTAAGGAGCGCGGCCAGCGTCGTCGAGGAGGTGCGCTGGATCAAGGAGAACATGCCGCAGGTGAAGGAGATCTTCTTCGACGACGACACCTTCACCGATTTCCGCCCGCGCGTGGAGGAAATCGCCCGCGGTCTCGGCAAGCTCGGCGTCACCTGGTCGTGCAACGCCAAGGCCAACGTGCCCTACGAGACACTGAAGATAATGAGGGACAATGGCCTGCGGCTGCTGCTGGTCGGCTACGAGTCGGGGAACGATCAGATCCTGCACAACATCAGGAAGGGCCTGCGCACCGACATCGCCCGCCGCTTCACCCGCGACTGCCGCAAGCTCGGCGTCACCATCCACGGCACCTTCATTCTGGGTCTGCCGGGGGAGACCGCCGACACCATCCGCGAGACCATCCAGTTCGCGATGGACATCAATCCGCACACCATCCAGGTGTCCCTCGCCGCGCCCTACCCCGGCACGCAGCTTTATAGCGAAGCGGTCGAGAACGGCTGGATCACCGCGCACGAGAACCTCAACCTGGTCAACGACCACGGGGTTCAGCTCTCGCCGATCAGCTATCCGCACCTTCCGGCGCAGGAGATCTACCACGCCGTGGAGACCTTCTACAAGCGCTTCTACTTCCGGCCGCGCAAGATCGCCGAGCTCACCGGCGAGATGCTCAGAAGCTGGGAGATGACCAAGCGGCGCCTGCGCGAGGGCGTGGAGTTCTTCCGCTTCCTGCACGCGCACGAGGCATGAGCGCGGCTTTTGAAGTTTCTGATCGTCACAGCCGATGACTTCGGGCTCCACGAGGCCGTCAACGAGGCGGTCGAGCAGGCCGCCCGCTCGGGTGTGCTCACCGCGGCGAGTCTGATGGTGGGCGCGCCGGCGGCGGCGGACGCCGTGCGGCGCGCACGCGCGCTGCCCGGGCTCGCCGTCGGCTTGCACCTGGTGCTCGCGGACGGGCCGGCGGTGTTGTCACCGCGGCGCATCCCCGCGCTCGTCGACGCCTCGGGCCGCTTCGGCGGGCACATGGCGCGCGATGGCCTGAGATTTTTCGCCCTGCCGTCGGTTCGGCGCCAGCTCGAAGCGGAGATCCGCGCCCAGTTCCAGGCATTCGCCGACACGGGCCTGCCGCTGGACCATGTCAACGCCCACAAGCACTTCCACCTGCACCCGACACTGCTCGGGATGATGCTGCGCATCGGCGAGGAGTTCGCTCTGCCGGCGGTACGGCTACCGCGGGAGCCCGCCTGGGCGGCCGGCCGCGCCGGCACGCCCGCGCGGGCCGCCTCCGGCCTGCTCGCTCCCTGGCTCGCGCTCATGCGCCGCCGCTTGAGCGCGGCCGGGGTCGCCCACAACGATCAGGTCTTCGGCGTGGCCGGCAGCGGCTCCATGGACGAGGCCTCGCTCCTTGCGATCCTCGCGCGCCTGCCCGAAGGGGTGAGCGAGATCTATCTGCACCCGGCCACGCGGAACGCGCTCACCCCCACGATGAGCGCGTACCGCCACCGTGACGAGCTCGCCGCACTGTTGAGCCCCAGGGTGCGCTCGGCCGTTGCGGCCTCGGGGGCCGCCCGCGGCGGCTTTCGCGAGCTGATCCGGGTCCGGCACACGCACCGGGCGAGCGCGCACGCGGCATGAGACTCGCCGTGCGCATCGCTCTGCTGTGCGGCCTCGCGCTGTTGATCGGCCTGATCGCGCACCAGGGCGGATCGATCCTGACACCGATCATGCGCGCCGGCTGGGTGCTGCTGTGGCTGGTGCCGCTGCACGTCCTGCCCATCCTGCTCGACTCGCGGGGCTGGCAGGCGCTGATCGCCCGCAGGGTCCACCCCGCCCGGCTGCTGTGGATCGCCAGCGTGCGCGAGGCGGTCAACCGCCTGCTGCCCGTGGCCAACGTCGGCGGCGAGCTCGTGGGCATCCGCCTTCTGGCCGCGAGCGGCACCGACGGAGTCGAGGCGGCATCCAGCGTGACGACGGAGACGCTGCTCACGCTGTTCAGCCAGTACCTGTTCGTCGCCCTCGGGGTGACCTGTCTGCTGCGCCTGACCCATACCGTGCATTCGGTGACCGAGGCGTTGATCGGCCTCGGCGCGAGCCTGCCGATGATCGTGCTGGCGGCGGTGCTGCTGCGCTACGGCTCGGTATTCGAGCGGTTGGAGAAGCTGGCCGTGCGCATGCTCGGCGAGGACACGCTGAGTTTCCTCAACGGCAAGTCGGCCAGCCTCGACGCGGCCATCCGCTCGCTCATCGCGCAACGTGGGCGCCTGATCGAGACCCTCGGCTGGCAGTACGCGGGGCTGCTCGCCTCCGTCATCGAAACCTGGCTGGCGCTGCGCTGGCTGGGACACCCGGTGGGATTCGGCGCGGCGCTCGCCCTGGAGAGCCTGGCCCAGGTGGCGCGCAATTTCATCTTCGTCGTGCCCGCGGGGCTCGGCGTGCAGGAGGCAACCCTGGTCGGAGTCGGAGCGCTGCTCGGCATCAACGGCGATCTGGCGCTGGCGCTGTCCCTCGCCAAGCGCATGCGCGAGATTCTCTTCGGCAGCCCGGCGCTGCTATCCTGGTACTGGGTGGAGGGAAGGAAAGAGTTGCAACATGTCCGCAGCTCCAGCCGCTTGTGAATCCCCGGCACCTCGGCCGGGCATCGCCCGGCCGCCCTATCGGCCGCCGGCGGGGATGTGATCCGCGGCGCCGTTGGCCGATTTGAGCGTGCGGTAAATCGTATTGCGTGACACGCCGAGCGCGCGCGCCGCCGCGGACACGTTGCCGGCATTGCGGCGCAACACGTCGACCACCGCGGAGGCGCGCAGATCCCTGAGCTTCGCCTGGCCGGAAACGGCCGCGAGCGGCGCCTGCGCGGCCGCCTGCGGTCCGGCACCGCCCAGATCGTCCAGCAGGTCCTCCGGCAGTTGGCCCATCCCGATCGAGCGCGCACCCCCGGCCATGACGCTCGCCGTGCGCAGCACGTTGGTGAGCTGCCGGATGTTGCCCGGCCAGCCGTAGCTTCGGAAAAGATCCGACACCTCGGCTGTCAACTCAGGTGGCGCCTGGCACTGCGAATGCAGGATGCGCCGGATCAGCGCCTCGAGGTCCCGACGCAGCCGCAGCGGCGGAAGCCGCACCACCAGACCGTTCAGGCGGTAGTACAGGTCTTCCCGGAACTGGCCCCGCCGCATCATGTCCTTCAGATCGCGGTGCGTGGCGCAGATGACCGCGATATCGACATCGATCGCTCTCTGGCCGCCCAACGGGCGCACGGCGCGCTCCTGAAGCACGCGCAGCAGGCGCGTCTGCAATGCCAGCGGCATGTCGCCGATCTCGTCCAGGAAGAGCGTGCCGCCGTTGGCGAGCAGGATCTTGCCGGGGCTGCCCCGGCGGCGGGCGCCGGTGAACGCGCCCTCCTCGTAGCCGAACAGCTCCGCCTCGATCAGCGACTCCGGCAGCGAAGCGCAATCGACGGCGACGAACGGCCGGCGGCGGCGGGCCGACTCGTTGTGCGCCGCCTGCGCCAGCAGCTCCTTGCCGGTGCCGGTCTCGCCGAGAATGAGGATGGGAATGTCGTGAGACTGCACCTTGCGCACCTTGGCGATCACCTCGGCGACCGCCGGATCGCCGGTATCGAGATCGGCCAGCGTGGGTGTGTGTGCGCCGGGCCGCTGCCGCGCGCCGCCGGGCGGGGCCACGGCGCCCGGCGGCGGATGCGCGCAGTCCGCCGCGCGCGCCGATCCGCCCGCGGCGCGGCCCGGGCCTTGCGCATCGGCACGGAACTCGATCCGCGCCATCACCGGCGTACCGTCGCGCAGGTACAGCCGCAGGAGCGAGCCGCCGCGAGCTCTGTCGAGCACGGCCCCAACGTCCAGTCCAAACAGGGACGAGAGCGTGCGCGGGAGCGCACCGCGGGCGTCGATGCCGAGTTGGGTCAGGCCGCCGGGATTGGCGGCGAGGAACCGTCCCGCCTCATCGAACGCCGCAATGCCCTCCAGGAGCGTTCCCATCAGCTCGCGGCGGCTGTGGAAGTGCACGCGCAACGCCTCCCCGAACCGGTCGACGAACAGATGGTTCTCGATCATCTGGGTCGACATGCGCACCAGCGCCATGGTGTGCGCATGGTAGCTCTCGTGCAGTCCGGAAACATCGAGCGCGCCGATCACCTCGCCGCGCGGGTCGCGGATCGGCGAGCACGAGCAGGTCAGAAAGCGGTTGACCGTCAGGAAGTGCTCGCTGCCGTGCACCAGCGTCGCCCGCCGCTCCTCGAGCGCCGTGCCGATCGCATTGGTCCCCTTGCTGTCCTCCGACCACAGCACGCCCGGCCTGAGCGCCACCCGCTCGGCCTTCTCCAGGAAATCCGTGTCTCCGAGCGCGTGCACGATCAGGCCGCGCTGATCGGTGAGAATCACCATGCTGTGGGTGTTGAGAATCTGCTGGTGGAGCATTTCCATCACCGGCAGGGCGTGCCGGTAGAGCGCGTGATGCTGTTCGGCGAGCCTGGCGAGCTCGCTGCGGCCCACGGCGCCGAAATCCGGCCGTTGCCCCTCGGTGAGCCCTAAGCGTCGCGCCCGTTCGTGCCACAGCGATACGACCTTGGTGCGCTCGCGCGCGGGCACGGCGGCTCGCGCCGGACCCTGCAATGCAGATTCGTGCCTCATCAACCCCCCTCGGACGGTCTTGGGCGCCCTCTCTGGACCGGTTCTACCGGCCATAACGACCATAGAGCGGGCTGCCAGCGGGTGTCCATCGTGGAATACCGCAAATTCCCGGCCGGCGCAAGCCGCGGCGGCCGCGCCGGGCGTTGACTGTTGCAATTTGGAGCAGTTTACCGTCGACGGCGCCGGCGGGCGCGCCGCTTCGGCTCAGAGCTCTTCCGGCCGCCCGGCCTGTCCCACGCCGCCCGGCGCGGGCGCGCCCTTCAGCAGCGCGTAGAGTCCCCGGGCGCCGCCGGCGCGGCTCCCGGCGCCGAAGGCCACGCCCAATGTTGTAACTCCCAGTGTCAGATCGCGCCCACGGCGCGCCAGCGATGCGGCCACCGCCACGGCCGGCGGGATGCCGAACACCGCGCAGGCGAGAACGTAGCTCGCTTCCTGCACTCCGGCTGCCGCCGGCACCATGAACACGAAGGTCCTCAAGCCCGCCACGACGCTGTCGATGACCAGGGCCTCGAGCACGCCCACCGGCCGCCCGAGCAGCGCAAACACCAGCCACAGCTCGGCGGCCCCGAGAAACCAACACAGGACATGCAGCGCCAGGGCCGCTCGCAGCCGCGCGCGCTGTCGCAGGATGTCCGCGAGCGCCGCCTCGATGTCGCCCTTCAGATGCAACTCGCGCAGCGAGGCGAGCACCGGCCAGCGCCGTGCGCCACGGCGCACCAGGGCCTGGAACGTTCCGCCCGCGCGCCGCCGCGCGAGCAGCGCCGCCGCGACGGCCCCGAGGGTTGCGCCCAGTCCGATTTCCATCGGCCGCAGCAGGTCCGATGCGGGCGCCAGGACGGCGAGCGCCAGCAGGCCCGCCAGCACGTACGGCAGCTTCCCGGCCAGCTCGATCACCAGGTCCACGCTCATCGACATCACGGCCCCGAGCGTGGCCACCGCGCTCGAGCGCAGCGCGCGCACCCCGAGCACCATCCCGCCGATCTGCGAGAATGGCAGAGTCTCGGCGGCCGCATCGCGCACCAGTCGCGCCCACACGAATCGGGCCGTGGAAGCGGGCGGCCTCTCGCCGGCGGCCAGGCGCCACGACAGCCCCATCAGCGCCTCGATCGGCAGGTGCGCGAGCACGATCACGAGCAGGCCGGCCAGGCCCAGTCCCTCCAGGGCCCGCGCGATGCCCGAGACCCCGGCATAGAGCACAACGGCCGCGAGAATCGCCGTACCGGCGAGCAGGCCGGCCGCCGCGCGCCACCTCATGTCAATTCCCGCGGCGGGCCGCCCGCCCGGCCTGCCATTCGAGATCGACACCGAAGGTCTCGGTGTAGGGCGCGAAGCGCTCGCGCAGCACCCGGGGGTCGAGGCCGAAGCTGCCCATCTGGTACTCGTGGGGCCGGTGTCTGCGGTTGGCGCGATTCCCGAGCCACTTGCGCATGCGCTGCGCCCCGGCCTCGCTCGCGGCCAGCCCGCCGTGGCGCAGCACCCGCTGCGCCGCCTCGTGTGGCGCGGCCACGATCTCCCGGTAGCGCAGGTGCAGGATGGAATCGCGGCCGGCGGCGGCGCGCATCATGCGTTCGGCGCCGTCGAGCCAGGATGCGAAGACCTGCCGGCCGATCTCCTCGAGGTCCACGCGGCGGGTGAACGGACGCCGGAGCACTTCGGTCAGCTTGGCGACCGAGGCGAGCACCGCCACCGGATCGCGGTGAATGAACACCCAGCGCGCATCCGGGTACACCCGGGCGATGTCCTCCAGGGCGAAGATGTGATCGGGGGATTTCAGGATCCATCGCCGCCCCGGCGCCTGCGCATCGAGGTGCTGAAGAAAGCGCCGGTGAAACCGGTACGCTTCCAGGTGGCCGTAGTGCTGGAGCCAGCTCTGATAGCTCGGAACGCGGTAGACGCTGTCGTAGCGCAGGCTTTGAAACACCTGCGCGGTGATGTCGGTGCATTCCTCCGGCTCGTCGGGCGCCACGTGATGCAGCGTGTCGAGCTCCGGCGCGAGCCGTCGCATGAGGTAGAACTGACCCTGCACCCAGGCCTTGCGCAGCGCGGTGCCCAGATGCCCGGCCCGCGACGGGTAGGGATAGACCAACTGCCAGGACAGAGGTGTGGCCACGTGCGGATCGCGCGAGAGCAGCCGATGCAGGAATGTCGTGCCGCTGCGCGGCATGCCGGTGATGAAGATCGGCCGCTCGATGGGCCGGGATCGCAGCATCGGAGCGGCCCGCTCGCGCCTCTCGAGCATGAGCAGGTTCCTCAGGCTGCGCAGGATCTCGAAACGCACGGCCCGCCGGCCCAGGGTGTTGAGATCACTCTCTTCGTCGCAGGAGGCCATGAGCCGCTGCAGCGGTGTCACGAACGATCGGTCCGCAAAATCCCGGCCGTGCGCCCGCCCGATCGCCGTCTCGAGCAGTTCCCCCGCGTCGAGCGCGCCGGCCCGGTCAACTGAACGTGCAACTGTGCCAGTTCGTCTTGCCATCGCCTCATCCCTCGCCATGGCGACTCATCGCACGCCAGCGCCCCGATCGCCCGGACCTTTCGGTCCAGGGCACCGCTAAGGGACGCCGGCGGACAGCCCGTCCCGGCAAGCCGAGCCGAGGCCGCGAGCCACAGGCCCGTACTTTACTAAATTTAGTGCGTGATCAGGCATGAGGGAATGCCACGGGGGGGGGGGGGCCCCGGCGGAAAGGCCCCCCCCGCGGGCGAGGCCATCGCTACCCCCCGCCCCCT
>OBLK01000062.1_pt1 | contig 44105 bp, 31 predicted proteins | sample 1518871 | NCBI WGS metagenome assembly OBLK01 (sample SAMEA2464837, study PRJEB22497) | soil metagenome | biome: Grassland; feature: Farmland; material: Clay | place: Australia | collected 2013-02-01 | depth 0.8 m
AGTACGGGATGAGGTACTGCTCCTTGCCGGCCTCGCGCGAGTAGCGGTCGAACAGCTCCTTGAAGCGGTGGTAGGCACCGATGCCCGGCTTCATCATCATCGACAGCGGCCCGTCCGAGATCGCCTCGGGAGCGATCTTCAGATAACCGCCGGTATGGTGCTGCGCGAGCTCCTTGACATACTCGGGCGACTCGACCGCGAGGTCATAACGCACGCCCGAGGCGATCAGCACCTTGCGGATCCCGGGCAGCTCGCGCACCTTGCGATACAGGTGCACGAGCGGCGCGTGATCGGTGTTCAGGTTGGGGCAGATGCCCGGATAGACGCACGAGGGCCGCCGGCAGGCGCTCTCGATCTCGGGGCTGCGGCAGGCGAGCCGGTACATGTTGGCCGTGGGCCCGCCCAGATCGGAGATGACCCCGGTGAAGCCCGGCACCTCGTCGCGGATGGCCTCGACCTCGCGGACCACGGACTTCTCGGAGCGGCTTTGTATGATGCGTCCCTCGTGCTCGGTGATGGAGCAGAACGAGCAGCCGCCGAAGCAGCCGCGCTGGATCGCCACCGAGAAGCGGATCATCTTGTAGGCCGGGATGTTGGCCTGGCCGTAGCTCGGGTGCGGGCGGCGGCGGTAGGGCCGCTCGTACACCCAGTCCAACTCCGCCGTGGTGAGCGGGATGGGCGGCGGGTTGAGCCAGACATCCGTATCGCCGTGCCTCTGCACGAGCGCGCGGGCGTTGCCCGGGTTGGCCTCCAGGTGCAGGATGCGCGACGCGTGCGCATATAACACCGGGTCGGCCGCCACCTGCTCGTAGGAGGGCATGCGGATGGCGCTGCGCGCACGGTCGGCGTTGCTCACCCGCCGCGCAAGTCGAACCACCGTCTGCGCGCCGTCGGATGCGCCGGGGCGCGCCTGCGGCGCCGCCGGGCGTTGCGGCTCCATCGCGTAGGGATCGGCCGGCGGCGCGGGCGGTCCCGGCGCATCGATCGTGGTGGAGTCGATTTCGATCCAGCCCCCGGACCGGGTTCCATCCGGCGCCGCCGCGCCGGGCTGGAGCGCGGCCTTGCGGACAAAGGCCGTGCCGCGCACATCCGTGATGTCGCCGACGGCTTCTCCGGCCGCGAGGCGATGGGCGATCTCGCAGACCTGGCGCTCGCCGCTGCCGTAGACCAACAGGTCCGCCTTGGCATCGAGCAGGACGGAGCGGCGCACTTTCTCGGACCAGTAATCGAAATGAGCGATGCGCCGCAGCGAGGCTTCGATGCCGCCAATGATGATGGGCACGTCCCTGAAGGCCTCCCGCGCACGCTGCGCGTAGACGATCACCGAGCGGTCCGGCCGGCTGCCGGCGGCACCGCCCGGGGTGTAGGCGTCGTCGCCGCGCCGCCGCCGGTCGGCCGTATAGCGGTTGACCATGGAGTCCATGTTGCCGGCGGTGATGCCGAAGAACAGCTTCGGTCTGCCCAGGGCCGCGAACGGCGCGGCGCTGTGCCAGTCCGGTTGCGCGATGATGCCCACCCTGAAGCCCTGCCCCTCGAGCACCCGGCCGATGATGGCCATGCCGAAGCTGGGCAGATCGACATAGGCGTCGCCCGTGACGAGGATGACGTCGCAGCTATCCCAGCCGAGCTCGTCCATTTCGGCGCGCGACATGGGCAGGAACGGCGCAACGCCGAAGCGCTCCGCCCAGTATTTGCGGTAGCTGGTGATGTCGCGCGCGGGTTGCACGGGGAGGACTCTGTGGGATCGGGCGCTGGCCCGCGGCGTGCGGCCCGGCCCTTTGCGGGGCGTCAGTATATCAGAAAGGGCTGGCGCTCGGCCTGCCAGGACGCCTCGTCGGCGGCGGCGAGCGTTTCCAGATCGGCCGCGGTGCTCCCCGGATCGTCCACCCAGCGGCGCAGCAGCTCCCCGCCGGTGATGACGTCGATCGCCAGCCGGTCGCGCTCGTACTCGTACGGGAAATCCCGCCACAAAGGGTACCCGGGCCGCAGCAGCCGCAGCGCCTTGAACACGAGCGCCATCAGCCTCCAGGGGCGAAACGCCTCGTGTTGGTAGTAGAGCGGGTCCTCGACATGGATCTGCATCCCGGCGCAGAGCCGGCCGGCGTGCTTGTGGAAGGTCGGCTCGAACCAGCAGGGCCGCAGACGGCAGCCGCGCAGCCAGCGTGGACCGAGCTGCTGCATCGCCGTGAGCAGCGCCTGCGCATCGAGATCCGGCGCTCCGAACCACTCCAGGGGCCGGGTCGTGCCGCGGCCTTCCGACAGCGTCGTTCCTTCCAACATCACGGTGCCGGGGTAGCAGCGCGCCATCCACGGGTTGGGCGCATTGGGACTGGGATTGATCCAGGTGCGCGCTCCGGCCGGCCAGCCGTGCCCGGGCGGACCGTAGGGGTTCCAGTCCTCCATGCGCACGACCTGGCAGTCGACATCCAGGCCCAGTGTCTTCACGAGCCAGCGCGCCAGCTCGCCCAGCGTCAGCCCGTGGCGCATCGGCATCTGGCCGGCGCCGACGAAACTCTCGCGGCCGGCGAGCAGCCTCAGTCCCTCGACGGGCCGGCCGATCGGGTTCGGCCGGTCGAGCACCCACACGCTCTTGTGGTGGCGGGCGGCCTCCTCCAGCGCGTAACGCAAAGTCGTCACGAACGTGTAGACGCGGCAGCCCACATCCTGCAGATCGACCAGCAGCACATCGAAGCTGTCCATCATCGCGGCGGTCGGCCGCCGCACCTCGCCATAGAGGCTGAACACCGGGATACCGTGCACGGGATCGGTGTAATCGGCGGATTCCACCATGTTGTCCTGCTTGTCGCCGCGCAGTCCGTGCTGCGGCCCGAAAGCGGCGGTCAGGCGGATGTCCCCCAGGGCGGACAGGGCATCGAGCGAATGCGTGAGATCCCGGGTGACGGAGGCCGGATGGGCGAGCAGCGCCACGCGCCGGCCGGCGAGCGGCTTGCGCAGGGAACGCTGGCTGAGCAGGCGGTCGATACCAAACTTCATCTGAACGCTGATCCGGAGTGCGGAACTTGGCCGGTGACGGAATTCAAAGACAGGTCAGCTCGAGCGCGAAGGCCTCGGGACGATGAAAATCGGGCCGCCCCGCTGCGTGGCGCAGCGCCCAGTATGACAGCCCGCCGGCATCGTCCTCCACCACGGCACACAGGCCGAGGCGAAGCCGGCATCCTTTGGCTCCGGCGTGCAATGGCAGGCGCGCGGTCGCCTCGAGCGTGAGCGCGCGGCCGGGACCGATCCGGCCGCTCCGCTCACCGGCGGCCCTGCCGGAGGGTGCTCCCGAGACCGCGCCCGCCGGGGACCGCCCGGCGCGGCACACCACGACCCTTGGCGACTCCTCGAGCACGAGCGGGGTCATACCCTGGCGATACGCGTCGAAATGGTACGCCGCCCATTGTCCGGACGGCGAGAAATTCAGCTCCAGGTAATCCGGGGCGTCTTCGACGCGCACGAACGCCTCGAAACAGGTGTGGGCCCACAATCGGTCCGCCCGTCCGCCCGAGCCCGCCGGCGGAACACGCAGCCGCAGCGGATCGGCTTCCAGCGCATAGTGAAGATGCAGCGTACCGGATTCGGCCGCGGCCACGACCTCGAGGCCGCGCACGAAGGCCGCGGGGGTGAAGGGGTGAGGCTGAAGGCAATGCGTGCTCATCGGCTCGTATCGTACCTAAGATCGCGCCACGGCAACTCATACAGTAGCGCGCCGCCTGCCACGCTGGATGAGGTTCGCCTGTCCAGCCTGCCTCGTTCCGGTAGAATCGACGTGGTTGCGTATCCGCGCTACCAACCCCCCCGATGTCCGCCGTGGTGTGAGGAATGACCGACGCGTCCCGTGCATCCCGCCGCGCCAACACCGTCACGCAGGAGCCCATCCGTGTGCGCGGCGCGCGCCAGAACAACCTGAAGAATCTCGACGTCGATTTTCCGCTCAACGAGCTGATCGTGGTCACGGGCGTCTCGGGATCGGGCAAGTCCTCGCTCGTGTTCGACACCCTGTATGCCGAGGGACAGCGGCGTTACGTGGAGACCTTCTCGCCCTACGCGCGGCAGTTTCTCGACCGCATGGACAAGCCGCAGGTCGATGCCGTCGCCGGCATTCCGCCGGCGATCGCCATCGATCAGACCAACCCGGTGCGCACTTCCCGCTCCACCGTGGGCACGATGACCGAGCTCAACGATCACCTCAAGCTGTTGTTCGCGCGCGCGGCGACATTGTACTGCCGGGGCTGCGGCCGGCCGGTCCGGCGCGACACCGCCGAGAGCATCCACGCCGATCTCATCGGGCGCGCCGCCGCCGCGGGCGATCCGCGGCTGCTCATCGCCTTCCCCGTGACCGTGCCGCAGAACTTCCAGGAAGGCGAGGTGCGCGCCCTGCTGGAGAAGCAGGGCTACACCCGTTTCATCGAGCCGGCCGGCAAACGCGCTCGCACGGCCAGGGCGCGGACGGGCGCGGCGGCGCGCAAGGCGCCGGCGGTGCTGAAGGTGATCCAGGACCGCTTCCGCGCCGGCCGCGCCGAGCGCAGCCGCATCCTGGAATCCCTGGAGACCGCGCTGCGCGTGGGCCGCGGGCGCGTCGACATACACCTGGTCGATGAGAGCGACCCGCCGGAGACTCGGGCGGTGTGGCGCTATTCGAGCGCCCTGCACTGCGCCGATTGCGACCTGTCGTACCAGGAGCCGACGCCGAGCCTCTTTTCCTTCAACTCGCCGCTCGGCGCCTGCGAGACCTGCCGCGGCTTCGGCCGCGTCATCGGCATCGACTACGGCCTGGTCGTGCCCGACGACGGCAAGTCGCTGCGCGCCGGGGCGATCAAACCCTGGCAGACCAAGTCCTACTCCGAGTGTCAGCAGGATCTGGAGAAGTTCGCCAGAAAGCGCGGCATTCCGCTCGATACGCCCTGGCGCGAGCTGTCCGCCGCGCAGCGTCACTGGGTGCTCGAGGGCGAGGGTCCCTGGAGCAAAGGGGTCTGGTACGGAGCGAAGCGCTTCTTCGCCTGGCTCGAGACGAAAGCCTACAAGATGCACGTGCGCGTGCTGCTGTCGCGCTACCGCGCCTACACGCCGTGCGAGACCTGTGGCGGCGCGCGTCTGAAGACCCAGGGACTGCTGTGGCGGGTGGGCGGAGAGCCGGCCGATGCGGTGCTGGGCGCAGCCGCGCGCTTTCGCCCGCGCGGGGTCGATTGGAGCGAGCAGGCGCTGCAGGGGCTCCCGGGCCTGTCCATCCACGACCTCATGCTGCTGCCGCTGGAGCGCTCGCGCGCGTTCTTCGAGCGGCTGACGCTCCCCCGCCCGCTCGACGAGGCGACCGACCTGCTGTTGACACAGATCCGTGCCCGCTTCGGCTATCTCGCCGATGTGGGCCTGGGCTACCTGACGCTCGACCGACAGTCGCGCACGCTCTCCGGCGGCGAGGTGCAGCGGATCAACCTCACCACCGCGCTCGGCACGTCTCTGGTCAACACGCTGTTCGTGCTGGACGAGCCGTCCATCGGACTGCACCCGCGCGACATGCAGCGGGTCATCACGGTCATGAAGCACCTGCGCGACGCCGGTAATTCGCTGCTGGTGGTCGAGCACGATCCGCAGATCATGCTGGAGGCCGACCGCATCCTCGACCTCGGCCCGGGAGCGGGCGAGCGCGGCGGGGAGATCGTCTTCTTCGGCACTCCGCGCGAGATCCGCCGCAGCGCCCGCTCGCTCACCGGCGAGTACTTGAGCGGTCGCAGGTCGGTGGGGGCCGCCGCGCCGCCGCCGGGCTCGGGCAAATCGCCCGGGAGAAAGACGAATGGCACGGCCCTTTCCCCAACCCCGGGCGAGGTGGTCGCCGAAGCGCGCTCCAACCGCTGGCTGGAGCTGCGTGGCGTCTCCCAACACAATCTGAAGAGCATCGATGTCCGCTTTCCCCTGAAGCGCCTGGTCTGCGTCACGGGGGTGTCGGGATCCGGCAAGTCCACATTGATCGAGGACGTGCTTCACCCGGCGCTGCGCAAGTATCACGGCAAGCCGACGGCGGCGCCCGGCACCTTCGGCGCGCTGACCGGAGCGGAGCTCATCGACGACGTGGTCATGGTCGATCAGAGTCCCATCGGTCGCACCACCCGCTCCAACCCCGCCAGCTACGTGGGCGCCTTCGACGCCATCCGCGCGTTGTTCGCGGCGGAGCCGGCCGCGCTGGAGCGCAAATACACCGCCGGCACGTTCAGCTTCAATTCCGGCAACGGGCGCTGTCCCACCTGCGGCGGCAACGGCTTCGAGCACGTCGAGATGCAGTTTCTCTCCGACGTATACCTGCGTTGTCCGGACTGCAGCGGCCGCCGCTATCGCGAGGAGGTGCTGGACATCCGCCGCGAGGGAGCCAACGGCCGGCGCGCGAGCATCGCCGATGTGCTCGAGATGACGATCACCGAGGCCATGGACTTCTTCCGCGACTCACGCGAGGTGTGCGCCCGCCTGACACCGTTGGCCGACGTGGGGCTGGAGTACGTGAAGCTCGGCCAACCCGTGCCGACGCTCTCCGGCGGCGAGGCACAGCGGCTGAAGCTCGCCGGGCATCTGGCTCAGGCCGGCTCGGTGCTCTCCAGCACCACGCACAAAGGCAAGCTCTTTCTGTTCGACGAGCCGACCACGGGACTGCACTTCCAGGACGTCGCGCAGCTGCTCATGGCGTTCCGCAAACTGCTCGCCGCCGGCCATTCGCTGCTGGTCATCGAGCACAACCTGGACGTGATCCGCGCCAGCGACTGGATCGTAGACCTCGGGCCCGAGGGCGGCGAGCGCGGCGGGGAGATCGTCTGCACCGGCACGCCGGCGCAGGTGCGCCGGCACGCGGCCTCGCACACCGGCCGGGCGCTGCTGGAGTACGAGCGGGCCATCACCGGCGAGGCGGCGGCGGGCGCAGTGTCGCAAAAGACGCCTGCGATGGTGTCCGAGTCTCAGGTCCCCTACGGCAGCGTCAACGGCGCGCGCAACGCCATCGTCGTGCACCACGCGCGCGAGCACAACCTCAAGAACATCGACGTGCGGATCCCGAGGGACCGCTTCACCGTCATCACCGGTGTGTCGGGCTCCGGCAAGTCGACTCTTGCCTTCGATATCCTGTTCAACGAAGGCCAGCGCCGCTACCTCGAGTCGCTGAACGCCTATGCGCGCCAGTTCGTGCAGCCGGCCGCGCGGCCCGACGTGGATGCGATCTTCGGCATCCCGCCGACGGTCGCCATTGAGCAGCGTACGAGCCGCGGCGGGCGCAAGAGCACCGTGGCGACGCTGACGGAGATCTACCACTTCCTGCGGCTGCTGTACGTGAAGCTCGCGGTCCAGTACTGCCCGGACTGCAACGTCGCCATCGAGCCGCAAAGCGCGGCCTCCATCGCGGCGCGGCTGCTGCGCGCTTACAAGGGCAGACGCATCGCGCTGCTCGCGCCTCTGGTGGTGGCGCGCAAGGGCTATTACACCGACCTGGCGAAGTGGGCGCACAAGAAAGGTTTCAAGACACTGCGTGTCGACGGCATCGCCATGCCCACGGGGCAGTGGCCGCGGCTCTCGCGCTTCAAGGAGCACACCATCGAGCTGCCCGTGGCCGACATCGACGTCAGCGCCAGGACAGACTCCGAGCTGCATCAGGCGCTGGCGCGCGCGCTGGATTTCGGCAAGGGCCTGGTGCACGTGCTCGCGCCGGGCTCGAGCCGCGTCACCGTGTTTTCCACCAAGCGGGCGTGCCCCGCCTGCGGCCGCAGCTTCCCCGAGCCCGACCCGCGGCTGTTTTCCTTCAACTCCAAGCACGGCTGGTGCGAGAGTTGCTACGGAACCGGCCTCACCATGTCGGGTTTCGATGAGCAGCAGAGCGGCGAGGAGCACTGGTGGAACGATTGGTACGAGGGTGAGCCGAAGCCCTGCCCGGACTGCCAGGGCCGGCGGCTCAACCCGGTGGCGCTCAACGTCCGCTTCCGCGAGCGCTCCATCGCGGATCTCGCGGCCGAGCCGGTGCGGCGCGCGGCCGCGTTCTTCCGGCGCCTGAAGCTCTCGGCGCGAGAGCAGCAGATCGCACGCGATCTGCTGGCGGAGATTCGCACGCGGCTCGCCTTCCTCGAGCGCGTGGGCCTGGGCTACCTGCAGCTCGAGCGCTCCGCGCCCACGCTCTCGGGCGGAGAGGCGCAGCGCATCCGTCTCGCCGCCCAGCTCGGCTCCAACCTGCAGGGCGTGTGCTACGTGCTCGATGAGCCGACCATCGGCCTGCATCCGCGCGACAACGACATCCTGCTCGACTCGCTGGCCGAGCTCGCCAGTCACCGCAACACCCTGGTGGTGGTCGAGCACGACGAGGACACCATCCGGCGCGCCGACCACGTCATCGACCTGGGCCCCGGCGCGGGCGTGCTGGGCGGCGAGGTGGTGGGAGCCGGCACGGTGAAGGATCTGATCCGCAACCGGCGGTCGACGACGGGGCGCTTCCTCCGCCATCCGCTCCGTCATCCGGCCGAGCCGCTCCGTCCGGTGAACGGACGCACGACGCATTTGACGCTGGCGGGAGTGTCGATGCACAACGTGAGAGCCGATGTCCGTATTCCACTCGGCAGGCTGGTGGTCATCACGGGGGTGTCGGGCTCCGGGAAATCGACGGTCGCCCGCGATGTGCTCTACACCAACCTCCGCCACCTGCTCGGTGCCGGCGGCGGGTCCGCGGGCAACGGTTCCTTCGGCAGGCGTCCGGCCGCACCCGGGCGCGCACGCGCCTCCAGGGCGGATCTGGCCGGCTGCCGCGCGGTGCGTGGCCTGGACAACATCAGTCGCGTGTTGGAAGTGGACCAGACCCCGATCGGCAAGACACCGCGCTCCTGCCCGGCGACCTACATCGGTTTTTGGGACGACATCCGGCGCATCTTCGCCGCCACCAGCGAGGCCCGCCTGCGCGGCTACACCGCCAGCCGCTTCTCGTTCAACACGGGCGGCGGCCGCTGCGAGGCGTGCGAGGGCCAGGGGGTGAGAACCATCGAGATGAGCTTCCTGCCGGACGTGAAGGTGTTGTGCGACGTCTGCGGAGGCAGGCGGTTCAACTCCGAGACGCTCTCCATACTGTGGCGGGACAAGAGCATCGGCGATGTGCTGGCCATGAACATCGATGAAGCCGTGGATTTCTTCCAGGCGCACTCGCGCATCCATCATGCGCTGAAACTGCTTCAGGACGTGGGACTCGGCTACCTCACGCTGGGCCAGCAGAGCCCGACGCTCTCCGGCGGCGAGGCCCAGCGCATCAAGCTGGTCACCGAGCTCGCCAAGGTCTCCGGCGGCGCGCCCCGCCCCTCGCCGCGCGGCTCACGGCCGACCCCGAGACACACGCTGTACGTGCTCGACGAGCCCACCGTGGGACTGCACATGGCCGACGTGGAGAAACTGATCCACGTGCTGCACCGTCTGGTGGACGCCGGCAACACGGCCGTCGTGGTCGAGCACAACCTGGATGTGATGGCCGAGGCCGACTGGATCGTGGACATGGGGCCGGAGGCCGGCGAGCGCGGCGGGCGCATCGTGGCGCAGGGCCCGCCGGCGCAGGTGGCCCGCCGGCGCGGACAGTCCCACACCGGCAAAGTACTCTGGGATTTCCTCGAGCGCCGCCGCCGGGTGTAGAGTAGCCCGGTAGCGCCCAAGGATCCCCGGAGGCTGACTGCCATGGCACACGACCTCGTCTGCTGGAAATGCGGTGCCTCGCTCGCCACGTTGACGCTACCGCTGCGCCGCCTGGAGGAATGCGCGAAGTGCCGTGCGGAGCTGCACGTGTGCAGGATGTGCGTGGACTACGACCGAAGCGTGGCCAAGCACTGCCGCGAGCCGACGGCCGAGGAGGTGCGTGACAAGGAGCACGCCAACTTCTGCGATTTCTTCAAGCCGCGCGCCGCGGCCTACGTCGCGCCCAACACCGCCGAAGTGCAGCAGGCCCGCGCCGAGCTCGACAGATTGTTCGGCGGGAAGTAGACGCTCTGCGGATCCGGCGGCGGCCGGCGGGCGATCCGCCGAAAACCCGCCCGAGCCGTGTCCGGGTTCGATTGCGCCGGTGGCGCCGGGCGCTCCGCCGCCGACCGGGTTGCGGTTGGGCCGCTGTGACCCGGCCGCGCGCGCCGGACTCGCTCCCGGGCGGGCTCGGACCCTGCGCGGACACTCGCCTGAAGGCCGCTCCACGGGAGCGCCACAGCCGCCTGGGAGGTCGACCCCAAGCTTTGGTATCGTTGAGTCGATCATGATCGAGCAAAGCTCCCCCCAGGCGTTCTTCGCCCCGCCTGTCTTCCGGGTCACGCTCGCCGAACGCCGTCGACTGCTGGATCTGCTCGATGCGCAGGCGAACTGTCGCCTGACGGTGGTCAAAGCCCCGGCCGGCTACGGCAAGACGTGGCTTCTCGGGCGGCGTTTCGCCACGCTGCGGGCGGCCGGCGCGGCGGTCGTCTGGCTGGGCATCGAGCGCGCGGACGCCGGAGAGTTTCTCTGCCTGCTCGTCGAAGGGCTGGCGCGTGCGGGGCTGGAGGTCGGTACGGTCGAGGCGGTCGCGGCGCAAGGCTTCGCCGATGTCCCTCTCGCTGCCGCGGTGCGCGCGCTGTGCGCGGTGCTCGAAGCCAGCGGCACGGACACCACGATCATCGTCGACGACCTGCATCGGGCCGAGAGGGAGGTCGCCGAAGAAGTCATCGCACGGCTGCTCGTCGAAGCGCCGCCGTCGGCACGCTTCGTACTGAGCGGGCGCGAAATCGCCGGTCTGCCGCAGGCCGCTCTGCGCGCCCGCGGCGATCTGTGCGAGATCGACATCGGCGAGCTGAGATTCAGCCGCGCGGAGGCCCGTGAGCTGTTGCCTCGCCTCGACACGCACGAGCTGCAGCGCCTGCTCGAGCGCACCGAGGGATGGCCCGTCGCGCTGCAGCTCGCCCGCATGTGGCTGGACGCGAAACCCGAGCGATCGTCGCTGCTCGATGCCTTCTCGGGGCGGACTTCGGAGGTCGCCGAATATCTGACGGAACAGGTGCTGGCCGACCTCTCGGCGCCGCTGCAGAGGATTCTCTCGGACATCTCCATCCTCGATGCCCTCAACGCCGACCTCGTGACCGCGGTCACCGGCAGCCGGGACACCTGGAGACGTGTCCTGGAAGACCGGCGGCTCGAGCACTTCCTGGTGCCCCTGGACGAGGAGCGCTACTGGTTCCGGCTGCACCACTTGCTGCTGGAATATCTGCGCGCGCGCCGCCGCGACATGGGCCGGAGCAGCGGGACACTGCACGGCCGGGCGGCACTGTGGTTCCAGGCCAACGGCGATGTCTGCGAAGCCGTCCGGCATTGCGTCCTGGCCGAAGACATGGCGCGGGCGGCAAGACTGATCGAGCGCACGGGCGGCTGGGAGCTCGTGCTGTTCAGCGGCACTTCGCTGATGCGCAGGCTCCTCGGGTCGCTGCCCACCGACCGGTTGCGGGAATTCCCTCGCGTGCAGATCTCCCGGGCCTATCTTGCGGCGAAGGACGGGGATATCGCATACGGCGTGCGGCTCTATGAAGAGATCGCGGCCACGCCGCGCCGTGGCGCCGACGAGGCGCTCGAACGGGATCTGCTGGTCGCCGGCCATCTGATCTTCCGCTACGCGGACCGGCCGGTGGACGCCGGCGACCTGGCCCGCCTCCACAGCCAGTACCACGCACTGCCGGCCGCCGATGCGGTGGCGCGCGCCGCGCTCATGAACAGCGCCTGCCTGCTGGCGCTCAGCATCGGGCACATGCCGCAAGCGCTCGAGGCATGTGTCGACGCGGTGCGCGAAATGCGCAAGATCGGCTCGGTGATCGGCCTCGCGTACTGCCTGTGTCATCTCGGACTGGTGCAGCTGCATCTCGGCGAGCGGCGCGAATCGGAAGCAACGCTGCGCGAGGCGCTCGCGCTGGCCGAGGAGAACTTCGGTGCCGATAGCGGCCTGAAGGCGATCGCGAACGTCTATCTGGCGCTCGCGCTGCACGCGCGAGGCGATGTCGCCGAGGGCGAGGACCGCCTCGGAGCCTCGCTCGAGCAGGTCGAGTCGGCCGACGGCTGGCTGGATCTGTATGCGGAGGCGTACGAAATCGCGGTGGCCAACGCGGTGGCGGTCGGCAACTACGCGCGCGCCGCGGATCTGCTCGAGCGCATGCGGCAAACCGCCCTGCGGCGCGGTCTGATCCGACTCGAGCGGCTGTGTGCGGCGCTGCGGGCGCAGAGCGACGCACTGCGCCGCCTGGGACAGACCTCACCCCATCGGGCCTGCGTGCAGCGCGGCGCGGACCGCTCCGAGGCGGTGCCCGAGTGGACCGCGGGCGCGTGGCGGGACAACCCTTCGATCTGGCGCGAGCATCATGCGGCGGGTGTCGCCAAGGTGTTTGCGCTGCTCGCGCGCGAGCGAGCCGCGGAGGCGCTGCGGACCCTCGACGATCTGCTGGCCGCGGCGGCGGCAGGCGAGCGGCGCAGGCATCTGCGCGCCCTGCGCGTGCTCCGCGCCGCCGTTCTGTCGCGGCTCGGCGAAATCGACACGGCAACCGCAACATTCACCGAGTCGCTGCAGTCGGCGATAGCCGAGGACGACACGCAATTCCTCGTCGACTGGGGTCCGGTGCTGTGGCCGCTTTTGCAGGCGGCCCTGGTCTGGAGCCGCGATCTCGCCGCCGGCTCGCGCGTCCGCCATGTGCTCGCCGCGGCGATCGCCGCGATCCGCCGCGCGCGGGCAGTCGACGCGCGGGCCGAGCTCAGCGCGCGCGAGCTCGAGGTGCTGATGGAGCTCGCGCAGGGCGCGCCGAACAAGGTCATCGCCCGCAATCTCCAGATGACCGAGAACACGGTGAAATTCCATCTGAAGAGCATCTTTCACAAGCTCGAGGTCCGCCACCGCGCCGAGGCGCTCTATGCCGCCAGAGCGCGCGGCCTGCTCAGCTGACGCGTCTCCCACCCCCCACCCGTTCGGGTAGGCGCATCGCGCCGCCACCCACTCCCCGGGCTGGTTGACCCTGCGCGCGGGCCTCGCGTAGCGTGATCCGCAAGGGGAGTCACCATGAAAGAGCTCATGCGCATCGGTGTCGATGTAGGCGGCACCAACACCGACGCCGTACTGATTCGCGGCCGGGACATTCTCGCCAGCCGCAAGGCGCCCACGACCGCCGACGTCGGTACCGGCATCATGACGGCGATCGGGGAGGTGCTGAAGAACGCGGCAGTTCCGGCCGGCGAGATCGATGTCGTCATGATCGGCACGACGCACTTCACCAACGCGCTGATCGAAGCACGGCATCTGTGCCGCATCGGCGTGCTCCGACTCGGGGCACCGGCGACGCTCGCGATCAGACCGCTGGTCGACTGGCCGCGGACGCTGCGCGATACGGTGTTCGGTCATGCCGAAATCGTGAGCGGCGGATTCAACTACGACGGCCGCCCGATCAGTCCGCTGTCCGGCCCCGAGATCCGGCGCGCGGCCGGGGAATTTCGCGCCCGCAACATCGAGGCGGTCGCGATCTCCTCGGTATTCGCTCCGGTCAACACCCAGCAGGAGCAGCAGGCCGCGGACATTCTGCGCGAGCAGCTGCCCGGCGTACGCGTGACGCTGTCCGGCCAGATTGGCCGGATCGGTCTCATCGAACGGGAAAACGCCGCCGCCATCAACGCCGCGCTGCTGCCGATGGCCGAGCGCGTGTTGCGCTCGTTCCGCCGCGCGCTCGGCAATATCGGCATCCGCGCACCGTTCTACGTGAGTCAGAACGACGGCACGCTGCTCGACCCGGAAGTCGTCGGACGCTTCCCGGTGCTCACGTTCGCTTCCGGTCCGACCAACAGCATGCGGGGAGCCTCTTTCCTGACAGGCGCGGGAGACGCACTGGTGGTCGACATCGGCGGCACGACCACGGACGTGGGCGCGCTGCTGCAGGGGTTTCCCCGGGAATCGTCCGTTGCGGTCGACATCGGCGGCGTGCGCACGAACTTCCGGATGCCGGATCTTCTGTCAATTGGCCTCGGCGGCGGCAGCCTGGTCGGCGCCGAGAATGGCCGCGTGCGGATCGGTCCGCAGTCCGTGGGGCACCGCATCACGAGCGAGGCGTTGGTGTTCGGCGGCGGGAAAGTGACGGTTACGGACATCGCCGTGGCCGCCGGCTATGCCGATATCGGCGACCGTGCGCGGACGCGGGCGTTGGATCGCGCGCTGGTGACGGCGGCGGTCGAGGAAATCCACCGTCTCGTCGAAGACGCGCTCGATCGCATGAAGACCAGCGCGGCGCCCGTCCCGGTAATCCTGGTCGGCGGCGGCGCGGTGCTGATCAATCGGGAGCTGCGTGGGGCCTCCTCGGTGTCGATCCCGCACCACGCCGACGTCGCCAACGCCGTCGGCGCCGCGATTGCACAGGTCAGCGGCGTCGTGGACCGGATCTTCCTGTACGACACTCGAGGACGCGAAGCGGCTTTGGCCGATGCGCGTGACGAGGCGACGCGCAACGCGATTGCCGCCGGCGCACAGCCCGGGAGCGTGCGGATTTCCGATCTCGAAGAGCTGGCTCTGCAGTACCTGCCCGGGTCGGCGGTACGCGTGCGGGTCAAGGCGGTCGGCGACCTGGTGGTGGGCAAACAACCGTGAAACAGCGAACGAGGATTGAGCTCGACGACGTCGCGGACCTGGCACGCGGCGCGGCGATTCTGGGCACCGGCGGCGGCGGCGATCCCTATATCGGCGGCCTGATGCTGCGCGAAGCGCTGCTCGAGGGTCATACCGTCGAACTGGTCGACGCCGACTCGCTCTCGGACGACGACCTCGCGGTGCCGTTCGGCATGATGGGCGCGCCGACGGTAATCGTGGAAAAGATACCGAACGGGGCCGAAATGGTCTCGGCGCTGCGCACCATGGAAACCTACCTCGGCGCGAGCGCCAAGGCGGTGATGTGCGCTGAGATCGGCGGGCTGAACGCGCTCGTGCCGCTGGCCGTGGGTGCCCGCTGCGGGCTGCCGGTGCTCGACGGTGACGGGATGGGGCGCGCGTTTCCGCAGCTTCAGATGACGACCTACCACATTTTCGGGGTTTCCGCCGCGCCCATGGTGATGGCGGATGAATACTCCAACACTGTCCTGATGCAGTCCACGCACGCCTCGGAGGTCGAGCGCCTGGGCCGGCAGATGGTCGTGGCCATGGGCGGCTCGTGCAGCATCTGTCTGTATCCGATGCGTGGCCGCGACGCCAGGCGCAGCATGGTCCGCGGCACCCTGTCGGTGGCCCTCGGCCTCGGGCGGGCAGTCCGCACGGCGGCCCGTACGAGCAACGACCCGGTCGAGAAGCTGATGGAGTACCTGCGCGGGACGACGTATTACAAGCATTGCCGCGTCCTGTTCCAGGGAAAGTCGGTGGATCTGCAGCGGGAGACCAAAGGCGGCTTCTCCGTCGGTCATCTGCTCCTCGCCGGCAACGGCCAGTGGCAGGGACGGCGCTGCGAGATCGAGTTCCAGAACGAGCATCTGATCGCCCGCGAGGCGGATCGCGTCCTCGCGATCGTTCCGGATCTGATCGCGGTGCTCGATACGGCAACCGCCGAACCGATCACCACGGAGGCGCTGAAATACGGCCAGCGGGTCACCGTGCTCGGCGTCAGCGCCGCGCCCATCATGCGCTCGCCCGAGGCGCTCGCCGTGTTCGGGCCCCAATGCTTCGGCCTCGAGGAGCCGTTCGTGCCTCTCGAGCAGATCCGTCCGTGACCTTTCCTGGAGTAGAGCGATGTCCACTCACATCGAACTGATCACACCGATCGTCACCCGGGGACTGCGCACCCTGGACGAGATCCGGCCTCTCGAGCGCGCTGATCTGCGCGTCTCGCACACGCTCATCGATCACGGCCCGGCCTCGATCGAGTCCGAATTCGACGAAGCGCTCGCCGTGCCCGGCACGATCCGCAAGGCCATCGACGCCGAGCGGCGCGGCGCCAACGCAATCATCATCGACTGCATGGGCGACCCGGGGCTGCACGCCTGCCGGGAGGCCGTGACGATCCCGGTGCTCGGTCCGTGCCAGTCCTCCCTGCATACCGCGGCCCTCCTTGGGCACCGCTTCGCCTTCGTCACCGTGCTCGAGCGCCTGCGCGCGATGATCGACAAGCTGGTCGCCGTGTACGGCCTCACCGGCAGCTTCGCCGGTTTTCGCGCCGTCGACATTCCGGTGCTGGAAATCGGCAGCGATCCGGGAAGACTGCACCAGGCGCTGGCGCGCGAGTCGGTCGCCGCGGTGCAGGAAGATCACGCCGAGGTCATCGTGCTCGGCTGCACCGGTTTCTTCGGCTGCGCCGGCGGCATTCGCCAGGCGCTGCTGAAGCAGGGTCTCGACGTGCCGGTCATCGATCCGATCCCCCTCACCGTGCATCTGGCCGATGCCATGGTGAAGTCCGCCCTGTCCCACAGCAAGCTCACCTATCCCGCACCGCGAAAGAAGCCGCTGCAAGGATACGGCTTCCCGGAATTTTCCGCCGAAGGCACGGCAGGATGACATGTAGCACACAGCTTGCCGCCCGAAAGAATCCCGGAGAACGTCCAATGCACGTCCATCGTCGAATCAGCATCTCTCTTCTGTCAGGCTCGCTGCTGTGCCTGCCGTGCCTCGCGCACGCGCAGTCCGCCGGCAATCAGCTGCAGGAGATCGTCGTCACTGCGCAAAGACACAAGCAGAACTTCGATGATGTCGGCATTTCCGGCAACGTCTTCTCCTCCAGGCAGATCGCCGAGAGCGGCTTCCAGAAGCTCAACGACATCGCCGATCAGACACCGAACGTCCAGATCAAGGACACCCTGGCCAACAGTATTCCGAATGTCACGATTCGCGGCATCGGCCTGAACGACTACGCGGTCAACAACAATCCGGCCGTCGGCATCTACGTCGATGGCGTATACCTGGTGTCCCCCGCGATGCTGACCTTCGGGCTGTTCGATCTGCGGCGCATCGAGGTGCTCAAGGGTCCGCAGGGCGACCTGTATGGGCGAAACACGACCGGCGGCGCGATCAATTTCATCAGCAACAAGCCATCACGGGTCACCGACGTTCAGATGCAGACCGGCTATGGCAACTACGACAGCTGGCATTTCGAAGGCGCCGTCGGTGGAGCGCTCGGCAAGACCCTGACCGGCCGACTCGCCATGCAGACCGTGCAGCGCGATTCGGGATGGCAGACCAATTACATCACCGGCGGCAGGGTCGGCAAGATCCACCGGACCGCGGCCCGGCTGCAGCTCGACTGGAAGCCGACCTCGTCATTGGATTTCCTGTGGAATCTGCACGGCGGCTACGACGGCTCCGATGTCTCGCTGATCAAGGTCGTAAACGTCACGACCACCCTGGGCAGTCAATATGCGGCGGACCCCTACGTCTCGGGCGCATCGAACCACCCGCATATGCAGCTTAAGTCCCTCGGCAGCTCGCTCACGGCGACCTGGACGATGAGCAAGCGCCTGTCGCTGACTTCGATCAGCGCGTACGATCACTTTACGAGATTGCACGTCGAGGACCGGGACGGCACGATCCTGAAGGAGCTCGACGGCACCTTCAAGAATCACATCGACCAGTACTCCCAGGAGGTCCGCATGACCTATCTGGGCCCGTCGCTCGTGCTCATCGGCGGCGTGTTCTACTCGCAGGATCTCGTTCGGGACGTCGACTCCTACGACTCCGGCCATCTGCTGAGCCTGCTCGGTCTGTCCGGTTTCCAGGCCATCGGCAACCAGTATCGTCAGCGCACCGAGACCGGCGCGGCCTATGTGCACTCGGAGTGGACTTTCGCGCCGAAGTGGACGCTCGTCACCGGGGCGCGGTTCACCGACGTTCACAAGACGTTCAGCGGGGCGACGACGTTCCTGGTCGCCAGCGGTGTCCGGGCCGATGTATTTCCGCCGGTGAGCCGTCCGTATTCGTCGCATGACTTCTCCGGGAAAGTCGGCCTCAATTACAAGGTGCTTCCGGGCACCCTGCTCTACGCCAGCGTCAGCCGCGGATTCAAGTCAGGTGGCTTCCAGGGACAGCTGGCTTTCGATCCGTCGGTGCTCACACCGTTCAAGGACGAAACCCTGCTGGCCTATGAGCTCGGCGCGAAGTCCCGTCTGCTGCACGACTCGCTGCAGGTGAACACCTCGGTGTTCGACTACGAATATCATCGGGCGCAGTTTTACGGCCCGCTGTTCAACTCCCCGCTGGGCGTGCTGTTCGGCATTACCAACGTGGGCAATGCCCGCGTGCAGGGCGTGGAGGCCGACGCATGGTGGCACCCTACCGCCCGCCTCGGCATCCATTTGGGCATCGGCGGACTGCATACCCGGATCATCAAGTCGGTGGTCCCCGGGGTCACCACCGGCAGTCAGTTGCCGAACACGCCGAAGGTCACCGGGGATTTCCTGGTGCGCTACCGCTGGCCGGTCGGTCATTCGCTGTTGGCGGACGTGATCCTTTCCGGTCATTACCAGGGCAATCTCGCCTTCGACGTCGTACGCAATCCGCCCGAGGCGCTCGCGGGCGGCTATTTCCTGGCGGATAGTCAGCTCGGGGTGGAGACCGCCGACGGCCATTGGCGCGTCTGGCTGTGGGGCAAGAATCTACTGAACAAGCTTTATGAGACGCAGGCGCTCTTTTCGAGCGTCGGCTGGGGATACTCGTACGGAGCGCCGCGGACGTATGGTATCAACGTGTCCTGGAAGCGCTGAGGACCGTCAGGTCTTCCTCACCCGCTCGCCCAGCCGCTCCAGCAGCCGCGTGAAAGGCGTGCCCTTCTCGACCTTGCGCGATTTCCCGCCGCCGCCGATGGTGAGCTCCTTGCCGTCGTCGATGGCAAGATCGTGGGCCCCCAGAATCTCCAACGTCTCCTCCAGGGTCTGCGGAGTGCGGCGCGCGCGCGCGTGGACCTTGGTGGCGGCTCCGGGTCGCAGTTGCCGGACCGCCGCGCTCTTTTCCGGCGCGGCGGCGGCGGCCGCGATGCCCGAATCCGGACGGTCGGCGTCGAACAGCTTGAACTCGCCCGAGTTTTGCTTGCCCGCACTGTCGTTCTTCCTGGAAGTGCCTTGCACCGGAACGCTGCCCTTGTCGCCGCTGACCCGCTTGCGCTCCTCGGCGCTCACCGGCACGACCGCGACCGCGGCGAACTCCGATCGCACGTAGCTGGCGACCTGCTTGGCCGAGATCGGGTCGTTGAAGAACCCGAGCCGCAGACCGTGCCACTTGCGTCCTTCGCGACTGCCCTCGATGCAATACAGCGTGTAGGCGCTGAAGATCGCGAGCGGCGGTACCTTCTCGAGCGCGATCGGCTGCACCGACCACTGCAGCTGCACGGCGAACGCCGCCGGCTTGGCCCCTTCCTGTGGACGGGTCTCGAGCACCTTCAGGGCCTGCGCATCGCTGAGCGGGCCTGCCTGGCGTGCCGGCGCGGTGCGGGCCCGACTCTGGTCCGCGCCACCCCGCGAAGCATCGGGCTCATCGAGCGCGGCCAGCACTTCCTTGATGTTGGAACTGGCGAGCGGCGCGGCGGCCGGCCTGCTCGCGGCGGAACGCCCGTTGCCTTTCGGCGCCGCCACGGGAGCCGGCCGCGGCGCGGCGCCCGGGGACTTCGCCGCCGGAGGCGGCGGGGGAGCGAAAGTCAGAACCTCGGCGGCCGGGGCCGCGGCGGCAACCGGACGCAGCGTGGGCGCGCGGGCGTGCGGATTCGCCGGCACTGCGGCCGCGCGCTTCGGTGCAGCCGGCGCAGCCGGGATCGGTGCGGACTCGGCCGGCACCAGATGCGGTCCGGCCGCGTGCGCGGCCTGCGCGGCGGCGGCGGCGGCGGCCCGGGCCCGCAGCTTCTTGCCGGGCGCTTCGCCGGCCCAGGCACCCGGGTAGATATCGCGCACCAGACCGAGCCAGCCCTCGGCGTCGGCCAGCGTCTGGAAGAATCCCATGTGCAGCCGGAAGCGCTCGCGGCCTTCCTCGAAGCGCCGGCTGACGAAGAATTTGAACTGCTTCAGCTCCGGCAGGTCGGCCTGCGGCAGAGCCATCGGTGTACTGGAGGAACACAGGTTGACGACAAACGGGCCCGCTTCAGAGGCGGGTTCCCCCGGCGAACCGGAGCCGGCGCTTACCTTCTGCGCCAGATTTTCCGCTGGTGTCATGTTCGTACGCACTCCCGCTCGTTTACCCTGAATGGAACGATCGACTGGGGAGGGGAAGCGAGCGAGCGCGCCTGGCGCGATCGTGGCGGCCCCGCCGTCATGGGAATCGTCCCGAAGACCGGTGGCTTTGCGTCCCCGCCTTTCAGCGGGTTTGCCCTTGTCACTGACGCAAAGTGTCAGCGGGCTGACTCAGAGTGTCAAGAGCCCCGATTGAGGCGCAACTCTCAGGTGCGGGAAGTGCGTACTTCCGGGCGCCGCCGCCCCCGGCTTATGTCTCAAGGGCGGTACGATATGTAATATCCGGGACGGAAGCGGCGCTTATGTTAGATCAGGGCTCCCCAGGATGCCGGGCAGATCCAGACCGTGCCGGCGCGCGCAGTCGAGCGCCTCCGGATAGCCGGCATCGGCGTGGCGCATGACGCCGCTCGCCGGGTCGTTCCACAACACGCGCGCGATCCTGCGGGCCGCCTCCCGCGTACCATCACACACGATGACCAGGCCGGCATGTTGCGAGAAGCCCATACCAACACCGCCGCCGTGGTGGATCGAGACCCATGTGGCGCCCGATGCTGTATTCAACAGGGCGTTGAGCAGCGGCCAGTCCGACACCGCGTCCGAGCCGTCGCGCATGGCCTCGGTCTCGCGGTTGGGCGACGCCACCGAGCCCGAGTCGAGATGATCGCGGCCGATCACCACCGGCGCCTTGAGCTCGCCGCGCGCGACCATCTCGTTGAATGCCAGCCCCAGGCGGTGCCGGTCGCCGAGACCCACCCAACAGATGCGCGCCGGCAGCCCCTGGAAGCGGATCCGCTCGCGCGCCATGTCGAGCCAGTGGTGCAGATGGGTGTCGTCGGGCAGCAGCTCCTTCACCCTGGCGTCGGTCTTGTAGATGTCTTGCGGGTCCCCCGACAGCGCCGCCCAGCGGAACGGGCCGACGCCGCGGCAAAACAGCGGGCGGATGTAGGCCGGCACGAAGCCCGGGAAGTCAAAGGCGTTCTTCACGCCTTCCTCCAGCGCCATCTGCCGGATGTTGTTGCCGTAATCCACCGTGGGCACTCCGGCGCCGTGGAAATCCAGCATCGAGCGCACATGCACGGCCATCGAGGCGCGCGCGGCCTTGCTGACGGCGGCCGGATCGCGCTCGCGCATCTGAAGCCAGCGCTCGACCGTCCATCCGATCGGCAGGTAGCCGTTCACCGGATCGTGGGCCGAAGTCTGATCGGTCAGCAGACTCGGGCGCACGTTGCGCCGGAAGATCTGCGGCAGCACCTCGGCGGCGTTGCCGAGCAGGCCTACCGAGGCCGGCTCGTTGCGCGCGCAGGCCCGCTGCACGATCTCGAGCGCCTCGTCCAGGCTCTCGGTGGCATGGTCGAGGTAGCCCGAGCGCAGGCGCATGTCGATGCGCGAGCGCTGGCACTCGATGGCGAGGCAGGAGAAGCCGGCCATCACCGCCGCGAGCGGCTGCGCGCCGCCCATGCCGCCCAGGCCCGCCGTCAACAGCCAGTGCCCGGCCGGATCGCCGCCGTAGTGGCGGCGGCCCATTTCCGCGAAGGTCTCGTAGGTGCCCTGCACGATGCCCTGGCTGCCGATGTAGATCCACGAGCCCGCCGTCATCTGGCCGAACATCATCAGGCCCTTGCGGTCGAGCTCGTTGAAGTGCTCCCAGGTCGCCCAGCGCGGCACCAGGTTGGAGTTGGCGATCAGCACGCGCGGCGCATCCTCGTGGGTCCTGAACACCCCCACGGGCTTGCCCGACTGGACGAGCAGCGTCTGATCGGCCTCCAGCCGCCGCAGGGTGGCCACGATCATGTCGTAGCTCTCCCAGTCGCGCGCCGCCCGGCCGATGCCGCCGTACACCACCAGCTCCGAGGGCCGCTCGCCGACCTGCGGGTCCAGGTTGTTCATCAACATGCGAAGCGGCGCTTCGGTCAACCAACTCCTGGCGGTGCGCTGCGTTCCGGTGGGCGCGCGAATGACCCGGGTGGTGTCCACTCGGGTCCGGGCGGCGGGGCTCGGGGTCATGGGAGAACTCCTCGGGAATTTGCGAAGTCGATACAGGCGCGCAACACGCGCTCGAGCAACGCACGCAGCGGCGCGGCACGATCGGGATCGTAGGGTGGCGGCCAGTTGTCGGCCGTGGGGTCGGGCGGCTCGTCGAGATATCCACGGCAGGCGAGCTCCATCTGCACAGCGTGCACGCCTTGCGCCGGGTCGCCGTAGTTGCGGGTCGTCCAGCCGCCGACGAAGCGCCCGTCGGTGATGCGGGTGAAGCGCGGATCCTCGCTTGCGGCCTCGATGCCGCGTGTGAGCGCCGGATCGCAGCTTGCTCCACGGTAAGTGCCGATGTTGAGGTTCGGCAGCTCGCCGTCGAACAGGCGCGGCACGCGGGAGCGGATGCTGTGCGCGTCGTACAGCACGACGCGTGCGTGCTTCTCCCGCAGGCGCCGGGCCTCCGCCAGGAGCGCCGCATGATACGGCTCGAACCAGCGTTGCCGGCGGCCGGCGACGGCGGCGGCATCGGGTTCCCGGCCGGTGCGGTAGAGCGGCTCGCCGTCGAAGGTGGTCAGCGGACACAGGCCGGTCGTCGCCCGTCCCGGATAAAGGGACACGCCGGAGGGGTCGCGATTGACGTCGATCACGGTGCGGGAAACACTCGTGCGGATCGTGGTGGCGCCCATGCCGCGAGCCCCTTCATAGAGCCGATGCACCCACCAGTCCGCATCCTTGCGCGCGAGCCACGGCGAGACGAGGCACTGCCCGGTATCCGCCGGAAGGTCGGTGCCGGTATGCGGAAAGCTGACGATCAGCGGAGCGTCGCCGCGATGGATCTCCAGCCAGTCGTCGTTCGTCCCTTCCCGGGCCTCACCCCCGAAGGAGCGCGGCTTCGCCGCGCCCGGGATCGCTCCCGGCGTTTCTGTCATGGGCACTCCAGCGCCGGCAGCGGCACGCCGCGGACCGCCCGGACCAGGGCTCGGCCGCGCACGAGCTCGCTCGCCGCCCGCAGGTCCGTGTGCAGGTAGCGATCGTCCGCCAGCGGCGCAACCCGTTCGCGCACGGCTTCGCGCACCGCCTCGAGCGGCGCGCTCGAGCGCAGGTCGCCATAGAAATCGCAGCCCTGGGCGGCGGTGATGAGCTCGATGCCGACGATGCCGGCGGCGTTGGCCACCATGCCGTGCAGGCGCCGCGCGCCGTGGGCGGCCATCGACACATGATCCTCCTGGTTGGCGGAGGTCGGGATGGAATCGATGCTCGCCGGATGGGCGCACTGTTTGTTCTCGGACACCAGCGCTGCGGCGGTCACCTGCGGCAGCATCAAGCCGGAGTTGAGACCGGGATTGGGCGTGAGGAAGGCCGGCAGCCCCGAGAGCGCCGGATCGACCAGCATGGCGACGCGCCGCTCGGACAGCGAGCCGATCTCGCACAGCGCGATCGCCATGGTGTCGGCGGCGAAGGCGACGGGCTCGGCGTGGAAGTTGCCTCCCGAGAGCGCCTCGCCGGTGTCGGGGAAGATCAGTGGGTTGTCGGACACCCCGTTGGCCTCGCACTCCAGCGTGCGGGCCGCATAGCGCAGCAGATCCAGCGCCGCGCCCATGACCTGGGGCTGGCAGCGCAGGCAGTACGGGTCCTGCACCCGCGGATCGCCCGTGCGATGCGAGGCGCGGATCGCGGAGCCCGCCATGAGCGCGCGGAGGGTCGCCGCGGTCTCGATCTGCCCGCGATGCCCGCGCAGCGCATGGATGCGCGGATCGAACGGCGTATCGGAGCCCTTGGCCGCCTCGGTCGACAGCGCGCCGGTCACCAGCGCCGATTGAAACACGGTCTCGATATCGAACAGCGCGGCCAGCGCATTCGCGGTGGAGAATTGGGTGCCGTTGAGCAGCGCGAGACCTTCCTTGGGTGCCAGCGTAAGCGGCGCCAACCCCGCTTTCCCGAGCGCCTCGAGTGCCGGCCGGCGCACCCCCGAGGGCAGCTCGATCTCGCCGACCCCGATCAGCGCCCCCGCCAGGTGCGCCAGCGGCGCCAGGTCTCCGGAGGCGCCCACCGAGCCCTGCGAGGGGACGACGGGGGTCAGGCCCCTCTCCAGCAGAGCGCACATCAGTCTCACCGTGTCGGGCCTGACGCCCGATGCGCCCTGCGCCACGTTGGCGATCTTCAAAGCCAGCATCAGGCGCGCCACGGCGACGGGCATCGCGTCGCCGACACCCACGCAGTGCGACAATACGATGTTGCGCTGCAGCCGCTCCAGATCGGCGGCATCGATGCGCACACTCGCGAGCTTGCCGAACCCCGTGTTGATACCGTACACGGGCTCGCCGCGCCCCAGTATGGCCGCAACCGCGTCCGCCCCGGCCGTGATTCGCGCAAAGCACGACTCGTCCAGGGTGACGCCGGCGCCGCGGTACACGGCCGCCCACTCCGTCAGGGTGACCCGTCCGGGCCGGACGAGGACTGCGCTCACTCGCCCCTCCAGATACGCTTGTACAAGGGATTGCGGCCGATCCAATAGAGGAGCTCGGCCGGACGCTCGACGTTCCAGATGGCAAGATCCGCCCGTTTGCCCGGCTCCAGCGTGCCGAGGTCGCGTGCGCGGTCCAGGGCGTGGGCCGCTTCGCGCGTCACCGCGGCCAGACATTCCTCGACGGTGAGGCCGAACTCGACGGCCGCCAGGTTCATGGCGGTCAGGATGGACAGCAGCGGCGAGGTGCCCGGGTTGCAGTCCGTGGCGACGGCCATGCGGACGCCGCTGCGGCGCAGCGCCGCGACAGGAGGCCGCTGCCGCTGCCGCAGGCTGTAGAACGCGCCGGGAAGCAGGACCGCCACGGTGCCCGAGCGCGCCAGTGCGGCCACGCCCTCGGTGTTGGTCCACTCCAGGTGGTCGGCGGACAGCGCCCGGAACCCGGCGGCGAGCGCCGCACCGCCCGTGTCGGAAAGCTGGTCGGCGTGCAGCTTCACGGGCAGGCCGGCGGCGCGCGCGGCCTCGAACACCCCGCGGATCTCCGCCGGCGTGAAGGCTATGCCCTCGCAGTAGCCATCGACCGCATCGGCCAGCCCCTCGCGCACGGCCTGCGGTATGAGCTGGCGGGCGACCCGGCCGAGGTAGGCCGCCCGATCGTCATCGGGCGGCACGGCGTGGGCGGCGAGCAGCGTCGTAGCCACCTCGATGGGATAGTGGCGGCCCAACGCACGAGCGATGCGCAGCATTCGCAGCTCGGTGGCGAGATCGAGACCATAGCCTGACTTGATCTCGACGGTCGTCACCCCTTCGGCCATCAGAGCGCGCAGCCGCGCACCGGCCGAGGCCGCCAACTCATCGTCCGTCGCGGCCCGCGTGGCCCGGACCGTGGACAGGATGCCACCCCCGGCCCGGGCGATGCTCTGATAGTCCGCGCCGGCGAGGCGCATCGCGAACTCGCCGCTGCGCTCGCCCCCGAACACCAGATGAGTGTGGCAATCGATCAGGCCGGGGGTGACCAGGCGCCCTTCGAGGTCGATGCGCTCCGGCGCGTCGGCGGTGCCCGGCAATTGCGCTTCGGCGCCCGCAAACACGATGCGGCCGTCCGCAACGCCGACGGCGCCGCGCTCGACCAGGCCGACGCCCGGATCGCGCGGCGCCAGAGTCGCCAGCCTCGCGTTGCACCACAGACGATCGAATCGCACGGATCGGGGCCTTCTATTTTGCCTAGCCAAATCATAATATGCCTAGACATATCAGGGAACCCCGGGCGGAGATTCTCCATGGGCGCGCCATGAACCGGACATTCTTTTTCGATTCCGCCCGGCTGCCGGCCGGCTGGCGGCGCAACGTACGCGTCTCGGTCCGCGCCGGCGTGATCGAGCGCGTCACGCCGGATGACGCGCCGCGCCCCGGCGACGAGCAATCGGCTTTGGTCATTCCGGGTGTGCCCAACGTCCACAGCCACGCCTTCCAACGCGCCATGGCCGGCCTCGCCGAGCGCCGCGGCCCGGACGGCGCGGACGACTTCTGGTCCTGGCGTGAAGTCATGTATCGCTTCCTGGCGAGGATGGAGCCGGACGACCTGGAGGCGATCGCCGCCTATGCCTATGCGGACATGCTCGAGGCCGGGTTCACCAGCGTCGGGGAATTCCACTACCTGCACCGCAGCCCCGAGGGGTCGCTGTACGGGAATCCGGCGGAGCTGGCGCTGCGCCACGCCGCGGCGGCGGACCTCACCGGCATCGGCCTGACGCTGCTGCCGGTGTTCTACGAATCCAGCCGGTTCGGCGGCGCGCCGCCCACGCCGGGCCAGCGCCGATTCATCACTGACCTGGACACGTTTGCCGATGTCGTCGCCCGCCTGCGCGCACACCTGCGTCAGAGCGCCCACCGCAACGTCGGGATCGCCCCTCACTCTCTGCGGGCGGTGACCGCGGATCATCTGCACGCCCTGCTCCGTCAGAATCCACGAGGCCCCGTGCACATCCACGCGGCGGAGCAAATGAAGGAAGTCGAGGACTGCCTCGCCTTCTGCGGCCTGCGGCCGGTTGAATGGCTGCTGCGTCACGCCGGCGTCACGGCACGCTGGTGCCTGGTCCATGCGACCCATCTGGCGCCGGAGGAAACGACGGGACTGGCCCGCAGCGGCGCGGTGGCCGGACTGTGTCCGGTCACGGAGGCCAATCTGGGCGATGGGATCTTCCCGGCCACCGCCTACGCGCGGGCGCGGGGACGGTGGGCGATCGGCACTGACTCGCACATTCTTCTCGATGCCGCCGGCGAGCTGCGCCAGTTGGAATACAGCCAGCGCCTGAGCCTGCGGTCACGTAACATCCTGGCGGACCCGGGACAGCCCTCGACCGGCGAGGCCCTGTACCAGTGCGCCCTGGCCGGCGGCGCACAGGCGCTGGCGTTGCCGGTGGGCGCGATTGCGCAAGGGTACCGGGCCGATTTTCTGATCCTGGACGCGGCGCATCCGGACCTGGCGGGGCGGGGCGAGGATGTCGTGATCGACACCTGGGTGTTTGCCTCGGGCCGGCCCTTGATCCGCGATGTCATCGCCGCGGGACGCAAGGTCGTGGAGAACCGCCGCCACGTCGATCGGGAGCGGATCGACGCCGCCTGCCGCCGCACCATGGCGCGGCTGCTGCGAACCGAGTGATATGAACGACATCCAGCCATTCAGGACATCCGACCCGGGCGCTCTGCCCCGATACCGGGAGATCTACGATGCGCTGCGGCAGCGGATCGTCTCCGGCGCCTGGGCACCCGGCCACAAGCTGCCCTCCGAGCACGAGCTGGCGAGGTCTTTCGGCTGCGCCCGGATGACTGTCAGCAAGGCGCTCGGCGCGCTCGCCGAGCAGCGACTCATCACGCGCCGCCGCCGCGCGGGCACTACGGTGAACGCGCCGCGGCCGCAGGAATCGGTGCTGGAGATTCACGACATCGAAGCGGAGCTCGTGGCCGCGGGCTCCGAGTATGAATACGAATGTCTCGATCGCGAGGTTCGCCCTGCGAGCGTGGACGCCGCGGCCGCGCTCGGCGTGGATGCGGGCACGCCGGTGCTCCGGCTCGTCGGCCTGCATCGCGCCGATGGCCGCCCGCATGCGCTGGAAGAGCGGTTGATCAATCTGCGGGCGGTTCCCGAGGCGAGGCGCGAGCGATTCACGCGCACCTCCCCCGGAGGGTGGCTGCTCAAACGGGTCCCATGGACGAACGCCGAACACCAGATCTACGCCCTTAACGCCGATGCCGCCATTGCGCGCCGCCTCGACGTCCCGCGGCGCAAGGCCTGCCTGTGCATCGAGCGCAACACCTGGCTCGGTGAGGAGCGCATCACGCACGTGCGCCTCGTCTATCCGTGCGATCAGCATCGGCTCGTCGCGAAGTTTCGACACACGGCGCCCTCGCCCCGCGCGACCCGGCGAATTCGTTGAGTCACCGCGTGGCTGCCACCTCGGAGAGCGAACCCCGGACTACAGATCCAGCGATAGCTGCGGGGTCTGCCGGCCCGGCGGCCTGAACAGGCTGACATCGAGCGGCGCACCGCGCCGGGTTGCAAGACCGAGCCGCCGGCAGGCGACGTGGAAGCGGTTGCGCAGGAGCTCCGAGAGCGGCCCGGTGCCGCGCCTGCGTGTGCCGAAGCGCGGATCGTTGTCGCGGCCGTCGCGCATCTGCCGCACGAGCGACATCACGTGTCCGGCGCGGTCCGGATAATGGGCGGCGAGCCACTCCTGGAACAGGTCGCTGACCTCGTAGGGCAGGCGCAGCAACAGGTAGGTCGCCCAGCGGCCGCCGGCCGCGGCGGAAGCCTCCAGAATGCTTTCCATCTCGTGGTCCGTGAGCGCGGGAATCACCGGCGCCACCAGCACTCCGGTCGGCACCCCGGCCTCGCTCAGGACACGGACAGCCTCCAGGCGGGCGCGAGGCGAGGCTGCCTGCGGCTCCATCCGGCGCTTCAGATCGGAATCCAGTGTGGTAATGCTGATTCCGACGGTCACCAGGTTGTCTCGCGCAAGCTGCGTGAGCAGATCGAGGTCGCGCACCACCAGAGCGCCCTTGGTGATGATGGTCAACGGATGGCGGCAGCGGGCGAGCACTTCGATGATTTCGCGGGTGACGCGCATGCGCCGCTCGATCGGCTGATACGGATCGGTGTTCGATCCGAGGTTGATCGGCTTGCAGACATACCCCGGCCGCGAGAGCTCCCGCTCCAACAATCTGCCGGCGTCCTGCTTGTAGAACAGCCTGGTCTCGAAGTCCAGCCCCGGCGACAGACCCACGTGGGAATGGCTGGGCCGGGCGTAGCAATTGTGGCTGATCACACCGTTTGCGACGAAATCTTCCGTCCCCGTGGTCATGTCGTACAGGCGTGTCGTCCCTGCCGGCTCGATCGACACCACGCGCAGCGGCGCGTCGCTCTTCACCGCTTGACCTTCGATATCGAGCCTGCGCCTGATCGCGGGATCGACAGTGTGGAAAAACCTCAGGTTCTCACGCAAGCCACCCAACAGGCGCAGAACCTGAACCGGCTTGTCGCAGCCCGGGCGCGGCTTGTCGATCGCGAAGCGCAAGCCGGATTCGCCCAGGCACCGCCCGATGCAATGGATGATTTGCCAATCGGTATTGCAGATCCGCAGTACATTTTTGCTGCAGGAACCTCCGGAGTCGAAGATTCCGGCCAGGAAACCGGCGCGCCAGCTGGGCGTTGCTGCCGGAGGCCAGGCGATCAGACGCCAAATGTGCTCGTAGCTCAAGCGGCTGCCGGTGCGGATGCCATACATGGCTCCGTGGCCTCCAGCGACCGCCCGGCGCGGGAACTGCCGAGCGGGCACCTGAAAATCCAGCAGATATCCGTGCGCGCGAGTGAGCGCCTCGTCGTCGCAGAGCGCAAGGCGGAACTGGTAGAGAGTATTCCAGGCACCGTTGCTGCGCCGGCAAGGATGTGTCGCCGGATGAGCATCGCCGCGGATCACGCCACACAGATATCCCCGCTTGTAATCTGAATCCTTGTGCGTTTCCGCGGCGAACCGTCCCGTCCCCATGAGCCTGCTGTTGACCGTCAAGTACGGTCTTTCCAGAGGACTCGCTCCCTTCGTGCCGGTCACGAACTTCCAGCCGCGCCCGGTCAGAAAGCGGTGATCTTTCCCGGCGACCAGCTCCGTTCCATCCTCCAGGAGAATTCGATAAGCCGGCTTGATCACGCTCCAGTGATCCAGCACCCGCGTCCTGACATAACGACGATACGAGCCCTGTCGGACCGTCCCGTAGATTTCGCTGCCGGCGCCTACCTGCGCGAGCGGCCGGGTACTGCCGTCGCCCATCAGGATGAGCGTGTCTCCCCGCATGCAATAGGTACACGCGTGCGAGCATCCCCTGTACGGATTGATCGACTGCTCGAAGGGGATGTCGGGCGAATCGTTGATGCTGATGACACTGCGGGCGTGATCGGGCTCGATGGAGGCCGGCAGGCTGTCGGGGACCTCCTCCCGGTACCAGCCGTCATCCACCGGCTCCGTCTGTCGCCGCTCGAACCGGCCCGCGGGATTGGAAAGCGCCCCGTGGCCCTTGAGGGGCCTTTGATTCGCCTCTTTGCCCGGTGTCGCCATGGAAGGACTGTACGTACATCCAGTCGCGCTGTAAAGCCGCCGGAATCTGACAGCGGTCAAGCGCGGCGCCCCGGGCGACTGGACGGAAAGGGGCCGGCGCTGCCACTCTTACGCCCCCTCGAGCGGGCCGCGGCGGCCTTCGCCTCGACCCCGGAGGGGACCGCCCGTGCCGCGCCCGCAATCGAGAACCCGACAGCGATGAACAGCGAAATCCCTTCCCGGCCCATTGCGGCGCCGGACACCGCGGCCGAGAGCGCCGCCCGCGCCCGCCAATCGCAGCTCACCAAGCCCCCGGGCTCCCTGGGTCGGCTGGAAGAGCTGGCGTGCTGGCTCGCCGGCCGTCTGCGCCAGCCCATCCCCGACATGCCGCGCTGCGAGGTCGTCGTGTTCGCGGGCGACCACGGCGTGGCCGTCCAGGGCGTCTCGGCGTTCCCCCAGGCGGTCACTGCGCAGATGGTGGCCAATTTCGCGGCCGGCGGGGCGGCCATCAATGTGCTGACCAGGCTCCACGACTGCCGCATCGAGGTGGTGGACGTGGGCGTGGCCACCGACGCCGCGCCGCCTTCCGGTGTACGCAACGAGCGGGTGCGCGCCGGGACCCGCGACCTGTCCGTCACGGCGGCCATGACGGCGGAGGAAGCCCGCAAGGCGCTCGAGGTGGGTGCGCAGAGCGCCCGCCGCGCCCTGGACCGGGGTGCGCGCCTGCTGATCGCCGGCGAGATGGGCATCGCCAACACCACCGCCGCGGCGTGCCTGATCTGCGCGTTCACCGGCAGCGAGCCGATACGCATCGTGGGGCGCGGTACCGGGGTGGACGACCCGGGCCTTACGCACAAGGTGGCCGTGGTGCGCAAGGCGCTGAGCCGTGTGGCCGGCTCCGGCCGATCGCCGCTCGATGCGGTGCGGACGTCGACCGCCCCGGAGGCACGCTCACAGGCTGCGTTCGAGATCCTGAGAGAGCTCGGGGGCCTGGAGATCGCAGCCATCGCCGGGTACTACCTGGAGGCGGCGCGCCTCGGCGCGCCGGTGCTGGTGGACGGCTACATTTCCACTTCGGCGGCGCTGACCGCCGTGCACCTGGAGCCCGCGAGCCGTGAGTGGATGCAGGCGGGCCACCGCTCCGCGGAAGCCGGCCACCGCGCGGCGCTCGATGCGCTCGGCCTCGTTCCGCTGTTGGATCTGGACATGCGCCTGGGCGAAGGCAGCGGCGCGGCGCTGGCGCTGGCGATCGTACGCGCGGCGCTCGCGCTGCATCGCAACATGGCCACCTTCGCCGAAGCGGGGGTCTCGGAAAAATCCGACCCCGCATGAGCACCGCGGCCGGCACGCGCCTGCGGGGCCTGAGACTGGCCACCCAGTTCCTCACCCGCCTGCCGGTGCGGCGGATCGAGGACTACTCGCCGCTCGAGCTGTCGCGCTCGGCCCTGTGGTTTCCCGCCGTGGGGGCAGGCATCGGGATCGTCACGCTGCTGCCGGCGGCCATCGCCGGACACCGCCCGCTGTTGACCGCCGCACTCGGTGTGCTGGCATGGACCTGGATGAGCGGGGCGCTGCACCTCGACGGCCTCGCGGATCTCACCGATGCGCTGGCCGCCTCGCACCGCGACCCGGAGCGCTTCCTCGCCGTGCTGTCCGATCCGCACGCAGGCACCTTCGGGGTGGTCGGCGTCGTGCTGGTGCTGCTGCTGAAAGCCGCCGCGCTCGGCTCGCTCGCGCGCCTGCCGATGTTTCCCCTGCCGTTCGCAGCCCATGGCGCCATCGTCCTGCACCTCTCGCGGCTCCGCGCGGCGCCTCTGTACGCCGTGGCGCTGATCCCTGCCTGGGCGCGCCTGGGGCCGCTTCTGTGGAGACGCTGGCTCCGGCCGCTCAAGCCCGGTCAGGGCGAGCGCTTCGCGCAACACCCGCTGCACGCCGGTTGGATCGCGTCGTGGATGATCGCGTTGCTGGCCGCCAGCGCCCTGCTGGCGCCGGTGCTGTGCCTGGCGCCGCTCGTGATCGCCGCCTGGGGATATTGGCTGAAGCGGCGCGTCGGCGGCATGAGCGGCGATTGTCTGGGCGCCGGCATCGAGGTCTGCGAGACGGCCCTGATCCTCGCGCTGGCGCTGGTCGGCGTCTGATCCGGCGCCCTATCTCAGCCGCAGCGCCAGCCCCGCCGCCACGAAGAACACCTCGTCGCAGGCCGCCGCCACGGCCTGATTGAGCCAGCCCTGCTCGTCGCGAAACAGGCGGGCCGCCGCGCTCGCCGGCACGATGCCGCCGCCGACCTCGTTGCTGACCAGGATCACGGGGCACGTCAGGCCCGAGAGCGCCCCGATGAGCGCGTCCCGCTCGCGCCGCCAGCCGGCCAGATCGGCCGTCATCCCGCCCTGTGATCCGCCCGAGGCGGCTCCCGGAGGCCACAGGCAGTTGGATACCCAGAGCGTCAGGCAGTCGACCAGCAGCACGCCCGCCGACCCCGCCTCCTCCCGCAGCGCGTGCGCCAATGCAACCGGCGCCTCGCGCACACGCCAGTGGCCGGGACGCTCGCGCCGGTGTGCCTCGATACGGGCGGCCATCTCCGCGTCCGCCGCGCTTGCCGTCACGATGCAGCAGACGTCGTCGGAGCATTCGGCGGCCCTGCGCGCGGCCAATGCGCTCTTGCCGCTGCGGGCACCGCCGAGAAACAACGTCCTCATGTCAACACACTTCCTTCAGCGGGATGTCCGGATCCGCCAGCCTGTGCGGATCCGGGCGCGCGCGCGCCGGGATGAGCTTGCGTGCGGCCATCTGGTCCTTGGGGGTATTGACGCTGTCGAGCGCGATCAGCTCGCCGGCGCGCAGGTAGCAGGCGCTGAAGGCACGTGCGGCGGGATCGCCGCGCAGCACGACCGAGTCATACCCCTGGCCGATTCCGACGATGACGAGCTTCAGATCGTACTGATCCGACCAGAACCAGGGCATCTTGTCGTGCCTGGTGGAAAAGCCGAGGAGATTGAGCGCCGCGCTCGTGCCCTGCTCGAAGGCATTGTCCACCGACTCCAGGCGCAGCCGCCGCCCGTAGTGCGGGCTGGGGTGGTTGGTGCAGTCGCCCGCGGCATAGATCGCCGGCTCCGACGTGCGGCAGTGCTCATCCACCACCACGCCGTTGTCGCAGGCCAGGCCGGCCGCGGCGGCCAGCTCCACCGCGGGCACCGCGCCCACGCCGATGAGCACGATGTCCGCCGGATGCTCCCTGCCGTCTTCGCCGACCACGGCACGCACCCGCCCATCCGGCCGCCCCGCCAGCGCACGAATCCGGGTATTGCAGTGGATGCTCACCCCGTGACGGGCGTGCTCTGCTTCGTAGAACGCCGAGACCGCCGGGCAGGTGGCGCGGCTCATCACCCGCCCGGCCATCTCCAGAACGGTGACCGTCAGGCCAAGTTGGCGGGCCGTGGCCGCGACCTCCAGGCCGATATAGCCCCCGCCCACGATGACCAGGCGGGCCCCGGCTCGAAGGCCGGGGTGGATCCTGTCGGCGTCGGCGAGAGTCCGCAGGCTGTGCACGCCCGTGAGATCGACCCCCGGCAACCCAAGGGGCCGCGACCGGCTGCCCGTGGCCAGCACCAGCGCGTCATACGCCAGCGTCGAGCCGTCGTCGAGGCGCACGCGCTGCTCGCGCCGCAGGACCTCCTCGACCCGCCGCCCCAATCGCGTCTGGACCGAGTGCTGCTCGTAGAACTGTTGCGGGCGCAACAGCAGCCGCTCCCGCCCCAGCGTGCCGGCCAGGTACTTCTTCGACAGCGGCGGGCGCTGATAGGGCAGCCATGGCTCGTCCCCCACCACGGTGAGCGTGCCCGTGAAGCCCTTGCGCCGCAGCGTGTCCGCGGCCTGCACCGCGGCCTGACCCGCGCCGGCGATTACGATGTTCTCGAGCATCCTTCCAGCTTAACAGGACGGGCCTGTCGGGCCGCACCACCGGGGAGCGAGCCCCTCGGCGACGTGCGCCATAATGGTGCATGCGCGGACCGGCAGCGGCCCCTGGCAGGCCAAACTCAGCCATTTGAGGCCCATTCCCCACATGGCATGAAAACTGCAAAAATGCCTGTGCCGAGAATCGCCCGAGCGCGTGCAGCGCCGCGCGCCGCGGCACGCTAAGCTAGAAGACAACGCCTACCCGGAGAGCCCGCACATGAAATTGGTCACCGCGATCATTAAACCGTTCAAGCTCGACGATGTACGCGCCGCGCTTTCCGAGATCGGTGTTTCGGGCATGACGGTGACGGAGGTCAAGGGCTTCGGTCGCCAGCGCGGCCACACCGAGCTTTACCGCGGCGCCGAATATGTCGTGGATTTCGTGCCCAAGACCCGCATCGAGGTGGCGGTCCGCTCCGACCTGGTCGATGCGGTCATCGAGGCCATCCTGAAGTCGGCCAAGACCGGCAAGGTCGGCGACGGCAAGGTGTTCATCACCGACATCCAGCGCGTCATCCGTATCCGCACGGGCGAGACCGACGACGCGGCGCTTTAGCGCACCACTCGCATCGGGCGCGCATTGCGGCAGATGCCGAGCGCGCCGCTGCGCACCACCTCGAGAAGCTCCGCGCTGCGGGCCAGATCAGCCGTGAAGGCGTTGATCTCGGCCTCGCTCGCGGTCAGCTCGACGACGAACCCGTCCGCGGCCGGATCGAGCACTCGTCCGCCGGTACGCACCACATAGCCCCGGACCGCGTCGGTCTGCTCCGGTCGGACTTTGAGCTTCAGCAGGACCAGCTCGCGCTCGAGGTGCTCTCCCGTGGTCATGTCCTCGACGTTGACCACGTCCACCAGCTTATTGAGCTGATTGACGATCTGGTGGATCACCGCATCCGACCCCTTGGTCACCAGAGTCAGTCGAGAGACGGTCGGATCGTCCGTGGGAGCCACCGAGAGCGACTCGATGTTGTAGCCTCGGGTGGAGAACAGCCCCGCGACCCGGCTCAGGGCGCCGGCCTCATTCTGCAGCAGGATGGCGACGATGTGACGCATGGCCCTCTTTAAGGATTCGAAGTACCGTCGAAGATCCCCGGAGCATAAAGGAAAGAGACCGGCGGCGGCCATGGGCGCGAACCCGGGCATTTGATCCACCACAAACGCCGGCAGCGTGGCATCCGCGCAAAACTTCCGGCCGGCCGGACGACCTGCTAGTCTCGGAGCATCTCCCTCTTCGGATGCTTGCCACCGCTACATGAGCGCGCCCCTATGACCGAGACCGTCCCGCAACCCCGCCACGGCGGACACCCGCTCGCCGGGCAGAAAATGTCCGGCGCCCGGATGATCATGCAGGTGCTGGCGGACGAGGGGGTACAGGCGATCTTCGGCTACAGCGGAGGCGCCATCCTGCCCACCTACGATGCCGTGTTTCTGTACAACGAGGAGCAATCACGCGCCGGCGGGCGGCAGATCCCGCTCATCGTGCCCGCCAACGAGCAGGGCGCGGCATTCATGGCAGCCGGCTTCGCGCGCGCCACGGGCCGGGTGGGCGTATGCCTCGTGACGTCGGGTCCCGGCGCGACGAACACCGTCACACCTGTCCGCGACAGTATGGCCGACTCGGTGCCCATCGTGGTCATCTGCGGACAGGTGGCGCGTGCCTCGATCGGCACCGACGCCTTCCAGGAAGCGCCGGTTACCGCCATCATGGGCTCGGTCGCCAAGCATGTATTCCTCGTGACCGAGCCGCAGCGGCTCGAGGCGACGATGCGCACCGCGTTCGAGCTGGCCCGCACCGGCCGCCCCGGGCCGGTCGTGGTGGACGTGCCCAAGGATGTGCAGAACTGGGAGGGTACCTTCCAGGGCGGCGGCACACTGTCCATTCCGGGCTATCGCCGCCGCATGAGGCAGCTCGCCGAGCATGCGCTCGATGAGCGCGAAGCGGCGCGGTTTTTCGAGATGCTGGGCGAGGCGCGCCGGCCGCTGATCTATGCCGGCGGCGGTGTCATCCACGGCGCGGCGACCACGGAGCTCACCGAGTTCGCCTCCGCGTTCGACATCCCCGTGGTGACCACGCTCATGGGCATCGGCGCGATCGACACCACCCACCGCCTCTCGATGCGCATGCTCGGCATGCACGGGGCGGCGTTCGCCAACTATGCCGTCGATGATTGCGACTTCCTCATCACCGTCGGCGCCCGGTTCGACGACCGCGTGGCCGGGGTGCCCGCCAAGTTCGCGCGCGGCGCCAGACGGATCGCGCAGTTGGACATCGACCGCGCCGAGATCAACAAAGTCAAGCGCGTACAGTGGAGCCACGTGGGAATGTTGCCCGAGGCGTTGCGCACGCTGACCGCGCACGGGCGGCGCAACGGCTTCCGGCCGGACCTTGCGCCGTGGAATGCGGCGCTCGCCGAGCTCAAGCACCGCCACGCCATGAACTACGACCGCGAGAGCCCGCTCATCCAACCGTACTACGTGATCGAGGAAATCAACAGACTCACCCGCGGCGAGGCGATCATCTCCACCGGCGTCGGCCAGCACCAGATGTGGGCGGCGCAATATTGCGATTTCCGCCGGCCGCGCCTGTGGCTGACCTCGGGCAGCATGGGCACCATGGGATTCGGCCTGCCGGCGGCGATCGGCGCGCAGCTCGCGCATCCGGGCACACTGGTCGTGGACATCGATGGGGACTCCAGCATCCGCATGAACCTCGGCGAGCTCGAAACCGTCACCACCTACGGCCTGCCGATCAAAATCGTGGTCCTCAACAACTTCGGCGACGGCATGGTCAAGCAGTGGCAGAAGCTGTTCTTCAAGGGGCGGCTCTCGGCCAGCGACCGCTCGCTGCACAAGAAGGACTTCATCAAGGCCGCCCAGGCCGACGGCTTCCCCTATGCGGTGCGCCTGGAACGCAAGCAGGACGTACCGCGGGTGGTGGCGGAATTCCTGGGCTCCCCGGGACCGGCCTTCCTCGAGGTGATGATCGACCCCGATGCGGGCGTGTACCCCATGGTCGGGCCGGGCCAGGTCTACGAGGAGATGATCACGGGGGATTTCATACCCTCGCGCACCAAGGTGGATATCAAGCCGCCGGGGCCGTCGGAGATGTTCTGAGTCGGGAGGATCCGCCCGTGAAGTATCTGCACACCATGGTTCGAGTGGCCGACCTTACGGCCTCTCTGCACTTTTATTGCGATGCGCTCGGCCTGAGGGAGCTCTCGCGCAGGGACTACCCGAAGGGCCGCTACACGCTGGTGTTCCTGGCCGCTCCCGGCGACGAATCGTCCCAGGTGGAGCTCACGTACAACTGGGATCCGGAGGAGTACACGGGAGGGCGCAATTTCGGCCATCTCGCCTATGCGGTCGATGACATTTACGCGACCTGCCGGCGCCTGCAGGAGCACGGCGTCGTGATCAACCGCCCGCCGCGCGATGGCCACATGGCCTTCGTGCGCTCGCCGGATGCGATCTCGATCGAGCTGCTCCAGCGGGGCGAGCCTCTGCCGGCGGCCGAGCCGTGGGAATCGATGCCGAACGTCGGCCGCTGGTAGGTGTCGGGTCCGTCCCCCGGCGCAGCCCGGCATGCCGACCGAAAGCCCCGAGCTATTGATCGAGCGCTACCTGTACGAGCAGATTCCGCTCTCCGCGGCCATGGGCGTTCGCGTTGCGCACGCGGCCCCCGACTATGTGCGGCTCTCGGCTCCCCTGGGCCCGAACATCAACCACAACGAGACGGTGTTCGGCGGCAGCGCGGCCTCGGTGGCCACGCTGGCGGCCTGGGCGCTGCTGCACCTGCGCCTCACAGGCGAGGGGGTGCGCGCGCGCGTGGTCATCCAGCGCAGCCGCATGGAATACCAGCGGCCCATTCCGGGGGACTTCGAAGCCCGCTGCCGCTTCGACGATGCGGCCGTCTGGGAGCGCTTCCGCACCCTGCTCGGACGCCGCGGCCGGGCCCGCATCGCGCTGGCCGCGGAGCTCATCTACCAGAATGAGCGCATGAGCGCATTCGAAGGCGAGTTCGTGGCGATCGCCGCGCGCTGAAGCGCCAGTGGAACTGTGGCGCGGGACGGCGCACAATGTCCGCAGTTGGAATCACCCGATTCCAAACCCAGTCCACATCGACCCAGCAACCCGGGCACGGGGGAAACTCGCCATGAGTAACGCCGAGATTCGAGGACTGTTCGTCTGGCACGAGTTGATGACGACCGACCCGCAAGGCGCGGCCGCGTTCTACTGCGGACTGTTCCGATGGCTGGCGCACCCCTCCAGCGTGCCCGGCTATACGCTGTGGATGAGCGGCGATGTCGGGGTGGGGGGGCTGATGTCCCAGCCCGAGGAGTCCTACCTGAGCGGCGCGCCGCCGAGCTGGCTGGTCTACCTGGGCACGGCCGACGTCGATGCCACCGTACAGGCCGCCCAGCGCCTCGGCGGCAGGGTGCTCAAAGAGGCGGCCGACATCCCCGCCATCGGCCGGTTCGCCGTCCTCGCAGACCCGCAGGGCGTGGCCTTCTCGGTCTTCACGCCCGCCGCGCCGGCACCCGAAGGCGCCGCCGCATCGGGAGTGATCTCGCGGTTCTCCTGGCACGAGCTCGCCACCTCGGACCTTCAGGGTGCGCTCGATTTCTACCTGCCGCTGTTCGGCTGGAGCAAAGGAGAGGCACATGAGCTGAGCACCGGAGAGACATATCAGATCATCGAGCGCGACGGTACGCCCATCGGGGGCATCTATCGGTTGCAGGATCCGTCCAAACCTCCCCATTGGCTGACCTACGTCAACGTCGACGACCTCGACACGACGGTGGCCACAGCGCGGGTCGCCGGTGGTCAGATCGTCCAGGAGCCGCGCGAGGTACCTGGCGGCGACCGGATCGCCTGGATTCTCGACCCGCAGGGAGGCGCTATTGCGCTGCACGAGGCGCCGAAGGCAGTCGCCTCACCCCCTGACAGCCCGGAGCAGGCGCGCAAGACGGTTCCCCGTCGACCCGCAGCCCGCAAGCGTTCCGCACGGCGCGCCACAGGACGTCCGGCCGCCCGCGCCGCCAGGTCCCGAGTGGGCAAGGTGAAGGCCAAAGCAAAAGCTGAGCCCGGGGCTAAACCCAGAACCAAGTCCAAGGGCGGAGCCCGGGTCAAGACAAAGCCCCAGGTAGGGGCTAAAGCCAAGGTAAAGGCGAAGACCAAAAGAAAGCCCGTCAGATCCAGAGCCACAGCGCGCAAGCGCCCGGTGAAGCGCGCGACCGCGAAGGCCCCGGCCCGCGGAAGCGGGAAGGTGAAGAAGGCGGCACGGAAGGCCCGCTCGACCGGGAAGGCCCTCCGCAAGCGCCCGGTCGCCCGGAGAGCGAAGCGCAAGGCGTCCCGGCGCTGATACGAAGCGCTGGATTCTGGCCCTGCGCTGCGTCGCACCCGGGAGGCCGGCCGGCTTCGGCCGGGCCTCACACTTTGATCAGGATCTGGCCGAAGTGCTCCCCACTCAGCACCTTGTCGAGCTGCGCCGGCGCATTCTCCAAGCCATCGATCGCATCCTCCCGGCACACCAGCCGGCCGGCGCCGTACCATGTGATGGCGTCCTTCAGGAACTCCGCGCGGCGATGGCCGTAGTCGCCCAGGCGCAGGTGCAGGATCCGCACTTTGGCCTCGGCTGAGGATTGCTCGGGTCTCGCGCCGTTGCGATCGGGTCCGCACAGCACCGCGCGGGCGCCGGGCGCCAGGTGCTGGCCGGCGAGCAGAGCATCGAGCAGCTCGCGGTCATCGGCGCCGAAAAAGATATCGCAGCCCTGGGGAGCGAGCTGCCAGAGCCGCGTACTCAGGCTCTCCGTACGGCTGTTGATGCAGGCGGCAAACCGGGCGTGGCGGGTGGCCCAGGCGCATTTCTCCGCCGTATCGTCGATGCCGATCGCCCGCGCGCCTTTGATCACGGCCACCTGGCCGGCCGTCGCGCCGGCCACGCTGGATGCGGCAGCGACCAGCACGGTATCGCCGGACCGCACACCCGCCAGGTCGATCAAGCCGAAATACGCCGTCATTCCCGGCGGTCCCAGTATGCCGAGCGCCGTCCAGGGCGGGGAGTGTCCGGGGTGAAGCGCGATCGCGTCGTGCCCGTCGCTGGCGCAGATCTCACGCATGCCGCAGTTCAGCACGACGGACTGCCCGACCGTGAAAACGTCGTTGCGTGACTCAATGACCTCGTAAACACCCAGGGCCGGCACGATCTCGCCGGGCAAGCCCGGACCGGCCAGCGGAGAGCACAGCGTATCGACGGCCAGCCAGCGGGCACGGCAGAGGATGCCGCCGTTGGTCAGGCGTGGAGCCTCGGCCGCCACGGCCTCGAACTCGCGGGGCGTCGCGGGCACGCGCTTGAATCTGACTTCTAAGTTGCGCATGAATCGAGCTCCTGCGCTCCGATTTCGGCAGCTCTCATAAATAGCTTAAACCTGAATCGCCTCTGCGGCACAATGTGGCATTCCATGGCAAAGCGATCCCAACCCCCCGCGCAGGCCCCGGCCCCGGCCCAGGCCCATGTCCGGCGCAGCTATTTCGAGTGCCGGTACGGCCAGTTGCACGTCCATCACGCGATCCCCGCCGGAGGCGGCTTCGAGGAGGCCCCGCCCCTGCTGGCACTGCACACCGCGGCGCAGACCGGCCGCATGTTCGGGGGCATTCTGGCGGCGATGGGCGCCGACCGCTCCGCATTCGCGCCCGATCTGCCGGGCTTCGGGCAATCGGACGGGCCGGGGGAAGCGCTCACGGTCGCCGATCATGCGGCGGCCCTCGGAGATTTCCTCGACGCCATGCGCCTGCGGCACGTGGATGTGCTGGGCTGCGGCTTCGGGGCGCTCGTGGCCGTGGAGCTCGCGCTGTCACGGCCCGGCGTGCGGCGGGTCGTAGTGATGCCGCTGCCGCCGGAGGCCGAGCCGCGCAACGCCGCGCTGGGCGCGCAACTGGCGCGCATTGCCCAGCCCGTGCTGCTCGTGTATCCGCGGGACATGCCGCAGGCACTGCTCGCCGCGGCGGGCAGCCTGCCGGTGCGCGCGCGGCGCGAGCTGCCCGGCGGCCTGTCGCTGCTCGAGACCGCTCCGGAAACGGTCGCCGATGCGATCAAGGACTTCCTCGGTTGAAGCGATCATGACCAGTCCATACATCGAGCAGATCCTCAAGGCGCGCGTGTACGACGTCGCGATCGAGTCGCCACTGGAGAAGGCCCCGCGCCTGTCGCAGCGGCTGGGCAACAGCGTCCTGCTGAAGCGCGAGGATCTCCAGCCCGTGTTCTCCTTCAAGCTGCGCGGCGCCTACAACCGCATCGCCCGCCTGTCCGACCCGGCGGCACAGCGCGGCGTGGTGTGCGCCTCCGCGGGCAATCACGCCCAGGGTGTCGCGCTGGCCGCGCGCAAGCGCGGCATCACGGCCGTGATCGTGATGCCGCAGACCACCCCGCGGATCAAGGTCCAGGCGGCGATGGATCTCGGCGGCGAGGTCGTGCTGCATGGCGACGATTACGACACGGCGTGCGAGCACGCGCTGCGGCTTGCGCGGGAGCGCAACCTCGTCTTCGTCCACCCCTTCGACGATCCCGACGTCATCGCCGGCCAGGGCACCATCGCCGTCGAGCTGATGCGCCAGACCGGCGGCAATCTCGATGCCCTGTTCGTGCCCGTCGGCGGCGGCGGCCTCATCGCCGGCATCTCGGTCTATGTGAAATACCTGTATCCGGCCATCCGCATCATCGGTGTCGAGCCGGAAGATGCCGCCGGCATGTACGAATCGCTCAAGGCCGGGCGGCGGGTGACGCTGGAGCGGGTGGGCATTTTTGCCGACGGCGTGGCGGTCAAGCGCGTCGGCGAGGAAACCTTCGAGCTGTGCCGCCGCCACGTTGACGAGGTCGTGCTGCTCGACAATGACGAGATCTGCGCCGCCATCCAGGACGTGTTCGAAGACACCCGCTCCATCGTGGAGCCGGCCGGCGCATTGGCGGTGGCGGGCCTGAAGAAGGTGGCCGTCCGCGAGGGCTGGCGGGACAAGCGTCTCGCCGCCATCACCAGCGGCGCCAACATCAACTTCGACCGGCTGCGGCACGTGGCCGAGCGCGCCGGCCTCGGCGGCGAGCGCGAGGCGCTGCTGGCGGTCACCATTCCGGAGCAGCGGGGCAGCTTCCGGCATTTCTGCGAAGTGCTCGGCCGGCGCAGCGTCACGGAATTCAACTACCGGTACGAGAGCGAGGCGGCCGCCCACATCTTCGTCAGCTTCGGCCTCGCCCAGGGCAGGCAGGAGAAGGACGCCGTGGCCCGCACCCTGCGTGAGGCGGATTATCCGGTCACCGACATGAGCGACAACGAGATGGCCAAGCTGCACGTCCGCCACATGGTCGGCGGCCGCGCGCGCGGCATCCGTGACGAGCTGCTTTACCGGTTCGAGTTCCCCGAGCGGCCCGGCGCCCTGTTGAAATTCCTGGATGCGATCGGCTCGCGCTGGAACATCAGCCTGTTCCACTACCGCAACCAGGGCACCGACTACGGCCGCGTCCTCGCCGGCATCCAGGTGCCGCCGGAGGAGCGCGCCGATTTCCTGCAGCACCTGAACGATCTGCACTACGCTTTCGCCGAGGAGACCGGCAATCCGGCGTACCAGTTGTTTCTGAGCGCCTGACCGGAAGGCTCAACCGGCCCGGCCCAATGACCCCGCGGCGGCGGCGCGACAGCGCGGCGCCCGGATGATGTCTAACCGTGTATGTAGCTCTCGAGCTGCTCGATGGTGCGCTGCTGCTCTTCCATCACCGACTTGACGAGATCGCCGATGGAGACGATGCCGATCACCCGCCCCGCCTCCATCACCGGCAGGTGGCGGATACGATTCCCGGTGACCAGCACCATGCACTGCTGCACCGATGTGTCGGGTGAGACGGTGATGACGGGCGAGCTCATGATCTGCTGCACCTGGGTGTCGGCCGAGGAGCGGCCGAGCAGGACGACTTTTCGCGCGTAGTCCCTCTCGGACACGATGCCGGCGAGCTCCCCTCCGCGCATTACCAGCAGCGCGCCGACGCAATGCCTGGCCATCGAGCGGATGGCTTCGAGGACCGGTTCCTCCGGACCGATGGAAAACAACCCCGGATTCTTGCCGCCGAGCAGGTGACGCACGGTGATCATGCCGCCCTCCTCTTCACGAAGCCGCGGCCCGCCGCGGCGCCCGTCGAAGAGCCTACCTCGCCTTCGGCGCGACCGCCACTGTCAGCGTGACGCTGGCTGAAACCTGGATGGGGCCCGTCTCGACAGGTGTAGGTGTCGCCAGCCTTTGCTGGGCAAAACGCATGCGAATCGCCTGGGACCTGAGGACCGGCACGACTACGGGCCGACCCTCCTGGACCGAGACTATCCGCACGATCCTGAGCCCGAGCGCGGTGGCGAGCGCCTGCGCCTCGTGGCGGGCCGTGACCGCCGCCTTGCCCAGTGCCTCGGCTCGGACAGCGTCTTTGCGACGCAGCGTGAAGCGCATGTCCTCGAGGAGATTGGCCCCGGCGCCGGTCGCGGCATCGATGACGTGGCCGATCCTGCTCAGATCGTCGAGGGTCACCCGCACCACGTGGGTGGCGGTGTAGCCCTCGAGCTTGGGCGGCGCTCCGTTGGAGCCGTACCGGTATCTCGGCGTGACGGAATAAGTGGTGGTCATCAGTTGGACGCCGGGGCCCGCCGCCGTGCGCAGCGCGGCAAGCACGGCCGAAACTCGCTCCGCATTGCGCGCGACGGCATCCTGTGGCCTGGCCGCCCGGGTCGTGACCCCGATGTCGATATAGACCCGGTCCGGCGCTCTCGACACCCGGGAATGGCCCGTGACCCGGATGGTCGCGGCGGGTGGGGGGAAGGGGGCTTTTGGCGTCCCCCGACCCGCAAACGCCCGCAGTGCGAGGAAGGGAAGGGATCTCTTTGCGGCCCCCTTCCTCGTCTGACATACGAACCGGGTGCGCCGCCCTTTGGTCCGACCGAAAGACCGGC
>OBLK01000063.1_pt1 | contig 43666 bp, 42 predicted proteins | sample 1518871 | NCBI WGS metagenome assembly OBLK01 (sample SAMEA2464837, study PRJEB22497) | soil metagenome | biome: Grassland; feature: Farmland; material: Clay | place: Australia | collected 2013-02-01 | depth 0.8 m
CCATGGGGGAAAGCGCCACGGCCTGCATGCCCGTGACCTCCTTCAGCATCTCCTGAAGCTCGTAGAGGCACTCGAGCACCCCCTGGCCGAGCGAGTCGGGAGCCAGCGGATGACGCGAGATGAACTCCGGCAGCATGGCGTATTGATTGCAGGCCCTGGGGTTGTACTTCATCGTGCACGAGCCCAGCGGATAGAACTGTGTGTCGATGGAAAAGTTGAGCTGCGAGAGGCGTGTGAAGTGGCGAACCGCCTCCAGCTCGCTCACCTCGGGCAGCAGCGGCGCACGCTCGCGGCGAAGCTGCGGCGGCAGATCCGCCACGGCCGCGGGTCCGGAATCGTGCGGCCACTGATCCTCGGCGCCGCGACCGGGCATGGAATACTCGAAGATGAGCTTTTCCATGACCCGGCAGCCACGGTTGCGCGGGGCCGGCTGCGCCGGGCCCGAAAATGCATCGGCGCTTCGCGCCGGAGGAATGTTTCGATCATCGCTCATGGACGTCTCTCAGGCGGCGTTCGCTTCGCGCAGGCATTCGCCGAGCGCCGCGGCGAAGCGTTCGATGTCGGCGGGGGTCTTGGTCTCGGTGGCGCACACGAGCAGCGCGTGCCCGAGTTGCGGGTAGTGTTCCGAGAGGTCCCAGCCGCCCAGAATGCCGCGCGCGGCGAGCCGCTCGAGCACGCCGGCCACCGGGCGATCGAGACCGATCGCCGCCTCGTGGAACACCGGTCCCTCGAACACCCGCCTCACGCCCCGCACGCCGGTGAGCGCCGCCACCAGCTCGCCGGTGCGCGTGTGACAGGCGGCGGCCGTGCGCGCCAGGCCCTCAGGCCCCATGATCGACATGTAGATCGTCGCCGCCGTCACCATCAGGCCCTGGTTGGTGCAGATGTTGGACGTCGCCTTGGCGCGGCGGATGTGCTGCTCGCGCGCCTGCAGGGTCAGGGTGAATCCCGGATGCCCGGCGGCATCCACGGTACGCCCCACGATACGTCCCGGCATCTGCCGCACGTGCGCCATGCGGGTCGCCATGAAACCGAAGTAAGGCCCTCCCGAGGACAGCGGTATTCCGAGCGGCTGACCTTCGCCCACGACGATGTCTGCGCCCTTGCCGCCCCACTGCCCCGGAGGCTTCAGCAGCGCGAGCGACACCGGATTGACCACGGCCACGACCAGGGTGTCGTGCGCGTGCGCCCAGTCCGTGAGCGCGTCCACGTCTTCCAGGCGACCGAAGACATTGGGCTGCTGGATGACGAGAGCCGTGATGTCCGCACCCTCGTAGCGCGCCAGCGTGTCGGCGAGCGTACAGCCCTGCTCGGGGCACAACGGCAGCTCCTCGAATGTCAGTCCCTGGTTGCCGGCGATGCTCTGCGCCACGCGCCGGTAGTGCGGATGCACGGTCTCGGGCACGAGGATGCGTCGCGACTGCGAACGCCGATGGGCGCGGACCGCCATCAGACTCGCCTCCGCCAATGCGCTCGCGCCGTCGTATAGCGACGCGTTCGACACATCCATGCCCGTGAGACTGGCCATCATGGTCTGATACTCATAGAGCAGCTGCAGAGTGCCCTGGCTGGCTTCGGCCTGATAGGGCGTGTAGGCGCTGTAGAACTCACCGCGCGTGGCAATGGCCCACACGGCCGCGGGGATATGGTGCTCGTAGGCGCCCGCGCCGATGAAGCACAGCGGGCGCCCGTCGAGGCGGGCGCGCTCGCTCATCAGCCGGCCGACTTCCATCTCGGTCAGCGCCTGCGGCACGCGCTCGAGCGAGCCGACTCGCAGCCTCGCGGGAATCTCCTCGAACAGCCGCTCGATGTCGTCCACTCCGATGCACTCGAGCATCGCGCGGACGTCCTCGGGCGAGTGCGGAATGAAAGCCATCAGTCCCCCTCCTGCGCGGCGAGTTTCTCGTACTCGGCGGCCGTGAGCAGCGGCGGCAGCGCATCGGCGGTTCTCAGGCGCACCAGCCAGCCCTTGCCGTAGGGGTCGGAATTGACGGCCTCGGGCGCCGAGGCGAGCTCGGGGTTGCCCTCCAACACCTCGCCGCTGATCGGCGCATAGACGTCGGAGGCGGCTTTCACTGACTCGATCACGGCGAAAGGCTCGCCTGGGGAGACCTTGCGCCCCGCCTCCGGCACCTCCACGAATACCAGGTCGCCCAGGGCGTGCTGGGCGTGGTCGGTGATGCCGACTTCCACGGTGCCATCGGGCAGTGTCCGCAGCCACTCGTGGGTTCGCGTGTATTTCAGATCGGAAGGAACCTTGCTCATGCTGCGCTCCGGAAAATGTGTTCGGATGGGATGTTCATGATGGAAGGAATGCCCGCTCAGCCGATGAGCGGCTTGCCGCGCCTGACAAAGGGCGGCTTGACGATGCGCGCATCGTGCGGCTTTCCGCGGATCTCGACCTGGACGGTCCCGCTCGCGGCCGCCGGCACACGCGCCAGTGCGATCGAGCGCTCGAGCGTCGGAGAAAAGGTACCGCTGGTGATCTCGCCGGTACCGCCTGCGGTGATCACCCGCTGATGCGCGCGCAGCACGCCCCGGTCATCGAGCACCAGTCCGACCAGCTTGCGCGAAAGGCCCGCGGCGCAAGCCGCCTCGAGCGCCTGCCGGCCGACGAAAGCCCGGCCCGGAGTCAGAGACACGGTCCAGGCAAGGCCCGACTCCAGTGGGTTGGTGTGCTCGTCCATGTCGCTGCCGTACAGGTTCATGCCCGCCTCGAGCCGCAGCGTGTCGCGCGCGCCGAGACCGCAGGAGACGACGCCGGCGGCATTGAGCGCGCGCCAAAGTCCCTCGGCCTGCGCGGCCGGCAGCATGATCTCGAAGCCGTCCTCGCCGGTATAACCGGTGCGGGACACGAACCAGCCCCCGATGTCCCGGCCGAAAAAAGCCCCGAGCGCGAGCGCACGCTCCGCTCCTTCGGCGGGCAGGAGCGCTGCGACTCTGGAGCGTGCTTCGGGCCCCTGCACGGCCAGCATGGCGAGGTCGGCACGCTCGATGACCTCTACGCCGAAGCTCCCGGCATGACGGCGCATCCAGGCTAGGTCCTTGTCGCGCGTACCGGCGTTCACGACGGCGCGGAACCGCCGCTCGCCGAGGAAATAGACGATGAGATCGTCCACGACGCCGCCCTGCTCGTTGAGCATGCATCCGTAAAGCGCCTTGCCCGGCGCCTCGAGCTTGCCGACGTCGTTGGCGAACAGTTTCAGCAGGAAGGGACGCACCTCGACGCCCTCGAGATCGACGACGCACATGTGAGAGACGTCGAAGATGCCGGCGGCGCGCCGTACGGCGTGATGCTCGGCTATCTGGGAGCCGTACTGCAGGGGCATTTCCCAGCCCCCGAAGTCGACCATGCGCGCGCCGAGCGCCTGGTGGAGTGAAAAAAGAACGGTTCGTCGTGCCACAGATCCTCCGGAGTCCAAGAAGCGGCAGGTTGCCTGCCGCCCCTCTGTCCGGTGACCTGAGAGATCGGGCGCACTGGCTGCGCCACTCCCCTTCGGTGGGCGGGTGACGGACACCCGCCGCTCTCCAGAGTCCCCGCGAAAGCTCGAGCCTTCGTAGTCTGCCGTTCGTGTGCCTGAGCGTTTCCGGGCGGAATTTGCGCCTTCGGCGTTCCAGCGCGAGCCTGGACTCTCTCCGCGCAGACCGATTTTCGGGGTGCCCTGATGATACCAGTCTTTTCGCGGGGCTGAAGCCTCCCAGGCGGCCTCTGGTAGCCCCCAGGCGACACCGGCGCGTATTTTCCGGGCCTTTGCGCCGCCGGAGGGCGCCGTTTCGACCTGGACCGCCCATGCTTGTAGAATTCGAGGCTCTCGAGGACGCCCCTATCATTGGCAGGTTCCCATGTCACCCATCCAGCGCCGCCCCTCCGCCCAGGTCTCGATCGGCCCGATCCGGGTCGGCGGCACCGCCCCCATCGTCGTGCAATCGATGACGAACACCGACACCGCGGATGCCGAGGGCACGGCGCAACAGGTCAAGTCGCTCGCCCGCGCCGGCTCGGAGCTGGTCCGCGTGACCGTCAACACGGCGGAGGCCGCCGAGGCCGTGCCGCACATCCGCGAGCGGCTGGACCAGATGGGTGTCGCGGTGCCTCTGATCGGCGATTTCCATTTCAACGGCCACAAGCTGCTGCGCGAGCATCCGGGCTGCGCCGAGGCGCTCGCCAAGTACCGCATCAACCCGGGCAATGTCGGACGCGGCAGCAAGCGTGATCCGCAGTTCGCCGAGATGATCGAGACCGCCTGCCGCTACGGCAAGCCGGTGCGCATCGGTGTCAACTGGGGCAGCCTCGATCAGGACCTGCTCACGCGCCTGATGGACGAGAACTCCGCAAGCACCGAACCCGTGAGCGCGCAGCAGATCATGCGCAACGCGGTGGTGCTCTCGGCGCTTCAGAGCGCCGAACGCGCCGAGGCGCTGGGAATGTCCCATGACCGGATCATCCTCTCGGCCAAGGTGAGCGGCGTGCAGGACCTGATCGCCATCTACCGCGATCTGGCCCACAGATGCGACTACCCGCTGCACCTGGGACTCACCGAGGCGGGCATGGGCTCCAAGGGTATCGTCGCCTCCACCGCCGGCATGGCGGTGCTGCTGCAGCAGGGGATCGGCGACACGATCCGCGTATCGCTGACGCCTCAGCCCGGCGGTGATCGCTCGCAGGAGGTCATCGTGGCGCAGGAGATCCTCCAGACCATGGGCCTGCGCTCGTTCCTGCCGCTGGTGACGGCCTGCCCGGGCTGCGGGCGCACCACCAGCACGGTGTTCCAGGAGCTGGCTCAGCGGATCCAGACGCACCTCCGGCACCGCATGCCGGAATGGCGCCGGGAGTACGAGGGCGTCGAGGACATGACGGTGGCGGTCATGGGCTGCGTGGTCAACGGCCCGGGTGAGAGCAAGCACGCCAACATCGGCATCAGCCTGCCGGGCACGGGCGAGCGGCCGGTGGCGCCCGTCTACGAGGACGGCCAGAAAACCGTGACGCTCAAGGGTGAGCGCATCGCCGAGGAGTTCCAGGATCTGCTCGAGCGGTACGTGGCGCGCAGGTTCAGCAGAAAGAACGCCGCATCGCAGACCGCTGTCGCATGAACGCGCCATGAGCGAGCTGACTGAAAAGAAGTGCAAGCCCTGCGAGGGCGGCGTGCCGCCGCTCACGCGCGAGCAGGCCGAAGCGCTCGCGAAGCAGCTCTCGCCCGGATGGGTGCTGTCGAGGGACGGGCCGTACCTGCGGCGCGAGTTCCGCTTCAAGAACTTCTATCGGACCATGAGCTTCGTCAACGCCGTGGCCCACACCGCCAATATCGAGGATCACCATCCGGATCTCGAGATCGGCTACAACTACTGCCGCGTGCAGTACACGACGCACGCGATCAAGGGCCTGTCCGAAAACGACTTCATCTGCGCGGCGAAGATCGACACTATCCCGCTCGGTTGAGAGCGGGTGGCTCGCTGTTCGGGCGCTCGCCGCTATCGCGGCTCGCCCTCGCCGCGGCGGGCAGCTCGCCGGCGAGCCCTAGAGCCCGGGTTATGAAGAAGCGCTTCGCCTCGTCGCTGCGATTCACCCACGACAGTCCCCGCTGCGCCAGCCTCGAGAGCGGTCCGGCGCCGTGGGCGAGAAAGCGGTTGAAGGCATCGATGGCGAGCGCGATGGGCGCGATCTCGCTCTTGCGCCAGCGCTCGTAGCGGCGCAACGGGCCTGGAGCGCCAGGATCCTCGCCCCTGCGATGCGCATCACGGATGCATTCCGCCAACGCCGCCGCATCCAGAAGGCCCAGATTGACCCCCTGGCCGGCGAGCGGATGCACCACGTGGGCGGCATCGCCGATCAGGGCACAGCGGTTGGCGGAGAAGCGCTCCGCGGCCATTCTGCGCAGCGGCACCGCCACGCGGTCCGAGCACAGCTTCACCGCGCCCAGCACACCGTCCGACGCTTTCAGCAGCTCTTCCTCGAACCTCTTCTTCGGGCTCGCGAGCAGCACTGCCGCGAGCTGCTCATCCGCCGACCAGACGATCGAGCTCGAGCCGTCCGCGAGCGGCAGAAAGGCGAGTGTCCCGGTACGCAGAAAGCGCTGCCAGGCCGTGGCCTCGTGCGGCAGCGCGGTGTGAACATTGGCGACGATCGCCGTCTGCCGATAGCTGACGGCGTGCGCCACGAGGCCCGCGGACTCGCGCACTCTCGAGCGCGCTCCGTCGGCGCCCACGATCAGCGAGCATGTCAGGTCGGCCGCGCCCGACCCGACCTCGACGCGGCCGTCCTCGATCCGCAGACGCGAGAATCCGTCCGGGATGACCGTGCCTCCTGCAGCCTCGAAGGCCGTGAGCGCCGCCCATTGCACCACGCGATTCTCGGCGATGTAGCCGAGATTAGGCTCGCCCGCGCAGGCCGCATCGAATGTCAGCGCTTCGGGGCTGCGCGCCTTCAGGCCCTCGGGCCAGACGCTCATCCGCTCATAGGGCGAGAGACGCGCCCGCGGGATCAAATCCCAGGCGCCGGCAGCCGTCAGAACGTGCTCGCTGGCGCGCGACAGCGCCGACACCCGCACCTCGAGCGGCGAGTCCGCCGCGACCGGCTGCGGCCGGTTGGGCTCGAGCACCGCTATCTTCAGAGGTTCCGGGGCATTGCCCAGCCAGCGCTGCAGCAGCGCCGCGGCGCACGCGCCCACGGGACCGCCGCCCACGATCAGCACGTCCCAACAAACGCCCGTGCCCGACTCGCTCATTTGAGCCGCAAACCTCGCGCCAACCTCGGCGCAGGTCCCCCAAAGCCCAGGCTGACCCGGGCCAGGGCCCGCTTGGCAGGCGGCGACAGGTCGAATGCCACCAGTCCCAGGTCGCGCAGCAGGCTCACCCCGGGGATGCGACTGGCGAACAACCGCACCAGGGAATCGGTGAACCGCACGACGCCGCGGCGATCGGCGGCGCGCGCCTCGCTGAAACGTTGCAGCACCTCCGGAGCGCCCACGTCGCCCTTGGCGCCGGCAATGAGCTCGGCCAACACGGCCGCATCGCGCAGCCCGAGGTTGAATCCCTGGCCGGCGATCGGGTGCAGCGCCTGGGCGGCGTTGCCGATGAGGACCGTCCGAGGCGCCACCGTTGTCGAAGCGCGTGTCAGTTTCAGAGGATACGAGGCGCGCCGGCCCACGCGTACGAACCGTCCCGCCCGCCAGCCGAAGCGCTCCTGCAGCTCGCCGAGGTAGGCCTCGTCGCCGAGCGCCAGGAGCTCCGCGGCCCTGCGCGGCGCGCTGGCCCAGACCGTTCCATATCCGCCGCCGCGAAGCGGCAGCACGGCCACCGGTCCCGAAGGCGTGAATCGCTCGTACGCGGTGCCGTCGTGAGGCCGATCCGTGATCACCGTAGCGGCGATGGCCACCTGGTCGTAATCCTCGACGCCCGAATCGATGCCGGCGGCCGCACGCACCAGCGAGTGCGCGCCATCGGCCGCCACCATGAGCTTCGAGACGAGCGGCTCGCGGGCACCGGAGTCGCCGACCACGGTGAAGCCGGCGCCGTCCGCGGTGATTTCGAGATCCTCGATCCGCGCCGGAACCTTGAGCTCGATCCCGCGGGCGCGAGAGAGCCCGCTCCACAGCGCGGCTCCGATCACCCTGTTGGGGATGACGTATCCGAAGGCATCGATCCCCTGCTCGCGCGCGACCAGGCGCGCACAGCCGAAACGGCCCGCGTCCGAGACATGAATGGCGCGGATCTGCGCCGCGTCGGGTTCGAGCGCATCCCAGACGCCGAGCCCCTGGAAGATGCGCCGGCTGGCGTTGCCGAGCGCCGTGGTGCGCTCATCGAAGCTCGGCTGAGCCGCCGAGTCCGGCGCCACGCTCTCGACGAGCAACACCCGCACCCCGGTGTCCGAGAGCCCGAGAGCGAGACTCGCCCCGACCAGCCCGCCGCCTATGACCGCGACGTCGAACTCCCGTGGCGAGCCGCGCGCGGCGCGCTTGGCTCGATCAGGCACGGCTCGCGCTCATCAGCGCCTCGATCTCATCCGGATCCTTCGGCGCCCCTTCGGACAGCACCTCGGCGCCCGTGCGGGTCACCACGACATCGTCCTCGATGCGCACGCCGATACCCTGGAACCGCTTGGGCACGCCGCGAGCGCCCGCGGGGATGTAGATGCCCGGCTCGACCGTGAGCGCCATGCCGGGCTCGAGCACCCGCCACTCGTTGCCGATCTTGTAGTCGCCGACATCGTGCACGTCCATGCCCAGCCAGTGGCCCGTACGATGCATGAAGTAGCGGCGGTAGGCGCCATCGCGCTCGAGCTTCGCCGGACGGCCCTTGAGCAGGCCGAGCTTGACCAGCCCGTGGGTGATCACGCGAACGGCGGCCTCGTGCGGCTCGTTCCAGTGGTTCCCCGGACGCACCTTGGCGATCGCCGCGAGGTTGGCCTCGAGCACGATCTCGTACACGGCGCGCTGCGCCGCCGTGAAGCGGCCGCTCACCGGAATGGTGCGGGTGATGTCCGAGGCGTAGCAGTGATGCTCGCAGCCGGCGTCGATCAGCAGCACATCGCCCTCGCGCAGGCGCCGGTCGTTCTCCTGGTAATGCAGGATGCAGCTGTTGGCGCCGCCGCCCACGATGGGGTAGTAGGAGGTGTCGGTATTGTGCAGACGAAACTCGTGGATGAGCTCCGCCATCACCTCGTATTCCATGCGGCCCGGACGGCAGAAGCGCATGGCCCGCGCGTGCGCCCGCGCCGCGATGCGCGCCGACTCGCGCATCAGCGCGATTTCCGTACGGGACTTATAGAGCCGGAGCTCGTGCAGCACATGATCGAGCGCCACGATTTCCTGGGGGGGATGCCGGCCGTTGCTCGCCTGGGTGCGCAGAGCATTCACCCAGCCGACCACCCTCTGGTCGAACTCCGGATAAAAGCCCATGGCATAGAAGACCTTGGCACGGTTCTCAATCAGCCCGGGAAGAATCTCGTCCATGTCGGTGATGGGAAAAGCATCGTGCGCGCCGTAGATGCGCCGTGCGCCCGCGGGTCCGGCGCGGCGCCCATCCCACGTCTCGCGCGCCGGATCGCGATCGCGGACGAACAGGATGTACTCGGCCTGCTCCCGCCCGGGAACCAGCACCGCGACCGACTCCGGCTCGCCGAATCCGGTGAGGTAGTGAAAGTCGCTGTCCTGGCGATAGGCATACGCGACATCGTTGTTGCGGTGCCGCACCGGAGCGGCGGGCACGATGGCGATGGCATCCCGGCCCATCAGGCGCATCAACGCGCCTCGGCGGCGGGCGAACTCGTCAGCGGGATTTCTGGATTTCAATGGAAAGATACTCCCGTGGAGCGCACGGCCGACTGCCGCAGGGGCGCCAATTCTTCGAACACCACCTGGACGCCCACGCGCACGAACTCCACGAGCTCCGCGTAGGCCTCTTCGTTTGCCTCCTCGCCCTGCGCGGGATCGACGGCGGCCTGGCTGATCGCCATGATGTCGGTCACGACCGCTCCGACCTCCCCCGGCAGATCGACCACGTCCTGTGTCGCGCCCCTTCCCGAGCCCAGCCCGTAGAGAAAGCCCTGACACCAGGTGGCCAATGCCCCGGTGCGCTCGTCGATCGACTGGGCGTCCTCGGGCAGCAACGGCTGGAACACCATGTCCAGAGCCGTGAGCGCGCCCGCGGTCGACTCGTACAGCGCCGCGAGCACTGTCGCCGCCGGCGGCTGCGCCTGGCCATCGGGCAGAATTTCGAGCAGCCAGTCCTCGAAGCGGTAGCCCGCCGCCGAGCACAGGCATCCGGCGAGCGTCCCATGGGCCTCGGCGGCGTCGGCCAACGAGTGCTCGCCGGCCAGAACGCCTTGAATCTCCACGTAGTTCGCCTGAATCATGCCGCCTCATTATGCCTCAATGGGCTGTGATTGACCCCACGGAGAGCGCGGCACTATAGTCGCACCCGCATGAGCGACACCGCAAAGTCACCCCTCGATACCGAGCTCGCGCGCCTCACCCGGCGTATCGAAGAGCTGCTCGTTTCGATGGAACAGCTCCGCGAGGAAAATCGGGCGCTCAAGCAGCGCCACGAATCGCTCGCCGGGGAGCGGGCCTCGCTCCTGCAGAAGAACGAGCAGGTGCGCGCCCGCGTGGAGGCGATGATCGGCAGACTCAAGGCCCTGGAGCACGGCGCATGAGCCAGGACCCGGCGCGTGTCAGCGTGCGCATCCTGGACAGGGATTACGTGGTCGCCTGCCCGCACGAGGAGCGTCCGGCGCTGCTCGACGCGGCGGAATACCTGAACGGCCGCATGCGGGAGGTGCGCGACAGCGGCAAGGTGGTGGGCCTCGACCGCATCGCCGTCATGGTGGCGCTCAATATGGCAAACGAGCTGTTGCAGGTGCGCGGCAATGACACGCGGACCGCGATCGAGACCGGTGACAAGCTGCGGGCTCTGCGCGAGCGGATCGAGACCGCTCTCGGGCACAGCCAACCGCTCGAGCTGTGACTCGGGCGCTTGGCCGGCTGCGGGCAAGACCCCTGCGCCGCTCCCACCATTGGTGTACAGTGATCCCGGCGTCGCCTGCGGTGTTCGACACGCGGGCCGGGTTACCTCGGACCCTAATTGAAACACCCATGGGACTTCGGGGCTTGCGGACAGAGCTGTGCAAGTCCGCCACGAGCGGAAAGCCTTACCTGTCGCAGTCCGTCCCACTTGTTGCTCTGGTTCGAGAGCAACGGTTCGCACCGGCACAGGCGGGTGACGCTTCCTGATTCCACTCTGGAGGACACCCGCGGATCGCTGCGGGCGTCCATCCGGCGGCTCCGCCGGAGCATCCCCCCCGCCGAGCGGGCACGCGCGGCCCGTAGCGTCGCACGCATCGCCGATCATGAATTGCACCTCGATCGCGGATCCCGCGTGGCGCTCTACGCGTCCACGCCGGAGGAACTCGATACCGCCGAGTTGATCGCCATGGCGCGGTGGCGCGGCTGGCGCGTGTATCTGCCGCGAATCCACGGTCACCGGCTGGCATGCGCCATGCATTTCGCCGAGAGCGGCGAGCGGCAGCGCTTCAATCGCTTCGGCATACCCGAGCCTCACGGCGCGCAAGGCTTGAGCGCCCGGTCCCTGGACATCGTGTTCGTGCCGCTGGTCGCCTTCGACCGGCACGGCATTCGTCTCGGCATGGGACGCGGCTACTACGATCGCGCGCTGGCATTCCGGCGCACACGCACGGTGTGGCGCGTGCCATTGCTCATCGGACTCGGCTACGCGCTGCAGGAGGTGCAGCGGATCACACCGGCCGCGCACGATGTGCCGCTCGATCTGGTGATCACCGAGCGGGAAGTGATCCACTGCACACGCTCGTGAGCGGCCGGCAGGGCACGAAGGGGGGAACTAGCACATCTTCTTAAGACTTGCTTGTATTTTTGTTTCGCATGTATATACTCGGCCCTCGGACTAACCCGACAACTGGAGAGCCAACATGGCGAAGGCAAAGAAGAAGGCCGCAAAGAAGAAAGCTGCGAAGAAAAAGTGAGGCCTTTCGCTCGGCGGCCGCACAGGCGGCCGCCGAGTGAAACAAGTTTCGATGCCCTCGTGCCCGCGCAAGCGGGCACTTTCGTCTCTGAACCCATATTTCCGAGGTCTGCTCCGTGACGCACATCACCCTCTCTTCCGCGCAGACCGAGGCGCAAGCCGGTAAACGCCGCGCCGCCGAGGCCGCACTGAGCCATATCGAGCCGGGCAGCGTGCTCGGCGTGGGCACGGGATCCACCGTGGCTTTTCTGATCGAGGCGCTCGCGGCGCGACCCGGGCTGATCCGCGCGGCCGTATCGAGCTCCAACGCCACCACCACCGCGCTGCGTGCGGCCGGCATTACGGTGCTCGACCTCAATGAGATCGATGACCTGCCGCTCTACATCGACGGGGCGGACGAGGCGACTCGCGCCCATTACCTGATCAAGGGCGGCGGCGGAGCGCTCACCCGCGAGAAGATTCTCGCGGCCGCGGCGAAACGCTTCACGTGCATCATCGATCGAAGCAAGCTCGTCGACACGCTCGGCGCGTTTCCGCTGCCCGTCGAGGTCATCCCCATGGCCCGCAGGCTCGTGGCCCGCACGATCGAGGCGCAGCAGGGACACGCACTGTGGCGCGAGGGGTTCGTCACCGACAACGGCAATCACATCCTCGACGTGCACGGCCTGTCGATCCAGGATCCTCCGGCGCTCGAGCGGCGGCTCGGCCAGATCACCGGTGTGGTGACGGTGGGGTTGTTCGCGGCGCGGCCGGCGGATGCGCTGGTGGTCGGAACCGCGACGGGAACCGAAACCTTTTGAAGCCAGGCACGCCGCCGGCAGGCGGTCACCGCGGCAGTGTCAGCACGCGGGAGCTGCTCAGGGGCTCTCTGGGCTCTTCGACCAGGTCGCGCAGTGTCAGCTCACCGCAACGGGCACGCCTGGCCTCGTCGATCGCGGCGAGCAGGCGATCGACCCCCGGTATCGGTACCGAACGGGGCGTGAACAGCTCGCCGCGGCGGTTGCGGGCGATATCCAGAATCTCCGCCAGCGAGATCCGCCCGAGGTCGCGCGCCGGCAACAGATCGTTGTCCTCGCTGACCACCAGCAACCCCGCTCGCTCGAGCGCCAGGGCCATCTCGGAGACCGCGATGCCGGGTAGTCCCAGCTCGGTCGCGAGGCTGTCCACGCTCCAGCGCCCCTCTCCGGTCAGATACGCCCGACCGACGAAATACATCACTCGCAGAGCCAGTTGCTCGATCTCGACGCTGGAGAGCTTCAGCTGCTGCATCCCCAGCCGCAGATAGACGGGGTTCTGGACATAGAAGGACAGCAGCGTGCCGGCGAGCAGGATCAGCCACCCGAGGTAAGTCCACAGCAGAGCCGCCACGATCAGCGCGAAGCCCGCATAGACGATCGCGAGCCGCGTGGAGTGCTCGACGAAGGCCGTGAACATCCGCCCGACGGCGGCCCACAGAACGCCGGCCACGATCGCGCCGATGAGCGCCGGCCGCCAGCGCACGCGCGTGTTCGGCACGAGCAGATAAAGGCCCGCGAAAAAGACGATCACCATGGCATAGGGGGCGAGCTTGACGCCGGTCGTGGTCAGCATGGCGAGCGCCGGCAGGTGGCTCATGTCGCGAAACGGCGCGCTTTCGATCGCGCGGCGCGACATGCCGATGAACATGACCAGGATCACCGGCCCCGCCACCACGAGGGCCAGGTATTCGATGACCCGGCGCGCGAGGCCGCGCGGCTGCTGCACGCGCCAGAGGAAATTGAAGCTGTCCTCCACCTTCTTGATCATGCTCACCAGGGTCCAGGCGAGCAGCGCGAAGCCGACCGTCCCGAGCACCCCGCCGCTGATGCGGTTGACGACCAGCATCACGTGGGACGTCAACTTGGTGGCGTTGGCCGGGCCGAGCGCGCTGAAGAACTGGTAGACCACCAGCTCGACATCGCCGCTGGCACCGAAGAGCTTGAGGACGGCGAAGCTGAATGCCGCCAGAGGGATGAGCGTCAGCAGCGTCGTGTAGACGAGGCCCATCGCCCGAAAATTGATCTCACCGCGCATGAGGTCGCGTACGACCGCATAGAGGTAGCTCAGGGCGCGGAGCAACCGCGCGGACGCGTTCGTCCCGCCGGAAGCGGCACCGAAAAAGCACCCGTCGAGAAATGCCCAAATGCGCGCCCACATGGTCCCGGGAGATTAAGCGCGGCGCAGGCATCTGTCACCCGGGCTATTCTTTCGATCGGCGCAAATCGCCGAGGCGATTTGCGCAAGACCCCGCACGTCTACCGCGTGCTCGGGAACGGCCCGTCGCCCGCTACCTCGTGCCACCAGCGCTGCGCGCCGGAAAAGCTCAAGGCATTCCCCGGCGGGCGCGAATCAGCTCGTAAGCCTCGATGATCTGCTGCGTGCGCTGCTTGGCATGCTCGAGCATGGACTCCGGCAGGCCATTTGCCTTGAGTTTGTCAGGGTGGTGCCGGCTCAGCTGCCGGCGATACGCCTTGACGATGTCCCGGTCGCTGTCCGCCGCGGTCACGCCGAGCACCCGGTATGCCTGCTCGAGCTGCGGTCCGCTGTGCCCTGGAGCCTCACGGGCGCGTCCACCGGCACGAAACCAAAGCGCCGCCTCGATCTGCGCCAGCTCGAAAGGCGAGAGACCGAGGCGGGCGGCGATACGGCTCAGCAGCGGCCCGACCGGCCCCTCGAGATTGTTGCCGGCGAGCGCCGCACGCACCTGAAGCTCGATGAACACGCGCTTCAAGTCCGGCCGCCACGCGCAGGCGCGGCGCAACTCGGCGATCTCGGTATCCAGGTCGAATGTCGGCTGCTTGCCTTCGGTGAAGCACTGGATCGCCGCGTGCACCTGCGCGGGCGTCAGGCCCAACTGCGCCATCACGGAGCGGGCGGCGGCGATCTCCTGCTCGGACACCCGCCCATCGGCCTTGGCGAGATAGCCCATGACTCGAAAGGTCGCGCGAAAGAAACGCTCGCCGACCGCGGCACTGCCGGCGGTACTGCCGGCGTCCCGCCGTTCGGCGTACGTGTCGAACTGGTGCCCGAGAAGCACACCGAGCGCCGCTCCGATCGGCCCGAGGCCCAGCAGCAGTCCCAGCGCGCCGCCGGCGAGCTTACCCGTGTATCTCATGAGGTGCGGACGTGGCGGTCATGCAGTTATAGTAGCAAGCATGGACGTACAGGCCGTTTATCGCACTTCCCTGCGGGGACTCGAGAAGATCCACGAAGGCAAGGTGCGCGACATCTACGCGGCGGGGCCGGATGCGATGCTCATCGTGACCACCGACCGGCTGTCGGCGTTCGATGTCGTGCTGCCCGACCCCATCCCCGGCAAGGGCCGGGTGCTCAACCAGATCTCGCAGTTCTGGTTCGAACGTACCCGTGACCTGGCGCCCAACCACCTGACCGGGCGGGCGGTCGAGACTCTCGTCACCGACCCCGCCGAGCGGGCCATGCTGGAAGGGCGGGCGGTCATCGTTCGACGCCTTCAGGCGCTGCCGATCGAGGCGGTGGTGCGCGGCTACCTGATCGGCTCGGGCTGGAAGGACTATCAAAAGACCGGCGGGGTCTGCGGCATCAGCCTGCCCGCGGGACTCGCTCTCGCCGGGCGTCTGCCCGCGCCGATCTTCACCCCCGCGACCAAGGCCGCGGCCGGCCATCATGACGAGAACATCTCCTTTGCGCAGGTCGAGCAACTCGTCGGAACCGCCCTCGCCGCGACGGTGCGCGACACGGCGATCGCGCTCTACCGGTTCGCGGCCGCCCATGCGCTCTCGCGCGGAATCATCATCGCCGACACCAAGTTCGAGTTCGGAGTGGATGGCGACGGCACGCTCACACTCATCGATGAAGTGCTGACGCCCGACTCCTCGCGTTTCTGGCCCGCCGATACCTATCGGCCCGGGCACAGTCCACCGAGTTTCGACAAACAGTTCGTCCGCGACTATCTCGAGACCCTCGACTGGAACAAGAAAGCCCCGGGCCCGCATCTGCCGCCCGAGATCATCGCGCGCACGAGCGAAAAATACCGCGAGGCGCTCGCCCGACTGACCGGCTAGGCCCCCGATCCCGCCCGCGGGTGTGACGGCAGGCAAGTCGCCCTGGCGACAGCCCGGCGCACCAGAGGACAGGAGACAGGGCGCCCGGCGGTGGAGCTGCCGCCAGAGTGTCGCGTATCCGATCCAGGAACGGAACTCAAGTGTTCCGCTCTTGCCACCGCACGACGGGGGCATGCGCCCGGTCCCTGCTCGATATGATTTTCACGGTGCGGTTGGCCGCGTAGACTCTCTCACATGGCTGCCCCCTGGATCGCTCCTTCCATCCTCTCCGCCGACTTCGCCCGCCTCGGCGAGGAAGTCGATGCCGTCATCGGCGCAGGCGCCGACTTGGTGCACTTCGACGTAATGGACAATCACTATGTACCCAACCTCACGATTGGGCCGCTGGTGTGTGAAGCGCTGCACAAGCGCGGCATCAAGGCTCCGATCGATGCTCATCTGATGATCCGGCCGGTCGATCGCATCATTCCGGATTTCGCGCGGGCGGGCGCCACGTACATCACCTTTCACCCCGAGGCCGCCGAGCACATCGACCGCACCATCGAGCTCATCCGCGAGCACGGCTGCCGTCCGGGCCTGGCGTTCAATCCCGCCACACCGCTCGACTATCTGGATTACACGCTCGAGAAGCTCGATATGGTACTCATCATGTCGGTCAACCCGGGCTTCGGCGGCCAGCGGTTCATTCCCTCGGCGCTCGGCAAGCTGGAGCAGGTCCGGCGGCGCATCCGGGCAAGCGGGTGCGACGTACGGCTGGAAATCGACGGCGGGGTCAAGGTCGACAACATTCAGGCGATCGCGCGTGCCGGGGCGGACACTTTCGTGGCGGGCTCGGCCATCTTCGGCAGCAAGGATTACGCCGCCACGATCCGTGCCATGCGCGAGCAGATCGCGCCCGGGTAGCCTCGCCCCTGCGGGGCCGGTGCTGCGCACCGTCCAAAATCGCTCCAGGCGATTTTGTCGAACCAACGGTTCTCATCCTGGCCCGGTGCCAAAACGGCGAGGCCCACCTCACGGTGGGCCTCTCTCGCTTTGGCTGGGGGACTAGGATTCGAACCTAGGTAAACGGAGTCAGAGTCCGTTGTCCTACCACTAGACGATCCCCCAAATGCTGGCGGCAAACGTACCGGGTAGATGGGCCGGGGTGGATATTGAAGCCCACCCCGGCGACAGCTTCAAGACCCCGGTCGCGCTAGCGCTTGGAGTACTGGGTACCGCGGCGGGCCTTGCGGCGGCCGACCTTCTTGCGCTCGACCTCGCGTGCGTCGCGGGTAACGAAACCCGCGGCCCGAAGCGGCTTGCGCAGAGTCTCGTCGTGCTCGATCAGCGCACGGGTGATCCCGTGGCGAATCGCCCCGGCCTGACCGGTGATGCCGCCGCCGTCGACGGTCACGCTGATGTCGAAGCGGTCGACCATCTGCAGCGCTTCGAGCGGTTGGCGCACGATCATCCGGCCGGTCTCGCGGCCGAAGAACTCATCGAGCGGTCGATGGTTGACCGTGATCTGACCACTGCCGGTGCGAAGGTAGACGCGCGCCGTGGCGGTCTTGCGCCGGCCGGTGCCGTAGTTTATTTGCTGGAGTGCCATTCAAAAAACCTCAAAATTCCGTCGCTGGCGCGATTCGCCCTCAGATCTCGAGCGGCCGCGGCTGCTGGGCCTGGTGCGGATGCTCACCTCCGGCGAACACGTGCAGCTTCCTGAACATGCGCCGCCCGAGCGGATTCTTGGGCAGCATACCCTTGACGGCGAACTCGATGGCCCGCTCGGGATGCTCGTCGAGAAGCTTCTGCAGGGCAATCGACTTGATGCCGCCGATGTGGCCTGTGTGGTGGTAGTAAATCTTGTCACTCAGCTTGCGTCCGGTGACACGCACCTTGCCGGCATTGAGCACCACGATGTGGTCGCCCATGTCGACATGGGGGCTGTAGTCGGCCTTGTGCTTGCCTTTCAGGCGGTGCGCAATCTGCGTGGCGAGACGCCCGAGCGTCTTGCCGGCCGCATCGACCACGAACCAGTCGCCCCGGACGCTGCCGGATTTGGCGAAAACGGTCTTCATTATGAGCCTCGAGCCAGGGGCTTACGATCCAAAAGGGACCCTATCCAAAGGGCCGGGAAGTCTACTCAAGGCGCGTCCGTATTGCAAAACCGGCTTCGGCCGCGGCGCGCCACCCCGGTCCGGCCACAGCATCTATAATCAGTGCCCATGGAAGCCCCCCGAGTCCTCGACCCCTGCATCACCGTGCTCGACCGGGCGCTGCGCGCGCTCCTTGCTCCGGCGCACGCGGCTCGCCCCGTACCGGGGGAGCCACCTGAAGCTGAAGCGGGGCAGCAGAAGCTGTCGGCCGACGAGCGACACCGGGCGGCGAGCCTGATGCGGGTCAATCATGCCGGGGAAATCGCTGCCCAGGCCCTGTATCACGGCCAGGCCCTGGTGGCCCGCAACGAGGCGACCCGCGGGATGCTGCTCCAAGCCGCGCGGGAGGAGAACGATCATCTGGCGTGGTGCGAAAAACGCCTGACCGAGCTCGAGTCCCGGCCGAGTGTGCTCAACCCGCTGTGGTATGCCGGTTCGTTTGCCATCGGGGCGCTGGCGGGCCTGCTGGGCGACCGGATCAGTCTCGGCTTCGTGGTCGAGACGGAGCGCCAGGTCGAGGGCCACCTGGGCTCGCACCTCGGCGCGCTGCCCGCGGGCGACAGGCGCAGCCGCGCCATCGTCAAGGCCATGCAGGCCGACGAGGTCGCGCACGGCGCGCACGCCAAGGCAGCCGGCGGAATGGACCTGCCTGCCCCCGTACGCGATCTCATGCGGCGCACCGCCCGGGTCATGACCGGCACCGCATACTGGATCTAAGCGTCCGTGGCGCTGGTGTTTTCTGCGTCCCGTGCGGTACGCTTGCGCGGGGCGGGGTCGAATTAAGTCATCTCCTCGCCGTGGTCTCAAGACAGCTCGGAGTGCCATTGATGGAAGAGAACGTCGTCAAGCCGCTCAGTGACATTCCGGCGATCAACCGATTTCTCAGCTATTGCCGCATTCGCACGGTGCCCTCCAAGACGGTGGTCATCCACGCCGGCGACCTTCCGGACGTCCTCTACTACATCATCAGCGGCTCGGTCGAGGTGATGATCGAGGACGAGGAAGGCAATGAGATGGTGCTCGCCTACCTGAACCGCGGCCAGTTCTTCGGCGAGATGGGCCTGTTCTTCCAGGATCAGGCCACGCGCAGCGCCTGGGTGCGCACGCGCAACGCCTGCGAGCTGGCCGAGATGACCTACCCGCGCTTCCGGCAGATTGCCGCCGAGAGTCCCGGGCTGGTATTCGAGCTGGCCACCCAGCTCGCGACGCGCCTGGACCGCACCAATCGCAAGCTCGGCGACCTGGCTTTCGTCGACGTCACCGGCCGGGTAGCGCACGCGATCAACAACCTGTGCGAAGAGCCCGATGCCATGACCCATCCCGAGGGCATGCAGATCAAGGTAAGCCGGCAGGAGCTGTCCCGACTGGTCGGCTGCTCGCGCGAGATGGCCGGAAGGGTGCTGAAGGTCCTGGAGGACCAGGGCCTGCTGCGCGCCACGGGCAAGACCATCGTGGTATTCAACGCTCGGCCCAAGATGCGAACCCGGCCGGTGGTCGTGCCGGTCAAGCCGGCGATCAAGCCAGCACCGGTCGGTCCGACGCATTCCATGGACAGCGAAGAGGACTGATTGCGCGGCTAGTCCCCCGCGATCGTCATCTCTCCCAGCAGTACCGAGCCGCAGCGGATCGCGCCGCGCGCATCCACGTCATCGCCGAGCGCGACGATATCGCGATACATGGTGCGCAGGTTGCCCGCGACCGTGACCTCGTCAACCGGAAAGGCGATCGCACCATCCTCCACCCAGAAACCGCTGGCGCCCCGCGAATAGTCCCCCGTCACGCCATTGACCCCCTGACCCATCAGCTCGGTCACCAACAGTCCGGAGCCCATTTCCCGCAGGATGCGCTCCCTCGTGCACAGCGCATCGGCCCCGCGGGTCGAAACGCCCACCAGCAGATTGTGGATACCACCAGCGTTGCCCGTGGTCTTGAGGCCGAGACGCCGGGCCGAATAGCTGCCGAGCACGTAGCCCCGTAGAACTCCGTCCTCGACCAGTTCCCGGTCATGGGTCGCCGCCCCTTCGGCGTCGAAGGGCGCGCTCGCGAGCCCCTTGAGGATATGGGGCCGCTCGCTCACCGCCAAAAACGCCGGGAACACCTGCTCGCCGGCCGCGCCCAGCAGGAACGAGGCCTTGCGGTACTGGCTGGTGCCGCGGATCGCGCCGACGAAGTGCCCGAACAGGCCGCGAGCCATCTCCGGCGAGAAGACAACGGGTGCTCGGCGAGTGGCCAGCTTGCGCGAGCCCACGCGGGCGGCGGCGCGGCGGGCGGCGGCCACACCTACCGCCTCAGGGCTCTCGAGCGCTGCCGGATCGCGCGCCGTCGTGTACCAGTAATCCCGCTGCATCTGTCCGGCCTCCTGGGCGATGAGCGAGCAGCTGATGGAATGGCTGGTTCCGGAAAAGCCTGCCAGAAACCCCAGCGAATTGCCGTACACGCCGGTTTGGCGCTGACTGCTCACCGAGGCGCCCTCGGAGTTGGTGATGCGCCTCTCGCCGCCCATGCCCGCCTGCTCACACCGGCGGGCGATCGCGATCGCCTCCTCCGCGGCAAGCTCCCACGGATGATCGAGATCCAGATCGGGCGGGTCCCGCGCCAGAGCTTCCGGCTCGACCAGTCCCGCATAAGGATCTTCAGCCGTGTAGCGCGCGATGGTGCAGGCCTTCTCGACCGTCGCGCGCACCGCCTCGCGGGTCAGGTCCGCGGTGCTGGCAGTGCCCTTGCGCCGGCCGAAGTAGACCGTCACCGACAGGCCCCGGTCCCGCTGGTATTCGATGGTCTCGACCTCTCCCAGGCGAACCGTGACCCCCAGCCCCTTGGCCAAGCTCACGTCGGCCTCGGCTTGAGCGGCACCCCGGCGGCGGGCCTCCTCGAGCGCGAATCCAGCGACGTCGTGCAAATGAGAGGGGTCGTTCGGCTCGACTGCCTTCTGCATGGGTATCTCTCGGCTCCGGCAAGATCACGGGCTAGAATTTCCATTTTAGCAGCCGCCAGGAAACCCATGCCCCGTATGACCGTCGCAGGACTTCTGCTTGATCGACCGGCGTTCGACCAACCGCCGGCCTCTCCGGCCACCATCCATGAACGCACCCGACCCTAAGGATCTCCCGCCGCGGGATCTCGTCGAGCCGCCGAGCAAGAGCGAGCGCAAGCGCGCGGCCCATGCCGCCCAGGACCTCGGCGAGGCGCTGATCGGCCTGCGCCAGGCTGAGCTCGATGCCCTTGGTCTGCCGGAGGCTCTGCTCGAGGCGGTTCGCGAAGCGCGCCGCATCCGCAGCCGCGCCGCGGCTGCTCGTCAGAGGCAGTACATCGGCAAGCTGATGCGGGAGATCGACCCGGAGCCGCTCCGCCGCGCACTGGCGGCGCGCAGAGAGTGCGATGCCCGGGAAACGCAGCGCTTCCAGCGCGCCGAAGCCTGGCGGCGGCGTCTGCTCGAGGAAGGCGAGAGTGCGTTCGATGAGCTCTGCAGCCTGAAGCCGGATCTCGACCGGCCGCACTGGCAGCGGCTCGTGAGCGCCGCCCGGCGGGCCACACCCGCGGGTGCCGCCACTCAGGGACCCGCTGGTCGTGAGCTGTTCCGCGCTTTACGCGCCTTGCTCGGATAAAATGGTCCGATGACACCACTGGTTGGCATCATCATGGGCTCCACCTCGGACTGGGAGACCCTGCGCGGCGCCGCCGAGACGCTGGACAAGCTTGCCGTTCCCTACGAGGTGCGCGTCGTCTCGGCGCATCGCACGCCGGACCTGCTGTTCGAGTACGCCTCGCAGGCCCGAGGACGCGGCCTGGAAGTGATCATCGCGGGGGCGGGCGGAGCGGCCCATCTGCCCGGCATGACCGCCGCCAAGACGAGCCTGCCGGTGCTCGGCGTGCCGGTGCAGTCGAAAACCCTGGGGGGGCTGGATTCGCTGCTGTCCATCGTGCAGATGCCGGCCGGTGTGCCCGTCGCCACCTTCGCCATTGGCGCCGCGGGCGCCGCCAATGCCGCTCTGTGCGCCGCCGCGATCCTCGCCAACAAATACCCGGCCGTGTCGGACGCGCTGGAAGCCTACCGCCGCAACCAGACCGCCGGGGTGCTCGCGAACCCCGATCCACGAGCGGTGAACCGGGCATGACCGTCGGCGTCGTAGGCGGCGGCCAGCTCGGCCGCATGCTGGCCCTGGCCGGCTATCCGCTCGGGGTGGATTTTCTGTTTCTCGACCCCTCGCGCGATGCGCCGGCGGCCAAGGTGGCTCCCGTGGTGCACGGAGCCTTTACCGATGCGCAGCTGCTCGATTGGCTGGCCCGCGAGTGCGAGGTACTGACCTTCGACTGGGAGAACATCTCCGTCGAGGCGCTGCGCGAGCACGCCGCGGGCCGGTCAGCGCGCATCTGCCCGCCCATCGCCGCCCTGGCCGCCGCGCAAGACCGCGTCTCCGAAAAACGCCTGTTCGAGCGGCTCGGCATTCCGACCACCCGCTGGCGTGCGGTCGGCTCGCCGTCCCAGCTCGCGCGCGCGCTCGACGAGATCGGCCTGCCGGGGGTTCTGAAAACACGGCGAATGGGCTACGACGGCAAGGGTCAGATGCGGGCCCGGACCCGCGAGGAGGCGCATCGCGCCTTCGAATCCCTGGGTGACGTACCGCTCATTTATGAGGAATGGGTGCCGTTCGATTGCGAGGTGTCCATCATCGGCGCGCGCAGCACACGCGGCGAGACCGTGATCTATCCAATGAGCGGCAATGTGCACGCCGACGGTATTTTGAGACTGACGCGCGCACCGTTCGGGCCGCTCCGTTGGCAGCGCACGGCCGCCCGCCATCTCACCCGCTGCCTGGAACACTTCCGCTACGCCGGAGTGCTCGCCGTGGAGTTCTTCGTGCGCAAGGGCCGCCTGATCGCCAACGAGATGGCCCCACGGGTACATAACTCCGGGCACTGGACCATCGAGGGCTGCGCCACCAGCCAGTTCGAAAACCACCTGCGCGCCATCCTCGGTCTGCCATTGGGCCGCACCCGGGCGCTCGGGCACAGCGCCATGATCAATCTGATCGGCGAGATCCCGCCCCGCGCGCGGCTGCTCGCCTGCGAAGGACTGCATCTGCACGATTACGGCAAGCAGGCCCGCCCCGGACGCAAGGTCGGCCACTGCACCCTGGTGGAGGATTCGGCTGCGAAACGTGACCGCCTGACACGCAGGCTGCTTGCGACGCTCGCGCCCGCGGTGCGCATTCCACCGGCGCCGTAGCATAATCGCCTCATCATGTACATAGAGCCGTTCCAACTCAAAGAGCTGCCCTTCCGGCTCAGTCCCGACCCGCAGTTCCTGTACCTGTCGAAACAGCACGCCCGCGCCAAGGCGTACATGGAATCGACGATCTGGTTCTCCGACGGCTTCGTGGTGATCACCGGCGAGATCGGTTCCGGCAAAACCACCCTGATCGAATCGTTCCTGCGCGAGATCCCCCAGGACGTGGTCGTGGCGCAGGTCAACCAGACCCAGGTCTCGGCGGTCGATTTTCTGCAGTCGCTGCTGGCGCAGTTCGGTTTCTCGCCCTTCAAGATGAAAAAAGGCGAGCTGCTCGGCACGCTCAACAACTTTCTCATCGAGCAGTACGCCGCCGGCCGGCGCGTGCTGCTCGTCGTCGACGAGGCGCAGAATCTCTCGCAGAGGGTTCTGGAGGAGATCCGCCTGCTCTCGGGCGTCGAGACCACCAAGGAGAAGGTGCTGCGGATCATCCTGGCCGGCCAGCCGGAGCTCAACGACAAGCTGGACGCGCCGGAGCTGGTGCAGCTCAACCAGCGCGTGCGGCTGCGCTTTCATCTCTCGGCGCTGTCTCGGGCCGAGACCGCCGATTACATCCGCCATCGGCTGGAGGTGGCCGGCGCCGGCGAGCGGCAGATCTTCGACGACGACACCTTCGACGAGATCTTCCGCTACACCGGCGGGGTGCCCCGCCTGATCAACACCCTGTGCGACACGGCGATGATTGCCGCCTACACGGCCGATCGCGACCGGGTGACCGCGGTGGATGTGGCGAATGCCGTGAGCGAGCTCCAGTGGGTGGAGTTCTCCGCCCGTCCACGCCGGCAGACCGCCTCCGGCCCCCCGGCGCGCGCGTCCCGCGGCAATGAGGCCCTGCCGCCGCTTGCGCGGCTGCGCATCGTCGAGGCGGGCCGCACGGTACAGGAGATCCCGCTGGTGCCGGGCCGGCTCATCCTCGGGCGCACACCGGACAACGAGGTGCAGATAGACAGCCGCTTCATCAGCCGCCACCACTGCCAGATCATCACGACCCGCCACTCGACCGTCATCGAGGACCTCAACAGCACCAACGGCCTGTACGTCGGAGCATCGCGCGTGCACCGCCACCACCTGCATGACGGCGACGTGGTGTTGCTCGGCAAGCACGAGCTGGTTTACGTCGATGAGCGGCAGAGCCGCTCGCGCAATCCGAACGACACGCTGCCGGGGATCCCCGCGCTCCAGCACGAGGACGACACCCTGGCGGGCGACGAGCTGCCCACCGACCTTCCCTTCGGACCGTCCCGCAACGCATCCTGAGGCGCTGACCCGATCCATTGGCCGGGCGGCACCGTGACGCGGAACCGCAGCGTGATCGACTGGCATCCTGAACGATGCTGGTCAGACGTGCGTCACCTGCAGAATGCTGTGGCGGATCTGCTCGCTGAGAACGTACTGAGCGTCCGCGGCCACCCGCTTCAGCACCTCGTCGTACTCCAACGCCCCGCCGCGGCTGCTGCGAATGACACCGCGGCGGCGCAGCAGATCGATGAAATTCTCGAACATCGAGCGGTCGAAGAACTCCGGTGAGTTCAGCCCATAGAGCACGGCGATGCGCTGCGCGGCGAGCTGGCAGCGCTCCACGAGCACGCTCTGGCTGATGGCGCCGGAGCCCGCCTCGAGCAGCAGCGCAATCGCCAGGTAATACCGCTCGACCGTCTGAATCATCGGCTGCGCCAGAATGGAAAGCTGCATGGCCTGCATGGTCGAGGGCGGCGGACGGCGCCACACGGCCCGATCCGGGTCGGACTCGATCAGGCCGTGGCGGGAGAGCTCCGCGAGGATGCTGTCCACCACCGCCGGCACCTCCTGCTCGCTCCAGCGCAGGAACAGCTCCGCGGCGATATAGGGATAGATCCGCCAGGCGAGGCGCTGAATGTCCTCGTGGGGCACCGCGGCGTTGCTGATGAATGCGCATGCGATCAGCGACGGCATCGCGAACAGGTGCAGCACGTTGTTGCGGAAATACGCGGCAAGCACCGCGCTTTCGTCACTCATGCGCAGGATGTCGCCCGACGGATGGCTTTGCCGCTGAAGTACCTTCATCGCCTCGCCGTAGGCGATGACCTCCCGGCCCGCCATCTCGGTGACCGTCACCCGATCGCTGTAGGGGAAGCCGCCGAGCAGCGCGCGGTACAGGTCGATCTGGCGCTCGAGATCAGGCTCGGGCAGCGCCTGGCGGGGCATTGCCAGCAAGACCATCGCCAGCAGGTTCGCCGGTGTCACCGCCGCGGCCGCGTTGATGTTGCACATGATGCGACCGGCGAGCTCCTCGACGGCCGCGCCGACCCAGGGCACCCGTGTATCGTCGCCGAACCGCTGCTCGCGCCACGAGCCCTGCCGGTCGAGGATCTCCTCGAGCGCGATCGGCTCGCCGAGATTGACCCGCACCCGCCCGAATTTCTCCCGCAGTTTGCCGAGCGAGCGCAGCAATCCGCGCACGGTTTCCTTTTCCTTCGGCTTTCCGGAAAGCTCCCCGATATAGGTCGCCCCTTCGACGATGCGCTCGTAGCCGAAGTACACCGGCACGAACACCACCGGCCGCATCGGATCGCGCAGGAAGCTGCGCACGGTCATCGAGAGCATGCCGGTCTTGGGTTTGAGGAGCCGGCCGGTACGGCTGCGTCCTCCTTCGATGAAATACTCGATGGAATGCCCCCGGGCCATGATGGCCGCCAGGTACTTCATGAACACGACGGTATACAGCGCATTGCCCCGGAAGCTGCGGCGGATGAAAAACGCTCCGCCCATGCGCAGGAACCTGCCGATGATCGGCAGGTTCAGATTGATGCCGGCGGCGATGTGCGGCACAGCGTAGCCGTTGCCGTAGATCACGTACGAGAGCAGGAGGTAGTCCATGTGGCTGCGATGGCAGGGCACGTAGACGATCTCGTTGCCCTGCGCCACCCGCTCCAGCGTCTCGAGGTGCCCGACGTCCACACCGTCGTACAGCCGGCTCCACAGCCATGTCAGAAGCGGCTCCAGGAATCGGACGAAGACATGCGAATAGTTGGCCGCGATCTCCTCGGCGTAGCCCACCGCCTCGCGCATCGCCGCGCGGCGTGAGATTTTCTTCTCCCTCATCTGCTGCGCAATCGCGGCTCGCACGGCGCGCGCGCGCAGCACGCGCGTCACGACAGTCCGCCGGTGAGACAGATCGGGTCCGATACGGGCCGTGCGCCGCTGGATGAACAGCGCCCGTAGCGAGCGCGTCACGCGGCGCCCGCGGACCGCCGGGCCCGCTTCCTCCCCCAGGATACTGCGCAGCGAGATCGGCTCCTCGAACTCCACGAGAGTGTCGCGGCCGTTGAACAGCACCTGCAGGAACTTGCGCACCCGCGTGGTGAGCGCCCAGTTTTCGCCCAACAGCAGGCGGAACCAGGACTTTTCCCGCTGCGGGGCCCTGCCCCAGTAAACGGTGACCGGCACCAGGTCCACATCCAGGTGCGGGTCGGCATCGAGGCTCTTCAGCATCTGAGCGATCTGCGGCGGCGGCCGCCGGTCCAGGCGCTCGTTCCAGAAGCCACGCAGGCGATTCAGATAGAAGTAGGAATACAGGTTGCCGCCGAGTCCCACGGAACGCTTGCGGGGGCGGGGAAGGTTCAAGTGCCTGCAGACGTTCTGCAGCACGGCCAGATCGGTGGCGCTGCGCCGCTCCAGCACGTAGCACACCGGATGGCCCCGGCTGCGCAGCCGCGCGGCAAGGTCCTCGGGCAGGACCTTGAACCGCACCCACAACGCAAGCAATCGACGCAGCAGCCAGTTCATCGACTCGTTCCCGAAAGCGGCGCGGTCGTAAGCGCGTCAGTTTAGCCGAGACCCCACCGCGCGCGTGTCGAGGGGCGCCTGGCGGTCGTAAGCGCGTCAGTTTAGCCGAGGCCCCACCACGCGCGCGTGTCGAGGGGACGCCTGGTGACTATTCGGGCGGCGGCGCCGGCAGATCGAGCGCGATCAGAAAATACTCGAACAGGTGCTGGATGACGCGGATCTGATTGTGCAGGTTGTGATCGCTGTCCAGTATGTGCAGCTCCGCGCGGCAGCCCTGTGCGAATCGCACGCTGTGCTCGAAAGGCACCACATCGTCGCGCCACCCATGCACCACGGCGGCCGCACAGTCGATGATGCCCTCGCGCAGCGGCGGAAGCTGCGGAAAATACAGGGCGGGCGCCATCAGAAAGATGCCTCTCGCGTGCAGCATCGAGGCGGATGCCACCGCCACGTACCCCCCCAGGCTGGAGCCCACGAGCACCAGATCGCCGGTCAGCTCCTTGCAGAACTCCGCGAGCTTCGCGATCCGGGCGCGCGGATCGTCGATGCCGCGGTAATCGACCGAATGGGCCTCGTATCCCTCGCTGCGCGCGACTTCGGCCAGCGCCGATATCTTGCGCCCCCACGGTCCGCTCGCCTGGCCGTGCGAGAAGACCACGTGCCGCTGGGGAGCGGCGGATTCGGACGTGCCGGAAGGCTGCGCGGCGGAAGGAGTCGTTTGATTCATTGGCCCCCGATCATGCCGGCAAATCGGGGCCTGCGCTATAGCCGAATCGCCTCGAGCGACCCGTCCGTGGTCGCCAGCCGATTGACCGACACCGGTCGGGCGCGGCTCCCGGCCGGATGGTGGCTCACCAGCCATGTATCGAACTCGCCGGCCCTGCGAGCCGCGATGCCGAACAGCAGATTGATCCGGCCGGAGGCGACCGATTGAGGGCGATTGATGCGCTCGTCGCACACGACGAAGTAGCTCTCTCGGCTCGTGGCGCCGGCGAAGGCGCCCGCGCCGGCCAGCGTCTCGAGGAAGGAGCCCACCAGCGAGCGGGCGCGTGCCCAGGTCGTCGCATTGTTCTGCTCGAGCAGCATCCAGCGCGTGCCGCGCTCGATGCTGGCGGCGGTCCACAACCCCAGGCGTCTCGCCGACAAATATGTCCAATCGGGCGAGCCGCCACCGGCGGCCAGCGTGCGCGCGCTGAGAGCAGGTCTTCCGGCTTCCCGGACCGCGACCAGGCCATTGATTCCCGCCTGAGCCAGGCGCAGACGTTGCGCATCCGAGACATCGACCGCCGGATGCAGCCCCGGGCGCAACAGCCATTCGGCCGCGGTGGCCCCGAAGGGGTCGACTTCCTCGGCGCGCGAGAGCAGCCCGGCGGCCGCGCCGCAGGATGCGAAGGTCTCCTCCCGGCCGCGTAGCGGATCGACAGTGCGCACCCGTGGGTAGAACATCACAGCGTTGTCACTGCGGAACGGCCACGCCCGAATTCCCTCGATCACCTCCTGCGCGCTCATCCAGTCCGCGGGCGGATCCACGATCAGCAGCGCGTGTCTCTCGCGGCACAGCCGCGCCGCCACCAGGAGCGTTCCCAGCCCGAGGTCCTGCTCGCGCGTCAACGGCGGGATGCACAGAAAATCGAAGTTCTCGGCGCGCAGCGCAAACACGCCGGTGGCCTCTCCCGCCGAGCCGATGAGGTCGTAGTCCGTCAGCGGAGCGCCGTCGTCACCGTCGGAGTTGGAACAGGTATAGCCGATCGCACGCCCGTTGGCGCTCGAGCGGTCCGGGCGCTCGTGGGGCAGGGGATCGATGACCCTCGCAAGCTGCGAGTGCGACAGCAGGTCGCCGATGAAGCGCCCCGAATCCTGCTGCATGGAGACTCGCCGGAAGATCTCCTGGTCCTCGACCCGCTCGGAGCCCGCCGAGCGGACCCGTTGGATCACCAGGTTGAAGCGATCCTCCTCCGCAATCCCATCGTAATCCACCGAGGCGCGCAGATACTCGCGCGACCCCGGGTGGACGCCCGCAAGGCGCAGCGCCTCTGCGCCGGCGGGCAACGCCAGGGTCGGGGCACGGGCGCAGTTGGCGACACGGACGATGAGCGCTCTGCCGCCGCCGCTGGCGAAGAACTGCTGCACCGCGTAGGACAGGGTCGACGGCTGCCACAGTCCTCCGAAAAACCTCTCGAATTCCGCGAAGCTCCCGACCGGCACGGAGCGATGCAAGGGCCCCTTGAGCGTGCGGCCCACGAAGGCGGTGACCGGCCGGCGATGCGCCATCGGCGGCCCGGCACGATCGGGGACGGGCGCAAGACCTTGCGTGCTTTCGATCACTGGGAAACCTCTCGCCTGCGGCGGTCGTGGGGTCCCCGCTGGTGCGGTGTGCCTTCGACCGCCAGGAAGCCACCCCCACCCACGAGCGCGGAGAGGCCACCGCCAGACCGACGCGTTTTCGACTTCCGACGCATCCCCGGCGTATTGTTCTTGATCGGGGCCAAAACTCTACCACTAGAAGCGGCATCCTGCCTGCGAATTAGCTGACCCGTGCGTCTACCGGGTGTGATGCGTCCGATTGCCCGGATCGCCCGATCTCGCCTCCGGAGCTTCCCTCGAGCTGACGCTACCGCTTCGGGTGCTCGCCGCTCCCGAGGCCGCCCGCGCCTTCCCCTGTACCGGACTGACGATCCCGGCAAATTCCTTGTCGAATTGAGTGTCGGTCATGGGCAGACCGGTCTTGCCGGTCCACGTCGAGCCCGCCGGCAGGCGATTCTGCACCAGCGTGAAGACCAAGGCGCCCGTTTCCGGCCCCTGCCCGGAGACCGGCATGGGCACGACCCTCGGGACTTTCACCAGCGAGCGCACCCGCTGCCAGTCGACCTTCTGGTGATGCAGCGCGAGCTTCCGCCGCAGCGCGCGCGGCAACATGCGCGCGATCAGGCGAGCCCGGGTGTTCCACGGGCGCTTATCGTCCTTCAGGGCTCCGTAGGACTGAAGGTAGAGCCGGCCATCCTTCCAACCGAACAGATAGGGTTGATTGACGACCCGCACGGGCGTGCCATTGGGCGCCATCCGGAAGATCTGGGCGATGTCCTCGGGATACAGGTGAATACAGCCATGGCTCACGCGCCGGCCGACGCTGACGGGCTCGTTGGTGCCGTGGATCAGGTAGCCGGGCCAGCCCAGGTGCAGCGCATAGTCTCCGAGCGGATTGTCGGGGCCGGGACCGACCACCGGCGGCAGCGGCGCGCCTTCTTTGCGATGCTCGGCCATGATCGAGGGCGGCACGTGCCACACCGGGTTCTTCTCGTGCCACACCACATGGGTCACACCCGTGGGGGTGTGCCAGCCGATGCGGCCGATGCCCACGGGATGGGTGATGACGATCTGCGGCTGGCCGCGCTTGTGGGGCGGGAAATAGAACATGCGGAACGCCGCGATATCGACGACGATCCCGACGTGCGGAGAGTCCGGCAGGACGAACTGGGTCGGCACGATGACCGGTGTTCCGACCTCCGGCACCCACGGTGGGACCTTCGGGTTGGCGTGAACGATCGCGTCATAACCCACGTTGAACAGTCTGGCGATGTCCGAAAGGGTCTGTCCCTTGGCCACCCTGACGACCTGCACCCGGCCGATCACAGTCTGGCCCGGGTGAAGCACGAATCGCTCCGTCTGCACGGGCAGCGGCAGCGGAGCCGGAGTGGGAACGACCCGCACGGCCTTGGGAACCGGTCGAGCCGGCGGCCGGGTGCGCAGCAGTGAACAGCCCGCGGCGGCCAACGACAGGCCCGCAGCCAGAGCCAGACGAACAGGGGTGTGCCGGATCATCGGCACATTATGACATCCGCCGGGATAATCGCCGAGCCTCGCCCACCGGCGACATTAAGAAATCCCCGATCCCCTGGCCGTCCTGATCCGCCTGCGCGTACGGTGGAGCTTCCGCTGAACCAGCCGCGCTGGCGGCCGCCGGGGATCGGGGCGAAGGCGGACTTTACCAGGGCGGTACAGTCCGCCAGGGGGACGCGGGAGCTGGCGATTGATCCGCGCGGAATCAATCGCCGGCTTCCGACTCCCTAATGAAGGCGCGCCCAGTGCAGAATGAGTATGTCCTCCGAATCCACGTTGAAGTTCAGCGCCAGCAGCGAGCGCAGCTGGCGCGCCTCCCGGGTGCTCTCGAGCGGCCCGTGCAGCTCCACCACACCGCTCCACTCGTGAGCCGGCCCCACCGCCGGCGCTTGCGCAGTGCCGGTGAGGAAATGGGTGTAGTACTTGGTGGCCACACCTCAAGCCTATGGCCGGCAAGATGAACCTTCCGTGAAGCGGTGCTCAGAACAGTCGCAATTTCGCGTCACCCGAGGCGCAACGTAAAATCCGGGCGATGAGCCGCTATAGACCCCCGCCACCGGCGTCCTCGAAGTACATCACACCCGAAGGCGCAAAACGGCTCCGCGAAGAGCTCGACCGGCTCTGGCGCATCGAGCGCCCGCGGGTCACCCAGGCCGTCGCGGAGGCCGCGGCGCAGGGCGACCGATCGGAGAACGCGGAATACACTTACGGCAAGCGCCGCCTGCGCGAAATCGATCGGCGCGTGCGCCACCTGCGCAAGCGTCTCGAGGGGATGACGATCGTCGATCAGCCCCCGGCGGATCCGAGCCGGGTGTATTTCGGCGCGTGGGTCACCGTGGAGGCGCGCGATGCACGGGAAATGCGCTACCGCATCGTCGGACCCGACGAGATCGACTGCGAGCCCCGCTATATCAGCATGGATTCGCCGCTGGCGCGGGCGTTGCTTGGACGGCGGCTCGACGACGAAGTGACGGTGGAGCTGCCGGGGAACAGCGAGAGCTTCGTCATCGTGGACATCGAGTACGAGCCTCCCGCCGCCGGGTAGCCCGCATTCCTATGTTCGACGCGCGCCAGGCCGACGCGCGTCAGCCCCCCCTACCACGCCACCCTCACGTTCTTGAACTGCCAGGGATCGCTCCCGTCGACATCCTCCGGAAACAACCGCCCGCGCTCGTGCAGCGGCGTCCAGTCCGTGTAGCGCCCGACGACCGGTCCGAGATACGGCATGCAGATCTCCAGGTTGCGCCGGAAATCCATCTCCTCGGGCTCGACGATGCCGCGGTTGGGGTTCTCCATCGCCCAGATCACGCCCGAGAGCACCGCCACGCAGACCTGAAGACTGGTGGCATTGTTGAACGGTACGAGCCGGCGGGTCTCCTCGATCGAAAGCTGCGAGCCGTACCAGTAGGCATTCTTCCTGTGCCCGGCGAGCAGCACGCCGAGCTCGTCCACGCCGCCGGTGATGTCGTCCATCAGCAGCCGCTGGCGCTCCTGCTGCACGTAGTTGCGCCCGGCAAGCTCGTACACCGACATCACCGCGGCATCGCAGGGATGATAGGCATAGTGCACCGTCGGGCGATACACCGCCTGCGAGCCCTCCCGCACCGTCAGATAGTCGGCGATGGAGATGGACTCGCCGTGGGTGATGCAGAAGCCGTGGAAATGGCCGGCGAGCGGCGTCCAGGTGCGCACGCGTGTGCCGGCACCCGGCTGCATCAGGTAGATCGCGGCCAGGCTGCCGGACTCGTGGCGCTTGCCGTCGCGCGGGAAGTTGCGCTCGTGCGTGCCCCAGCCCATCTCGCTCGGCTGCGAGCCCTCGCTCACGAAGCCGTCGATCGACCAGGTGTTGACGAACTCACCCGGCTGCTTGGGCACGCTGGAAACCTGCGTGTCACGCTCGGCGATGTGGATGACCTTCACGCCGAGGCGGCGCGCCAGCTCGCCCCAGTCGGCGCGCGAGGCCGGGTTGCCGGCCTCGATCCCGGTGTCGGTCGCGATATTGAGCAGCGCCTGCTTGACGAAGTGCGACACCAGGCCGGGGTTGGCGCCATGTGTCAGCACGGCCGTCGGGGCACGCTCATTGCCCTGCCGCAGCGCCAACGCCTCCTCGCGCAGCACGTAGTTGGTGCGGCGGGCGGCCGGCACCGTCGGGTCGGTGTAGCCGCCGGGCCAGGGCTCGATACAGGTGTCGAGGTACATCGCGCCCTTCTCCCAGCACAGTCTCACCAGGGCCAGGCTCGATACATCGACCGAAACGTTGACGAGAAAGTCGCCGCGCCCGAGCAACGGTCCGAGAACCCGCCGATAGTTCTCGCGCGTGAGGCGCTCCTGGATGAAGCGCACACCGTAACGCTCCGCCTCGGACCGGCCACTGTCCTCCGCGCTCACGATGGTCATGCGCTCGGGAGGAATGCCGATGTGCCGCTGAAACAGAGGCAGGACACCCTGCCCGATGCTGCCGAAGCCGATGAAAAGGATACGACCGGGAAATTCGACGTGAATCTTGTGCTCGCTCATGATACCTGGAGATCTTCAGACAAAAGTCCGGCGGCGGCGCTTCGCGCCGTCGCCGGCCGCAGGGTACCAAGCTTGAGCGCTCACTGAAAGGCGAGCCGGTCTCAACGCCAGTGCGGCGGATACGTGCGCTCGTATCCGGGAAGCGCTTCGATGCGGGCGAGCCAGCGCCCGAGCGCCGGATAGTTCACCTCCACGGGCATGAAGCGCGAAGCGAGCTCGGCGGCCGAAGGGCGCTCGAGCGCGCGTTTTAGAAGCTGGATGCCGGGAAAGATCACCATGTCGACCGCCGAGAAACGCTCTCCGACCACCCAGTCGGACTTCGACAGGCGCCCCTCGATGGTGCGCGCCTCGCTCGCCACCGCGTGCATCGCCCGCGTGACGTCCTCGCCGCGCAGGTCCGCGCACCCCCCGAAAACCGCGCGCGTGATCGTCGAGACGTGCGGCTCGATGTAGGCCTGGTACTCGCAGATCACCCGCATGATGGTGCCCGCCTCCTCCGCGTTGGTACCGAAGATGGGCGGGTCGGGATATTTCAGGTCGAGGTAGTACAGGATGGCGAGTGACTCGAAGCACACGTACTCAGCGTCCCTCAGCACGGGCAACCGCCCGCGGGGATTCATCTGAAGCATCTGTGGAGACTTGTGCTCCTGCCGCGAGAACTCCAGCAGGTGGTCGGTGTACGGCAGGCGCTTGTACTCGAGCGCGAGCAGTACTCGCCACGCGTAGGGACTGCCGCTGCCCCAGTAGACGTCGATCGCCATCGCTGCCTCGTTGAGGATATGCTGCGATTGTACCCATTGGGAGGCGCGACGCGGACCCGTGTCACGCGACGCGCCGGCGGCGGGCACTTTCCTGTACCCGCGCCGGTCACCTGTAATGGATGGGCAACTCGCGGGAGAGGATCGCAATGTCCGACACGCTGATCGCGCCGCGCCGGCTCGCAGCCCTCCTGGACGAGCCCGGCCTGGTCGTCATCGACTGCCGCTTCGAGCTGCGCCAGCCCCGGTGGGGCGAGGAAGAATACGCCGGCGCGCGCATTCCTCATGCGCGCTACGCGCACCTGGACCGGGACCTGTCCGGAGCGGTTTCGGCCTCGACCGGCCGGCATCCCCTTCCCCCGGCCGAGCGGCTCGCCGATCAGCTCGGCCGCTGGGGGATCGACTCGCACTCGCAAGTCGTAGCGTACGACCAGGGGCCGGGAGCGTACGCCGCGCGGCTGTGGTGGATGCTGCGCTGGCTCGGACACCGCCAGGTGGCGGTGCTCGACGGCGGACTCGCCGCCTGGCAGGCCGAGCGCCTCCCGATGGAACAGGGTCCGGTGAGCGGCGGCGGCGGGCAATCGGTCCACTTCGAAGGCCATCCCGACCCGCGCATGGTGGCCGGCACCGCCGAGATCGAGCACGCCGTCGACTCCGGCGAACTCTCCCGCCGATGGTGGGTGTTGGTCGATGCCCGCACCGCCGATCGCTTCGCGGGCCGCAACGAGACCCTGGATCCGGTGGCGGGCCACGTGCCCGGGGCGTGCAACCTCCCGTTCGCCGATAATCTGAGCGGGGGCCGATTCCTCGCGGCCGACCGGCTGCGCGAGCGTTTCACACCCGTGCTCTCGGGGCGGCCGGCCGAGGCGCTCATTTCCATGTGCGGCTCGGGCGTGACGGCCTGCCACAATCTGCTCGCCATGGAAGTGGCGGGCCTGAGCGGCGCGAGGTTGTACGCCGGATCGTGGAGCGAGTGGATCCGCGACCCCCGGCGACCGGTCGCGCGCGGCGGCTGAGCACGGTACGGCCGGGCCGAGGCGCTGCGAAACCAGTCAAAAAAAATTGCGGTGAGGACTTTCACTGTCGCACGATTTTGATATGGTGCGCGCCGAACACACTTCCAGCTTCGCAGCGGAACCCTCCCCCGTGGCCGTCGATCCCAAGACTCTCAGCAATCACCCGCTTCATCCCGCCTCGCCGTGGCGGATCGATGACTCCCTGGAGCTCTACCACGTGAGCGCCTGGGGCAAGGGATATTTCGGCATCAACGAGGCCGGACACGTGGTGGTCCGGCCCGACACCCGGCCGGAGCACGAGATCGACCTCTACGAGGTGATCGAGGGCCTGGAGGCGCGCGACCTGACCGCACCGGTGGTGGTGCGCTTCTCCGATATCCTGGCGCATCGGCTGAAGCACCTGCACGATGCGTTCGCTCAGGCCATGGCGGAGAACGACTACCGCAACGGCTACGCCGCGGTCTTTCCGATCAAGGTGAACCAGCAGCGGCTGGTGGTCGAGGAGGTGTACCGCTACGGCGCGCAGTTCGGCTTCGGCCTGGAGGTCGGCTCCAAGCCTGAGCTGCTCGCGGTCATGGCGATGACGGAGAACGCCTCGGACCGTCTGATCGTCTGCAACGGCTTCAAGGACGACAGCTACATCGAGGCGGTGACGCTGGCGACCAAGCTGGGGCGCACCATCATCCCGGTGGTGGAGAACTTCGAGGAGCTCGCGCTCATCCTCAAGCACGCGGACCGATACCAGGTGCGGCCGCGCATCGGCGTACGGGTGAAGCTGGTGACCGAAGGCTCGGGCAAGTGGCGCGATTCGACGGGCGAGAGGTCGAAATTCGGCCTGTTCATCACCGAGATCCTCGAGTTGGTCCAGGTGCTCAAGGCGCGCGACATGCTCGACTGCCTGCAGCTTGTGCACTGCCACCCCGGCAGTCAGCTTCAGGACATCCGCCGCGTGAAAGATGCCATCAACGAGCTCGCCCACGTGTATGCGGAGCTCAAACGCATGGGCGCGGGCCTGCGGTACATCGACGTGGGCGGCGGCCTGGGCGTCGACTATGACGGCAGCGGGACGAACTTCACCTCCTCGATGAACTACACCCTGAACGAGTACGCGAGCGATGTCGTGTACAGGATCGCCAGCGTCTGCAATACGCGCGACGTTCCGCACCCCATGATCATCAGCGAGTCCGGCCGGGCGGTGGCGGCCTACCACAGCGTGCTGGTCTTCGACGTGCTCGGCTCTTCGGCGCTCGACAAATTCCAGGTCACCGGCGACGAAGAGAAGGATTACGACGGCGAGGAAGAGCTTCCGCAGCCGGTCCGCGACCTGTTCGAGGCGTTTCGCGCCGTCAGCCGGCGGCGGCTGGTGGAGTGCTACCACGATGCGCTGACGGCCCGCGACCAGGCGCTGCAGATGTTCAGCCTGGGGCTGCTCTCGCTCGAGCTTCGGGGCCTGACGGAGCGGCTGTTCTGGGCGACCTGCGCCAAGGTCCGCGACGTCTGCCGCCGCCTCGAGCGTCAGCCCGAGGAGCTCGAGGGCCTGGAGTCCATCCTCTCAGACACGTACTTCTGCAATTTCTCGGTATTTCAGTCGCTGCCGGATAGCTGGGCCATCGACCAGCTCTTCCCCATCATGCCCATCCACCGGCTGAACGAGCGGCCCTCGCGCACGGGGGTGCTGGCGGACATCACCTGCGATTCCGACGGCAAGATCGATCATTTCGTCTCGCTGCGCGACGACAAGCGCACCCTGGAGCTGCACGAGGTCCACTCCGGCGGGAAGTACTACCTGGCGGCCTTTCTCGTCGGCGCATACCAGGAGACCCTCGGCGACCTGCACAACCTGTTCGGCGACACCCACGTGGTCCATGTCAGGCGCTATGACGAGGGCGGCTGGTGGATCGAGGAAGTCGTCAAGGGTGATACCGCCAACAAGGTGCTGGAATACATGGAATACGACGTGGCCGAGCTGGCACCCGCTCTGACCCGGGATTGCGAGCGCGCCATCCGCGACGGACGCATGAGCATCGCCGAGAGCCAGGTCTTGAAGCGCTTCTACGAGAGAGAGCTCAATGGTTACGCGTACCTGGAGCCGGCGGATAGCTGACTGTTGCATGATTGCAACAGTCAGGGCCCCGGATGGCTCCCTGGCTGGCCCAGGAGTCCCACCCGCGCGCACGAGATTGTTTGCTTCCCGCAAAAGCCGGGAGTAGCATGACTACTGTATTCCGCCAGCGGATCAATCAGGCGTGAGTTTCCGACTCCTTCCGTCCCCTCCTCCATGTATGTTCCCGAATGACCCCGCGGTACCCGCGGCCGGCTCATACCGTCCGTTGGCCGCACTGCCAAGAGAGACCTCCGGATGACGACGATTTACGTAGGCAATCTGCCTTTTTCCGCCACCGAGCAGGACATTAAGACGCTGTTTGAGCGTCACGGCAAGGTGGAATCGGTCAAGCTCATCAATGACCGGGAAACCGGCAAGCCGCGCGGCTTTGGCTTCGTGGAGATGTCACCGAGCGAGGCTCAGGGGGCGATCCAGGCGCTGAACGGCTTTCAGATGAACGGTCGGGCGTTGCGGGTCAACGAAGCCCAGGAGCGCGCGCCCCGCCCCCGTTCCGGCGGCGGCCCGTTCCGCCGGTGAGATTCCTCCCGACTGGCATGGGCTTGCGCCCGTGCCAGTCGGGCAGGGCGTTTGTCGAAGAAGCGCCGCGTACGGCGCCGGGCGGGTGTGGTGCTCGGAGCCCCCGCCGGAGCGGGGTTTTTTTTGGCCGTGGCCCCGTCCACAATGCCGGCTTCATGCGAGCGCCCCTGACAGCGGCTTCAGCCGCGGCCGCCACCCTGGCCCTGCTCTGCGGCTGCGCCACCGTACCCGGCCGTCAAATCACGACCCATGCCCTCGATGCGATCATCGCCGGCTCCCGGCCGGCCGCCGACCGCGACCGGGACCGCTTTCGCCACCCGGTGCGGACCCTGCTGTTCTTCGGCATCCGTCCCCAATCCCGGGTACTGCTCGTCTGGCCCGCTTCGGGCTATTACACGCGCATCATCGCGCCCCTGGTGCGCCGTCGCGGGCGGCTCTATGCCGGGGTGATCGCCCCCGGACACAGCCCGTTCCTGGCGGCGCGCCTCGCCCGTTACCGCAGGCTGCTCGCGTCCCGGCCGGATCTGTATAACCGCGTTCGCGTCGTCACCTTCCCCCTGCACGGCCGCGACGTGCTGCCGCCGGGCTCGGTCGACATGGTGTTGACATTCCGTGATCTGCACCAGTGGATGGCGCGCGGGCTGGCCCGGCAGGCCTTCGCGACGATCTATCGGGCGCTCGCGCCGGGCGGCGTGCTCGGCGTGGTGGACAACCGAGGTGATCCGGCGGTGCCGCAGGATCCGCGCGCCAGAAACGGCTACGTCAGGCAGGGCTATGCGATCAAACTGATCGAGTCCGTGGGCTTCAGGCTGGTGGCGACCTCCGAGGTCAATGCCAACCCGCGGGATTCCCACGATTACCCCGCCGGCGTGTGGACGCTGCCGCCGACATACCGGCTGGGGCGGGTCGGTCGCGCGCGCTACGCCGACATCGGCGAGAGCGACCGTTTTACCCTGAAATTCATCAAGCCCGGCTCCTAGGAGCCTTTCGGGCCCGCGATGCGTCCACCCCCGGGTGGCGCATTCATTCGAGCGACGGGACACCTACCACATCTGTCGCAGGCGCTCGCCGACATCCAGCGCGGCGCCGGCGCCGCGCTCGGGCCCGGCCTCGCCACAGACGCCCGGAGCCGGCAACACGACGCTCTGCAGGCACTCGAGCACCGCGTCGGTGAGGAATCGGCTGCGCCCGCCATACACGTGCGCGTCGCCGTGGCGGTGCTGGGCCGTCACATGAAACTTCAGGGGCTCGAACAGCATCAGGTCGTTGCGCGCGCGGGTCAGGCCCACGTACAGCAGCCGCCGCTCCTCTTCGATCGACTCCGGCTTGCCGGTCGCGAATTCCGAGGGAAATGTGCCGTCCACGACATTGAGCAGATACACCGTGTCCCACTCCATGCCCTTGGCGGAATGGACGGTCGAGAGCACCAGGTAGTCCTCGTCGAGCGCGGGCTTGCCGGCCCGGTCGCTGGTCGCAGCGGGCGGATCGAGGGTGAGATCGGTCAGGAAACGCTCCCGCGACGCGTACTGTCCCGAGAGCAGCTCGAGCTGCTCGAGATCGCCGAGGCGGGTGTGGAAAGGCTCGTAAAGGCGCTCGAGATGCGGCCGGTACCACTGCCGCGCCAGGCGTACCTGCCCCGGCCAGGGCCGGCGGGGATCGGCGATCGAGCGCAGCAGCTCGACCAGCCGGGGCCAATCCTCGGTCGATGCGGCAGGCGGGCTGAAACCGCCCAGTGCGTCGAACGCCCGGCCCTGCGCCTCGAAATGCCCGATGGCGCGCCGGGCGTTGGCCGGCCCCATGCCGGGCAGCAATTGCAGCGTACGGAACGCGGCGACGGTGTTGCGCGGGTTGTCCGCCCAGCGCAGGATTCCCAGCAGATCCTTGACGTGGCCGGCATCGAGGAAGCGCAGGCCGCCATACTTGACGAAGGGAATGGCACGCCTCCCGAGCTCGATCTCGAGCAGGTCGCTGTGGCTCGAGGAGCGAAACAGCACGGCCTGGCGCCTCAGCGGCACATTGGCCTCGCGGCGGCGCAGAATCTCACCGCAGACGCACTCGGCCTGGGCCTGCAGGTCGGTCACGGTCACGAGCTGCGGCCGCACGCCCGGCTCGCGCGATGTGCGCAGCTCCTTGCGATACTGGCGCGACGCCTCGGCCATCAGGGCATTGGCGAGATCCAGAACCCGCTGTGTCGAGCGATAGTTGCGGGTCAGGGTGATCACCTCGGCGCGCGGCGCGAAGCGCTCCGGAAAGCCGAGGATGTTCTCGACCATCGCGGCGCGGAACGAGTAGATCGCCTGTGCGTCATCGCCCACCACCGCGACTCCGGCGCCGTCGGGCTTCAGCGCATGCAGGATGTCCGCCTGCAGCCTGTTGGTATCCTGGTATTCGTCGACCAGCACGTGGTCGAAATGCGCGCCCACCCGCGCGGCGAGCCCGGGTTCGGTCATCATGATGTGCCAGTAGAGCAGCAGGTCATCGTAGTCCAGGAGGCTGTCGCGCCGCTTGCGCTCGACATACGCCCGGTACAGGCGGACGAGATCCTCCTGCCATTGGGCGCACCAGGGAAAGCCGTTCTCGAGACACTCCGTCAGCGGCCGCTGCGTGTTGACCCGGTGCGAGTAGATCGCCAGGCACGTGTCCTTGCGCGGGAAGCGCTGCTCCTTGCGCGCGAGCCCGAGCTCCTGGCGCAGCACATCGAGCAGATCGGCCGCATCGGCGCGGTCGAGCACGCTGAACTGCGGATCGAGCCGCAGCTCGCGCGCGTGCCGGCGCAGCAGGCGGTTGCCCACCGAATGAAAAGTGCCCGCCCAGCTCATGCGCTGGGCGATGTCCCGGCCGGCCCCGCAACGCTCGCCGAGAGCGGCGCGAACCAGCTCGTGCGCGCGCCGGCGCATCTCGGCGGCGGCGCGCCGGGTGAATGTCAGCATCAGAATGCGCGCCGGGTCGACGCCGTGAATGACCAGGTGCGCAACCCGGTGCGCGAGCGTATCGGTCTTGCCGGTGCCCGCACCCGCCACGATGAGCAGCGGCCCTGAGCGAACCCCCTTCCCCGGCAGCGCCTCCCCGTAGGCCGCCGCCCGCCGCTGCGCGTCGTTGAGCCGGGCCAGATGAGGAGCGTTCGACATGTCGAGCGAATATACGGAATGACTCCGCCCGCTGTCACGGTGCACGATCCTCCATACAGTCGCGGCAACCGCTGAATACTGGATGCCCCGCGAACGAGCCAACACGGGTGGGACGGCGAGCCGGGAAGGTGCGGCTCATCCCGCGGCCGGTTCGCGCAGGCTCCAGACGGGTGCTACTCTGCGAGGATGAAGCCGGAGCGACAAACGACTCATTACCGCGGGCGGGTGGTCACGCTCACCACCGATGAAGTCACCCTGCCCAATGGGCACGTCGCGGCGCTCGAGGTCGTCCATCACCCCGGAGGGGCGGTGGCCGTGGCCGTCGACGACCAGGAGCGGGTGTGCCTGCTGCGTCAGTACCGCTACGTGGCGGGCGGGTGGCTGTGGGAGCTGCCCGCGGGCAAGCTGGAGCCGGACGAGACACCGCTCGCCACCGCGCAGCGGGAGCTGATCGAGGAGGCCGGCGTGCGCGCCCACGAGTGGCGCAGCCTGGGGGCGTATCTCAGCTCGCCGGGAGTGTTCACCGAAGTGCTGCACCTCTACCTGGCGACGGGCCTGACTCCGGCCGCCACCGCGCACGAGCGGGCCGAGGTGATCGAAGTGCACTGGCTGCCATTCGCGCAAGCCTACGAGTGGGCCGTCAGCGGCGAGATCCGCGACGGCAAGACGGCCCTGGGGCTGGTACGGGCCCGGCACCTGCTCGAGAGCCCGGCGGGCGCCTAGACGATCGAGTCGATGTGCGCCAGCTTGCGCGCGCCCGGCAGGCGGTAGAAGCGCCGCAGCCGCGCCAGCACCTCCCGCTCGGCGCCGATGCGCTCGCTGCGCAAATCCCGCTCGAGCCCGCGGCAGTATTTCTCGGCATAGCGGCTGGCCCGCCGGTACAAAGCCTCGCGCCCCTCGGCGAGATCGGGATCGATACGGGCACGATCGAACAGAAGCCGCCGAAGCTCCGCGGGAAACCGTCCCGGCAACTGTCGTTGCAGCAGCCAGTAGCTGACCACGTACTTGTCCACTTCCGCCTGCATCTCGAGCTCCAGGAGCGACACGGGCCGATCGTGGTCCGCATGCCAGGCGACGCACAGGAAGTGGCTCACGCCCTCGAGCGCGGCCCAGCAGTCCGCGACGTTGCCGCCGTGCAGACACTCGGTGGGATCCTCCCGGACGAGCCTGCCGATCAACGCCGGATCGAGATACAAGGACACCTCCATCGCGGGCCGTTCGGCCTCGGCGGCCGCCTGCGGCTCGCAGGCCGGCTCGGCGATGATCAGGTCCTCCTCGCAACGGCGATGACGGACCTCGGACGGCAGAATCCTTCGATCGGTGACCAGGAAATCGTTCACATCGTAGGCGACGCCGAGGTCGTATATGCCGCCGAGCAGGGTCTGCAGCCGCGAGAGGATCATGTCAGCGGCCCCGGGCGCTCAATGCTGGCGAGTTCCCGCCGCGCCGCGCGCCACCGGCTCGATGCCGAGGCGCTCCAGGAGCCGCAAGCTGCGGCGGCTGCCGGTCTTCAGCCACAGCTCGTAGAGCCTGAGGATGTCGCGGTCGGAATGAGTGTAGGCGCTCTCGCTGAGCTCGTTGAGCGCATCCACCATCATCTGGAATTTCTCCGCCAGCTCGGCGAACACGAGGGCGAGCGCTGCGCCCCTGCGGGGCACGCGCATACCGCCCGACAGCGCCGAGGCCAGCGTGCCATACGCCCTGCCGCCCATCGCGATGTGATAGTCGATATCGATGAGCTTGCACGCGAAGCCCTGCGCGAAGAAGCCGGCGATGAACAGCGACACGTCCCCCAGGCGCTGCAGGCCGCGGTTGCGCTCGTTGCGGGTGCGCGCCTCCATCGCCTCCGACAGCAGGACCACTAGCGGCTTCAGGCGCGGTCCCTCGGCAGCCGGCTCGAACAGGGCCTCCGAGCGGGCGAACAGGGTCAGCAGGTTCACCACGTAGTGCTCGGTCTCACCCTCGACCGACAGGTGCTGGTTCACCAACGCCGCGTGCAGCGCATCCTTGAAGTACTCCTTCAGGTTGGCGACGGGCTGGACCGTGACTTCCGGCATATCTCGAAGACCTCGCGGGTGGCCCCTCATTGCCTGCAACGGCACCGGTTTATCAAAGTTGAGCCCGCGAGGTCGTGAAATCCGTCGAGAATGCGGCCGCCGCTTTCGGTCAGGGTCCGGCCAACGCTGGCAGCCCCGCATAGGAAGTGCTGATATCGCAGCAGGCGCGAGCGCCCGTGAGACTCACCGCCATTGCGCCCGATACGACAGTCCGAGCGACATCAACCGCTCGAGCAACTCCGGGTAGGCGATGCCGGCGGCCCGCGCCGACTCGGCGAAATCCTCGGCCGCCTCGAGATTGGGGTTGGCGTTCGCCTCGAGCGCGTAAACCCGTCCGTCGGCGGTGACGCGGAAATCCATCCTGGCGTAGCCCGAGAGACCGAGCACCTGATAGATACGACGCGAGAGCTTGTCGAGCTGCGCGAGCACGGCGGACGGCAGATCCTCGGCCGCGCGCGTGATGATGCCGTATTTCTCCCGATACTCCTTGTCCCACTTCACCTTGCGCGTGGCGATGGCGGCGAGCGAGCCCGGCATGGTGCCGAAGATCATCTCCCACACCGGCAGCCGGGTGAGGCGGCCGTTGCCCATGACGCCGACATACAGCTCGCGGCCCTCGATGAACTCCTCGACCAGCGCGTCAGAGCCGATCTGCTCGTGCATGAAGCCGACACGCTCCTTCAGGCGCGCGGTATCCTCGACGACCGATGCCTGCGCGATACCGAGCGAGGCATCCTCGGTCGCGGATTTGACGAACAGCGGGAATTGGAGCTTGCCCGGCACGCGCGCGCGCGTGCCGCGGCGGATCACCGCGAAGCGCGGCGTTGGAATCCGGTGATAGGCGAGCAGTTGCTTGCTGAGCGGCTTGTCGCGCGAGAGCATCAACCCCCTGGGATTGCAGCCCGTGTAGGGCTGACGCAGCAGCTCGAGGTAGGCGACCACGTGCTGATCGTAGGTGACGATGCCGTTGA